>Ga0268298_10003798_pt1 | contig 15131 bp, 19 predicted proteins | sample WWTPWeurt_MetaG_FD_194462 | JGI IMG/M metagenome (GOLD analysis project Ga0268298, IMG submission 194462) | Activated sludge microbial communities from WWTP in Nijmegen, Gelderland, Netherland - WWTP Weurt | ecosystem: Engineered > WWTP > Aerobic digester > Activated sludge | place... | reverse complement strand
CTTGCAATGAAAAGGCGATGAGCACCGTGCTGGCGCAAGGAGTCAGCGTGAATGTTATCGGTCGTGAATCGTCGGGTTTCCCTGGAACGGCGCCGATCGATCGTGCGTTGGGATGTTCGTCGGCGTTCGTGAAAATACTCGTCGAGGCCGGTGCGAGGCCCGGACCTGATACGGTGTCCAAGGTTATTGACGGCATGCTGGGGTTGATCGACGGGACTCCGAGGAATCAGGCGAAGCTCACGAATTCCCTGGAAGTCCTCAAACTACTGGTCGGCGCAGGCGCAAAACCGCCGAATAAGACGCTCGCCGATGTGCTCTACATGATGGACCGGTCTGGCGGGGAACAAACGAAAGTCATCTTGGCGCAGACGCTTACCGTGTTACTGGATGGTGGTGCAGACGCCAGAGCATATTATAACGGCGAAACACCAATGATGCGTGCGATGCGGGATGAATTCATTGCCAAGCGCCTGGTTCTTGCGATCCAAATCCTCGCCAGATACGGACAAAGTGAAGCTCAAGCGAAAGCGGAGATTGCGAGGCAACAGCGGGCCAGCGATGCGGCCACTGAACGTGAGCGACCGGCCCGTGAAGCCGCCGCAAGACGGGAAGCGGCGGAATCGGATTCAGATGCCCGTTTCCGGTGTTGGAAGGATTGCCGCTTCAGGACTTTTCGGAATCAACAGTTCAACTGCAGGAGCGGCATCCCTGATGACACGTTACGGAGTGTCTGCGCAGGTGCGTGTGGAAATCTGTCAGAACGCTTGGAAAGAGCGGTCTGCCGTTGATTTGCTGTTTGAGCTTGAACCGGGCAGGACGTGCCGTCGCCAAGTAGAACGGCACCTCGGCCAAACCGGAGATCACCAGTCATAGACTACTTTCTTGTCCGGTAACGCAGGATGGGCATCACTGATGATCGACTGGATATCTTTCTGGGTCAACGAACCGCCTTTTAGTAAGCGGCGAGCCATCGTATCGATGCGGCCAAACACTTTGGGATCAATGATCAATTGAAGAACCACATCGAACAGGTCTCCATACACAGTGGTGATCGCCTTACGGCCCTCTGGCGTTGATTTGTCATAGTGGTAAACGAGGGCGATCGTTGCCTCTACAACTGACCGTTCTTCTGCTGATGCTATCCTTCGGCCTTTCATGACGCAGTCCGTCACTGGCCCGGCCAGAGATATTTTGATTTCATCGTCAAGCGTCAATACATCGAGACTGCGCAGAGACTTCATTATCCACGTGTCTCTCTCCGCCAGTGACAATCGCTCCACTTTGAATCCATAACGATAGGCGACGACCGCTGCCGCAGCTCTCCGGTAAGCCTCGTCTCGACGTTGCCGTTGCTCTTTCGGGGATAGCTTTTCGTGAAGATCAATGAGATGCATGATATTAACTTTGGGCAGGAAAGAGGCACATCAGCCAGGTTTGAAAAAGAAATCTCCACTCACCTTACCGGATACAGAGTATGTAGTGCGACGATCAGTTGCTGCGTCATCGAACGATTTTCACGAACCGCTGCTTCTTTCAGGGCGTCATACGTCGCCGTATCGAGTCTGCACCACAGTTTTCGGATGCGGGCGCCTTCCGGTTCTGGAATGGTCGCAGCGGTGCTCGTGTTTACAGCGGAGCGGACCATGCCGGTCTTGTAGAAATCCATCGGATTGTTCATTACATTACCTTGCGTTAAAAATCTGAGTGCCGTTCAGATTTCGTCAGACTGCCGCATAACGGATTTCAATGCGGTGGAAAACATGGGCAATATGCCTCAAAATTTCTAACGGAATCTCGCACCGGATAAAGTTAAGGCTATGGCAGAACTTCGATTTATGAACACAAAGAAGGAGAAGATCGTTCTCCCAATCGACACAGACCTACAGCTGAATGACGCACTCAATCGATGGTTTCAGGAATGCCCTGTTTTCCAGCGAGGCGTCATGAGCGATGACGGGAAACCTCGTCAACCGGCATGAACGTTAGAGCACTTCCTTCACTCGACCGATCTCACCGCTGACCAGCCGGACCTTGATGCCGTGCGGATGAGTCGGGGAGCTGGTCAGGATATCCCTGACGATGCCTTCTGTCAGTTTGCCGGAGCGTTGATCTGCCTTGAGTACGATACGCACCCGCTGCCCCGGCTTGATAGATGCCCGTTCTTTTCCGCTCATGGTCTTATCCGTTAAAATCGGCACAAACATCCACGTTCCTTGGCCAGCCGAGACCGAAGCCTCGAAGCTGGGGTATACGATGCCACCGTTGCCGTCCAACAATTGCACGACGCAAATCTCTGCAATGGCATTCTGAAACGTCAGAAAAGCGGGTATTCCCTTTCGCCCAGTTTTTCATTGACTCTTCGCTTTCAATCCGGTCCAATTACTCCATGAATTGCTGCTCTCAATCAGGATCGATCGCAACGTTCTTTTCCGCCGGGGCAAAGAGATTCCGCAAGCGCTATGAGAAGAAGGGCTTCGAGCGATCGCAGAAACAACTGCTGGAAGGTTTGAAAAAAGCCGGTTACGCTGGCGGGACAATTCTTGAGATCGGATGCGGGGTCGGCTCGCTCCATCAACATCTGCTGCAGGAGGGTGCAAAAAGTGCGGTGGGGATTGACCTGGCTCCCAAGATGTTGGAAGAAGCACGGGCCATTTCGGATTCAAGGAAACTGTCAGAGCGGACGCAGTACATCGAAGGCGATTTTCTGGACCTCAAAAGTTCCGTTGGCAGTGCGGACGTCACCTTGCTCGACAAAGTGGTCTGCTGTTATTCGGATAGAGAAGGTCTTGTCGGTGCCTCCCTCGAAAAGACGAAGCATGTTCTCGGTCTCGTTTACCCGAGAAGGACAATGCTCGCCCGGACAGTATCGTCCCTGATGGCGTTCGGTTTCTGGATCGTTCGATCAGCCTTCAGAAACTACATCCATGATCCCGAAGCAATCGAAGCGCAAATCGTCAAAGCTGGGTTTCAGAAGACGTTTCAGGATCACACGCCGATCTGGCTGTCTCAGGTTTACGTTCGAGTGGCAGCGGCGTGAGGCTGTTCTTTGATCAAGGTTATCGCCTTCCCGAGAAAACCTCCAACATAATGTACTGAAGAGGAAGTTGTTCTGTATTATTCCATTGATCAGCAATGGGATGCTTTCAGTTGGCTGTCTGGATGATCCTGTCGAGGTTTCTGGGAGTATAGATGAGGAAGGGAAAGTAGAGAATGGCAGCTCGAAAGAAGACATCGAAAACCATAAAGAAAACCAAGAACCCATCCGGTGAGCGCATCGTTGTCGAGAACGTGAACGTTCCCGGCTACACTGTGGAAGTGGATGCTACAAAATATAAGGCCATGCGGATCGCCCTTCTGAAAGCACTCCCGTCCCGTGAGCCAGGGTTGACGCAGACCGAGATGCGCAAAGCCGTCCTGCCGCACCTGCCTGAAGACCTCTTTCCCGAAGGCGCCAAGGTTGACTGGTGGTCGAAGTGCGTTCAGCTGGACTTGGAAGCAAAGAGAGTTGTCCTCCGGGAGGAGAGCAAGCCTCTTCGCTGGCACAAGAAGAAGTGAACGTTGACCCTATTTCTTCTTCTTTCTCTTCGCAGGTAGCGCTCTGGCGTGAGCAGTGCCCATCTCGATCCATTGCTCCAGGTTCTTTCGGGTCTTGGTACCGTCAGGCGAGACGAAGATGATCCCGACCATTGGCTTTCCCGTGAAGTCAAAGGGTCTTACATGCTTCTGGGCCACTGCTTTAGCATGACTCTCCTTGTCGATCTTCACGATCAGGTCATCCTTCAGTACTCCGCCGATCATGTTGCCGTTCAGCATGAAGCAGATTCCGCCGAACATCTTACGCTCGGTTATGCTCTTTGAGTTGCCGAGGATTTCACGAATCCGGTCAGCGAGCTTCTCGTCAAATGCCATCACGTTGCCTCACCGGGACTGATACAACCGGTATCGTGTTTGTCAAATTCAAACTCAGTGTGCCTCCATGATTGGCTACGATGCTGGCAATGGATTTAGGCGTGGTTTCCTTGTTGCGGCGGCAGGTCGTATGGACGAGGCGCCCGTATCAGTCGACGGCCCATCCAGCGTCGATCAGCTCGTCGAGTGAGTCAAACACTTCGGCTCCTTCATCGCCCTTCAACTGAACCACATACCGGCGGGCAATTGCATCGTTCACAGTGATGTAGCCGAACCTATGATCGGGATTTGAGTTCTTCAGGTGACATTGACCATTGAGAAGAAAGCTTGCGAGATCAACGTTCTCAATGATCTTTCTCGTTTGCTCTTTCAGTGAGTCAGACCAGCCTGTGTTTTGCTCACCGTCTGTGTCTTTGATCAATGACGCCTGCAGCGCCAGAAGATCGTCCAGCTCTCCACGGAGTACTTCAAGCAATGGTGATAGCCCTATCATGATCTCCTGGTTCGCAGACCATTTCCGTGCGGCAAGCAGGACGGACGGAAGCGATACGTTGAGGAGGACAGTGTATTCCTCACGGCCATGCAGAGTCTCGTGAATGCGGGAAACGATCCCAGACGCAAAATACGCAACTCGATCTGAGTCGTCATTCAGAGCAGGCACAATGAGCGGAAAGACATGCAGCATTGAGCCGGTGCCTGTCACGGTACCAAGGAATTGGATAGCTCCGACCCGTTCGTCCGGGTCTTCGGATTTGAGGGCATTGATCTGCTTCAGGATTTCACTTGATTTCATGATTGCAGGATACTATGAATAGAGGCCGGATTTTCGGAATCTGAGTTTCCGAACAAAAGGATTCTTCTATAGTAACCTTTCGATATGACGCAGCCGAACTCAATCCGTGACCGCCTGAGTAAGTCCTCGTACCTACGAGGGCTCCAGTGTGAGAAATCGCTGTACTTATCGAGATACCGGCCGGAGCTTCGGGAAGAGCCGGACGCCGACCGGGTTCAGGTCTTCAAGCAAGGAACGAATATCGGATTGCTCGCACGCAAGCTCTTTCCCGGCGGAGTTGCGGCAGATGAAAAACCAGATGGCATTGACCAGGTTGAATACACCCGACAACTGATGGATGCCGGTCATGCTGTGATCTACGAGGCCGCATTCTCACACGGCGGCGTGTACTGCGCTGTTGATATTCTTCTTCGGGATGGTCATGAGTGGGAAGTGTTCGAGGTGAAGTCGAGCCTCGGAGTCCGAGAGACTCACTTCATCGATGCGGCCGTTCAATACTATGTTCTCTCGGGCGCCGGTCTTCGCCTTGAAGACGTCTGCATCGTTCACCTGAACGCTGACTACGTGAGAGGGGAGACCATTGATGTTGAGCAGCTATTCTCATTCACTGCTGTGCTTGAAGAATGCGTGATCAGGCAAGAGGAGGTGCGAGATAATGTCGAGCGCCTTCGAGCTGTTTTGCGGGAGCCCAACCCGCCAATTGTAAAGATTGGAGAGCACTGCGCCAGTCCATATCAGTGCGATTTCAAAGCACACTGCTGGAAGGACATCCCGGACGTTTCCATTTTCGACCTCCCAAGATTAAAGAGTCACCGCCGTTTTGAACTCTATGAAAGCGGTGTCGTTCGCATTGAAGATATCCCCGAAGATTTTCCGCTCGGCAAAGCTGAAATCGCAGCGCAGGCCCATAGAACCGGTGAAACGCATGTGGATGTCGAGGGAATTCGAGGATTTATGAGCACCCTCACGGAGCCGGTCTGTTACATGGACTTCGAGACTGTGTTTCCTGCGGTTCCATGGTTCAAGGGGACTCGACCGTACCAGCAGATTCCCTTCCAGTTTTGCTTCGGACGGATTGAGCATGGTTTTGCCTACTGGACGGATTTTGTTGCATCGACGGGGTTTGATCCTCGTGGTGCTTTCATTGAGAATCTTCTTGCGGCAGCGGAGGAATCCGAAGGAAGCATTCTCGTATACAACAAGGCATTTGAGATCGCTCGTCTGCTTGAACTGGCCCGACTGTTCCCCTCGGAAAGGCGTTGGGTCTTCGCAGTCATCCGCCGAATTCGTGACCTCCTTGATGTGTTTCGCAGCGGCTTCTTCTATGACCCTCGCATGATGGGAAGCAATTCAATCAAGAGTGTGCTTCCGGTGTTTGCGCCAGAGATGAGTTATGCGAGGCTTGAAATTCAGGACGGCGGGAGTGCTTCGGCAGCGTATGAAGCGCTCGGCAACGCTCACTATAACGATGAACGAAACACAATTCGCAAGGCATTGATCCGTTACTGCCGCAACGACACCGAGGGCATGCATAGAATTCTTGAGGGATTGAAGCGGCTGGCTTTTGAAAACACGGGAGGAAAATGAAGGCATGGAGACGATTCTGAAATCGGCGATGGAAGCAGTTGTGAAGCGGTTCGATGATCCTGGAATCAGTTTGTTCATCGAGGCAGGTGCGAGATTTGAGCGCTGGTACCAAATTGAACTTACGTCTGAATTGTTGAAGCAAGGCCGCATCCAAGTTGTGACTGCTGAAGCCGCTGACGGAAAAGGAGGCAGGTTCGATCTCCTGATAAACAAGGCCATATCGATCGAGATCAAGACCATTGTCCCTCACAGACCGATCAGGATTGAGGCGGATATCAAGAAGATCAAGAAGCACGGGTCATCAGGGTTTCTTGTCGTATGTGTCGTTGGCCCGGATCGAGAGAAATGGATATCATACCGGAAGCAGATGGAGTCCGTGTACCAAGTCCTCTTCAAGAAAGTCGCTCAGACGCAGTCAGGAGTCAAGCAGTGGATTTCCTTACGGTCGCTGTCGATCCTTCCTGAACATACGTTTCAGTGACTGCGGTTTTTCAGGACTCGAACCTCAAACTCAATACGGTGACCGCAGAGTGTATTCAGGCAAACAACCAGGTCGCCCGTATGAAGATTGAGAACGCTCGTGTAATCATCTGATCGATAGCCGCCAAAGAGCGACATGATCGTCGGCAAGGGTCTGCCGAGTTTCAGAGATGTTTCCCGAATCATGCCGTACACCATGCGGCTGCATTCGATCCATTCCTCAGTCGTACACTGAATGCCGAGGTCATCCCAGTAATGCGAGTCGGCACCGTGGCATACGACCACATAGTGAATGCTGCCAGAATGAATGGCAGCTTGTAAGCGGGCGAGCTTCTTGCGCAGATCGGCCATGTAGGATTCATGGCGGCCAGTCGGATTGATGTTGAACGGAGACGGAATGGCCTTGTCCAAATCTGGAACGTAACTTCTGGATTCTTCGATGCTATTCCCGAAGTGACCGTCGAGATCAATGTATGAACCTGACATGCCGAATTCACGAAATATCTTCGTCGAAGCGATGACCTGACCGGAAAAAGTACAGAACCCGCCGCCGGACGCTGGTGTTGCATGATGAAACCCGGATGTCGGGCTGAAGCAGATAGTATCAGGTTTCTGTACGGCATGTCGCACCGCTTGGTAGAGACTGGCGTTCGTGAATCGCACCGACTGCGCAAAGTCCTGTGTCCAATGAAGATTGTTTGATGTGGCCGCAGGGCTCCGGCCCGAAAAGAACTCCGTCACGTACTTCGGTGTGTGGGCGGTGAGAAATTCTTCATCCTCAAATGGCAGAAAATCTCCCCGCACAAGGAAGTGTTCTGCGAGCGAGGAATTCATGAGTCGCTCCATCAACAGTCTGGGTTTCTGCGGGCTGAGGGAGAAGTTCCTGTCAGCAGCAGATGGAACCATTTCCGGGCGATAAAAAGCGTGGACTACTGGTGCGTGGGTAGAATCTTCCTGTGCTGGCTTGACGAGCGCTGTTTCAAAATCATTTGTCATTACGCATTGATTCTGCCATATCTTGACGCCCGGATTCGGAAACTTACTTTCCATTCAGAGTGGAGCTGAGAGCGCAATGGAGCACCTGCAGAGCTGAAGAAAGGGATGCGGACCAGGTTCAGTCCAGTACCCCTGTCCTTTATGGCTCGAAAACAGGTCCATTTGACAAAAGAGCAACAGCTTGTAATGGGCATCGAGCAACTCGCTCTCGGGCGGGAATACATCCTCAAACAGAATCGGTTTTCAGCCAGCGACCTGGTAAGTTTCCATGACTCGCTGCAGAAGTCCGAAGCTGACAGCGACTCCGGGCCAGACTGGGGACTGGACAGGAAATACTCGAATTACCGGAAGATTTTCAAGACGTTCGACATCCCGGTAGTCATTGACTTTCAACTAAAAGTGATCCAGGGCTTCGACACTCGGCCGGATGTGTTGAGACGTCTTGCAGCATCCTATCTACGAGCAGTTTCTTGGAACTACAGCGAGGATGCCCTCGATCTCTTTCTGCGAAATACACCACTCGGTTACGATGCTCTGCTCCTCCTCGTAGTCCTGCAGTATTCCATCCTGCACGGTCTGCGCACAGAGTTCGTTTACAGGAAGTTCTTCTCGATGCTGGACACGAATCGTCGGGTCGTTCCTCTGTCCATCCTCGTAACGAGAGGACAGTTCTTCCTTGTTGCGCTGGAGCCATCCACGGGAAGGACCAAACAGTTTCTGTTAAGTCGGATCGTGAAGTTCACCGGCGACTTTGTGAGTTCTTTCAATAGCCGATCATTGAGCACCGGTCCGAGGCTGGAGTTCAATCCGACCAGGTATCTGCAGTCGAGGGAAGCGGATTTTAGCAAGCCAAAGCGTAAGTACATCCTCGCCATGTATGGAAATACATACGATCACTTCCGGCATTCTTTCAACGTTGAACATCGTGTGATCGAAGGAAGGCCGAAGAAGTGTAGGGTGGAGATCGAGACGGCCGACGAGAACGTCATCTTTGCGATTGCGTTCCGCTATGGCGAATGGTGCAGAATCGTGGAACCGCAGGAGGTCGTGGAGAGATTTCAACAGAAACTCCACTCGACCCTCCACTCCTATGGAGGTTAAGTGGCCTCTCGGACTCGTTCAATTTGACAATTCCTATTTCAAGGAGGGCGTTCATTGGGATTGCGGCGGCTCTACGAGTTGGACGTATTCGCTGCGATGCTGTCCTTTGACTTTCTTAAACAGTCTATCTGCATCGAATAGGGGAACACCCTCGGGATGATAATGCTCAAGAAACTCGCCAATTATTGTTTGAACTTCCGTATTGCTTTGAGTGAACACTATGTCCATTCGATCCCATGACTTCCCGGCGGCAAAGATTACCTTGCGAATAATGGTATCAAATTGATGTTGATGCTTCGCCTTCCATTTACGGTGTAAGTTCGACAGGACGTAGTATTTCTCCGCCATCAGGACATCGTATTCAGGATCATCCGTTCTTGTGAATGGGTTCTTCTTTGTCATGGTGTGCTCCACTCGATAACCCTTTTTTGGGTCAGGCAATGAGAGACCGTTACCTCCAAAACCCTGCAAACAACTTTTTTGCAGCATTGACACGTCGGTCGTTTCAGGTCGGCCAAGCCCCTGTTGCTATTGTTGACCCGACCCAACGACGTCCGAGCTACCCGAGTCGAGATTCCCCGATTGGCCCATGGCGGAGGCGTGAAGCATTGCTATCCGTTGGGGTCGAGCGTGTCGCATTTCCAAACATCTTGACTCAAGCTGATGAGAAGGTTTTGGCGTTCGTCGATAGTGCTGGCAGACCAGCGATCGAAAGCTTTCAATCGGCTGTTGATCCGTGTGATGCTCGTATTTGTCCCAACTTGGACCAGCTCAGCAATGCTACTCGTCAGATAATGCTTGGATTTCTTATACTCAGCGCACTTGAGCGTGTAGTAGTTATTGCTCGCAACGATGTTAATCGGCTTCTCAAGGAGTGTAAAATTTCCCAATCTGTTTTTTGCATCAGCGTATGCGATACCCGGATTCTCGGCTGCAAAGGAATCCCGAAGCGTCTGTTCCGGGGTGTCGGGAAGGATGTGCTCCATTTCGAGGACCATGTACTCCGCCAAACGCCCTGGGATGGGCGAGCCGCTATAAGCCATGTCAACGTGCTGGGTCAGTTTTGCCAGCAGGTAGCGAGTCCGATATTTCTGCATTGATGTGAGCGAATAACGTCTTAAAGAGTCCACAAGTTCGGTGCTCTTCGCATTCATGCTGCTTTGAAATCGGTTCTGGACAAAAGCATTGAGTTTTTCGACCTTGGTTGCTTCGTTCGACGACTGTGCGATCTCACGCAATTCATCAGCCCATGCGGAGAAATTCCTTTCAAGCTCTTTGGTGGGCGTCTTCGTGAAGATGTAATAGAAGAGGAAAGATTCCAGTTGCTGGACGAAGTGATCGAAGAGTCGTTTGGGAAGTGTGCTTGCGGCCAGAAGTAGGACGAAATGCAGGCTGAACGCCTCACCGCATAGGATGCGGAGGTTCTCCATTGATACGCTTGGCTGGCCATCGTTTCCTCTTCCGCTCGCAAAGGAAAGATACTGTTCCACCGCCCTTATGATCTTGCGAACGAAATCGAACGGCTTTTCTGCGTAGTTCGTTACCAGGGCGTTGTCCCGATCCGTGAGCCATTCGTAAATTTCATCTTCCCGAACCACAGAATCGCTTCTTTTGTTCTTGATTTTGTAGTTGGCCATCAAGAAGTACCGAAGGAATCGGAGTGGCTTTTCGTTCCGCTCTTCTAACGGCTTCGTAATCTTCTTCCATTCATCTTTCAGTTGTGTGAATTGATCAAGTTTGACGTGGGAAAAGAGGAGATTCTTGAGCAGATCCATAGGGTTCAAACCTATGCCACGTTCGTTGATGGTCTCAAAGATCTTCAGGGCGCTGCTGACATCGGTGCTGATCTGGATGAAGACCACGTTATTTGCGAGATATCCCCACAGGGCAACTTGCGATTTTGTGCTTTCATAGTTCTCTCGTAAGTAGCGATGGATGGACTCATAAGCATCGACAAGGTTTTCAAGCGATCCGAAGCTCAAAATTCCAGTCTGATGAATTGCGCTTCGGATTTTTTCCGGTTCAGTGTCAAGGGCGACCAACTTGTCCATGATCTCGGAGGCGTTTTCGTATCTGGGTTGAAGTTTTAGCGTTGTCTCGATGCGGCCGTCGGATGTGGTGTAGTGCGTGGAGATGAGTTCACTCAGGGATCGATGCTGTGGCGTACCTTTGAGACGGTTCCGTAAGGCGCAGAGGAGAAGAAAGAAGGTTGTCAGTCTCTGCTGACCGTCAATTACTTCAAAGTGATTTCGGTGGGGTCCGGGCGAGACGAGCACGGTCCCCACAAAATACTCCCGATCGTTTCCTGCTTCTGCCTGCTCCGTGATATCATCGAGAAGTTGGCAGACTTCCCTTTCCGTCCAGACGTATTCACGTTGGTAATCCGGGACTTGGTAAAAGCATTCACGAAACGCCTCTTCGAGACTGTACTTGTGGTTCTCAATTCTCGCCATAGGCCTTTCGTGATCCAATTCCACTCTGAGTCGAGCGATTTCGCTTGGGCGGCAGGTGAAGGAAGGGCGCCAGATCCAAGCCGCTGAGCCTGAATTATTCAGCGGGGCGCCTCTGAAGGACCCGCCGAGCCTGTGGACCAAGCGCAAATGCCATCCGCAAAAGCCAGGAAGGAGAGTCCTCGCAAATGAATGGTCTCAATGGCCGCACAAAGAGAATCGAAGGATAGCATTTCTCGTGGCGCATAGTCGCCACAAGTCAGCCGTGAATCTCTCCTGAAGGTTTCCTCGATTGATCCGTGACCGGTTCCTCGTGAAGCATGCGTTCCATCCACAGAGAATCGCCTTTTGCCTTCCGGTTCGCTTTGCGAGCCTGGCCGTCTCGATCAACGCAACCGCCATCCAGAGGTGATTCTCATAGGGCGCCTCCCACCATTCTCGAAAGCGTCGGATGGAAATATCTATCGAGTGTTTCCAGGGGTTCCGGCATGCATCCCGCCCGATCCGTGCTACATTTGTGCGAACGGCTCCGAACCACAGAGGTCTGTGCTCCGCCTTTTCCACCGGCCGGTCCGCCCGACCTGAAAGCAGCGCCAGCCGTTTGGCGGAATATCCCGCCACGTCGCCCCAACTGCGCCAAACCTTTGATGCTGGTGCATGTCGAACCAGGCGACAAAACCTTTCGAGGCTGTGCGCCTTCTCACGAGCGATGAGCGGAGGGAATTTCTGTTTTCTCGACTGAGTATCCATGGTGTTCTCCGATGGTTTTCAGGACGTCGTAACACAGCGTGACCAGTTCCTCGTCGGTCAGGTTCTTCTTGATATCGAGAAGATCGTTCACGACCAGGTAGATGTTCCCAACCTCGTGTTTACCGCCCTTGCGCAACGGCACGATATGGGCCGCCGTAGTGTTCTCCGGCCGCAGCTCTCTGCCTGTCAAGGGGCACGTATACTTCTGTCGATCGAGCAGGGCGTAGAAATCCTTCGCTTTAAACGTCCATTTAGCCATTTGTTTCCACCTTCTTTTTTGATTGATATTGCTGTCGTGTCTGCCGGTAGAGAAGTGACGGCAGCGGAATCTTTGATGGCAGCAGCTTCCTGAATCCGAATTCGATCGTCTCCTTGCCATTCGCAGGCGTCAGGTCCTTCAACTCGATCAGCCCGGCGGCGCCCCAAACTCGGAGCACACGCAGAGTCTGTTTCCTCTCTTTCGGAGCCAGCCCGAGTTCAGAAAGATACGACCAACCTTTAGATTGTGATCTCTGCCAGACGTTGAGCGCCACTCTTTGATATGCTCTTTCCTTCACTCGCTCATGAACCTTGTTCGGGTTCGACCAGAAATGATCGTTGCTGGTGATCGCATCAGCGAGCGCCGCATAGTCGCCGGTATCGAGAAGCCGTTGAAGAACCGGATCGAGCTTTCCATTCACTTTGATCCTGTTCGAGTTACGAACGACAAGAGGGTCTGGAAGTTGATAGAGCTGTCGCTTGATGGCAGATTGAAGACGAGACGAGTGCGACACCTTCGGGGACATACTCCCCATACTCTCCCCACACTCCTTCACCTTCTCCAACCCGAAGTACTTCACATTCTTCCACCAGCACCACTCATCCAGATACATCTGCGAATATTGCGGCCGCACATACGTGTAATTCCGAAAGGCAGTCTTCAGAGAATTGTTCAGCGCCTCGGCAGTCGCCGAGCACACTCCCTTCCGGCTCCATCTCTCACGAGAAAATCGATAACGTGAATCTTTCGACTTCAACGAATGATTCACCATGCGATGATTTTTGTAGATGCCCCAGAGCCATGTATACATTTCATCGCTGAACACAGCGGCGTTATGCGGAATCCACTGACGAATGAGAGGCCCGAGCGTTCCGGCTTTCTGATCCGGCACTGAATGAGCAACGCACCAGCCGGACTGTGTGCCCATAACCTGGGCGAGAGTTCCGATCTGACGTCCGCCGAGTTTCTCTGACATATAGATTGAACTCGTGGCGCCACGATTCTTATGCCGCTTGCGTCCCTGATTTGCCCTGTTTGAGCAGCTATAGAGGGCGATAGTGTCCATTGCGACGACGGGCTTATTCTGAATGCTCGCTGTGACATCTTCGCCTTCTGGCGGAAGTTTGAAGTCCGGCGGGAAGGCTTTATACAGTTCATCTCTGATGAGAAATCTGATCTTCTCCATCTGTTCTGATGCGAGCAGCTGAACTCTGCGCTTCATGAGTAACGCTGTCTTTTCTGACACACCGAGTTTCTTCACGATCTCCGCAGCAGTGACAGGCTTCGGATGTCTGATGAATGACTCTTCGAGGAGCCAGCCCATCATGTACTGCGGGATGCGTAGGTGTACGAATGGTGTGTGTGCGAGTTTGCTTTTTTGCCGAAGGCAGGATGGGCAGCGGAGGGAGTACGGCCTCGTGGATATTGTGGAGGTGCATGTTTCCCCGCAGGCGCATATGCAGGGATACAAGGATCGCAGAACGTGATCGAAGACGAGTTGGCAGTGGGTGATGGAGACGAGGGTGGAGTGGGGAGATGGGGAGTGTGGGGTGTGTGCTGGAGACGCGTAGTTTAATTTTTTGTAAACTTAGAGTACAATTCTGTTTTTCCCGCGCAATTTGATTCAGGCCAAAGTATCTCGCGTTCTTGAAGAAACTCCATTCATTCAGATACATTGTCGACCATTCTGGTTTGATGTATCCGTATCCTCTGAACGCAGATTTTAGCGAGCCATTCAGTCCTTCACTTACCTGATTGTGAACTCCGTTCTTCGACCATCGTTCGCATGAGAAAGCAGATCGTTCGTCTTTGCCTTTCGCACTGTGATTGATCATTCGATGATTCTTGTAAATTCTGTACAGCCATGTGTATCCTTCGTCTGTGAAAACAGGAGCATTCATCGGTATCGACTCTTTGATGAGCGGTCCGATTGTATTTGCTTTTTGATCTGAGATCGATGTGAGAAGTACAGGACCGTTCTGCCAGCCCATAACATGTACAAGAGTTCCAATCTGTTTTCCACCTAATTTGTCTGAAAGATAAATCGCACTCGTCATTCCTTTGTGCTTGTGTCTTTTTCTTCCCTTGTTTGCGCGTTGTGACGCAGAGTACAGAACCATTGTGTCTGCATGAACTACAGGTCTGTACTTTACTTTGTTCGTGATGTCTGTACCGTCTTTCGGAAGTTTGAAGTTCTTGAACTCCTGTTCGAGCGTAGAATGAAAGAGTTTCTTGATATGAGGCATCTGTTCGCATGCAAGAACCTGAATTCTACGCTTTAGAAAGAGGGCAGACGGATACGAGATTCCAAGACGTTTCTTGATTTCTGTAGCCGTTAGAACTTTTGGATGACGTATGAGTGATTCTTCGATGGCCCAACCGAAGAACCAAAGCGGCATTCTGAAATGCTGAAGAGGCGTATTCTTGAGTCTCGATTCTTGTCTATGGCACTCTGGACAGCGAAGTCTTGCCGGTCTTGAGCCAACAGGTTTTGTGCATTTAACGTTGCAATTTTTACAGAGGCACGGATAAAGCTTGTCTAACAGAAGTTCTGTGATTCGCTGGAAGTATTCTACATTGAGAGGATGAAATTTGGGATTGTCTTTTTGTTTACGGTGTACCTCCTGTTTACAGGAAATATTCCGATTTGTAACTACTTCGGAAGGTTCCAGGAAGTCTATAAAGGATAATACATTGCTCTGCCATTTGCTTGAATGCGCGTGATGTGCTGAATTCTGAAGACTGGACAACATGCAACACAGATTTCGTAGTCTACGCGAAAAGAAATCAGAAAAATTGGAAATGT
>Ga0268298_10003797_pt1 | contig 15132 bp, 12 predicted proteins | sample WWTPWeurt_MetaG_FD_194462 | JGI IMG/M metagenome (GOLD analysis project Ga0268298, IMG submission 194462) | Activated sludge microbial communities from WWTP in Nijmegen, Gelderland, Netherland - WWTP Weurt | ecosystem: Engineered > WWTP > Aerobic digester > Activated sludge | place... | reverse complement strand
CTTGAACGGCGACCTGGCGAACCCCCTGGCGCTGATCCTCCCCGCCGACTTCATCGCGCTCGGTGCGGCACTGATCAACGCCGACCTCGACCCCGAGCTCGAGCTGCTCCTGGTGGGGCCGAGCGGGGTGTTCCGCCACGACGTCGATCTGGGGACGGGCCAGCTTTCGGAGCCGCTGCCGATCTTCCAGAACGGCGGTCCCGCAATCCCATTGACGTCCCCGCTCGAAGCGCTCGACCTCGGACTGACCGGGATCGTGACGGGCGACTTCAACGGGGACAAAATCCCCGATTTCGTCGTGAGCGATCGCAACAGCGTCAACTTGTTTCTCGCCAAGGCGGTGAAGCCGTGAAAACCCGCGCCCTTGCCGCCGCAGTGTTCGCTCTCGCATTCGCCGCGTCTCCCGCCTTCGCTGGCGACGAAGCCCGAACCTACTTCGACATCGGGGCGAAGGCCTATCAGTCCGGGCGCTACCTCGATGCGGCGCAAGCGTTCGAAGAAGCGTATCGGCGTTCGAGCCGCCCGGGGCTGTTGTTCTCCCTCGGACAGGCACACCGCATGGAGTATTTCGCGCGCAACGACCCGGCTCGGCTCCGCGACGCGATTCGCTACTACGAAGAGTACTTGGCGAAAGAGCCTCAGGGGAAACGCGCGGCGGAGTCCGCGGATGCGCTGTCGAAGCTGAAGCCGTTGGCGTCCGGCTCGGGAGACAAGCCCTCGGGGCCCGTGTCGCCGCCCGTGACCAGCAAGCCGCGCGTCATGATCTCGTCCCCGACTCCCGACGTGCGCGTGTCGTTCGATGGCCGATCCGTGAGCCACCCGTTCATCCAGGAGGTCGAGCCTGGAAAGCACAAGCTCGTCCTCAGTGCGCCGGGATTCCAGGACTACGTGCGCGAGATCGTGGTGGATGCGAAGACCGGTGCGCCTCCCTTGGACATCCCGCTCGAGGAGCGACCCGCAAGTCTCGTGATCCAGGCAGCCGACGGCGCCGAGGTGGCCATCGACGGGCGGCTCCAAGGAGTGACTCCTCTGCCGGCCCTGGCGCTGCGGGCTGGTCGCCACTTCGTGACCGTCACCAAGAACGGGAAGAAGGCGTTCTCGTCCAGCGTCTCGCTCGAGCGCGGCCAGCGGAAGGTCGTCGAGGCCGATCTCGAGAGCACGGGTCAACGCACCGCGTCCTGGGTGCTGATGGGCGTGGGGGCCGGCGGGCTCGTGGCCGGCGGAGTGCTGGCGTTCGTGGCGTTCGACAAGCAGAACCAAGCTCGTGACGTGCTCGACGCGACGCGTGGCCGCGGGAACCAACCAGCGAGCGAGCTCGGTCGTTACGACGAGCTCCGCCAGAGCCGCGACGATTTCCGACTCGCAGCCATCATCACGGCGAGCGCTGGCGCGGGCGTCGGGACCTTGGGACTCATGCTCCACGTGTTCGACCCGGCGAGGGCGCCGCTGCCGCCGGCCGAAGACTCGACGCCGGGAAGCCCGAATCCCAAGACGCCCAGCGCGCCGGGGATGGAGATCGGCGCGCGTCCACTCCTGTCGCCTGGGCTCGCTGGCGCCAGCCTATACGGCCGCTTCTGATGCGTCTCAGCCACCCGGACAGGTGAGCGTGAGATTCCCGGAGCCGTCGAGCGCGCACCAGCTTCCGCAAGATTCGTTCGCGACGCACCCGCAGCCCGGGTTGGCCCCGCAGCCAGCCGGGAGCTGTTTGCAGGTGTAGTTGTTGGGTTCGCCCCCCACATCGGAAGTGGCGACCTGACAGTACTGGGAGCCGACCGAGCAGAACTGGTAGCCGCAGGGGAACATGCCTTGCGGCGGTGTGCAGCCGCCGGCCTGGTTCACGTCGGTTCCGCCCGAATACGCGGCGCAATCGTTCCCCGCCTGCTTTCCCTCGCACGTGCAGACTGGGGCGTAGAGCAGATCGCAGCCCTGCGGGCGTTTGACGCACGTCCCGCTGGCGCCCGCGCCGCAGCGGTTGTCCGGGTAGTCGCAGTATTCGGCGCTCGCGCATGGCAGCGACGGGCTGCAAGCGCCTGGGTTTGCGGAACAGGTGCCGGTGGCGGGCCACGAGGATCCCGGCGGGCACTCCGGTTGGTTCGGCACGACGCAGATCGGCGTGACGGGATGGCCGGAAGCATCGCAGCACGGCGTGAAGCTCTCGCAAGAGCCGCCCGCGCCACCGCTACCGCTGGCGCCCCCGGCGCCTCCGCCGGACGAGCCACCGGTCGACGTACCGCCGGCTCCGCCAGCGCCGCTGGCTCCGCCCGTGTTGCCGGAGTCCGTCGAGCCGCCGCAGGCACAGACGAGCGAAGCCGCGCCGAGGAAGAGAGCGAAGCGAGCGAGGGCGTTCATGGGCGTTCGAACTGCAACTCGCGTTCCAGCCGGAATCGCTGGAAACACCGCCAAATTCCGCGGCTTCGCTGTGCCGCGCTGTGCCACGCCGGACACCCGCGCCGGTCGTACCGCGCGCGGGCGATCACGGCGAGCTCAGTTCTTGGGGCAGGCCGGGCACTTCGGCTCTTTGCTCGCCTCGCTCACGCAGATGAGGTCCCACTTGCCGTTCTGCGAGTCGCAGCAGTACTTGTCCTTGCCGCACACCTCTTTCGTGCAGTCGGTACACGTTTCGGTGAGCGCGTTTCCGGTCGTGCACTCGCTGTGTGCGCCGCACGGCGCTTTGGCACAAGCGCCGCCGCATTCCGGTTTGATGGTCACGTCGTTCAGGACCTTGTCCACGCACGACTGGTTCCACTGGCCGTTGGTGGTATCGCAGCAGCTCGGGTCGGCGTCGCAGACCTGAGTCGTACAGTTGTTGCAGTCGGCGTTCATGGCGGCGCCGGTCTCGCACGGCGTGTGGGCCGAGCAGCTCGGATCGCCGGGGCACGCCGTCGTGCAGTAGTCCTCGACGGCCTTCACGCACAGGTCGTCCCAACCCAGCGTGCAGCAGAAGATGTCGTTCAGGCACACGGCGGCTTCGCACAGGCCGCAGGTCGGATCGAGCGGACCGCCCTCGGTGCAGGTGTCGTGCTCACACTTGCCGCTGGTGCCGCCGCTCGGGCTACCCGCACCACAGCCGTCGAGCGGGTTCGCGCAAGGCACGCACACGCCGTAGCCGGCCGCCACGTCTTGGCACTGCATGTGGATCTGGTGCTTCTTGTCCTTGCCGAACAAGAGGTCCATCAAGAACGACGAGGCGATCTGCATCAGCGGGTCGCCCTTGAAAAGATCACTGATCAGCGGGTCGAGCTCGATGGGCGTGCAGTCGGCGTCGTCGTTGCATGGCACGCACACGCCGCACTTCTTGTCGTCGAAGAGTTCGACGCTGGCGCAGGCTTTCATCGGGAATTTCAGGATCGCGTCCTGGATCTTGACCTTCTTGATGCCGAGGTTGATCTCGCTCGAGCCCACCAGGTCTTTGATCAGCTTGCCCACGTTCACGTCCATGCTCACACCCGCGCAGTTCGCGTCCGTGGAGCAGGTATTCGTCACGCCGTCGAAGGGCGGTGGGAGCACCGCGCCGCTCGACAAGAGATCGGTGCAACCTTGAGCTGGGTGCTTGCAGGTTCCGTGGGTCCCGCCATTCACGGGGAACTTGCACTTCCAGGTCTCGGTCGCGTTGGTGTTGCCACAGCCGTAGCACTCGGCGTCCTGCTTGCAGTCCGCATTTTCTCCGCCGCTCGCGCCGCACGGCTTCACGCACTTGCCGCTCTGGCAGTCCATGCCGGTGGGGCAGGGCGAGGTGTTCGAGCACTCGGAGCAGACGTGGTTGTTGCACGCCTTGGCTTGGGTCCCGCCGACCTCGCACTTGCCACAGTCCGTGTCCTGGGTGCAGTTGGTCGGGCACTTGTTCTCGCACTTGCCGGTCGCGCCGCAGGTCTGGTTCCCCGTACAAGCGTCGAGCTTCGATCCCAAGCAGGACACGCACTTGCCCTGAGTGGTGTCGCACACCTGGTGCATGGGGTCACACGCCGAACACTCGGTGTCGCTCTTGCACGTGATGGTCGGCGTGCCGGTGCTGTCGGTGGGGCAGGTCAGCTCTTTGGGTGCGCACGTGCCGAACGACGTGCACTGTTCACCGGTCTTGCAGTCCTTCTCGGTCTTGCACGCGATGCAGCGCGTATTGGCGATGTCGCACTTGTTGCGACCGAAGGAACAGCCGTCGCACTCGCCATCGCTGTGGCAGTTGTTCAGCAGGCACACCCCGGAGCCATTGGCTGCCGTCCCGCCGCCGCCGGCGGACCCACCGAGTCCGCTGTCACCACTGGTGCCGCCGCCCCCGCCGCCCACGCCCGGGGGACCCCCGCCGCCCTTGTCCGACCCACACCCCGGAACGAAGAGGACTGCGGAAACCGAGAGCGTCAGCAGAGCGGCAAGCAAGCGTTTGACGGACCACGTCATCGAAGGGGCCTCCAACCACGTTGCAGGATAGCAGGTTGCGCCGGGCCGGTCAGAGCTCTGGCCCCCGAGCGCCGCTTTTCGCCCGGCGCCGTCGCCCGAATTTTCTGCACAAAAAAAGCCGAAGGCCGCGGATTGCCGCGGCCCTCGGCTTCCCATCGGCAGGTTCAGCTCACGGACAGGTGCAGCCGGTGGTCGTCTTCGCTTTGGTCACGCACAAGCTGTCCCACGACGTGTTGCAGCAGAAGGCGTCCGAGTTGCACACGTTGGTCGCGCAGGTCGAACAGGTCTTGACCAACGGACCGCCCGACGTGCACTCGCTGTGGGCGCAGCCGGTGCCGCAAGCCGACGAGCACGCCGACTCCGAACCCGCTTCAGTGACGCACTGCGAGTCCCAGGTGGTGCTGCAGCAGAAGGGGTCCTTGTCGCAGACCGCCTTGGAGCACGCGCTGCAGGTCGGGCTCAAGGCGTCGCCCTGCGTGCACGGAGTGTGGTCGCAGGTGGTCGTTCCGCCGCCGGTGCAACCGTTCGGGCAGTACTTGTCGACTTCCTTCACGCAGACGCTGTCCCACGACGTGTTGCAGCAGTAGGCGTCGTTCTTGCAAACCTCGGCTGCGCAGGTGCCGCAGCTGTCCTTCAGTGGTCCGCCCTCCTTGCAGACCTCGTGGTCGCAGGTGCCCGTGCCGCCGCTCGAGGTCTGGCCGCAGGCCTTGGTGGGGTTCGAGCAGGGCAGGCACACGCCGTAGCCCGCCGCGACGTTCAAGCACTGGAAGTGCAGGCTGTGATCCTTCTCTTCGCCGTACAGGAGGTCCACCAAGAAGGCGCCGGCGATCTGGGCCAGCGGGTCACCCTTGAAGAGGTCGAACACGAGTTTGCTGATGTCGATCTTCTGGCAGTCGGCGTCGACCTTGCAGGGCACGCACACGCCGCATTTCACGTTGTTCACCAGCTCGATGCTCGCGCACTTGTTCATGCCATAGGTGACGTTGGCGTCCTGGATCTTGATCTTCTTGATCCCGATGTCGAGCTCGGGGCCGCCCACCAGATCGCGGATCAGCTCGCCCACGTTGTACTGGATGCCCACGTTGGTGCAGTCCGTGTCCTTCGAGCAGAGGTTCGTGACCTTGTCGTAGGGCGCTGGGAGCACGGCACCCTGGCCGAGATCCGAGCAGCCAGCGGCAGGTGCCGCGCACACGCCGTGCAATCCGCCGTTGATGGGGAACTTGCAATCCCACTTGGGCGCCGACGTGTTGGCCGGGTCACCACAACCCTCGCAGTCCGTCTTGTTGTTGCAGGTACCGGTGGGCTGCCCCGCGATGCCGCACGGCTTCACGCACTGGCCCTTCTGGCACACCATGCCGGCCGCGCAGGCGTAGGTGTCGGAACACTCGGCGCACTTGTGGTTGTAGCAGGCCTTGGCCTTCTTCCCCTCGCTGTACTCGCAGCGCGCACAGTCGTTGTCGATGGTGCAGCTGTCGGGGCACTTGTGCGCGCACTTGTTGTCGACGCAGATGTCGGCCTGCGAACACTGGCTGGTGTTGGCGTCCGTACAAGCGACGCACTTGCCCTTGGTGACGTCGCAAATCTGGTGCATCGGGTCACAGGCCGCACAGTCCGCGTTGGCCTGGCAAGTGATGGTCGGCTCGCCCTTGGCATCGGTGGCGCAGGTCTGGCCCGCGGGAGCGCAGGTTCCGAACGAAGTGCATTCCTGACCTGCGGGACAACCTTGTCCGGTGGCCGGATCGCAAGCCACGCAACGATGCTCGGCGGTCTTGCACTTGGTGCGGCCGAACGAGCACCCCGAGCACTCGGCGTCGGAGTTGCAGTTGTTGAGCAGGCAGACGCCGGGGCCGGTGTTGCCGGTGCCGCCGGTCCCGCCGCCGGTTCCGCCCGTGCCACCGAAGCCGGTGCCCCCGGTGTTCCCGGAGCCGCCACCGCTGTCTCCGCTGTCGTCCCCCGCGCAGGCCGGGGCCAAGCTGAGCGGTACCGCTACCGCGAACGTAGCTACGATGAAGCCCTTCAAGCGCTCTCGGAAAGACACGGCTGCCTCCTCGGTCAGAAGCCCACCCGACAGGATAGCGAACCCGGTCGGGAAAGGAAAACGGAGGGCCCTCTACACCCAGAGCCATCGCCGGGCAACCCGGTCGGGTGAGCGCGTGTGGTCCCAGCGCGTCCCGGCGCTTACAGTGTCACTTCAGCCGGTAGACGACCTCCGACCCGACGACGAGATCGTGGGCCGCGCGCTTTTCCGGATGAAAGGCCGCGAGCGCCAGGCCTGCGGCGTAGAGCAAGCTGAGGAGCACGTTGCCCAGCGCGACCGCCAGCACGAGCCCCTTGAACGCGTCCACGTTGGTGATCTGGATCTGCCGCACCGCGACCTGGAGGCCGCCGCGCCCCTCGGTGAGCAGGATCACGAGTCCGGCGAAGAACGGCAGCCACATGCTGGCGACGGTGCGCGCGATGGAACGCCCGAACCCGAGCGGCGCTCCGTCGAGCCGCCGCACGCGGAGGTTCATCAGTGCTTTGCCCACCGTCTGACCTCGTAGCGCGTGCGCGACGCTCACGTATGCGAGGTGCAAGAAGAGTCCCGGGAGCCCCAGAAGCCCGATCACGATGCTGGCCAAGACCACGTCGATGCCGACCGCCGCGCCCCGCACCCAGAATCCGGCGAAGCGCACTTTCTCCGGAGCGGCGGCCGCGAGCGCCGACAGCAGATCGTCGTAGCTGGCATAGCGTTGCGACGGCTCTTTCGCCATCAGGCGCGCGATGATGGTCGCGAGCGCCCCCGGAACTTCGGGCGCGGCGCTCGTCAGCGGAGGAGGGGGTTCGGTGAGGTGCTTGCTGATCACCGCGACCGGCGTCTTGCCGTCGAACGGCGGCGCCCCGCTGAGGAGGTGATAGAAGGTGCAGCCGACCGAATACATGTCGGCGCGATGATCGATGTCTTCGCCCTTGGCTTGTTCGGGCGCCATGTAGAGCGGGCTCCCGACCACGGCGCCGTCTCGCGTGATCTTGGAGTCGGTGCCGCCCACGGGCTTCGCCACTCCGAAGTCGGCGATCTTCAGCGAGCCGCTCTTGTCGAGGAGGAGGTTGCTCGGCTTGATGTCGCGATGAATGATGCCGGCGGTCTGGGCGTCTCGCAGCCCTTTCGCCACCTCGACGAGCAGCCCCCGCGCGCGTTCGGGTGCCAAGCGCTCGCCCCGTTTGAGCACGTGCTCGAGGTCGCCGCCGTCCACCAGCTCCATGGCGAAGTAGAGCGAGCTCTTTCCGGTCTCCTCGGCGGGAGGAGTGCGCCCGATGTAATAGATGTGCGCGACGTGGGGGGAGTTCAGTCGCGCCTGCGCCCGCGCTTCGCGCACGAATCGCTCCTGGAGCTCCTCGCTCTCGGCCAGGCTCGGGGGCAAGACCTTGATGGCCACTCGACGATCGAGGGAGCGGTCGTGCCCGACGTACACCGCCCCCATGCCGCCGCTCCCGAGCGGGCGCTCGACGTCGAAGTGGTCGAAGCGTGCGCCGACCCAGCGCGAGGCATCCCCACTCGGCGGCTGGGATGTGGTGCGTGGGCCACTCTCCGCCAGGAGTGTGGTCTCGAATGCGTCAGCTCGGTCCGCACTCATCCGGGATCCCCGTCGCAATAGTTCCACTCGTGGCTTCCCAAAGCAAACGGCGTGCCCGAGTGGAAGCGCCCCGGCCCTTCACCGACTTCGGGTCAAGAGCGCGGTCGCCGAGACACCCGCCCCCTGCCAGGACCACTCCAAGCCGTCTTCGCCGACGCGGACCCGCATCGTCCCCTCGTCGATGCAGCGCTCCTTGCCGTCCGTGAGGTGCTCGACGATCTCGAGGGCGCCGTCCGCGGCGACGCCCTTGCAGATCCAGTCTCCCGCGCAGGGAATCGACGGGTAACTGACCTGGCCGCACACGCCGGCAGTCGCGCCGGTCAGACCCACTCGCATCGGCCAGACCTGTCCATCGTTCTGAACTCCAGTGCCTTCCCAATCACCGGCCCAAGGGTTCTCTGGTGCGGGTGAAAGCGGCAGCGCGGGCTCGGGCTCTCTCGCCGGCGGCGGCGTGGCGACGATCAGCGGCGGCTCGGGTCGGGTGCGACTGCTCGCGCAACTCGGCAACAGCAAGAGCGCGATCCAGGCGAGCGCCCAGCGGGTCACCCAACGACGTTTCCGGTCGAGTGAAGATCCCATGACGAACGAATTGGACAAACGGGAACGCTGAACGGTCCAGAGCGCGATGGGTTCCCGGGCGGAGGCCTCTCCGTGGACGGGCGGGACCTCAATAGGGGCTCGCACCGAATACGTCGCGGAGCCGATCTTCGAGGCTCGGATTCGGACTCGGAAGCCCGATGCGCAACGTGATGGTGGTGTCGTCACCCCAAGGCCACCAGAGGGCGTAGATGATCGCACCCCCGCTCGACTGGGTGGCGAAGAGCCATTGGTCCGCGCGGACTCCGCCCGTGCGCTCCGCGATCTGCTGCACGAGCGGCGGAGCCGACGACAACGTCTTGTGATTCCAGCGATTCGGGAACGTGGGGGTGAGCGCCACGTTGGCCTCTTCCACCAGCTCCGTCGAGAAGGCGGAGGCGACACAAGAAAAGCGGCTGTCCCAACTCCAGCCCCGCTTCGGCCACTTCGCGCGGAAATCCGCGAGCTGGTTGAAAAGCGGATCGAACGCGGTCGTGACCCGTTGGCTCATGAGAAGCTCTAGCCTAGCGCGGACCGCTGGCCGGGTGGAACTCCCCTGAAACGAGTTGCCGAACTCCGCCGGCCGCGGTCTGATTCGGGTGTGAAGAACCGAGCGCTCGTGGCTGGGCTCTCGAGCCTGCCTCTCACCCTCACGTTGCTCGTTTCGAGCTCCGCGCTCTGCCAAACCGACGCGGAGCTCGTGAAGGCGCGAAAGCTCTACTCCCAGGGGCTCACCCAGGAGGCCGCGGGCGACTGGGCCGGGGCGCTGGCCACGTTCGAGGACGTGGCCCGCATCAAAGCCACGGCCCAGGTCCGATTCCACTTGGCGCGCTGCAAGGAGCACCTCGGACGCTACAACGAGGCGCTCGGCGGCTACCGCATGGCCGAATACGAGGTCGAGCAGGCCGGGGCCAAAGAGAAAGCCCTGGTGGACGAGATCCGGAAGGCGCGCGAAGGCCTCGAGGCGAAAATCCCTCGCGTCACCATCGTCCGCGGCAAGAACGCCGAGGCCATCAAGATCGAGCTCGACGGTGTCATCTTGGGCGACACGCAGCTCGGCCAACCCATCACGCTGGATCCTGGGCCGCACACCGTCGTCGGCGTCGTGGCGGCCGACAAGCGCTTCAAGCGCGCGCTGAACGTCGCCGAGGGCGACACCGTCCGCGTGGTGCTGGACGTGCCCGACGACCTGGTGACGGCCGAAGCTCCCCCACCGGAGAAGAGCGAAGAACCAAAGCCGAAGGAGGCGAGCAAGACCCGCGAGCCCGAGGAGCACTCGCCCACCGAGCCCTCACCCTCGCCCTCGGCGTCACCGACTCCGTGGATCATCGGTGGGCTGGGGGTCGCGAGCCTGGCAGCGTCCGCGGTGTTCTACGCACTTCGCTCCAAGGCGGAAGACGAGCTCGACCAGGGGTGCCTTGGTCGCACGTGCCCCGACACTCTGGAAAGTACGCAGAAGCGCGGCGAAACCTACGCCGCGCTCAGCGGAGTGACCTTCGGTCTCGGCGTGGTGGGAGTGGGAGCGAGCGCGCTGATGCTGCTCGGCCGCTCGCGTACCCCAGCGCCAGCCACGAGCGGGTTTCTGACCGTTTCGCCGCGTGGGGCCGGTCTGGGGTACGCGGGGCGTTTCTGAGGGTCATTCGCAAGCTCGCGTCTGGTCCGGTATGATCCCACGACTCGCGGTGTCCCCTCGAACCGCCCTTCTTCCACTGCTTCTCGCGACCGCCGCCCTGGGCTGCGGCCTCGAGACCGAAGGCCAAGCGTCACTCGACGCCGGCAATGGTGCGAGCTCCGGCGCAGCTGGCACGCCGTCGGGTGGGAGCGGAGGCACCAGTGCGGGTGGCAGTGGCGGTGCTGGGACTGGCGGCGATGCGGGATCCGGCAGCGGCGGGAGTACGCCGGTGAACTGCGCGTCGGACATGCAGTGCGTTCCCGCTGCTCCGGCCGGCTGGAGCTACGCCTTCCACGTGAAGAGCCCGTTCTCGAGCTCGGTTTCCGTGGGGCCAAAGTGCCATGACGGCGCCGATCCGCAGCGGTTCTACAGCGAGCCGGTGGCCAGCTCGTGCCAAGCGTGCGCTTGCGGCCCTCTCGGCGGCGGACAGTGCAACGTACAGCTCCTCTGTGCTGGGAACTCGACCTGCGCCGGCCCGGGCACCGGCTACACCGTGGACGATGGCGACTGCCACGGCCACTCGGGAGGTCCCACCCTTTCTTGCATGTTGGGCCCTACGACCGTCCTCCAACCCGGCACGTGCTCGCCGAGTGGGGGTGCCCCCGTGGCGGCCGACCCGTTCCAGAAGTCCGACGACGTTTGCCCGGTTCAGCCTGGCGCGAGCTGTGGCTCCGGATCGATGTGCGTGCCAAAGGCCGCGGGCGTCTACGCCGGCAAGGTCTGTGTCTTCCTGCCGGGCGATCAGGCCTGCGCCACCGACTATCCGCAGAAGTCCGTGATCTTTCAGAAGGCGCTCGACGAACGCAAATGTTCGGCGTGCACGTGCACACCGGCCACGTCGACCTGCCTCGCCGAATACAAGTTCTACGACGACGCTTTCTGCGCGACGTCTGGGACCAGCGTCAATTCGACCACCTGCAAAGACGTTTCGTCCACCATCAACGTGTTCACGCTCGCGTGGGGCCACGAGCGAACCAAGGCTCCCTACCTCACGGGCACGTGCACGGCCGGAGGCGGAGTTCCGAGCGGCGCGTTCGCGGGGGACCCCAACGCCGCCGTCACGCTCTGTTGCCGCCCGGTCCCTTGACGGAGCAGCCCGAGAATCCTGGCGAATCGCGCAGGAAAGCCGGCGTCTCGTCGGGGCGGCGGTCGCGCGCCACGTCTCCCTCGTACGCGCACGCTTTCGGGTAGAATGCCGCGCCGTGCCGCGCTTCTCGTACTACCGATCGCTCCCTCGAGCCGCGCAGCGCACGTACGACAAGAGTGACAAGATCACGTTGGTCGCGTTGCCGCGCCTCGCGCTGCACCGCGAGCGAGCCGAGACCTTGCGTGCGGCGCTCGCGAGTGAGGCTCGCAAAGACGTGGAGAGTTCTGCCCAAGCTTTGGTGACCGGCATCACCCGCTCGCTCGGTGTGCGCAACGTGAAGGTGCGAGTCCTGGCCAAGAGGCCCAAGAATCGCGAAGGGGAGCTGCACGGGCTCTACACTCTCGAGACCGACGGCCGCGCCCACATCGAGGTTTGGATGCGCACGGCGGAGCACGAGCGCGTCGTGGCGTTTCGTACGTTCTTGCGCACGCTGCTCCACGAGGTCTGCCACCACCTGGATTTCACCCTGTTCGGGCTCTCCGACACCTTTCACACCGAGGGTTTTTTTCGCCGCGAGTCCAGCCTGGTGAAGCAGCTCACCGCGCGTGACGCCCCCGAAGCCGCCGCTGTCGCGCCGAGCCCTTCGCCGCGCAAGGCGTCGCGGCGGCGCGCTCAGCAGCTCTCGCTGTTCGAGAACTGACATGCTCGAGTTCGACGACCCCCAAGAGCTCATCGGCGCGGTGCTCGACGGCCGCTGGAGACTCACGCGCAGCGTCGGCCAAGGCGGTCTCGCCGCGGTCTACGAAGCCGAGAATTTGGAGGCCGGCGGGCGCTTCGCTCTGAAGATCTTGCGCGCCGAATTCGGGGAGAATCAGGACGTGGTCACGCGTTTCCTCAACGAGGTGCAAGCCAGCGCGCGTGTGGAGCACCCGGGTGTGGCGCGGGTGTTCGAGGCCGTGCGCGCGGCCGACGGCACGCCCTATCTCGTGATGGAGCTCCTCGAAGGGCAGCCGCTCGCCCAGCGCATGAACCGCGGGCGTGTGCCGGTGGAGCAGGCGGTGGCCATCATCCAGAACGTGCTCCGCGCGCTGTCCGCTGCCCATGCAGCTGGGGTCGTGCATCGGGATCTCAAGCCCGGTAACGTCTTTCTCCTGGGCGACGCGGTGCAAGGCACCGAGATCAAGCTGCTCGACTTCGGGATCTCTCTGGTGCTCGACGCCGCGGGAGGACTGCACCGCAAGACGCGCACCGGAATGCTGCTCGGCACGCCCGGCTACATGAGTCCGGAGCAGATCAAGGACATCAAGCACACCGACGCCCGTGCCGACCTCTGGTCGACGGGGATCTTGTTCTACGAGCTCCTCTCCGGAGTTCCTGCGTTCGAGGCCGACAACGAGTTCGCGCGCGTCACCAAGGTGCTCACGAGCGATCCGACCCCCATCGATCGAGTGGCGCCCCAATACGCGCACTGGGCGCCGTTCTTCTCGCGGGCGCTCGCGCGCGACGTGCTCGAGCGATTCCAGACCGCCTACGAGATGGCACAGGCCGTGGACAGCGTGGCGCGCTTCGGCCAGATGCCCGCCGCGCCCGAGCCAGTCCCATCGGCGGGTGCCGCCGTTCCCATCCACTCCCAGTCGCAACCAGGGCACTACCCCTCGGTTCCCCCGGCGCCGAGCGCGGGCCACTACGCCTCGTCGCCCCAGCTGCCCCGAGCGTCCGTCCCGCCGGGCCAGCCGGCGCCACGTTTCGGTGGCGACACCGCCGTTTCCGCGGGCTTGCCCGGCGCGCCGACGCCCCCGCACCCGACCCCGCCTTCGGTGGAGGTCGTGAGCGTGCCGCGGCGAGGGATCCAGCTGCCGCTCGTGCTCGCGTTGATCCTGAGCCTCATCACGCTGATGATCGGATTCGGAGCGGGATTGATCGTCGGCAAGTGGTGACGCCCGAACGCTGCTCGGGTAAGACCCAGCGCATGACGGAGCTCGATAGCCGCTGCCTCGAAGCATTCCCGAACTGGCTGCGCACTCTGGGCGAAGACGCTCGCGCGCTCGGCGCCTTGGTGGAGAGCGAATCGAACCCGGAGGCCGTCCGGCGCTCCGCGACCCTCGCGCTGAACTACCTGTTCAAGTCCCTCGACCTGATCCCGGACGGGATCGAGGATCTCGGCTTCATCGACGATGCCTTCGTGTTTCGAGTGGCCGCTGCCAAGGCCGCCAGTGACGGCGCCGCGGAGGCCACCGTCACCCGGCTCGCAGCGGATGTCAGCCTGATTCGCGACTTCCTCGCCGACGACTTCGCGCGCCTCGAGAGCTACGTCGCGAGTCTCGCTGGCGCGTCGGCGCGCGGTCGCAGCGTCGACGACATCATGGGCGACGCGACGGTCCGCACCGAGTTCGTGCGCGAGGTACGGGCCTGGGCCGACGGCTACAGCGAGCCTTCGTTCCAGCGCGACGCCAAGAACCTGGTCAAGCTGAAGAGCTTCTTGTCGGCGAAGCTCCCCAAGTGATCACGGCGCCCGCGCGCTGACGTTGGTCCAGGGCTGCGCATCGGGCTGCTCTTGCGGGCTGCCGCTGTTCTTGAGCTGCGTCATCAGATCGCGGCACTCCGGCCGATCTTTCAAGCCTTCGATCAGCACGTGGGAAGCGTCGCTGAACGCCTGCTCGAGGCGAATGCCTTCGCGCGTCCGTCCGGCGACCTTCTCGCGGCCGGTCGCCAGGTCTTCTTCCAGCGCTTCGGCGTAGCGCGCCAGTTGCGCGCGCAGATCTTCGATCTGCCGGCGCAGATCCCGCGCGATGGCTTCACGGCCCGTGCGCCGGGCTTCGCGGGTTTGCAGCCACTGCCGCTTCGCTTCCACCATCGCTCGGGCAGCCCCGGCGCCCTCGTAGATGGCACGGCTGCCCTGACCCGAACGCTCCGCCGTGTCGGCTTGGGCGATCTTGTCTTTGGCCAGTTGCTGCGCCGAGCCGAGCTCGCGCCGGGCGGCTTCTTCTTCTTCGCCGTACGCAGCGGCGTCGCGAAGCGCTCGGCTCTCTTCTTGTGCGAGCTCCTCGACCTTTCGACCGATCTCGGCGCGCAGCGCCCGACCTCGTCGCTCGAGGGCCTCGAGCTTGCGCGTGTGACTTGCGATCTCGCCCTCCAGGCCGTTGGCCTTCGCCGTCACGTCCCACACCGTGGCCATGGCCGCCGCCAGGTCGGCGCTCGCGTTTCCGGATGGGAAGGCACGCGCGAGCATGCGCGCGAACAGGCCAGCGCGGTTCGCCCACTCGGTCACGGGCGTGGACTTGGGCGGCGGCGGGGGTGGGGGCGCGGCCTGCTGTTGATCTTGGCCGCCCTCCTTGTCCCACGAAGTGCTCGGCAAAGAGCGCTGGAGCGCCTTCAGCTCTTCCAGCAAGTGATGGCCGTCGCGATAGCGCTTGCGCGGGTCCTTCTCGAGAAGCTTCAGGATGATCTTCTCGGCGACGGGATTGATGTCCTTCTTGATGGCGGTGGGGCGCGGAGCCGGCGCCGTGCGCTGCATTTCGAGCAGCGTGTCGCGATCGGCGGCGCGGAACGGGAGCTGCCCAGCGAGCATCTCGAAGAACAGCACGCCGAGCGCGTAGAGATCCGACTGCGGCCCGGCCTGCTCCCCGCGGGCTTGCTCCGGCGACATGTATTCCGGAGTGCCGAACACCGCGCCCTTGGGCGCGAGTCGCGGGTCGTGGGCGAGCGCCGCCAGACCGAAGTCCAAGATCTTCACGAAGTCTTTGCGACCGCCGCGCTGCGTGAGCAGGATGTTGTCGCTCTTCAGATCTCGG
>Ga0268298_10003796_pt1 | contig 15132 bp, 30 predicted proteins | sample WWTPWeurt_MetaG_FD_194462 | JGI IMG/M metagenome (GOLD analysis project Ga0268298, IMG submission 194462) | Activated sludge microbial communities from WWTP in Nijmegen, Gelderland, Netherland - WWTP Weurt | ecosystem: Engineered > WWTP > Aerobic digester > Activated sludge | place... | reverse complement strand
AAGGCGCGGCGTCGAACAGCGGCACCCAAGGCGCGGCATCGAATAGCGGCTACCAAGGCGCGGCGTCGAACAGCGGCACCCAAGGCGCGGCATCGAATAGCGGCTACCAAGGCGCGGCAATGTCACATTCTTATGGCGGCAAGGTCATGTGCGAAGGGGATGGGCAGGCGCTCTATTGCTCCGAGTTCAATGACAATCTGGAATTGGTTTCCAACGCCTGCGGCATCACCGGGCGGGACAGCATTAAAGCTGGCGTCTGGTATACCTGCCGGGGCGGCAAGCTGGTGGAGGCCGCGTGATGAGCAAGACGATCATTTACGGGCCGGACCTTACCGCAACGCTTTGCGAGATATGCGACGGGCAGATCGACGAGGATCATCTCTACTGCGCTGACTGTGGCGAGGTTGTTGCTGGCTATCAGGTCAGTGCCGACATCGAGCTGGAAGGCTGGGAGAACGAGGCGGATTACCGTTACGACATGTCGCGGGAGATGGTGCTGTGATGATGGACCTGAATGAGTGCCGAAAGACTTTCGCACTATCCCGGATAGGCGTGAATGCAACAGGCGGCGAATATCTCTGCGAAATTTGGGCGGACGACATTAAATTTTTGAGCGAGCGAGGCAGAACTCCAGACTCAGCGATCCGCAAAGGGTTGCGGCTTCTGGCAAAAAAACGACGCTACCTCACCAAGGCCACCCAATCATGAGCGCGGGCTGGCCTGAAAACGTGATTGCCGAAGCCCGCATGACGAAGTTCGGTGTCCTCTATCACGATAAGCATGGGTACCTCGAAGACCCTATCCCGGAGCTTCGCCGGTACTGGACTGATCCTGAGTTTCGCGCCGAGCGTGATGCCGAGAAGGCTAATCAGCAGGCGGAATGGGAAGCGGCATGGGCTGCTGACCGTGAGCGGATTTGGGGAGCGGGCGCATGATCTACCCCTCCGAAGCAGAGATAGCCCGCGAGATAGAGGCATTCCCGCAATTCAAGGACCGTCCCGATGTGTGCATCCGCCGCATACGGGACAGGGCGAAGATCAAGGCCATGCGCCAGAGGAAGGGGTGATTTATGAGTGAGCGAAGCGACAGCATGGCGGACGCCATCGAAAAACATGCCGATCTTATCCTTCGTGCCAGTGGCTCTGGATTGCGCCACTACACAATGCAAAAGACGCGCGCTGCAATTCTTATGGCGGTAGCTGACTGCTTTGAAGAGGCGTATCGCGCCGGGGCTGAGTTTGGCCGCGAACATGAAGCCCGCAACGCTCTCGCACAGGTGGCGAAATGAGCGGGGATAAGCATTGGTCGATTGCGACCGCCCTTGAACAAATCCGTTCGTGCGGGTTCGAGTGCGAAGCAGGCCCTCTCTCCAATAACGCGGGATGGCAATGGCTTGAGTCCGCCGCAAAGGTGGGGCCTGAATTTTGGCCCGGTCAAGGAGTGTGGTTCGAAATCGAGGCTGAAGCGGCGGGCAAAAAACTGCGGCAGTGGGTTCATTTCTACGTTGTCGGCTGCACCATGACCTCCGACACAGAGCGCCGGTTGTGGGTTTATAACCTTAGCTATGACCCGCCAGGTCCGTGGCACTACGGCACCACTCATTTCATCGGGATTGCGGCAGACAGGCTGCGCCTTGAAAAGCCGGAGCTGGTCGATGACTGAACCCCTCTCTCATTCAATCCTAGCTGTGGGCATGTGGGCGCTTGGCGTCTCTGCCCTGATCTACATGCCTTGGTGGCTTCCACTGTTGGGGGGTGGGTTGTGAGCGACGCGAAGCATAGCGCTGGCATCAATGAGGTGCTGCAAGAAGTCGAGCGGGCGACTGTCAAGTTCCCAACATGGCCATCGGATCCGCTGCATGCTCTGGCCGTGCTTGGCGAGGAATATGGGGAACTCAACAAAGCGGTTCTACAAGCTGTATATGAGCCTCACAAATCGTCGCCTGCCGATGTCAGAGAAGAGGCCATACAATGCGCGGCAATGGCTGTTCGGTTTCTCATGAGCCTCACCATATATCAGTACGAGGGCAGCAACCAGCATCTACAAGCTCAGCACTGCGATCATTGTGGCGCTAGACGTAACGCCAAATCACCATACTGCGCGCCGCCGTTTGACGGTAGGCCACACGAATGGACAGGCAAGCATCCCGCTGACCGACGGGCTGCGCGCGAGGCCCAGTCATGACCCTCCTAATCATCCCCTCCGCCATGTTTGCCTATGGCTTCATGTGTTCGCTGGTGAGGTTCTGGCCTGAGTTTATCGCCCTGATGGATGGGCAAGGAAAGGAATATTGAGATGAATGAGATGGTAGTTCATTCAGGCAGCAATGTTGAGGCGTATCGCGCTTCGACCGATGCGGCAGGGCTTTGCAAGGACATTGTTGTCAGCACGGCCACCGAAATTCAGGGGCGGCGATACGTCTGCGTAGAAGGGTGGCAGGCAATCGCCATCGCTCATGGCTGTGCTGCATCAGCCCATTCTGTTGAGCGGGTTGATGGCGGCATCAGGGCCATAGGTCAAGTGCGCCGCATGTCTGATGGTGCAATCATCGCTGAGGCTGAGGGCTTCGTCGGAGAAGATGAGGCTACTTGGTACGGCGGCACGGTCCGCTCATGGAAGTGGGGCCAGAAAAAGGGCGAAAAGGTCTGGTACGATAAGGAACTTCCCAAGCGCGCCGACTATGCCATCAGGGCTATGGCGCAAACCCGCGCCATCTCCCGCGCATGCCGCTCGGCGTTTGCCCATGTGGTTGTAATGATGAACGCGGGCCTGTCCACTACGCCCGCCGAGGAAGTGCCATTAGGCGGCTTCCAGAATGATATAGTGGATGGCGACTTTACTCCGGTCGCAGAGGAAAGAGCGCCCGAGCCTCGCGTCATCAGAATTACACCTGAACAGGAATTGATGCTTGAGGACAAGATGAAAGAGGCTGGCGTCGATCCCGCCAAGTTCCTCGCCCCCTCCGATGTGTCCCGCGCCAAAGACCTTCCGGCAGACCACTTCGCCGCCGCGATGAAGGCGCTCAATGAACGGATCGCCAAGGCCGCAAAGGCTCGCCAGCCCGCAAATCCCCAGCGCTCTGAGGATTTGGCCGACGAAATCCCCTATTGAAAGGTTATACCATGAATAAGCCAGCGGCCATAGGCCATAACAATCCTCCCGATCCTATTGATGTAGCCTTGGAGCCGTTTGATGCGGTTCTGATCGAGGCGGAAAACTGGATGGACGGGGCGACGGTCGAGAATGAGGCTCAACTTAAAGCGACGGACGTTCTCCTGAAAGAATTGAAGGCCGCCCGCAAGGCGGTTGACACCGCCCGCGACGAAGTAACCAAGCCGCTACATGAGGCGTGGAAGGCTGAGATTGCCCGTTGGAAACCGACGCAGGACGATCTTGACCGGCAGGTGAAATGCCTTGTCGCGGCGCAGGCTCCATACAAGGCGAGGCTGGAGGCCGAGAAGGCAGAGGCCGCTCGCAAAGCGCGTGAGGAAGCCAACCGCATTGCCGAGGAAGCCCTAAAAGCTCATCAGGCCGCGAACGCCGCCAGCATCGAAGAGCAGCGCAAGGCGGATGAGTTGATGAAGGCAGCGGAAGATGCCGCGAAACTCGCCTCTCGTGCCGCCAAGGATACCGTCAAGGGCATGCGGACGGTGCAGGTTTATGAGATCGAAAGCCACAAGTCCGCGCTCAACTGGATTGCCTTGAATGACCGCGATGCTTTGACCGTGTTCATTGAGGAATACGTCCGCAGAAACTTCAAGACCCGCCCGATTGATGGGGTGAAGGTCGAAACACGAAAGGAAGCTTTTTAATGGCTGGATCAGTCAACAAGGTCATTTTGGTTGGCAACTTGGGTTCCGACCCGGAGGTCAAGAGCTTCCAGAATGGCGGCAAGGTGGCGAACATTCGCATTGCCACATCTGAAAGCTGGAAAGACCGTAACACCGGGGAAAAGCAGGAGCGCACCGAGTGGCACAATGTAGCCATCTTCTCGGAAGGGCTTGCGATCGTCGCCGAGCGTTTCCTGCGCAAGGGTAGTAAAGTCTATGTTGAGGGCCAGCTTCGCACCCGCAAATGGCAAGATCAGTCTGGCAATGACCGCTACACGACCGAGGTAGTGTTACAGGGGCCGGGCGCCGTGCTGACGATGCTCGACAGCGCGCAAGGTGATCAGCGCGGCGAACGCAAACAACCCTATGACGACCGCCCCGGCGAGTTTGGGGAGCATCAACGTAGTGGTGGCGGTCCGCAGTTCGACGCCGATCTTGATGACGAATTGCCACCGTTCTGATGGCCCGTCCTACCGCCTCGGAGAAGCGTCATATCGCGGCTGTTGCCGAAATGCCGTGCCTCGTGTGCGGGGGCAGGGCAACCGTCCACCATGTAACTGGATATGCTGACAGGATGGGGAGAGCGCCGCGCTCGCATATGCGAGTTGTCCCTCTATGCCCTCCACATCATCAAATCCAGTTCGGCGCATACAGCGTTGAGGCGCTAGGCCATCGCGGATTTTTTAAATGGCACGGCATTGACCTGATGGCAGAAGCAGAAAGGCTCGCAAATGGCTAATCCCCTTGTTCTTTTCATGTCCCGCCAGATCGACCGTGCGCGGGCAAAAATGTGGATAGACCGCGCGCCTGATGATTATGTCGTGCGCTTTGCCAAGGCTACCAGATCAGACATCCAGAATCGCTGGCTATGGCCGCATTTGCAGGACATCCAGAAGCAGGTTCCCGGCATGGAGGCCTATTCGCTGGATGATATCAAGTGCCGGTTCATGAACGCGCTGGGCGTTGAAATGCGGTTCCTGCCCAACCTTGAAGGCGAAGGCATGTTCCCGGTCGGCATGAGATCGAGCCAGCTAACCAAGATGCAGTTTTGCGGCCTTCAGGAATTGATCCTCGAATACGGCGCACGCCATGGCGTCATCTGGTCAAACGAAACGAGACAAGCAGCTTAACACCAGCACCCCGGTGCACCAGCCTGATCCTACCGGGGTAACAGGGATCAGGAGAAAGGGATTTGAGATGGCGAAGAAAGACTTGGTGCAGCTTGTTCGGGACAACCCTAACGCGGTGTTTATCGTCGATAATGATTGTTGGTGGATGCGCCCTGCTAAGCCGAAGCCCGATAAAGACATGACCGATCAGGATTGGGAAATTTGGAGCGAAACCGAACTCGCGAATGATGCGGATGTTATCGAGCTGGGCGACGGCGGGTACGGCTCTGGGAATCGTTTTGGTGGTGATATCCTTCAGGCATTGGCGGTTATCGTGGGCGTAAAGGTCGAAAGCGTATGACCCCGCGCCCCAGACAGGCGGCCTTGGCCGAGCGTCCTATGCGATATGTAGGCCGCATGGGTTTGCAGATCACCGAGAAGCGGACAGGCGACATGGTGTGGAACAGCCGCGCGCAGAAGTGGGAGAGGTGGAGCTAATGTGGGCTATCCATTCGCTTTGGGCGCCACCTACAGAAACCGACGATCAGGGCCGCTATTCCCTTAACGGTAGGGACTGGATCAAGGCAGGTATACCCATACACACCGCTGAGACACGCGAGGAAGCGGAACAATGGCAGGCGGAAAGGAAACAGGGATGAGTAAGACCGAGATATTCTTTCGCATTACGATGTCTGCGCTCGCCATATCCGCTGGCTTTACCAAGGACTGGGTGATGGGCCTTCTCTCTCTCGGTATCGTGTGGGCGATATGGAGTAATCGCGGTGAACTAGGAGATGATTTTCCGCTTGCATCATATGGAATTCCGCATTATATAGGTGGATATGGAAGCAAGAGAGACATATCGCAACGGGCAATTCCGCCCTTCCTTAAGGAGGTTGCTATGCTTCTGAAGTTTTCCACGCTCGCTGGGGGCGTTTTCATCGAGGAAACTGGCGCGAATGAGCGCAAGTCTTCTGATCGCTGCTTCCGTTTCGACGCGAATGGCAACGCAGAATATACGTTCTTTGCTGATCTCATCAGCAATAACCCTGCCCCACGTTGGTTCGGCCACGTCTACAAAGAGAGGGATTTTTTGTTCGCATGAGTTACGATTCGCCGCCGACTCTTGCCCAACGCAAGATTAACCGCCTTGATGAGAGGATAGCCGATCTTCATGCGAAGAGAATAGAAGCGGTGCGTGAGCGCGGTGCAGAATTGGGATTTTCCCCATGTTCAGATTGCATGGATGGTTTTTGCACCATGAACTGCTCAACGGCACCAGGAGTTATGAAGGTGTCTTACCTATGATTATTGATGTTGAATGCCCCAAATGCAACGGCATGGGCGAAGTGTGCGGCGTCAATCCAAATCGCCGGAGCCGATTTGTTGGGATGGATGACTTATCACCAGATGATTACACCGTTCAATGTCCGAAATGCCTTGGTTCTGGGGTTGTGGAACGGGATATGAATGACGAGGTCGAGGACTGGATGGAATGACGTGGCGCGACCATTTGACGGTAGCTGAGAAGGAAGAGTTGGCTGCTATCGACCGCGCCAAGAAAGAAGGGCAGGCGCAAGCGCGTCGGATTTATGATCGTTGCCGCAAGCGTATGAAAGGATCGAAATGACCCGTTGCATACACTGTGTTCGCAACCTCCCCCGGAGCGCCGCTGTGATGGGCGCGTGGCTGGCAAGGCGCTTTCTATGGCTCGCGGTATGGGCTGACCCGATGACGGTTACGCGCTTTGTCCTGATGGCAGAGGGCGAAACAAAGAAGCGGTATCAGCTTGTCTCCCACCCCACCAACGAAAGGACCACCCGTGGATAAGTTGAGCGACCTAGGAAGGAATGGATGATGAGCCGATATTACGTCGACTGCGAGTTTGACGGGCACGGCGGCGAAATGCTTAGCATGGCTGTCGTGTGTGAGGATGGGCGCGGCCTGTATCTGTGCATAGCAGACAAGCCTGATTTACTTGATGAATGGGTCGATGCGAACGTGTGGCCGTTGGTGCACTTGCGGATTCCGGTCGGGCGAACGGTGGCGTATGTAGAAGATTGGGGCCACTTCCTCCGGAAGTTTATCGGAGCGACCACATCCCCGGTTGTCATCGCAGATAGCCCAGTAGACATCTGGCGGTTCTGCGAAGCCCTTTCCAGCGATAGGCCGCATGTGTGGCACTCGGTTGATAATCCGAAGCTGACGTTCGAGGTTCACAACGTCGACTGCTACCCGACCGATCTTCCCGGCGCTGTTCAGCACAACGCTTGGTGGGATGCCATGGCTCTCAAGCACAAACTGGAGCGCTCCCAATGACCCGCCTCTCAGACAAGCTGGAAGCCGCGATGAAGGCCGGGACGCAGGGGGATTTATCAACCGCAGAACGACATATCGAGTGTGAAGTCGTCGAGTGTCCATTTTGTCGCGGAGACGGGGAAGTAGAAGCTTCTGACTATTGCAACTTCGACGGCGTTGCCTTGGGGGTCCAGTTCTACGGCATAGGGCATGAATTTGGCGCGCACGAGAAACTGTGGACACTTCTCGTCGGCAATTTGTCCACCATCATCTCCGCACTTCGCGAGAGAGGAGAATAGGGATGGATAAGCGAGACTTTGAAACCCTGAGATCACGTTGCCAAGCCCGAGCTTTAGACCAATGGCGCTGGGAACTGGCGCGGGAAGTCGCATATGAAGGCGAAATACCAGAAGATGCTGCTTGGTGGATTGCGGCATCTGACCATTACCGCCATCTCGTCCGCGAGGATGTGAGGCCTTGTGTTAGCTGATCCGCCTTATTCAGTTGAGGACGCAGAGCATTATCAGACCTCAATGATTAAGCGCAATAAAGTTATGCGCGCCTTGCAGCGCTTACCCTCTGGCGCGCATGTTGTATGGCTTGACCAAGTGCTGCCTATGTATCGTAAAGACCAATTCGTCCTGGAAGGTGTGATTGGTATGGTGAAGTCAACCAATCATCGGTTCCGCGTCATAACTATTTTCAGGAAGATATAGCAAATGACCCCCGAATCTTTAGACCAATGGCGCTGGGAGCGGGCAAGTAATTGCATGTCGCCCTTGGACGCTATCGAAACTTATCGCCGCCTCGTCCGCGAGGATGTCCGGCCTGAGAAGACCAAAGAAGCTCTGCAAGACGAAATGATGGACTGCTACCAATTCGGTACAGTCTCATCGCAGGGGGCCGATGGTCGGCAAGCCCCCAAGCCAGAGACAGCGGAGCCGGTTGCTCAGGTCCAACGGCGATTATTCCCGGTTCTTGGAACCAAGGGGGCGGCGAAGGTAGATTGGCAGTTTGTGAACGACCACGCAGGGCAAGCCTATGATAATCACTACCAGACTATTGAACGCCTTGCGGAAAGAGGTGGTTTATCATGGGATGAACTTGCCGCCATCATTGAGGGGCGGAAATGGCATAAAATGAATATTACCGAAGCTGTTGAAACGGTGAGACGTGCAGAGGCAAAATACCTCTCAGCCCTCTACACCCACCCCGCACAGTCTGAGGCGGTGGAGGCTTTGGAGACGGCTATCCGTAATCATGCTGATACGCACGGCCCTAGCGGACCACAGTGGAACATATCCTCAATCTTGGATGTGATCCGCGCAGCCCTCAAAGGTTCGCGCCCATGACTCAGATTACAGACAGCGATCGTGAGGAGCGAAATTCCCTGCTAAAATTAATCGACTGCATGGGAGACGACAATGATTGTTGGCGCATCGATCAAGCCTTCGCCCGCCACCGCATCCAAGCCCTCTCCACCCAAGCAGCCGAGCTTGATGCGCTGCGGGAGGATGTGGAGCGGTCTGAAAAGCACCGCAACGACTTGGCTGACCGGAACACCTCGCTCAGCATCGAAAACGGCGCGCTGAAAGCCACCATAGCCCAACTACGCGACCGCGTGGCGAAGTTTGCGGAAATTTTGGAAACTGTATTACCCTACACTGAGGCCGAACGCTTACGTGAAGAGGCTGACGTTCGTTGCGGTAGAACGTATCGCAACCCTATACAGAAGGCTGTTAACAAAGCCCGCGCACTCCTTACACAAAATGAGGTGGGGTGATGGCGAAGGTAAAAAACTGGATGATCGATCAGGACGAAACCGCGCGCGATATTCTCGACGATCTGATTGACGAGATTGACAACGCGGGCGCGGTTTTGGCCTCAACGACTGATTGCACAGCGCAACGGGGAAAAGTCTGCGGCTTTCGCGACTTCAATATCGGCGTCGCCCTAGCGGTGCGCAGGGCTAAGCAAAGGTTAAATTCATGAACGAACAGGCATGGAAAGAGCAGGCTGGGCTTGAGCCTTGTCCGTTTTGCGAGCAGCCTTTGACAATCGGCGGCGGGGTAAACCCTTATGGCAGATGTGACACCAAGGGGTGTTGGATGAACGCCAGCAGGATTAGTGTGGCGATAGATGATCCGAAGATGGTTGCCATATGGAACACCCGCCATCTCGTCCAACAGGCCATAGCAGCCGAGCGTGGGGAGGTGGAGAATGCCAGGGATATTCTCTCTGGGTTGTCGAGCTATCTTGGCGCCGGACTTGGTGATGATGCTACCACTCTTAAGCAGTTCGATGAAAGGATACGCTGGGGTATAGACCATATAGGATCGGTCTACCGCAATCGCGCCGCCCAAGTGGTTGAGGAGTGCTCTAAACGGCCCCGGACAACATGGGGCGAAGTGAAGCGCGCCATCATGGATGACACCACACTTCCAACTGCGGCAAGCACTGACCACGAAGCCACCATAGCCCAACTACGCGACCGCGTGGCTGGATTGGAGGAGATACCGAGCCATATCGCCGAACAGGTCTTGTCTATGGGCCGAGCCGAATGGGGCGCTACATCTGAAAAGACATCTGCTGAGCATCTAGCAGACTTCGAGAACACGCTTCGACTGACAAGGGAAAACTTCAATCTTGAAGATATTCCGGTTCAGATGCACGGACTGTATCTCGAAGGGGCAGAGACGATTCTCTGCCACACCGGAACGTCGCCTAATAGCGGCGCGAATGCTCAAGCGTTGGTGGGCGCATGGAACTGGCTTTATGACCAGTGCAAAGCCCGCGCACTCCTTACACAAAATGAGGTGGGGTGATGGCGAAGGCGAGTGTAACCGTAATGACGTGCGACCGCTGCGGCCATGTGGATGAACTGCGCCGTTCCGAGGATGGCTACAATTGGGCTGCCATCAATTATTCTGAGGCCAACTCACATCGTTGGATAGGGACGCAACGATCGTCAAAGCCGAATTGGGCTGATCTATGCCCGGCCTGCTCTCGTGAACTATACGACTGGTTTCAGGAGAAGCGTAAATGAACGAACAGGCATGGAAAGAGCAGGCTGCGCGGGTGCTGTGTGGCGCCGATTCTTGCTGGGACTATGACACATTGCCAGAGCAAAGGAGCGAGATCAGCGCTACGGAGGACAGCTTTTGCAAGGATTACTGGCGCAAGTTGGCAGCCGCCCTCTACCCTATCGTCCAACAGGCTATAGCTGCCGAGCGTGGGGAGCCGGTGGCGTGGATGTATAAGTCCGTGTTTGGCACAGAGATTTGTCGCTTTCGTTGGGGCGCGGATGAGGGGCTTACTAGCGACCATTGGGTGGGCTGGGCAGAAACACCTCTCTACACCCTCCGCACCCAGATATTCGGGGAGGCGAGCGATGGGGAGTGAGACTTGTGTAACGTCAAATAATCACAAAGCCGCTTGTGTAACGTCAACCGCCATTTCACTAAACACAAAGGAGCCACCCCATGGACGCTGAGGGGACCTAAATCGCCCCAATAGAAGCCAGAGCGGCCCGTACAGCGTCTTTCTGCGCTTGGGTGAAGGAAACGCCCACTGAAACAGGAATAGGCTCTGTGGGCGCTTCTACGGGCGTTGCGAACACCCTCGCGCGCCATGCCGCAACGAGAGCAGCTTCTTGTGAGGGATCAATCGCCGTATTGAGATAATTGTCCACTGGTGCCAGTTTGGAGAATGTGTCTAGTTTATACTGCTTGGCTTTGTTGCCTTTGAGAGTAACTCCCGTCCCGGTTCGCGTGATTTTGGAAAGCAGGTCCGTAAAGCTTACAACCTCGTTATCTTCGCACCCCCCCCGACCAGACACGGTAATGCCATTTGCCAAGCCGATGACAAGGTTTCGGCTTACTTCCAGATTGATGTAGCTAGACCACCCCTTGCTGTTCGCCCCCGCTGGGTCTTGATAGCGCACCGAGATGCCTTGAAACTTGTCTCCGTTGCCACGATGAGCGCAATTGTCGATAATCTTAAGCCCATCTGAGGGACGGCCAAGGTGCGGATTCCACGGCTGCACTGCGTCAGGATGCTTGCCCAGATTAACCCGGAAATCGGTGAACTCGTTGCGGCTGATCGTCACGTTATCGGTGTCGAGTGGTCGAATGCCGTCTTCGTTCAACTCATGGAACAGGTTTGCGTCAATGAGGCTGTCTGTCACATTGTCCATCGTCAGGCCGATGGAGCCGCGCGAAACATCATTACCGGTAAAGCTGATGCCCTTACTGTTCGATATGATAACGGGCCGGTTGGTAAGCGCTCGCACATCGCTCGAGCCTTTGTCGCCTACCTTCATATTGCGGATGATGACGTTCTCACAGCCGTCGAGCACGATACTGTCCGCTATGCCGTTCTCGATGATGAGTGGGGCATTGGAGGGGTATTTCTTGTCCTTATAGGTGATGACGGTCATCATGAATTCCTTATCCTAAAGCTGGTGCGCTATAATTTGCCAAGACAGGCGCAGTTGGCCCTTGTGAACTGTACGATCCTTTAGTGATCAGGTTCGCTGTCACCCATGTCAGGAACGATTGCTGATCAGTAGTATCCTGAAGATAGCCGAATTTGTTGGCAATCGAGTTTGCAGTATTGGCTCCGCCGCGTTCAAAAGACGCCCCAAGGAAGACGCTCTCAGGAATAGTCCCGGTCATGCTGACAGTGTAATTTATGGATGTCACATTGGATGAACTGATCCACGATTTAGCGACAAACTGGCCTATCGTGCTATTAATGATCTTGGTGCCAATGCCACTTCGCGACGGACCTCCGGGCGAATAGAAACCGGGAGACCAATCTTTTGTGTCAGGATAAGGAGAATAGCCCGATGGGGTAATGCCAGCCCTGCCGAGTGAGCAGTTCTGGATATAGGAGGTATACTGCGAGTCTGACGTGGTGCCGAACGCGACCGGAGTGGTGCAGAATACGCCGCTGTTTCTCCAGCAGAACAGGTTATCGCAATAGCCCGTCGTGGTTGATAGTGTTGTTCCCTGAGTACCACCAGCTCCAGATGCGTATTTATGATCCGCGACGTACCAAGTGTCTGTCATTAGCATCATGACGCCAAATGGCGTATCATTCGAGCTGGTCTGGAACAGGTCGGTATGCAGCCCCGCAGTGGTCGGATCGAGGCTAAAGTCACGGATGGTCAATCTATCATAATGATAGACGCCATAATAACCTGAGCCAGACAGAGGATATGCCTTAAGCACATCCTCCCAGCATTGCGAAACGTCACAATTGACAAGGCGCGCGCGCTTGGCAGGAAGCTTCCACGCCGCGTAATTGCCAGCGAAGGCGCACTTCTCGATAACCGCTTGCTCACATGTCTCGTCCGACCATACGCCAAATATCACTTCAGAAGGAACGAACGTCAGGCTGCGGCAATAGCGGCCAACCCGGCAGTTATACATCTCAAAGATGCAATCCGCGAGACTGCCTGCACTGTTGAATACCAGCGTTCCTTGCTGTTGGACCTGACCGGATCCGGTATATATGCCGTAAAAGTCAGTCCCCTCGATATAGATCCCACGGACGCCGTTAAACATGACCCTGTTGTCAAATCCGGGTCTTTTTCCTGAAGCGTTTTTGAGATAAATCCATCCACCAGCGTCAGACCAGTTTGTCGTTCCAGTCGGTGCGGACATGGAAAGCAGAGTATGCTGATTGCTATTGTATATAGCAGCACCATCCCAATCGAGCGTGACTTCCCATTTTTCGGAAAGACTCCCGACCTGGATCTCGGTATCCCATAGCGTTTTAAGTGCTCCAGGAGTGGTCACGGTGCGGAATTGTGTCGCCGTGCCTGTCTTGGCCCAATTATTATCGAACTGCGACAGAATATAATTCTCGGTCGCCGTCACGCTTCCCAAATCAATGATAGATGAGGATGTTCCGGTTATGACGGGTCCGATGTCGGTAGAGTCTGAATAGACCGCGCCCGCCGCATTGGAAGCATAGGTACGCAACACAAGGCTGGTTACTACGTCGCGCGGCTGCACGACATAGGAATAAGGGAAGGTGTCAAGATCAGTGGCGAACGCCTCGCTACCCACTCCGTCTCTGACCCAAGAAACCCACCAGCTTGTTGCTCCAGTGATAGATGGAGCCGCAATCGTGACGCTATCGCCAATCTGTAGCCCGCTTGTGGGGGATGGATGCGCAGCCGTGTTGATGGTAGGCGCAGACGGAAGGCTGGACGCCACAATTCCGGTAGGCTGGCTGTAAGCCCACTGGCTCAACCCTCCGGCCCCCTGTGCCCGCTCCGCCATACGGACCTTGTTCCCAACCTGCGCCACTTGGAGCGTATAGGAATCCGCCGTCGCCCCAGATATGCTCGTCCACACCGTGAATGGGCTTACCGATTCCTGCCAGTCATACTCATAGCCGGTTGGAGTTTCCGACCATGTGCCGTGTGCAGATGTAAGCGTTGTTCCAGTTGTGGCATTCCCGCTTATCGTTGGGTCAGCAAGGATGAACGGCTCTGACGGATGCTCAATTAAGGCACCGTCGCTTGCAAGAAAGGGCCGTATCCGTATGTCGGAGTAGACCCTCCTTCCACCATGAGGGTCATTGCCAATGGCGTGTGGTGCGTGCCGTCTGTCGCGTAATAGGTCGTATCGCCAGCGTCTGTTGCATCAGCGAAGATCGTTCCACTCGATGCGTATTGAATTTTTGCGATGGGCAAGACACTCACCAAACCGTCATAGGTCTGGCCCACGTTCGCCAATACGTCGGTGAGGAACTGGCTGACAATAACGTCAGTAGTCGGGTTTATGAGCAGATCGCGGAAGGCTGAAATGCGAGACTGCCCCGTCGCATCGCCAGAGATCGATGTAGGTGTCACCGCTACCACCTTGAAGCCTCGCTGGAGATAGCCGGTCGTTCCGGTGTTAAGCAGCGTCACGAAGCGAGCATAATGCTGCGCCGCCGTCTGGTTCCCGACCGATGACCGCATATCGTTGATGCCGACATTGACGGTGACGATGTTGTTTGCAGCACCGCCAGAATACACCATCTGGAAGCCGCTCGATGTGTCATCGCGCTGAGTGTCGAGATCGACGCCGGTTATTGCCCCAGAATATGTATCTAGCGCAGATCCAGCGATACCGATATTGATGACGCGGAAATTGGCGGGAATATAACCCGCTCCGGGCGCTGCGAGCTTATGGGCAATACCGTCCTGCGGGATAACTACGGTCGAGCTGGTATCGATGCACTCGGTAATACTGTCGCCGGTCATGATAATCTGGCCCGTAATGGCCTGTATGCCCCAATTAGCGACCATTTCAGCCGAGGCGGTATCCGATTGCGCGTTGGTGTATGTACCCTTCCAGATCGCCAGTTCGTAGAGGTCATAGCAATTGTCGGTCGTTCCGGTCACAGCGTTGGAGGTTGTCGCCTTGCCGCCGATAATCATGCCGGTGCCGTTGGTGGCCGTCAGGGATGTCTGGGCCACGTCATTGGTGCGCTCGTTTATGTAGAAGCGACCACCGCCATTCGCAGTAGTGCGCGAGTTGAAACCAGCGACGTGGATCTGCGCGCCGGGGATGAAGTGACCGCCTATGCCATTGGCGTAGCTGTCAACCGTACCGCTCTTGAGGCGGGCGGCTTCTGACGTGCTTGTGGCCGCGTTCCCGCGCAAGATATACCCATTCGTCTGGGCTGTGTTCGTCGTTTCGTTGGTATAGGCAGAATACCGGAGAGACAGCAGGGCAAAGTCTGTGCCGCGCGTTACCTTCGCGACGCGCCAGACAGCAAACACCATCATCTGCCGCATGTTGAGCGCGTTCAGGGCGTTGGCGATGATAAGGGCGGACGAGCCTGTGAACCGCCAGAACTTGCGCCCCAGCGCATCGGTCATCTGCACCGGG
>Ga0268298_10003795_pt1 | contig 15133 bp, 16 predicted proteins | sample WWTPWeurt_MetaG_FD_194462 | JGI IMG/M metagenome (GOLD analysis project Ga0268298, IMG submission 194462) | Activated sludge microbial communities from WWTP in Nijmegen, Gelderland, Netherland - WWTP Weurt | ecosystem: Engineered > WWTP > Aerobic digester > Activated sludge | place... | reverse complement strand
ACGCCGCCATGTCGCCGCGCTACCTGGGCGGACTGGCTGTCATTGCCAGAAGCTTTGCCCGCATTCACAGAAGCAACCTGTGGAAGCAGGGTATGCTGGCTCTCACCTTCGTGGACGCCAATGACTATGAGCGCTTCCAGCCTGGTGACAAACTTTCGCTTTTGGGCTTGCAGTCGCTTGCCCCGGAAGTGAATCTGCAAGCCGTCATCACTCACGCCGATGGAAGCAGCGAGACCATCATGGTCAGCCACGGCATGGGCGACGAACAGATTCGCTGGTTCAAAGAAGGTTCCTTCTTGAACTTCGTGCGCACGAAGCGGGAGAAGGCAACAACTGCCGAAGAAGCGCCTTTCTGTAGCGCCACCGATCACACCAACTGCGACCACGGCACGGTCAAGCCAACCGTTGCCACCGCGGAGGAAAAGCCTGCCGCAGAAGACAAGCCTGTGGTCAAGCCGAAGTCCGGATTTATGGAGAAGCTCAAGAGTTTCTTCCGCAAATTTCTGGAAAGCCTGGGCTGGGAGTAATCGTTTACTTCTGACCTGAAGACACTGCCGTAATTTGCAAGGAGGATCTCCCCACCAAGGAGATCCTCCTTTTTTTGAGCACTCGCAGCCGACCGGTCTATTCATTAACTCCGGTGACGAAACAATCCCGTTAAACCCTCTCCAATGCGTCATTGAAGGTACTAAGAAAAACAGCTATTTTTCTTAGTACACAGCAACAAGTTTGAAACAGTCCTTCTCTAGTATCTTCCTTGTCACTCCAGACAGGGAAGCCCGTTAGTTTTTGAAGAACGCAGAAGCGACACCGTATTCGGTGCCGCTTTTTGCGTGCCTACACACCCCAAACCCAGCACCGGCCCTACCTTTCCTCCACTCTCGCTATTGCTAGCTAGCGCAATTCCTACAACACAATTTAATAGCCCCGCAGGCAAGCTTTAATGCAAAAGACCAGACAAGAGGCTTGTTTCAGCCTGGCGCGCATACCTATCATCGAAGCATCATTTCAAGATTTTTCCAAGAGAAAACCCAAACAGATAAGCCCAGCTTTCAGGCACAGCTAAACAATTCGAATTCCACAGGGGAATTCGGTTTAGGCCGCCGGTTCGAGGTGTGCTCGAGCCTGCCTGCCAGTGCTGTCCCAGGGACAGCGCCGGCAAGCTGCGCGGCATTTTCAGTCTCCTATTCAAGGACACTCACAGTGAGTAGCAACATCCAGACTGTTCAGACAGCAGGAGTCACCCACATCGGCGGCAGGGAGAACAATGAGGATGCTTTCAGCATTCTCTGCGGAGGCCGACTGCTGGTGGTGGCTGACGGTATGGGCGGGCATGCCGGAGGCGACCAGGCCAGCGCCCAGGCCGTCAGTTCAGTGGCGGCGCTCGCCCCGCCGATATTGAACGACCTGGCCGACAAGATCGAAGAACCTTCCGCAGTTTCCGCAGCCATCAAGAACCTGCTTCTTGAGGCCATCGAAAAGGCCAACAGCGACATCGCCGCCCTGAACGGTTCAGCCAGCGGCCGGAACCGCATGGGCACCACCCTCACTCTGGTCTACATCGGTAGACAGCGCCTGCACATTGCCTGGGTGGGGGACAGCCGCGTCTATTTGATGAGGCAGGGCAAACTCCTGCAACTCAACGACGACCACACTCTCAACTACGAACTCTATCGCCTCGGTAAAATGACCAGGGAAGAGCTTCGCAGTGAAACTTCCGGACGCGGTTCCAACGTCATCACGCGCTCCCTCGGCGTGAACCGGGTGGAACCGGACTACATGGAGGAACCCCTGCAGGAAGGCGACATCGTTCTGGCCTGCAGCGACGGTCTGAACAATTCAGTCTCACCGGCACTCCTTGTATCCCACCTCAGCAAGGAGGGAAAGATGGAAGAACTGGTGAACGAACTGCTGCAAGAAGCTCTTCAGGCCGGCGCCCGCGATAACGTCACCGTGGTGGCATCCGAAATTCCAAGAAAGTGCCGCCGCCGGGGGCACTGGCTCTGGTCCTGGCTCGGACTCTAAGGAGTCCGGGTCTAGCTCAGTCTGTTTCTACAAAACAAGCGGCTTGGTCGAGCCGCTTGTTGCATTCGCTTTCACCCTCATTTTCAGGAGACTGACTTATGGCTTCCTACACCAACCGCTTTCACCACTGCCGCAGCGCCGCTCTCAACCTCATCCACGAACTCTTGACCCTCGATACTCGCCTGCAAGAAGACGAGAATCGCGCTCTCAAGAACGGCAACGAAAAGCTGCACGCTGCCGCCGTGGTGGTCCAGTATCACCTCGACTACGCCCTCGAGCGAGCGCGAGCGGCCACCGTCGTACCAACCAATGCCAGTGGTCCCGCCAAACCCCGGGAGCACATGGAAAACCAGGACGCCTACGAACGCTTCCTGGAAAACGGACAGACCCTCGCCCATCGAAGCAAACTCAGCGAGGCTCAGTGCCTCGACCTGTTGCTCGCCCAGGCGGAACTGGCTCTGCGCCACGCCCGCGAGACTCTGGAGATCATGCACCGCGTCTACGCAGACGAAGGCCTGGCTCTGGAAAACTAGTTCCATCAACACTCAAGACATTAGCCTTTAAGAAAGGCTGAAAGGATCAAAACACGGTGCTTCGCCATGAAAACTCTAATTGTTCAAGACTTCCGGGCAATTGGCAGCCTGGAGGCGAAAACCCTTAGCCAGAGCGGTCACCAGGTAACCTGGGTGACCGGCTTCAAAGACGTGCAGGCGCTCGTAGCCATTTCTCCCACAGGAGATGCCGTCAGCCTCGATACCGACTACGACCTGGCCATCGTGGACGGTGAGTTGGACGGACCCAGCGGGCATACCGAGCCCCTGGGCGAAGCCGTAGTGGCACGCCTCAACCAGGCGGGCGTGGCCTGTATCGCCAACAGTTCCCAGGACGAGTACAACAAGCGCATGCTGAACGCCGGCGCCCGGTGCGCCATCAATCAGCTTGTCTTGTTTGCCTGCCTGGCGGTGGCGCATATGGTGCAAGCCGAGGACCTGCTTTGCCCCGATGACACCAAAGCAGCCCTGCTCAACCAGGGCTTGCTGCAATTCATCAGCGAGAGTCCGGGCAAGGAATGGCGCCAGGCCACTGAAGCAGCTCTCTCGGCAGGCTGAGAAAACCACATTCCATGTGAATTGGGCAAGTCGAAGGGCATCGAAAAGAAACAACCTTTTCGATGCCCTTTGAGCCCAATAATTCCAAAATTCACTATTTTGCCATCACCCTACTACCCCTTTTCGTAGCTCTTCGCATATTTTTTTTCAAAGCCACACTCATTCCGTGCCTCCCGCGAGAGCACTGCCTTTAGCGGCCGTGCTCTCACAGAAGATACAGGAATCAAGACCTTGAATCCTTACCTATCAGGTTCCACAGTTGACGTTACACTTGCCGCTTAGTGCTCAGGCTCAACCAGCAGCCCATCACACACTAAAGAAATGGACCTCGCTGAGGCGACCTGGATAAAGCATGGCCGCATGTTCGATCAAGGCCTCTAACGCATCAGACTTACGTCTCTCACGCTCTTCCTCTTCACAGCGTTCATCCTGTCCTCGGATGGAGATAACACGCAGTACATGCCACTCGTTTTCTCCAAGGATAGAAAGCACAGCACAGTAAGACGGATAACGGAAAGCGTAGGTCTCGATGCGCAAGGTCCGAACTCCATCCAGGCGCGCATAAAAGACGCTTTCAGAGCACTTTGAATTTAGCCTTTTGCGCCACGGATCATTAGACGTATTGGGGACCACGTAGAGATATTCTACTAACTCCACAGCCGCCTTGAATGCCTCGTCTTCGCTCTCACCGTGGCTATTACCCAGACCGACCCAACCTTTCTCGGCGGTGAGCAAGCAAATTCCGGCCACATAACAGACTCCTTTTGTAATGTCGATACGGAGCTGGTTAATGCCAATCCTCGCGTAATAAATTCCTTCAATAATTTGCCAATTTACACCTGCAACCACAATTGTTTTCATAGCTCTACCTTCTAAATTTAAGTTCTTGAAATTGCGAAGGGAGAGAGACAGACGTGCTCGCTCCCTTCTTTGTCCGTTCAACAATCAGCCGATGGTCACGGCAGACGTGAGTGAACGCTCAGCCTTGAGCTTCTTGAAGTCGCCCCTGAACTCCACCGTGGAACAGCCGCTAGCCTTGACACTGCCGCAACGAGCACCGCCAGCATCCACAGAGAGGCGGCAGACGCCGGAAACCGAGACATTCACAACCTCTGCACGCAAAGCCTGGATCGTGGCACTGCCACTTCCCTCGCTTTCGTATGAAAAGACAGCCGTGCGAATAGAACGGCAGTTCAAGTAGGTGGAACCTCTCGCCTTCAATTCAAAGACATCCAGCCCCTCCAGTCTTCCGGCATCAATTCTGGCGTTGCCTGAACCGCTCAAATTGATCGAGCCCGCGGAGAAATCCCCGAGATCTGCCTCTACAGAACCGCTCCATACCAGATTGAGACTACCGGCATAGTCCTGCGGCACGGTAATCTCGATGCATTCCAGAGAAGCAGCGGCGCTGTCTTCAGTGCAGATTTTGTCTCCGGCAATGAAATCCCCGCCGCAAATAACATCCCCACCGAAAAAGGCTCCACCACCGGTGTTGATCACAGTGCCGGTGTTGATTACCCCGCCCTTCACACTACCGCCGATGTAGACGCCTCCCTCCCCCACTGAAATTTGCCCTCCCTTGCGACCGCCGCCGATTACGACACCGCCCTTGCCGACAACGACATCGCCCATGACGTTGAGATTGGAAGCCGCACCACCCTTTCCTGCCTTCTGCAGAAAAACACCGGCTTCCGCTACAAAGCGCCATTGCTCCGGGTCACTGACTTTCACAGTCAAATCTTTGCCTTTGCCCGACACGAATCGCACCCTGGCTTTCTTGACCGTGATTGCAAGTTCTTCAACGGAAGCGGGAATGGTAGCAAGGAAAACGAGAGCATTTTTGCTCATAATGATCACCTGTATGATCTGAACGTGCTTAAAAGGGAAACCGGATCAACCGACTTCCACCTGATCGAAGACTCAGTCGCTCACTCTGAAGTTAAATGCACTGGGTCCAAGATCTCTCCACTTTGCCTCTAATACGAGCCCCGGCCTACAAACAACAGCGCATATTGCTTACTGCTCAATTAATAATTCCATTTGTGGCAATGCGCTGATAGCTGTGACTGGCTTAAAAAGGCTCCGGAAAAGAGAAAGTGAAGATACCAAAGCCTATGAAATCTCATGAGAATAAGGAAGATCAAAATATGATCTATAGAAACACCAACAATGGCTCCAATAGCTACAAACAGGCTAAAACTCAGTAATTGCTCTCTGCCTATGCAAATGAAAGAAAACCCTGAGCCTGAACAAGAGAACATTACACGCCTCTAACCGTCCCGCCAAGCAGCCCCAAATCGTCCTTTCCGTAATCACAGTTCCGCCACATAGGCTCAAGGACACATACAACGACTTCCCCAATCTCTGGCATTGCAAATGGCCGGTTTCAACTTTCCCAAGCATCTAAATCGGCATCATGCCCTGATTCCCAGACGACTCTCAATCTCGACCGGAAACAGCCACAGTCAGAACAGTTTCAAACCAAATCGCGAGACACTACCAAATATTTTCCCTGCAATCAGCCAGAAGCCTTCACCTGTGAGCCTTTAGCTAAACAGGCAAAGATAAGCCCGCGCTAATTTACTTTCTGGGAGGACTACGATGCCTGCTCACTGCCAATCTGCCGTCCGCTTGCCATAGACACCCCCAGAAACCACACCGCATCAAACTCCAGACCATAGACAGCGGCAGCAAATACCTGTAACAGCAACTCCCGGATTCACTTGCAGCAGAGATACAGTCTCTAGTACGACAGAAAGTGAATTTCAATTGCATCTTCCTCAAAGGATAAATACCTAAACCAACCTTGTCCCGGCCGCCACGGAAAGCAAAACTCTCTCGCCTTGAACGAGAGCGGCAAAGACTGCCGACCGACGGACAAGTGCAATTGTTCATTCATGGCTAAAAGCAATAGCAATGCTAATCCCAAACCAATAGTGCACCGATGAGGCGACTGACCGATCCGTGTCATGCCGCTACTTCGCTGCGCCGATGCCGGTGTCTGAGCCTGGACACGAGACCCGGCATCAATCAAATCATCCAGGTCGATACGGAGACAAACCATGTTCAATTCAAAAGACAAAGCCGCCACTGTTTCTCTGGCAACACTCTCAACCTGCCTGGCTCAGTATCCCTTCAAAGACCTGACCACACTGCCCGGCTTTGAGCCGGTTCAGTGCGAACTGGAGCTTCTGACCAAGTACAACGCCTACAAGGAACTTCTAATACGCTTCGTAGAAGAAAAAGAAGCCAACAATCAGGCCTTTTCGCAATTGCGCCGGGAGGACCAGCAAAGGGAAGCCAATCACCCAAGTGAGGGCGACAAGGAAAACGGTAGAAAACGATTGAGTTACGCCAGTTCAAGACTGACCCTGGAACTCATCTACGACTCACTACTAGATTCCGCACTGCGACTGCAGGAAGATCTAACCAATCCGAAAGACTACGACGAACTGCCTGGCTATGACAGTTGGAGAGACGATAGGCAACTGCTCTACAAAGCCAATCGAATAATGGCGGCAGGCCTTCTCGGCTACTTCCTAAAAATCAAAGCCTGGATGTGCTCGGTAAGTTCTCGCCCGAAACATGAAGGAACAATCAACGGCGGCTCACTCACCTTGCCGAATGAAGTCTTCAGACTGCTTACCGCAGATGGCAGGGATTTCCTGTACAGCAACTATGTGCACGAAAAATACGTGCGTCCGGCTGAATAGCCAACATCTGCCCATACCGACGACTGTGCCATCTGTATCAGGCACAGTCGCCATCATTTAACAGAAAAACAAGGAACTCCTATGTCAGAAACGCAAACAGAACAACTACCGGTGCTAGACTCATCCACCCAGCTCACCTCAGCGATAGCGGCCTGCAATCAAGCCAGGGTGCTTGCCGAACAGGTGCTACAGCAAAAACTGGATGCCAACCAGGCAGCTTACATACAAAAGCTAGCCGAACCCTGCAACGAACTAAACCGTCTCGAGGCAAAAGCCAAAGCGAACTGCAATGCTGAAACAGACCCGATCGAAGCCCAAATTGCTGAACTCGAAAGAAATCGGCAACGCTTTGAAAGAGAGCGGCTGGAAAAACTGAAGCCCCTGCAAAACACCCTGGATTTGCTGAAGCAGCTGAAGAAAGACCTCAAAGCTCTGCCGACAAACCTGGCCGCCGCCGGTCTGAAAGTGCAGCCGCAACAAATATCTGAAGCCGACATCAAGACGCAAATCGCATTAGTAAACAAGGCTATCAAAAAACTTGAGGCAGCTGGCACCACCAGGAAAATAGATGCGCTGCGCAAGCAAAAGGAAGCGATCAAAAAGAAGTACGAAGCCGAACTGAGCGAACCGAAGCGAGCCTACCGCGACTTGGAAGTTCAAACCGGCAAAGAGCGGCAAACGGCTAACGACCTAGCCAGGCACGAAAACTGGCTCACGCTCGAAGCAATCAAAACGAAAGAAGCCGAGGCACTGGCAGCTTTTACCGTGGTCGGCCCTTGACCATTACTCAAGGCTTTTCAATAAAGACCAAACAAACATCCTTCACCAAAATGAGGTAAACCGTGGAATGCATTCTTGCTGAAATAGCGCTGGAACTCGTGCCGCTTCTGGGAATGGTCATGAGACACGGACTGATCATGCCCTCACTCAACAGGGCTGTCAAAGAAAGACAGCGTACCAACAGGCTTCTAGAGTTGCGCAGCCGCCGGCTGAAAGAACTGGAAGCACAGGGTGTTGATTTGATGGAATTCTACCGACGTCTGGCAAAAACTTGATTGTCTGAAGAAAGGAGACCAGGGACGGTCTCTTTTCCGCTCAAACTAAAATTTTTGAACGCTTCTACTATCACCAGTAGTTTTTGAAGAACGCAAAAAACTTTTCGGAATTCGCAATTGAAAAGGACCGGCAGAAAGCATGCTTTCTGCCGGTCAAACACTACCGGAGCTTCATGAGCCGAGACAGGGTCCAGGTACTCGACCCTATCTCGCTCATGACGCAAGAGAATGCAGCCTGGCTGCTCCTCTTGCTAACGCTCCACAGGCAGGCGCTTCACCTTCACATTGGCAAAGCCCATCGCCTTGAGCTTACGTGCCGTGGACTTGTTACGCACCCAGACCTCTTGAGCCTGGCGCAAGTCCAGCCGGGGTACCAGCAGTTGCACGTCATGCAAAGCCTTGCGCGAATGGTTGTACCAGCGCGCCATCGACCACGATTTTTTGAACAGGGATCGAACGGCCTGCACACCAATCTTCGCCTCATGGAGATGCTGATTCATGGTTTCGTTCAGCACAATGTGCCAGGCCATGTAGTCGGTAAACACCGCCTCATGAGCCGCTACCGCCTCCTTGCCGAAGACGAACAGCACATTGTTGGGGAACTCACCTTTGCGTCGATAGACATTGGCAATGGTGCCATCGTCCTTGCGCTCAGTTCCAATATAGCGTTGCCACTGGTTAACGTAGCCAGTCATGGAGACTGCCTCTTCGGGGCCTACCGCTAAGAAGAGCGGGAAAAATCCAAGTCGCTCCTCCGCCCAGCGATAAGCCGGCAGGAAGTCGGTATCGGAAAAGGCCGGGTCAGGGAGCAAGACTCCATAGGACACGCCGCTCAGGGGCATGCAGTGGTAAAGCCGCACCGCCTGCTTATCGGGCAGGGCGAGTGGCTCATCGTGTTGATTTTTCATAACTATGGACTGCTCCTGAAAGTAAATACAGAAAGGTTTCTAGTGATCCCTCAATCTGTGCTCACACCGGTCAAACCCCATGTGAGACCTCTAGAACGCTCCGAGTGTCATCTGCTCGCAAAACGCCGCCATCTCGCTTTCCGCGCAGAAACTGAACACATCCGAGTGCTTCAAAGCCCCGAGTTGCAGGCCGCGGACCAGAAACATGCTGTCCTCGATCTGAATCGGAGCATAGCTTTCGTCGAGAACGAAGTTGGGGACACGGCGAGCATTGGCCAGAGCCGTTGCTTCCCTTTTTGCGTTCTGAATGAAAACCAGCGTGAAGCCGTTGGTGTTGTTCGTCATTAGTTAATTCCTTGTTTTTTTTGAGGCCAGGATTCGCCCCCAGAGGGAAAGGACCTCAAGGTCCCTTCCCCCCAGTCAAAGAAGAAGGCTACCTGGCGAGAACCTGACTAGAATTCAGGTCGGGCAATCGGCCCGTACAAGGCCGATTGAATTCGTATCAGCAAGCAGACCTGCATGTTGTTGCAAGCCTGTGCTTCAAATCAGCGCTGCCTGTGGCGGTTTTCGAGCGCCAGACGCATTTCCTCGGAGGAGAGATGTACCGGCGTGTTCAACACCGCCGAACCGGTGCGCAGGCTCTGCACGTAGAGCTGCTCAAGGCGGTCGGTGGAAACGGCCTGCTGTACGATGAAGAATTGCTGGTGCTCTTCGGACCAGATGATTTTTTGAGCGGGATCAGACATATTTACTCCGATTTGAAAGTGGTTGTTGTAGCGGACGCTGCAGCCCCGAACACGGTGTTCGAGGCTGCAGACTGGAGTTAAGTCGGACTGATTGAAGACCTCAGTTGATGCGGTACTTGATCGTGTAGGCCACGACAGTCTCGCCGCCGGCCGGCACCGTGACCACGTAGCTGACCAGGCCGTTGGCCTTGTCGATCTTCTTGACCGCATTTTCGCCGGCCGAAATGGGCTTCACGAAGGTGGCCTTGGGCGGCAGGGCATCCTGAACCAGGACATCCACTTCCTTGCCCTTGAAGTTAAAGACCACCACTTCGCGCACCTCGGTGCGGAAGCGGGGCTTCTCCTTCTTCTTGCCCTTGGCGCCGGCTTCCTCGGCTTCGGCAGGGTTCTCATCGGTGGCAATCTCGACGCGATGCACCGCGGGCATGCCCACAGTCGGGCCACCCATGGTCATGGCAGGCGCGGCGGCAGTTTCGCCGAGAGGCTTGATGGGGAACTTGTCGCCGCTGCCGGCGCCGTCGTCCTTGCCTTCTTCCGGATCATCCGTGCTGGAGACCATGCGCCGCTGCGCCTTGACGTCCTTGGACGGGGTGCTGAGCATGAGCTGGAAGCTCTCGCCCACGGCCACATGTCCGGACACCTGTGCCGAGTCGGTGCGCTGCAAGCTGCCCTTGCTGTCGGGCTCGAAGATGTTCACCTGGCCCGGGGGCAACGCCACGCCCAGATTGCTGGCCGCGTCGTTCTTGATGGTGAGGCGCACATGCACCGGCAGCTTGTCCTTGCGGTCGCGCAGTTGGGCAGCGGGAGTGAAGTAGCCCTGGGAGAGCAGGTACTCCTGCACCACCGGCACCGCTTCCGCCAGCATCAGAGAGGTAGTCTTGGTTTCACCGGCTTCCAGAGCCAGTTCCACCGGCAGGGTGTAGAGCTTCTGCTCACCCACGGTCTCGACTTCCGCGCTGTCGGCGCCGAACGCTGCCGATTCCAGGCCGCCGCCCATGGGAGAGGCGGAAGCAGCCATGGCCATCATGCGAGCGCCGCGGGGACGAGCATAGTTGCCGCCGCCGTAGCCGTTGTTGTAGCCGGCGATCAGCTGGAAGCGCGTGCTGCCGATGGGAGCGCCGGTGTTGTTGGTGAGGTCGACCCAGCATGCCAGCCGGCGCAGCTTCTCTTCGGCGGCGTCGTAGAAGGCCTCGAAACGCTGGGACCAGCTCAGACCTTCCGTGGCATACATGACACCCAGACCGTAGCCGCCGGCCTTGCCGATGGTGGCTTCCAGACGGATGGAGGGCATCGTGGTCAGGCCGGAAAGACAGGCCGGATCGAGACTGAGGGTGCCGTCGTTGACCAGAATCTGAACCTTGCCATCCACTTCCAGGACAATCTGATTGCCCAGGACGTGACGCAGGATGCCCTTGGTCTCGACATCCCCGCTCTTGAGCGTGATTTCCTTGCCCGCGGCCTTCTCGAGGATGGCTTCCACGGAAAGGCTGGCAGGACGGTAACTGAAGGCACCCAACTTGAGAGCGCCGGGACCTTCAGCCCCGGTGATGGTGAGCGAACCCGGCACGTAGTGCTCGGGCAAGCCCTCCAGGGTGACCACGACCTTGCCGTCCTTCATTTCCACCTTTCGCTGCTCGCGAACGATGGCCGGGCCGCCGCTGTACACGGTAACCTCGGAAGAATGGGGGGTGCGGGAGACGACGGTATTGTCGGTATCGGAAACGCCTTGCTTGGAATTGCTCATTTGGTTTCTTGCTCCTGATAGGGTCACTTAAGACCCTCCTGGATGGTTTGATAATCGCCGGCACGGGGCGCGGCGAAGAAAGTTCCACCGGCAATTTCAACAGCCTGAAAATCCTCGCCAGGGGTGCTACCTCCAGAAATCTACCTGAGGGGTTCCACGGTGAAATCGGTCAAACCGCTGGAACTTGGGGCTCAGCTCGAAACATCCTTATGGGAAGCTCTAGAGCGGTAAATATCGGTGGGGTGGGGAGGTATGCTTCTGGCGATAGAATTTGAGGTGATGAAGAAAGGGCGGAAACACCTGAACCTATGGCTTGAACATGCCACCATTCCAGCCCTGACGGCGTTTGTAAATCAAACCTTCATTTAGAACTAGTTCAGATAGCGCTATGCCAGGGAGCGCTAGCGCGAGCTATTGACAGCCCTCTGCTAGCCGCGCCAGCAGAGTCGGTCTCCACCTCGGGTAGGTTTTTACCTTGTGCTGCCAGGCGCTGCCTTGTGCTGCAAGGCACGGCGAGCATCCGCAACGGTTCAAATAGACAGGCTTAAGGGTGCAGCCCTTGCCAAGGGACTGGCCTATCCACTAGCTTGAGACCGTATTCACCTATTCATAAACCCTGAGAGTAAACGCCTCCTCTTTCAAGAGCCCTTTCTCAAACAGATTTTCAACTACTTCATCTCTAGTTTGAGCAAGAGGCGTTTCAGACCGTGCAAAGTTGCCTGCTCGAAAACCTCAGGACCAATTTGGAGCATCCGAACAGTATGAGTACCCGACCAATCTAGGACGCTCCCACAAGGGACGTCCCGCCTTTCCATCGGAGAGGTGCAACCCAAGTCAGAGGACAGTCCCATGACCAAAAGAAGCTCAACCAGAACCTGGTACGCCCTTTGGTGTATCAATGCCCACGGTAACCAGAGATACGGTAACCGCCCCTATCAATACCATCTGCGCCGGGTCGCCGATGTCGCTTTGCGCTTTGGACTCTCCAGCCGCGAAGTGGACATGCTCGCCTGGGCCCACGACGTGCTCGAAGACACCGACCGCACCCGGGAATCCATGCTGGCAGCAGGTTTTCCCCTGGTAGTCGTGGAAGCGGTGGAAGCACTCTCCGACGAGGAAGGTGCCGACCGTCACGAGCGCAAAGCCAAGACTCTGCCCAAGATCAAGAAGAATCGCCTGTCGCTGATAGGTAAACTTTGCGACCGCATCGCCAATGTGGAAGAGGGCATAAAGTCAGGCTCCCAGAAGTTCTTCATGTACCAGGAAGAGCACGCTTTCTTCACGGAAGTGCTGTTCGACGAAACGGACACTGAACTTCTGCCGCTCTGGCAGCACCTGAATCAACTCCTTGCCGCCTGAGGCTACTGTATCGGTTGAGGCGCGCCTTCAAAAGCGCGCTTCTTCCGATATTACTTTCCGCCCCTGCTATCAAACCCACCTCACATCATTTTTTCGCGATTATTTACTAGGTGCTATGGTATTGCAAAACCCGCAAGGCAACACTATATCCCTTAGTATTTTTCAGCAAAAACGATAGAAACGAGAATCCACTTGTGTATTGAACCTGTTGGGTCTGAACCCCCGGCAAGAACGGCACAAGACAGCAAGAGCGACATGGTTACACATCGTTCTCTCGCTATCAAGTCGTCACCTCGCTACTGTTGCAAACAACTACCGCAAGACGTCCGGATAATCGGAACAATCTAGGGCATCCAACCAGACTTTCTCGACCTTTCCATCTCGATACTGAATCGCAAACGAGCTCTCTAAGGTCGAATTTTTCCCATCGGCACAAACCGAGTAATAGGCAATCTGGCTCGACCACTCAAAAACTGTCGGCCAACCAAGCAATCCATCGACATAATCTTTATCCCGACCGTACAATGCCTCTCGCCGGTGATACAAGTCCTGCACCTGGTCGGGCTTTATGCTCCAACCACCTCCGACTATCGCATTCTGCCTGAATACGTCCTTTACAAAAGGTCCATCATAAACAACTATCAAGTCACCGTTTTTCGGTTCCTCAAAGAGACGATCAAGCGCGTATCTGGCTTTTATAAGAGAATCGGAAGCAACCCAAATCTGGGTAGGTTGGCCTAGATAAACCTCGATAGATGCCCTGGATTTTCCAAGAAGCCGATGCTTCTCTTTCAAGACTCTCTCCATGCCTGCAACGGTTTCCCGCCAGGTCAGCGCGACAGAAACTTGGCCAATGCTATCCGGGTAAAGTAACAAACTTGAAGTTCTCAACCGCACTGCCGCCAGCCATAGACCAGTCAAGACAAGCCCGACTGCCGTCATAGTCAATCCCCAATTCAAAGAAAATAGATGAGTAATGTTCGTCATAACAATCTCCAAAAACAAATAAAAACAGTGGCCTCCACTCAGCAGAAAAGAATTACCCCTGCCTGAAAGCCAGTTCAGCAATGTCAAAATTCCTGGTCAGCGCCTGTGACATAAGCAGTCGTTTGAGTCACAGTTCTTACCTAAGAACAAATGGGCATTTGCGCCTATGAATTTTGAACTTTGCTGACATCGGCCTCTGAAACTGACAAAGACTCCATCAAACGAGAGAGGGCTTCCTTATCAGGAGTCTCGGGTAGATTGGCGCCGCTCCACATGGAAGCAATTGCCGCCTCAAGTTCGGCACAGTATTCAATTACACGGGCTTCCGACCACTGCCCCTGGCGAATATCGAGGAGTAGTTGGCAATTGCGCCGCAAATCGAGCGTGCCTTCGCTTAGAAGTTGGATGACCTCCTTATACAGGCGAACACTGTGATACGCCGCTTTGATATCAAAGCCCCAACGCTCAATAGTTTCGCGACGCTCCTCGAATAAGCTGCGCCTCTCCATGCCCTCAAGTTGTCGGCGAGCGAAGTTCAGAAACTCCTGGGCCGCACGCTTGTGCAGGAAAAGATGGCGATTATCGCGCAATTTTCCGGTGGCGCCTGCCATTTCAAGGATGTTCCCTTCCGCTACAAAGAGTGTTTCCAGTGACTGAGACTTTCCCTCAAGGCAACGCTTAAGGAAGAGAGGCAAGCCGAAAAGCACGATGTCGTAGCTGTGAACTTGATCGGTTCGCCCATCTGGCGCGACATTACTTTCCAGCTTGAGCAAGCGGAACTCTTCCAGGATGGGGCTTTGAGGTTCTTGTTCGGCGCCTATGAAGAAACCGTACACGTCGAAATCGGAAGTGACTGATGCAGTGCCGAAAGCATGACTGCCCATCAGCACTTCATAGCGGGCGCTGTTCAATAAATAGGCAGGAGCGCTAATGTGTCCGGCCTCTGTCATTTTCAGTAAGATGCTCATGTGACCTCGGTGAAAGCATTGGCAAATAGCGGGTCCTTGCGCTTGATTTGCCTTGTTGAGCGGAGCATCCAGGCTCGGCTAAAAAATTGAAGTGCAGCGTCCCTACCACAACAGTCCTATACTGCCTTCGACTTCCGTCTTCCGGCTACTTCTCAAAGAGCTGCCCAAACAACTTATCCGAACCTGCCCTGACCACAAAGTGCGACCAGAACGGCTCAGGATCAGGATGACGGCGCCAACGGTCTTCACCATAGTAAGTCGGATGCACGCCCTTATGCCGGTAAAAGACCACGAACTTCTTGAGACCGCTCCAGATTTCGCCCTCCCTGACGGCATCTGCTTTGATGGAAGCATTCGCTCCTAAGCACCGGAAAGACGCATTGCCCTTCCAATATTCCAAGAAACTCTCTCTGGCACAGGAGTCTCCCGCATGAATGACACCGTCACTCATAACCAGAAAACCAGGCAAAGTCCATTCTCCCAGCCATAGTTCTTCCGTGTACCAATAGGCACCGCCTT
>Ga0268298_10003793_pt1 | contig 15144 bp, 21 predicted proteins | sample WWTPWeurt_MetaG_FD_194462 | JGI IMG/M metagenome (GOLD analysis project Ga0268298, IMG submission 194462) | Activated sludge microbial communities from WWTP in Nijmegen, Gelderland, Netherland - WWTP Weurt | ecosystem: Engineered > WWTP > Aerobic digester > Activated sludge | place... | reverse complement strand
AACGGAACCCAGTGGGAGCGAACTCGACCCGTGGTCGCAGGTGGGACGGCAGACTCGCTGCCACCGCATTGGCCTCCGCCTCCGATTCGTGGCGGCTGTGGAACAGCTTGGTCCCCTGTGGACCGGCAATCCACACCCTCCACGGGCGCAGCGCCAGCCCGCCATCCATCTCGGCGAACTCCGCATCTCGGTCAGCCCCCCATTGCCGAACGTGCTCGGACACGTCGATCGGCGACCACTCGGCGCCGGTCCACTCCCAGTACGACGTTGACCCCTGCTCGCCGCGCTCCTCGGCCCACAGACAATCTGACACCAGCTCGCCCAGGTCGGAGTCGAACGACACCTTCAGGTGGCCGTAGGCGGGGTAAGTGGCGGCGAACTGGAACGCGTCAGCCATCGTCCGCACCCCCGTCGCTGGTCATCTGGTCGAGAAGTCGGGCGGCGTCGAGGATCAGGAACTTGACGAGCTGCTCGTCAGTGAAGCCGTCAAGCACGGCCAGCTCGGGAATCTGGGCACCCTTGCGGCGGAGGGCGAGGGCGTCGGCGGTGACGCGGATGCGGTTGAGCGGGTCGCCGCTCATCGTCGCCCCCGATCCAACGGGCGGGGGCCCGTCGCCCCCCGCGGTGGCAGGAGCGGCACCTGACATTGACGGCACGGCGGCTCTGTCACCTTGCGGGCCAACCAGCCGAGCCCCACCAGGGCGGCGACGAGCAGCATGGCAGCAGCCAGCGACACTTGGACATTCATGCGGAGCCTCCGTAGGTAGCGATGTAGTGGCGGCGGAACATGCGGGCCGACAGGTGGTCGGCGTCCCAATCGCACAGACCGACGAGGTTGGCTTCGCGAGAGTTGATGAAAGGGTTGCCGCTCCGCTTACCGATCGACTCGAAACCGGGCCGGTAGTGCTTGATGTGCCGCTCCCAGCCGGTGATGTCCCGCCCGCACCCCGGGCAGATGTGATCGGGTCGGTCGTCGTCCAGTTCGCGGGCTCGGGCCAGGATGGCCGCTTGGCGTTCCGTTGGTCCCAGCGTCATCGGTCGACCTCCACCAGTCGCCCGTTCTCGCAGCGGTACGGAGCATCGGCCTTGATGCCGCCGATGCCGACCTCACCGACGACCCAGCGGCGACGGTCGAGGGTGTCGTCCCACCAGGCGAGGACGATGGTGCCGTAGTCCCCGGCGATCGCGGTGCCGTAGTCCCCGGCGGTCGCCGTGCCGTAGTCCCCGGCGGTCGCCGTGCCGCCGTACCCGGCGGTCGCCGTGCCGTAGTCTCCGGCGGTCGCCGCGCCGCCGTCCCCGGCGGTCGCCGTGCCGCCGTCCCCGGCGGTCGCCGTGCCGTAGTCTCCGGCGGTCGCCGCGCCGCCGTACCCGGCGGTCACGGTGCCGCCGTCCCCGGCGACCACATGGGCGCCGACCACGCCATCGACCTGACCCTGCTCAGCGAGGAACCCGGTCGCCGAAAGCCGATCGCCGACATGAGCGACCACACACCGATCCACCTTCACCTTGCCGACCAGGTCAACGAGGTGAGCGTCGGCGGGCACCTCGGCGACCAGCCACACGGCACTCGGCGACCAACTGAGCAAGGGGCCGTTGCCGCGGCCGTCGAGCAGGCCGTGCAGGCCACCGCCACACTCGATGGCGTCGGACCAGTCCGGTGCGGTGACTTCGGCACCGACCTCCAAGGGCCACACGAAGTCGCCGTAAGCGGCGCCGTCAGCGGCGACTGTCTTGAGCAGCCAGCGGGTCAGCATCGCTCGTCCTTGACTGCTCGGAGCCAAGCGTTGACTTCGGAGCGGGGAATCTCCGACAACTCGTCGTCGTCGGCGAACGCTTCCATCGCCGTGTCGGTCATGGCGTCCATGCCCAGGTCGTTGAACCCGTCACACATGGTCGCTTTGCCCTCGGCGTCGAGCCCATCCCACCGCTCCATCAGGTCGACGCGTGTCTCGTCCACCATCGCCCGACTGGCGGCGAACCCGACGACCCCGGACAGGACGGCAACAGCGGCGCAGGCAGCGGCGACCCACGGCCAGCGGCGACGGCGGTCCTGGTGACGGGCCACGTCCCGGTAGAAGGCGGCGGTATCGGCCTGCCACGGCTGGGGTGGCAACGGACCGTTGAACGGGGGCGGGGTGGTCATCGGGGGAGCCCTTCGATGTCGTCGGCGATGCTGCGGCAGCAGTCAGCAACGGCCGCCTGGAGGGCCGAGTCGACGCGCGGGGCGAGTGCCTGCACCGAGTGCAGCGCCTCGGCCATGCGGAGCAGCGCCACCTCACCGGTCGACAGGCCCTCCGTGGTGGCGTAGATCCGCTCCCTGCCGGTCAGGTTCCGTAGGAGTGGCGTGGTGAGTTGGTCGGCGAGCTGTTCGGGGGTCATGGTTTCCTTCCTTCGGTTGAACTTGCAGGGATGCTAGCACACGTGCTGGACAGTTCAGTCGACTCTCCACACGCGGTCCCGGCGCACCGGATCGCCCAGGTCCGCCCGGCGGACGTGACCGTCAATCAGTTGCAGGCGCCGCAACGACCGGCCCGGCCCGTACGGCTGGCGCCGCAGATGCGGTCGGACCCACGAAGCGTGCGTGGCTGGGGACCCCGTCCCGCGACGACCGGACGCCTCGGCCTCACCCCGGATGCGGACGACGGTGACAGTGGGCGGGGTGCCGTCGTACCGGCGCCGTGCCCTCTTGTTGCGCGGGACCCATGCCTCCCGGGTCGTGTGCCGCTCCGAGTCCATGAGCGTCCAGAGGGCGACCAGTAGGCGACGGTCCTCGACCATCGACGCCGCAGCCGTCGGGTCGTCCATCTGGGACACCACGTCGATCGGATCATCAGCCAACCAGTCGGACCGTCCGATCGGCACCAGGTCGTCGGGCATCTCTTCGGCCAGGTGTGCGGATCCCTCACCGCTGAAGTGGCCGCCGAACGTGTGGCAGCCGATCCCCAAGTGGTCAGTGCCAGGGACAGCCCGCAGACGCACCGGACCCCAGGACATCGCATCCACGACAACCGTTCCGCCCGTTTCGGCATCGACCCCTTCGACGGGCGTTTCGAACACGGCGAACCCCCACGGTGGACGCTCAACCTCAGTGAACAGCGTGTCGACCGGGATGGTTTCGGCGACGCGAGCAGCGACCCGCAGCGTCTCGGTCGACACCCATATGAGCTGGACTTTCCCAGAATACAAGGCTCGGACGGTCCACTCCAGGTTGGAGACTGCATCCAGCACCGGCTGGTCGTTCACGGCGTCGGGCAGATTACCTAGCGCCCGGTTGATGTTGCCGATGAGCCGGTCGCGCAGGCCGGGCACGTCCCGTGGCTTGACGCTCATCGCGACTCCCACCAGCGCAGGACGACCAGGCATGCCACATAGACGAGCCATGCGGCTGCGATGACGACCCAAGTGAGTTGGGCTACTCGTAGAGCTATCCATTCGATCATTGCTTCGCTACCCTTCGGTTCAGTTTGGTTGAGTCGGGGGGGGGTGACCCCGTGCCGAGATTCGACACCCGGCACGGGGTCCGTCCGACTACGGGGTTGCCGCCCTGATGGACTCACCGACGAACCGTGCCCACACGCCGCCCCGGTCGTCCGGCAGGACGCGCGACACGGCTTCGAAGCTCCCCTTGGGGGCCGATCCGAGCACGGCGCCGGACTTGATCGACGCAGCCGTTGCCGACGCGGACTGGATGCCGTCGAACTCAGCGACCCGTGCCCATGACCCGGGGTTGGCCCGCAGTGCGTCCAGCGTGGGTCGGTACTTGCCCTTCTTGTGGATCCGTCCGTCCTCGGGTGGGTCCTCCCACTGGATGTCCATGGGTTCATTCTCCTTCTGCCCCGTCCAAGGGGCGGTTATGTGTTGTGACGTGGGATACTACCAGACGGCCAAGGTCGCCTTCAACCATCCTTGGCAACCACCAGTGTTGACACCCTGTGCTATAATGGTGTCATGGCAACAACCACATACCCAACTCAAGACTCACAGAAGGGCAAGCTGTACGCCGCCGAGCGCAGCACCGAGTGGACCACCAAGGCGTCCGAGTTGATCTCCGAGGCAGAAGTGACAGCCCTCGCCACCAAAGCATGCAAGTGGCTCTACTCCAAGGGATACCGTCCCTGCACCACGCACCCAACGGTCGCCTTCCCGGGCAACGGCCGAGGTGGAGCCTGGGCATCCCGGGGCCAGAGGAAACTGTCCTTCACCCCGGCCGCCCGGAAGCGGTGGGTCGTCCTCCATGAAGTCGCCCACCTCGTTCTCCCCAGTAATCACCCCGAGTACGACGGTGACGACCGACCCCACGGCTGGTGTTTCGCCGACGTCTACCTCAAGCTGGTGTCGAGGTTCTGCGGCCGGTCCAACGCCAACGCCCTCAAGGCGCAACTCAAGGCTCGCAAGGTGCGTATCAGGCCCAAGCGCAAGCTGACCGAGGCCCAGCGGTCCGCCGCCGCTGATCGGCTCGCAGCCCACCGCCCCGAACGCAAGCCCGCCACCCGGTGGGCGTTGGAAACCACGCTGCCCGACGGCACCACCGCCTGGTTCTCCGGGCGGGTCAAGGATGTCACGACCCACGCATCCAACGACGGCCGGACCTGGCACTACGTCTGGCACTGCACTACGTCGCCGGGCCGTCGACTGACCCGAGTATCCCCCGTGGCCCTGGACGCCAAAGCCAGGGAACTGGACCCTGGCACCTACGGCCGGTACGACTGGCGGTTCGTCGAAGTCGGAGCCTGAGCGGTCCACGGGTCGTCGGGATGCCGACGCCGCCACCACCCCGAGCACTTGACACAGGCCCACAAGTGGATCCGTTCCCCCCGGATCGTGGTGACGGTGAAGAACCCGATCGCGTCGTGCGGGCACCCCCCGGTGACGTCACAAGCTGGGGTCACGTCGCCCCGATGCGGGACCCGTCGGCGGCGAAGTCCAGTTCGGTGATCCGACCGGCCCGGATCCCGGCGCACTCGTCGCACGCATGGTCGAGCACGAAATGCCCTTCGGCCCACCGCCGGTGCGTGACCTTGGCGCATTGACGGCACGGCCGCACCGTCATGGCGTCGACCGTCGAGTGGACCCACCCGACGTCGAGACACTCCAGGCACCGATAGGTGGGTTCCGGGGCTCGGCCCGTGCGGATCACGGGCGGCAGGTACTGGCCGTCAACCTTGGGCACGGGTCAGCTCCTTGCCGCTCGACCGGCGGGCAACGGCCAGCAGGGCGAACCGGCGTTCGGCCTCCCACCGACGGTGGACCGTGTCCATGTGCTGTTCGGTCGCCCCACGGAGCCCGGACAGCGACGAGCCCGCCGCCCGCAGGGCAGCGATCGCCCCCTGACTCGGGGTGACCTCGGAGCCTGCCAACCGGGCGAGGATGGACCGCCACTCGCTGTCCATGATCCCCGACAGGCCGAGAGCGCGTTCGATGATCTCGGCTGGTGTCGGCTGGAACCGTTCGGTGTAGAACAGGTCGTTGATCGCCCGGGCAGCATCGGCCCGTGACGGGATGGCTTCCAACGCCGACGCCAAGAGGGTGAGCCGGACATCGGTCGTCGGCGGGTGCGGCCACAGGTCGGTGATGAGCCGGGCGCACTCGACGGCCTCGGCCGGGGTCACGCCCCGTCCTCACTGATGAGGCTGTTCCATGTGTTCATGGCGGCGACGATATCACCGGTCCCCCGTTTCGGCGCTGATCGTCGCAAGGCCAGGACGAGCTGCGACCAGTGGCCCCGCAACGCACCAGGGGACCGCACCTGGTCGGCCCAGCAGAACCCTTTGGGGCTCGGCTCGGCCAGACGCGTGAACGTCCCGTCGATCACCGTCGCCACCTCCGTCGGCGTCGGTGGCGGATCCTCAGTGTCGGTCGGACCGCGCCGCAGTAGGAGCCCCATGTCGGTGAGCCACCGTGTCGACACTTTGGGCCGTGACCCCCGGTGAGCGGTCACCGCCGCCGCCAGTTGGAGACAAAGCGTTTCTGCTGCCGAGTCGTCGCTCCAAGTGGCCGGACTGCCGGATTCCGGCACATCGACCGCGCCCGACCGCTCCTGACCGCGCCTGGAGCGGTGGGGAGCGGTTGGCGGAGTCTCACCTGCCTGACCCGGCGCGACGGTCGCATGGTGGCCGAGGGCCGACCAGTCGACCCCGTAGAGCTTGGACCGCCCACCACCGGGGACCGTCGCCGTGACCAGGACACCTATCTTCTCCAGCCTGCTGATCGCTTCGCGCACCCGGGTCCGGGTCATCGCCACTTGCTCGGCCAGGCTGTCGTAGGTGGCTTCAACCATGCTCCCCCGCCCGTCCCTCCACAGGCGCAGGAGCAGGAGCGTGTCGGTGGCGACCGTGCCGGATCCGACACCCTTCGCGGCCAAGCGCCGGGCGACCTCGGGGTGCCAGACGACGGCCTCGGGGTCGGGGGCCTGCGCCGCCCAGGTTGGTTCATTCGACGTCATGGATTCTGGATTCTGGCACATGCAGGTTGACGGTGTCGTCATCCTGCGATATGAACTTTCACGGCAGGTGGGTCCCCATCCCCGTCCCTCGGGGCGCATCCCTTCCTCAACGCCCCACCCCAGCGGGGACGTGGGTCCCTTCCCTTGGTGGCCCACCTGCCAACACGCCCGAAACAGGAGAGGCCCAGATGGACGGTGCAGCGGGATCCGAACAAGTGCTCGCTCATATCCATGAGGTCGAGCGAGCCATGACCGGCAGGCTGCACGGCGGTGACCTCAAGCTCATGTCGTGGTTCGTGGACCGGATGAAAGCCGCCGCCGAGGCTGACGGCCGCACTCTCGACGCCTACGCCGCCGAGGGCCTCGACCCGGTCAAGGCGTTCCGGGTCGCCCCGCCCAACACGCCCGCCAAGTTCTACATCTGCGAAACGAAGCCACTCAGACGATTGTCCGACGCCGGGTGGTTGGTCGGCACCCTGTTCGGACGGCAGACGCTCTACGCCCTATCCGTCGGCAACAGGCCACCCCCCGAGTGTCGCTAGCCTGCGCTAGTGTGACCGGTATGGACGAAACGACCCTCACCGACCACATTGAGTCACTCGACGCCATCCCCGCCTGGGCGATGGACATCTACGACGGGAGCGACGACCTCAACCTGGCCGCCCTTCTCAAACTCGTCGGAAGCCTCGACCGAGCACGCAAGGCGCTGGCTGAAACCCGCGACGCCCTCGGAGCCAAGGCCGCCCAGCTCATGGACGACAAGCAGGCCATCGTGGACGGGTACGGCTTGTTCGAACGCCGGTCGGCGGTCAAGCGTGTCACCGACTGGGACGCCATCCTCGACCGCATCGCCACCCGCAGCCTCTACGATGCCGACGGTGAAGCCGTCGCCGATCCGGCCATCGCCGTGAGCCGACACGAAGCCCTCGTCAGGTCGATCATCCCCCTGTACCGGTCGACCTCGGCCAAGCAAGGAGGACTGTCCGCCGCCGGGATCGACAAGTCCGACGTGCAGGACGACGAGTGGGCGATCCCCAACGTGACCTTCAAGGAGTCCCTCAAGTGAGGTATCCGACGTGGTCCCGCCGGGACCTGATCCGAGTCCACAACGTGATGGCGTGGATCGGCCGCATCGGCCTGGTCGCCATGCTCGTCACGTTCGTCGGCGGCATCCTCTGGTGGGGCGACTGGCGGTGGTGGATCATGTTCGCCGTCGCCACCACCGTCGTCATCGCTGCCGGGTGGTTCATCGTCGACATCGCCGTCGAGTACCACGACCGCACACAGCGTCTCCGCAAGCGTCTCGACCGGCGCTAGGTCGTCGGCCAGAACTGTTTCGACTCGTCCACCAGGGCACGCAAGGCCGCCCGGTCGGAGCGGACACGCCCGTACCGGTTGACCAACTCGACGCCCGCCTCGTTGCCTTCGGACCGCGACATCCGCTCCTGCGGGGTGTGCCACAGGTGCCACAGGTCGTGGGCGCCACGCATCGGCGGACCGACCAGGCCCTTGAGCGCACACGCCCAGGCGTCGTCCTCCTGGCCCCAGCCGACGAACCGGACGTCCGGGGGGACCGCCAACAGCATCTCGGTCGGTAGGACCAGCAGGGTGCCGCCGGGGTTACCGGCGTACGGCGGCTGGTCGAGGTGCAGTTCGCCCGACACCTGTTCGGGCGCTTGGGCCAGCACCCGGTCCGACGTGTCGGCGTCCAGACGTAGCAGGTTGAAGTGCGGGATCACCCAGGCGTCCTCGGAGACGGCGACGGTCGCAGCGTCGGTCAGGTCACCGGTGAACCAGACGTCACCGTCATGCACGACGATCACGTCCGCCTCGCTAGTCAGCGCCCCGTTGATGATCGCCGCCGACCGGTTGAACGGCCCGTCGTCACCGTCGGCGGCGAGGGTGACACCCCAGTCCGGGTAGTGGGATCGCAGGTTGGCGACGACCCAGTCGAGGTTCCGGCGTCGGCGCTCGTCACCAGTGTCGCGCCACGGGATGACAACCTCAACTTGAGAGTGAGCATCGACCTCGACCTGAGCTTGATCGTCAGACACGTTGGCTCCCCGCTATCCGTTGCCGCTGTTCGGGTGTCAGCCACGACCCGTGCCAGTGGTGGACACTGAACGCCGAGGGGGCCGTTCGGCTGAAGTTCTCGCGCAGACGGGCCTTCTCATGGTAGTGGACCGGGTAGAACGCCCCGGGTGGCAACAGGAGCACGTCGTCGCGTCCCCGCAGGATCCGTGTCGACACGCCCGGCCCGGAATGCCAGGCGTCCTCCCCGTTCGTGACGGACTCGACGGCGGCGGCCAGCATGTCGAGCACGGCCGGGTGCCCGGGTATCGCCCCCAGGACGGCGTCGGGGATCACGGCGTTGTCCTCCCACCCCGCAACAGCCGGGGCGAAACGCAGCGTCTCCCACGACCGCAGGCACTCCACATCAGAATCAATGTAGAACCCGCCGTGCTTGTAGAGGGCTTCCAGGCGGATGAGCCCGGCGTACTGCGCCCCGTTGGCGCACTTATCCCACGCCTTGGCGGTCAGCGGCCATTCGGCTGGATCGAGCGGGTCCCGCCATGTCACGAACTCCCACACGGCGGGGTCGTGGTGCTGTTGGAACGTCCGCCAGAACGCCTCGACCTTGGCTTCGGTCTTGGACGGGACGGTGCGGTGGAAGATGGGCGGGATCATCGCGTCGGGGCCTCCATGGGGGTCCAGGTGCAGGAACTCGTCCAGCGCATCCCGCTGTCCTTCCAGCGTCCGGTAGGCCAGGAACCGCTTGCGGTTCAAGGCGAGCAGGGGGCTGCGGGGCGACGACTCGGGTGACGGCTGGTGATGCAAGTGGTACAGCGGGGCGGGGACCCTGACCACTTGCTTGCCGCTGTAGGTTTCAGCGGCGATGCAGAACGCCAAGTCCTCGTAGCCGTAGCCGCTGAACTTCTCGTCGTAGCCGTCCATCTCGTCCCACAGGCCCCGGGGGACGACCACGCAACACGACACGAACTCTTCGCTGCGTTTCCCGGGGAGTCCCGACCAGTCGGCCGGTGCCTGGCCCGCCAGGATGAGATCGGTGCTCGGGCGGTCGAGGGCGACCCGCACGTCGTAGGCCAGGGCCATCATCCCGATGGCGTGCGCCTGCTGGACGGCGGCCAGCACGGCGTCCCGGTCGGGGATCGTGTCACCGTCGATAGCGACGATGATGTCGGCGTCGGGGTGGGCGGCCAGCCCCGCCCGTGCTCCCCGGTTGAGTGCCAGCGCCCGGTTGAACGGACCTTCACCGTGGGGGTGCTCGCCCTCGAAGATGGGCCAGTCGAAGTGTTCGGTCCACCATGACCGGACGTAGGCCCACAGCCGGTCCCGGTCGGGGTCCCCGGACCGGATGGGGACGACGATGATCGCCTGCACGGGCGGTGATGGTAGTCGACGCCATCCTTGCCCCCGTCTGTCCTGTCAGGTATGCTACTTCACATGGAAACGAACTACGACGAACGGGCCATCCGCTCGGTCAACCACCGCCCCGGCCGCTACGACATCGAGATCGACGGCGACATCGTCGGCACCCTCACCCGCATCTCCGACAAGAGCTGGTACGGCCAGGCCCACGGCCAAGCCATCATCGCCGACGAGATCACCGCCCACTGGTGGGTATGTGACCCGTGGGATCAGCGTCGCCCGTGGCAGACCTACGCCGCCTTCGACCGGTCAGGCCGGAAAGTCGACGGCACCGACGTGGTCCAGGCCCCCAGCGCCCACCACGCCCTCACCACCATCGCCGAAACCGCCGAGGATGTCCTGCCGCCGCTCATCGCCGACGACGACCGGGCGGCCGACACGGTCGAGCTGGTCGACCACGACGGGAGCGACCGCTACCCGCCGGTGACCATTGCCGTCGTCGGGTTCTGAGACGCGGAACAGGGGTGGCACCCGGGCAAGTAGGTGCCACCCCTGTCATCATCCGACCCCCGGAGGGGGTGGGGGTCAGGATCCGCTGTAGGTGCCGGTGCTGAACGCCGTGGTGCAGCAGGCCCGGGACCCGTTGCCGACGGCGGTCACGCTGATCGTCGCAGCGGGCGAACCGCCGTGCTTGGCGAGCATCAGCCACTCGGCCGAGAACGCCTGCTGACGGTTCTGACGGGCGAGCTGCGGGTCGGTCTGCCAACCGGTCGACTCCTCGCCGGTCGACCCGTAGATGTAGGCGCCGCTGGGCACGATCCGCACCACGTTGGCGTCGGGGATCTCGGCCAGCGTCGCCGCCGACCCACCCGGGGTGGGCGGGGTCTGGAACGGGCTCGCAGCCTTGAAGTCCCGCAGGATGATGACGTTCAGGCCGAGCGCCGAGGCCAGCGCCGCCTTCACATCGGCCGGGTCGGTGTACGCCTTGTTCGTCTCGTCGTAGGAGAGCTTGGCGAAGTGGCCGGGCTCCAGCACCAGGTCGTAGTTCGCCACGTCCTCACGCTCGACGTACAGCAACTGCGGCAGCAGCGTGGCGACCGCCTGGATCAGCGACGGCAGAGCGCCGTAGGTCCCGGCGAACGTGTAGGCGCTGGCGGTGGCGTCGAACTCGCCGAGCAGGTACTGCTCACGGCGACGGGAACGCTGCACCCCGAGGAGGTGCATGAACTCGGCGACCCGCTCCGGGGACGACATCTGCGTGGACGAGTCCACCGTCGCGCACGTCACCAGCTCCTCGGCCTTCACCTCGGTCGGGGACGAGCAGGCGATGTTCACGCACGGCTTCCAGGTGGCCGAGTCGTCGGGGTCGACGCTGTTCTGGTTCGACTCGGTCCACACGGTGATCGCCCCGTTGGTCGATGCGATCGAAGCGGGCTGCGTGAACTGGAAGCCGAGACGACCGACCGGGCGGGACGGGAACGCCGAGGCGAACGGTGTCTCGTCGGTGCCGACCTCGGGGATCTCGCGGATGATGTCGAGCGGCGAGCAGATGGCGGCGGTGCGGGCCAGCGGGCCACCCGACCGGGCCTCCCGCCACTCGGCGACCGCAGCAGCGACGATGGCGTCGTTCTGCTCGGCGGTGTTGCGGTGGGTCAGCACCTCGACCGGCAGGCCGGGGGTGTCCTCGAAGGCGGGCAGGCTGGCCACCACGGCCGACACGGGGGCGTCCCCGGCGGGCTGGATGTGCCGCTTGGAATCCCACGCTCGGGCGAGTCCGGCCATGTCGAGATCGACGCCCTGGGTGAAGGCGTTCTGTCCGGCCCCGGCGACGTACGCCACCCGGACACGCTCGGGGGTCTGGGCGGCCGGGGCGACCGGACGCTCACCGGCGGAGGCGACCAGCGCCTCGGCGACGACCTCGTCGGCCGCCTCCATGATCTCGTTCTGATCGGACACCGGATCCTCCTGGGGTGCGTTGGTGTCCTCGGCGACGACGGCCAGGGTGGGCGCCTCCGCTTCGGTCTGGGTGGTGGGCTCCTCGGCCTCGGTGGCCTCGGTGGTGGCCGACTCGCCCTCGACGGGGTCGGCGGAGTCGATGCTCAGATCCTCGATCTCGGCGGAGTCGAGGGTGGTCAGGTCACGGACCGCCTGGACGATCTCGTTGCGCTCCTCGCGGAGAGCGTTGATCGTGGCGACGACCTCGATCGTCCGGGGCTGCGCTCGCAGCTCCTCGATCAGCTCGCCGAGCAGGCCGTGCCGTTCGCGCAGCTCGCCCTCGCTGAGCAGGGTCAGGTCCACGACCTCGACATCGTCGTCCTCGGTCACGTCGTCGTTGCCGTCGGTCTGATCGCTCATGTGCCTGTGTCTCCTGTGGCGAGCCGTTCGGGATCACCCCGATTACGGGTGTCATCCTTCCGGGCGGATGTGCCAGAAACGATCAATCGGGGACGACGACAACATCGCCGTCCGGGGACACCAGCGTGAACCGGCCCCGCAAGTGCGACGAGTCCATGAACGCCCGGGCCGTTTCCTCCGACGGGAACAGCCGCTGAGCTTCGTGCGGATAGATGACCGTCCAGCCTTCGTCCCCGGCCCGGAACGGGTCGATCACCGCCGCCGGAGCACCACCGCAACATGACCCCATGTCACGCCACCTTTCCGATGCCGACCAGACCCTTGGTGCCCGGCACGGACTTGGGTGGCAGGCCGTGCTTCTTGCGCCACATGCCGTTGGATATCTGCGCCGCCTTGGCCTTGGTCATGCCCTTGGCTCGCAGGTGCTCGTACAGGGCGGGCCAACGGATCGACGGCCCGTGCGGATGGTGGGCGTGGCTACCAGCAATCTCTTTCGGTGTCGAAAGGGGGCTCGGGCGTCCGACCCCGGCGGTGCGGGGCCTCGACCACTTCAACCGTTCGAACGCTCGCTTCTCGGCGGCCTTCCGCATCGCCCGAAGTCGTTCCGGCGGGACGGGGACGTTTGGGTTGTAGGACGTTCTGACGTCGCCGCTGATCGGCCCGTACTCCTCGGGGACAATCATGGCGAACGGTCCCTCCCCGACGAGTGCGTGTTCGGTGGCGTGACGGGCCGAGTGACGCAGCCGCTTCCAGGCGTCTTTGCGTTGGGCTTTCGCCCGGGCGTTCGTCTCGGCCCGTTGCATGTCGGCGAGTCGACGGCGGGCCTTGCGGATCCCCGACTGGCGCATCTTGCGGCGCTTGCGGGCAGATGCGAGAGCGGCTTCGCGGCGCTGGAGCAGTTCGGCCGGGGTCAGTTCACGACGGCGCTTGAGGAACCCGGGAATCCCGACGCCCGCCTGGCGGGCGCCGTGTCCGGCGATGAGAGCTTCGGCGTAGGCCCGCTCCGAAACGACCAACCGGTCCTCGACCATGAGGCTCATCGGTCCTCGTCCTCCGGTAGTTCGTGCAGCGGCAGGGTGTCGAACAGGGCTGCGAACTTGTCTGTCAGGCCCAGCAGTTCGATCAGCCGGTCGACCGGGTCGGACGAGTCGGGCTGCGATTCATCGTCCACATCGTCCACGGCGGCCGCCTTCGGCAAGATCCCCCGACGGACAAGCTCTGCCCGCAACTGGGGGGTCTGATCCTTCGAGTACCAGAGCTGCAACAGGTACGAGTCCGAATAGCCGCCCAGCTTGTCGGCCCGCAACCACGGCGGCTCGCCGAACTCGTCGGGCAGCAGCACAGACTTGCCGGTCCCCGGCGAACCCGGAGCCCCCGTCCACATGGCCGAGTTGACGCCGTGGTACTCGGTCGACATCGCCCGGCGACCCTGGCCGCGGTACATCGCAGCGTGAACAAGCCACGCCTCGTACTCGCCGTGACGGTCGAACCCGGATCCGATCCCGGCATGACCGAACACGTCGTGAACCGCTCGGAACCGGTCGTACTCTTCCTGGGTCATCGTGCCGGAATGGTCGCCACCGAGCCCCGACTGGATCGTCAGGTGGTGGTTCTGTTCCAGGTCGTTGCGTTGCTCTTCGGCCGTCGCATACGGGTCCACCTCGTCGGTGAAGTCGACGGTGATCCCCATCCCGCCCTCCGATTCGGGGCGGGTCATGAAGTCCCACTGCTCGGCCGACTGCGCCTTGAAGTCCTCGTAGGCGGCCCGCACATCCGGGTCGGCCGACATGTCCGGGGCGTTCTCGAAGAACCGGGCGACCTCGTCGGCCTCTTCCAAGTCGACCGGCGTGTCGATCAGGTCGTCGGGCAGCGGGGGTAGCCCGTGCTCGGTCTGCCAGCGGTCGATGCCGTCGGCGATGAACTTGGACGGCGGGTAGACCTCGCGGGTCTTGAACAGCACGTCGGACTGCAACTGCGGCGGCAGGTCGGCGACGATGCGCCCCTGCCAGTCGAAGAAGTTCTCGCCCGGCTGGCGCGGGTGGTCGGCGACGAAGCCGTCCACGTCGAACCCTGGCGGTGGCCGCAGGGCCAGGCCGTCGCCCGTCACCCTGGGCAGCGGCGGCAGGGCGGGCCGCTGACGGATCGTGCCGTCGTAGACGAACCCGTCGCCGTCGGCGTCGACCGGACGCCCCGGCCGGAACTTCGACGGGTCAAAGGGGCGGGGCTTCGGCCTCCCCGCCGCAGCAATGTGCCCGCCACCCTGTTCGTCGCTGGGAAGCGTCTCGTCCACGGTCGTCGCCGTCGGATCCGGCAGGTCGAGATCCTCGTCCGGGCCGCTGTCGGCGAGCAGGTCGGCGACCGCCGCTTCCAGGGCGTCGAGCCGCCCGGACAGTTCCTCGATGCGGACCTGCACATCCTCGTTGCCCGGTTCGCCGAGGGCGGCCAAGCGGGCCAGGACAAGGCCGAGCGGTTCGACGAACCCGGCCGACGCCGTCTTGGCCTCGTCGTCGTCGTCCGCCTCGGGTTCGTCACCGTCGAACAGTTCGTCGGTCATGGACCGCAACATGACGGCAGCGATCCGGCCTTCGATCTCGCCGATGCGTTCCTCGACCTCGTCCAGCGTGGCCTGCTGGCGGGCGACGAGCGCATCGTCCACCTTGGGAGCTTCGACCGGTGCCGCATCCTCGGGCGGCGCATCGGCGGCTGCGGTGCGGGAAGCGACCGCTGGCGGAGGGAGGGCGTACCAGACGATCCCCGGCGTCTCCTGCTCCGCCTGGGTGACCGTCAACAGGGCGTCCGGGGCACCCTCACGCCACACGACCGTCGCCGACACGGGGGTCCGCGGGTCGAACGTCAGCAGGCGCGACCCGTCCTCGGTTTCCCCGGCGACGAACACGTCGAAAGCGGCGACGGCCGAGTCGACGGCCACGTCCATGAGATCGGTCTGGTCGGCCATG
>Ga0268298_10003792_pt1 | contig 15145 bp, 13 predicted proteins | sample WWTPWeurt_MetaG_FD_194462 | JGI IMG/M metagenome (GOLD analysis project Ga0268298, IMG submission 194462) | Activated sludge microbial communities from WWTP in Nijmegen, Gelderland, Netherland - WWTP Weurt | ecosystem: Engineered > WWTP > Aerobic digester > Activated sludge | place... | reverse complement strand
ACGATGTTAGAAAACAGTACACGGGGTATGAAAACGAGAAAACGCGCAGCTCCAGTATTCAAACCATATGTGATGAACCAAATAGCGCTGATGCCGCCGAGCTATGATGAAAAGATCCCATCAGAACATCTGGTGCGAGTGGTGAACAAAGCGATCGAAGATCTGAACGTGGATGGATTGTTGAAACAATACGCAGGCGGAGGGACATCAAGCTATCATCCGAAGATGATGCTGAAGATCCTGATCTATGGATATTGCAAGAAGATCTACACATCGCGCAAGATCGCAGCAGCGGTGAGAGAGAACATTCATTTCATGTGGATCAGTGGAGAGAACACGCCCGACCATCGCACGATCAATGAGTTTCGCGGGAAGCGCATGCAGCCCGTGATCGCGGAAGTGTTTCATGCGGTGGTGGAGTATCTGGTAGCAGGGAATTATGTGAAGCTGGAAAATTATTATGTGGACGGGACGAAGATCGAAGCAGACGGGAACAAACACAAGGTGGTGTGGGCGAAGCGCAAGGAACGGTATGAAAAAGCAGTGAAGGAGCAGGTGAATGAACTGCTGAAGCAGATCGAAGCCGAGAACGAGGCGGAAGAAGCAGAATATGGAGAGCGGGATCTGGAAGAGATGGGTGGAAGAAACGAGGATGTGAATGGGGAGCAGTTGAAGAAAAAGATCGCTGAATTGAATGAACGCTTGCGGGACAAACTCCAGAAAAGAGAGAATACCAGCACGCGACAGGCGTTGAAGAAACTAGAAAGCAATTGTCAGCCGAGGCTGGAAAAGTACGAAGAGCAGACGAAGGTACTGGCAGGACGGAACAGCTATTCCAAGACCGATCCAGATGCAACCTGCATGCGGATGAAAGAGGATCGCGGAGCGGAAAGACCGTGGGCGAAACCTGCCTACAATGTCCAGGTGGGGACAGAAGGACAATTCATCGTTGGGTACAGTGTCCACAACAAGAGCAGCGATCCGATCTGTCTGATCGAACACCTGGACGGCTTGAAGCAGCTGCCGAAAAAAGTGGTGGCAGATGCAGCCTATGGCAGCGAGGAGAATTATGACTACCTGCAGAAGCATGAGCTGGAGAACTATGTCAAATATCCGACCTTCTACCAGGACACCCATCATTATCGCAACCCAGAGATCATTCGCAAACATCAGTTTCGCTCGGATCATTTCGAGTATGACCCCGAAAGCGATCAGTTCATTTGTCCGGCGAAAAAGAGATTGAGCTATCTCTACACCAGCAAGTACAAGACGGCCAATGGCTATGAGAGTGAGCGCAGGCATTATGAATGCAGCGAATGCCAGGACTGTCCACTCAAGCCGCAATGTACCAAGGCCAAGGGCAACCGGCGGATACAGGTCAGCTTTCGCTTGATCGAATTCCGAAAACAGGCACGGGAGAATCTCACCTCTGATCTTGGAAAAGAACTACGTGCCAAACGCTCGGTGGAAGTCGAGACCGTCTTCGGTCACATCAAACACAATATGAGCTTTCGAAGATTTCATCTCAGGGATTTGAAAAAGGTGAATACGGAGTGGGGCTTGGTGTCCATCGCACATAATATGCGAAAACTGGCGGGGTGATCTCCGCCAGTTTTTTTTCATTTTTTATATCTTGCCCGTTTAGGCTTATTTTTGGGCTGTCCAATTGTTGTTTCTGGACAGCCCCTATTATTTTTGATTACGGCTATAAATCGTAGCTTGGAAACTAAGGTGAGCTAGTTGCTGTTGGTGTTGCTGTGGATGTTGCAGTTGCTGGGGCGGCAACGCTCGTATTTGTGGCTGTCCCGGGGGCAGGGGCTGCTCCGCCTACCAGGATCAGTACATACACTTCGTCGCCGAAGTACTGCCCGGCCGAGGTGGATAGTCTCCAATTCCCTCGGATCGCGCCAGTCTTACTAGGCGCGGTCATGTTGATTGAAATATCAATTTCCGTATTGGCAGGCACATTCTGCGGCAGGGTGTAGGTTGTACCGCCCATTGCGTCTCCGCCAATGAACGCGAACTTAAAGCCCGCGTCCCAGGCGCAGGTTCCACTATTTCTCACCTTCCAGGTCTTGGTAAATGTCTGCCCCGCAGACATGGTTGTGTTATCAGGAATGTTGACATCATTAACATATGTTAATCTGTAACAGGATGCGGTTGGAACCGCCCCCACACCTGTACCAAAGGGAGTTACATTTGCCAATGTGGCAACTGGCAGTGTCGCGGCTGGTGTGTTTGTTGGGGTGGGTGTATTTGTCGGCGCGGCAAGAGCGGTCTGAGTCAACTGGGCTGAAAAAGTAGCCACAGCCAAAGTTTGCATCGCCTCAAGGCTTAAAGTGGGTGTTGGTTCCGGGGTGGCTTCGCCTCCGCATGCGCTGAGGAGCAAACCGAAAACGATCAATATTGGGACGAAAAAAGTTTTCCTGAATTTCATTGATTTTCCTTTCTATTTATATTTTGGAACAAGAACCGCATCATAGCGGACCAGGAAGCTGTCCCGGTTCCGATGTAGAGTTTTCTCATTTGGTTGTTTGGCGGGGAACTGGGTACAGGCAAGGCTGTCATTCTATCAGCCATATAAATGATAATAGCATACGATACCCGTACAAACTGCCTATGTACACCGTATTTTCATATTCTTAGGTTAGATTAAGAATCGGAAAAAGCCCAGTTCGCCAATATCCCTTGTAAGATTTGCATCTCTCAGGGAAAATAGCCTTCATCACAAAGGAGCAAGCATGACAAAACTAATTCCAGCCGCTGAACGCATCATCCGCGCGCACGCATTAATTCAAAAGGCGCGTGAACTGCCCGTCCCGCCTGAAAGTGGTCGCAATGATTTTTCTTATATTGCGAATGTGAAAGATACATTGCGTCAGGCGCGCGACCTTGTTAAGTTTATTTCCATGACCGCTGGTGTTTCATCCGAGATGAAGGCTGAGGTGAAACGGGTCTATGAAGAAATTGAGCAGGCTGATCGCGAGATATTACAATGACGCGCGTCGGAGAACGTAAAAAGTTGTAAAATATGGATAGATAATACATATTCCTTCAAATCAAAGAGAGGCATCCCATGGATAACCAGGAAATTGACACACTACTCGAGAAATTAAATCAGGAGATCGAAGGAATTCAGGCGGACGATGAAAAAGGCCAGCTGCTTCTGCGTGAGCTCTCGGCAGATATTCGTGAACTATTGGAACGTGCTGAATCAAAGCAGCCCGCACCTTCAATGATGGATCGCATCGAATCATCAATTGAACATTTTGAGGTCACTCACCCGGACCTCACCACCGCTCTGTCCAGTTTATTTTCCATTCTAAGTAACGCGGGGATATAAATTTATCAGGACTCCAAAAGGCATCCGATATCGGGTGCCTTTTTTGTTTGCCTGCCAGTGTTACAATCCGAACATCACTTTTTTTGGAGATTGAATGAAGCAACCTTCCTATCGTGGACGCTACTTCCGTATCCTGACATTTTTTGCCGGCATGATCGCACGTTTTATCTATTGGGAGTTGATCCTGCGTAAAAGCGGCTTTCGCCGGCTTGCCAAACGTACGCGCCCGGAAAGATTTCGCCGCGAAGCCATGCGTTTTCGCGCATTGGCATTGCGTATGGGCGGCGTAATGATCAAAGTTGGACAATTCCTTTCCTCGCGCCTTGATGTGCTTCCGCCCGAGATCACAGACACCCTTGCCGATCTGCAGGATGAAGTTCCTGCGGAAACTTTTGAGGACATCCGCCAGCTTGCCGAGCATGAATTGGGTGCACCGCTGATGGAAAAATTCGAATGGTTTGATGAGAGTCCGCTGGCCGCTGCATCACTGGGACAGGTACATAGAGCCAGATTGAAGGGCAGTGAAGATGTGGATTTTGTTAACGTCGTCGTAAAGGTTCAGCGCCCAAGCATCGCCTCCATCGTGACCGTTGACCTGTCTGCGTTACAGCGGGTGGGTGGGTGGCTGATGCGTTACCGTCCCGTGCGTGAACATGCTGATGTGCCCGCCTTGCTGCGAGAGTTTTCCGCCACGGTGTACGAAGAAATTGATTATCAAAAAGAAGCGCAAAACGCTGAAACATTTTTTGAGAATTTCAGCGATGATAAATTCGTGAATGTGCCGCGTGTGGTCAGAAATTTATCCGCTTTGCGGGTATTGACGCTTGAAGATGTATTCTCGATCAAAATCACGGAATATGATGCCATCACTGCTGCTGGCATTGACCGCGGCGAGGTCGCGCGCAAGTTGTTGGATGCCTATCTCGAGCAAATATTTGAAGATGGATTTTTTCACGCCGATCCGCACCCTGGCAATTTATTTATCACGCCATTACCGCGCACGAAAGGAAGCAAACGCAAATCCATCCGCTGGCAATTGACCTTTGTAGACTTTGGCATGGTGGGGCGTGTGCCTGAGAATCTTCGCAAGGGCTTGCGTGAGACGGTCGTGGCGATCGGCACACGTGATGCAGCACGTTTGATCAAGTCTTATAAAGAATTGGGATTTTTATTACCAGGTGCGGATACGCTGGCTTTGGAACAGGCATCCTCAGCCGTCTTTGACCGCTTCTGGGGTATGTCCATGAGCGAGCTGCGTAATGTCCGTCCAAATGAGGTCAGGGACATTGGCCATAAAGTTCGAGATGTGATGGTGGATACGCCTTTTCAGGTGCCAAATGACCTGCTGATGCTGGTTCGTACGGTGGCGATCCTTTCAGGTATGTGTACCGGACTCGATCCGAATTTCAATTTATGGGAGCAGCTTTCGCCGTATGCAGGTAAACTTGTGAAAGAAGAGACTTCTTCCGTGTTTAATTTGGATAATATTCTTAAGCAGGTGGGTGATGTGGTGCAGGCTTTTATCGCCTTGCCTTCTCAAGCCAGTCGATTGCTCTCACAAATGGAATCTGGCGGGCTGGTGGTTCAATCTCCGCAGGTGGCGCGTGAAGTCCGCACTGTCAGCCGTTCTGTAGATCGTCTGACAGGTGGAGTTATATTCGCCGCGTTCCTGCTGAGCGGGGTAATAGCATTAAATAGTGGAAATGGTCAACTCGGGGGAGGTTTGCTTGGAGCCGCCGGTGCGACTTTGTTATGGGTGATATTTGGGGGAAGAAGCAGGAATTAAATAAATATGTCATTGCGAGGAGGGTACTCTTCCCGACGAAGAAATCCCATGTATTGGGGGTGCTTCAGTCGCTTCGCTCCTTCACAATGACATTATGCTGGTACTACGCTTTTTCTTCCATTTTTTCAATTGCTTTATCGAGCATGCTGCGGACAGCGAGCATCATCTCTTTGCGCGCAGCGCGGCGATGTTCCAAAAAGCCTTCGGGTAACAAGCCTTTGATGGCTTCGCTCATTTCCTGGCGCGCTTTCCTGTAATGTTCGCGGGCTTCTTCGGGGATCTCGCGTTTGAATTTCTTTTCATTTTCGGTCTTCTTGGTAGCCATGGTTAACTCCTTTTGAACTCTAATTTTATTATAGCACTTTGATTTTTTTATGGTGTGCTGGTTGAGGTAGGTGCGGTGACATCTCCGACCACGATCTTGATCGATAGTGTATCGCCAAAGAAAATTCCGTTTTCATCAGCCATGCGCCACGCGCTTTCGATGATACCCGTTTGACCGCTGGGGACAACCAATTGCACAGATATTTCGCGTTTTGCGCCTGTCGGGATGGCATCCGTGAGGGTCACAGTACTTCCGCGCATGCCATCCCCGCCATAATGGTTAAACGTAAACCCCGCTCGCCAGGCACATCCGCCGACATTTTGGACAAGCCAGGTCTTGGTAAAGGCTTCGCCTGCTTTCATTTGTGTTCCATCCTGTACTGTTACATCTTCGATGTAAAGCAGGTTATAGCAGGGATTGGCTGTTGCGGGCGTTTCGAGGGTAACTGTGATTTCTGGGGGTGTGAGGCTCGGCTCAATGATCTTGGGGGTGGGGGATGTCGTTGGAACGGGGACCAGCGTCTTGGTCAGGGATGAGGCGTATGTGGAGACCGCTTCAGTCCGGATCGCATCTGTATCTAAAAGCAAATCAGCCTGTTCCGAGTTATTGCTTCCGCAGGATAAAAGCAGAAAACCAAGGGTCAATATCAAGATATATAATTTGTGTTTTTTCATAGTGAATACTAAAAGTATAAATCCCTTATTCCTTTATGGGTCTATTTTGTTCAGATTATTATACTTGCAATCTCCCATGATAAAATACCAGCCATTATGGCAAAGCATTTGGTTTTAGTGGCTGGAAATATTGGTGCGGGAAAAACCACGCTCACCGAACGAATTGGTGCGCGCCTGGGTTGGTGGACTGGTTACGAATCCGTGGCGGATAACCCCTATCTTTCAGATTTTTATGGCGATATGCATGCCTGGGCGTTCCATTTACAGGTTTTTTTTCTCGGTCATCGCGCAGATCAATATCTCGAAGCTGCGCGGGATGCGCGTTCAGCAATTCTTGACAGAAGTATTTATGAAGATGCCCATATTTTTGCACGCGCCTTGCACCACATGGGAAATTTAGGTGAACGGGATTATCTCGCCTATCGACGCTTATTCGAAGTGGTTGTGAATGGATTGCCGCGCCCTGACTTGTTAATATACTTAAAAGCCCCTGTTCCGACATTAATGGATCGTATCCGCAGACGCGCCCGAAACATGGAAACAGGTATTACCCTCGAATATCTGGCTCTGCTTGATTCTTTTTATAATGAATGGCTTGGTGAATTTGATCTTTGCCCTGTGTTGACCATTCAGACGGATGATCTTGATTTCGTACATCAACCCGGCCACTTGGATTTGGTGGTACAGCGCATTCAGGATAAATTGGCCGGAAAAGAAATAATGGATCTGACCCAAAGGTAGAATTTATATGACCACGAATCTGCTCAAAAGAATTCCATTATTTGCCGATCTCCCTGAAAATGAGTTGGATCGTATTCTTTCTGTGTTGAGTGTCAAGGAATTGCAGGACCGCGAGATCCTTTTTAGCGAGGGCGATCCTGGCGATGATTTTTATATCATTATGTCGGGTGAGCTGGAAGTCCTTTTGGGCGCCGGGCAGTTGGAAGAACTCCAATTGAATGTTGTGCGTGAAGGTGAGCACTTCGGTGAGATGAGTTTGATCATGCCTGGCGGGCATCGCACTGCAACTGTGCGCGCGCTCGGGAAAGCCTCCTTACTCTCTCTAAGCCGTCCCCAGTTTTTGGATTTGACTCGTAAACACCCTGAACTTTCCGCGTCCATGGTGCGTGTTTTGAGTCAGCGCCTGGATGCCACCAATACACAGACTTTTCATGATCTGACTGAAAAGAATAAGCAGCTGCAAAATGCGTACGATGAATTGAAAGCAGCACAGGCGCAGTTGATCGAAAAGGAGCGCCTCGAGCGTGAATTACAAGTCGCCGCTGATATTCAATTAAGTATCCTGCCGGACGAATTGCCCAAAACAGCTGACTTCGAATTTGGCGCCCGCATCCTGCCTGCTCGCCAGGTGGGAGGCGATCTATATGATGTCTTCGTTCTCAAAGATGATCAATTGGGCGTCTTGATCGGTGACGTAGCCGATAAAGGCGTACCATCTGCGATCTTCATGGCGCGCGCCCATGCCTTGATCATGGCTGAAGCGGATACGGGTATGACTGCCGGAGAAGTGATGCGTGTAGTCAATCGTCATATTACCCGTTTGCAGAAAACAACACAGTTTGTCACAGTGCTCTACGGCATCCTGAATTTAAAAACGCGTGTATTCAGTTACGCGCGCGCAGGGCATGAGCCGCCATTGATCCTGCATCCCGACGGAACCGTGGAGCGCATTCCGCATAGTTCGGGCATGGCGCTAGGCTTGTGGGAAGACATCTCGCTTGATGAACGCACGGTTACCTTGCCTCCTGGCTCCACGTTCTTTTTGTTCACAGATGGTCTCACCGATTGCCGTGACACACATGGCGAACCGTTTGGATTGGAACGCATCAAAAAAACATTAAGCGGGCTTTCCGGTGTTGACGCGCAGAAGGCGTGTGACCATATGCTTGAAACCTTGATAGAGTATCAAGATGGCTCCAAGCAAGATGATGATGTCACACTGGTCGCGATCCATGCGTTGTAGTAAATTTGCCTAAACGTGAAGGCCTCCCAATTGGGAGGCCTTTTTTATTTTAGTGCCTGTTCAAGGTCTGCAAGCAGATCGTCAACATTCTCAATCCCAACAGATAAGCGCACCAGCCCCGGGTCAACTTCCAGCGCGGAGCCGACCACTGATAAATGAGTCATCGCTGCGGGGACTTCGATCAGCGATTCCACACCACCAAGCGATTCTGCCAACGTAAATATTTTTGTGGATTCCGCCACTCGGACGGCTTCGTCCCTTCCGCCATTCATCACGAACGAGATCATTCCTCCGCCATTCAGCATTTGGCGCTTCGCGATCTGGACCTGTGGATGGCTCTCGTGGAAAGGGTATAGCAGCCGTTTGACATTTTTTTGCCTCTCCAGAAACGCCACGATCCTTTCAGCATTCTGCGCGTGACGATCCATGCGGATGGGTAAAGTTTTAATTCCACGCAGTACGAGAAATGAATCCATCGGGCCAATCACTGCACCAATGGCATTTTGCAAATAAGCTAACTTTTCGCCCAACTCTTTATCTTTCCCAATGATCGCGCCGCCGACCACATCCGAATGTCCGCCGAGATATTTGGTCATCGAGTGGACAACCAGATCCGCGCCCAACTCCAGCGGACGTTGCAGATATGGCGTTGCAAAGGTATTGTCCACAACCAGCAAGGGCTTGTTAGGTTGCGCCTTCACAATTTCAGCGACAGCTCGAATATCCGTTACGGCTAATAAAGGATTTGTGGGAGTCTCCAACCACACGATCTTTGTGGACGGGGTTAATGCTTCGGCGAGATTCTCTGGGTCGGTCGTGTCGGCAAATGTAAAATCCAGGCCAAAGCGGCGCAGCACTTTATCAAATAAACGAAATGTCCCGCCGTAGACATCATTGCCTGCAACAACATGATCGCCGCTCGCAAGCATTCGCAGAACCGTATCTGTGGCCGCCATGCCTGAGGCGAAAGCCAATCCCCAATTTCCATTTTCCAGACCCGCGAGACAATCCTGCAACGCCTTGCGTGTAGGATTCAATGTGCGCGAATATTCATACCCCTGGCGCGGTCTTCCAATTCCATCCTGCATATAAGTGGAGGTGAGATACACAGGTGTCATTACCGCGCCGTTGTTTGGGTCGGGTTCCTGTCCTGCGTGAATTGCGAGGGTTTCAAATTTCATTAAGACTCCTTGTAATTGAGAAATATTGTGCGATTATAAGCGCTACCATTACACAACTTTGATCTTCTGATCGTTTGCATACCAAACGTGCGAAGCGAAGCGTTCAATAAAACTGCGGTCATGCACAACTGCCAGAATGGTGCCGTTGAAATTCTCTAGAGCTTCCTCAAAGCGTTCGCGTGATGGAATGTCAAGATGATTGATGGGTTCATCCAATATTAAGAAGGTACAGCCTTGAGCGACAAGAGTCGCCAGTTGCAAACGTGCGCGTTCGCCGAAAGAAAGTTCACGCGAGGGACGCAGGGCGATGTCTCCTTTGAAGAGGAAGTAATGCAGAAAGTTGCGCGTGTCTGTTTCGTTGAATGGCGAGACGGATTGTATGGTTTGCAATGCGCTGAAGTTCGGGTTAATTAATTCCTGTTCCTGTGCCATGTAACCGAGTTTCGTTGCACCGCCCAAGCGGAACGAACCTGAGAGTGGGGGAATCTTCCCAATGATCGTGCGGATGAAGGAGGTTTTTCCCGCGCCGTTGGGACCTGTCAACACAACGCGCTGACCCGCCCGAATACTCAGATTGAGATTTGTGAGTAAAGGATTTTCTGCCGTGTAGCCAATAGATAGCGATTCGGTTACCAATACATCTTTGGATTGATGATCTGGCGTGCCGAAATCCAATCTCATTTGCCATGAGGCGCGCGGCTTTTCGATCTTCTCTTCGGTCAGGATGTGTTCGATGCGTGCTTCGATATGTTTGGCACGGCCTGCCACGTTTTTTGTGGCGCGGTTTCCAAAGAAGCCTTTTGCGAATTTATCGCCACCGTCAGCCTTGCCGCCTTTGCGCATTTTCGTCAAACTGCGAACATGTCCTGCCGCGACGCGGAGTTGTGCGATCTGATCCTGTTGATCTTGATACGCTTGTGACTGCTTATCCAATTCGGCGGATTTTTGTGAGAGGTAATCGCTGTAGTTGCCGGCGTAAGTCTTTATGGTGTGCGTTGTTGAATCCAATTCAAGAATGGATGTGACGGTATTATCCAAAAACACGCGGTCATGTGAGACGATCAATACTGCGCCTTGAAAATGATTGAGCCAGTCTTCCAGCCATTCAAGCATTTCAATGTCGAGGTGATTGGTGGGCTCATCAAGCAGTAATAGATGCGGCTCTTTAAGCAGAACATGCGCCAGCATTAAACGGGTTTTTTGTCCGCCGCTGAGATGGGCGATGGGAGTATCGAGTGGAAGACTTGAAAGGCCGAGAGGGGCGAGGATAGTGTCAGGTCGAAGGTCTAAAGTCGAAAGTCTTGCGAGTGCCTGGTCATATTGGTGCTGAAGGGCAGAGTCGTTCGGGGTTTGGGATAACGCAAGGGCGAGTGACTCTACCTCAACGGCGGGATCAGTTTGGGTTGTGGAGTCAAGCCCGAGCGCGGAGTGAAGCGTCTGCTCGGGGGTGAAGTCCATTCCCTGGGCGAGATATCCAGTTCTGAGATTGAGGCGCGTCGAAGAGACATCGCCTGAGTCGGGCTGTTCGAATCCTGCGAGGATGCGCATGAGCGTGGTTTTGCCTGAACCGTTGGGGCCGATCAGACCAATGCGCTCACCCGAACTGATATTGAAATTTATATTTTGTAAGACAGGCTGGATGCCGTAGCTTTTATTTAGGTTGTGGATGCTAAGCATAAGGAACTCCGTAGTTAAAAAGAAAACCGAGGGCAAGCCTCGGCTGAATCGTTAAATCATAGCAGCGGGTGATGCCCTAAAAAACTGGTTGACTACAGAATATCTGTCATTCGCTGGGTGCTCCTTTTAGCAGGAAAATTTTATCACAAGAATGCTGTGCATAAGGTAAACTTGCGCCTTCATTGAACGTCTACACACAAGAGGAAAATATGACAAAAACTTTATTAGCAGTTCTGGCACATCCCGATGATGAGTCTTTTGGTTTGGGCGGTACGCTGGCGTTGTATTCCAGCAAGGGATACGATGTTTATTATGTGTGCGCCACGCGCGGTGAAGCGGGAACCGTGGATGAGGAACATTTAAAGGGTTTCAAGGATACAGCCGAGATGCGGACAGCAGAGCTTATGAAAGCCGCACAGGCGCTTGGTTTGAAGGAAGTATTTTTTCTGGGCTATCGTGATTCGGGTATGCCCGGTACCGAGCCGAATCAGCATCCCGATGCGCAGATCAACGCTCCAATTGATGAGGTCGCGGGGCGGGTTGTGAAATATATCCGCGATTTGAAACCCGAGGTAGTTCTGACCTTTGACCCGATTGGTGGATATAAGCACCCCGACCATATTCATATTCATAAAGCGACTGTGCTTGCCTTTGAAAACTCAGACAACGCTTCCTTCCACCCGGAAGCTGGATCGCCTTTCAAGCCGCAGGCCTTGTACTATCAAGTTTTTCCAAAAGGACTGCTAAAGGCGGCGGTCCGCTTGATGCCGCTTTTTGGGAAAGACCCGACAAAATTTGGACGTAATGGCGACATCAACATCAAGGAACTTGCTGAAGTAGATTTCCCCATCCACGTGCGCTTGAATGTTCAGCCTGTCTCAGAAGCAAAGCGTAAAGCCAGCGAGGCACATGCTTCCCAGGGCGGGATGCAGATGCGGCGAGGGCTGATGGGTTTTATTACCAGATTCCTTGGTGAGAAGGAAGATTACATGCAGGCTTATCCGCCAGTGGGGGATTCGTTCAAGCGTAAGGTTGATCTTTTTGATATTTAGATTTTAGTGGAGCGCGGACTTCGGTCTGTATTCTAAAACCAGTACGGCTGGGAACTTTTCCAGCCGTTTTTTCGTTAATGGTCTGGGAATCTCTTTTTTGGAAGCATGATAGAATCTTTTTAACCTCATTCAAGGGAAAAATATGACTGAATTAAACCCCATCCTTCCAGTTCGCAGACTGAATTTCGCGAGAATTTTTCAGGTTTTGTTGCAACCTCGTCGTGCTTTTGCAGAGATTGCGGCGGAAGCTCATGCTTCTTGGCTCACTCCCATGTTGTCTTTAAGTCTCTCGGGACTGTTAAGTGTGATGGTACGTGGGTATCTAACTTCACGAGCTGCGCTGATGGGTGAAATTCCCCTGCCTCCGGATTGGCAGTATTGGACGCCTGATATGCAAAACAATTACATGCAGGCACAGCAATCCATGCAGGGGCCTGTTTTTGTCTACATTATTCCACTCGTTTCGGTATTGGTTGGACTGTGGTTGGTATGGTTGATTCTGAGCGGCATGTTGCATCTCGGTTCCACTTTGTTAGGCGGGCGCGGATCAATGCAAGGCGCGTTGAATGTGGTTGGCTGGGCATATCTGCCATTTGCTGTGCGTGATATTTTGCGGGTAGTTTTCATGTTGATCGCAGGGCACGCCATTGTCAGCCCGGGACTATCCGGTTTTGCGTCAAACCCAGGCTTTGTTGCTGAGATCCTCTCACGCGTCGATTTGTTTTTCCTTTGGAGCACGGTGTTGTTGATCATCGGTTTTGGCATTTCTGATGGTATTTCGAAGGGCAAGTCGATCACTGGGGTGATCCTTATCTTGCTTGTTCTTTTGTTGATCCAGGCCGGTTTGGGGACCTTAATGTCAAACATCGGCGGATTGGCCAGCCAAAACCCGATCTTTTAGGATTTATGACTTCTCCATTAATTCGAATTAGAGCCTTGACGAAACATTATCAAATGGGCGGGACGATCGTCCGTGCCTTGGATGGTGTTGATTTGGATATCGAGGCACACACCTTCACGGTCGTGATGGGACCTTCTGGTTCGGGCAAAAGCAGTTTGCTGTATCTTCTTGGCGGATTGGATCGTTCCACTTCGGGCGAGATCTCTATCAATGAGGAGCGCCTTGACCAAATGGATGAAAATGCGCTGGCGCTTTTTCGCCGCCGCACGATGGGATTTATTTTCCAATCTTATAATTTGATCACCAGTATGAACGCGCTTGAGAATGTCGCTTTTCCAATGCAATTTACCGGCACACCGGTTGGAGAACGCAGTGAAAAATCACGCAGGCTATTGGAACAGGTGGGACTCTCTGACCGTAGTCATCACCGCCCGTCCGAGCTTTCGGGTGGACAACAGCAGCGGGTCGCGGTTGCGCGGGCGCTGGTCAACAATCCCAGTTTGATCCTCGCCGACGAACCAACCGGCAACCTGGATACCACTAGCGGGGTTGCGGTTATGCAATTACTCTCCGACCTGCATCGCTCCGGGCGGACAGTGTTGGTTGTGACGCATGACCCGCGCATGACGCGTTTTGCAACCCATAAGATTTTTCTGCTGGATGGTCATGTCGTTAGTGAAGCCGAGTACCAATCCGCGACAATGGATATGGCGAATCTTTCATCCAATTAATCCATGGGAGAATAAATGAAGTTTCCAATTAAACATATTATTTCCGCATTTCTTACATTCACCCTGTTGGCGGGTTGGGTCACGCCGGCCTATGCAGCGACTGTTAGTGCAATTTCTCCATCTTCGATTGTAAGCGATGTTGATAGAGTGATCACTGTGTCAGGATCGGGATTTGACAGTGGTGCTGCTTTTGTTGTATTGATGGATGGGGCTCCTTTGATTTCTTCAATTAGTAACCCACAGACAATCATAGCTACTGTTCCCGCACTAACTGGATTGGGAAATCATGTAATTACAATAACCGTCGATGGCACACCTCTTTCTCCATCGTTTAATTTGGATGTAACAAATTCAGTAGTTGTTCCTCCGACGGCGACGTCCACCCCTCTGCCATTCACCCGCCCGCAGCTGCGGGTTACGTTCTCCGGGGCGAGCAGTAAACAGCTCGTCTCTGATAAACCGTTCAAATTCACTGTGAATTTTCAGAACGCTGGCAACATGACAGCTTTCAACACGCAAGCAGTTTTTTCATCCGCCGACCTTGTTCCTCTGGACACAGGCGGAGTCGCGGTAGTGGGGAATATCTCTGCAGGGGGTGGTGTTGAGGTTGAGCAGAGATTTACTTCGCAGGGTTCTCTGTATGGCAAGACTTTTGTCATTATTGATGTTATGGTCACTTACTACGATGATAAAGGCACTGCTTATTCTGATAAATTCACGCTCAACGTTCCAACAGGTGGCGGCGGGGGAGGAAGCGGAATTGCTTATCCGACGTCCACGCCCACAGGTGTGAATACTGCCCAATTGGTCATCACCAGTTATGCATCCACGGTTGATCCGCTGCAACCGGGTGATCAATTTGAATTGGGTCTGACAGTTCAAAATATGGGCAATACCACCGCCAAGCGCGTCACCATGATCATTGGTGGTGGCTCGTCAGGATCGGGTGGCGGGACACCACAGGCAGGCGGAGTGTCAGGCGGGAGCGGTGAGTTTACGAACTTCGCCCCTGTTGGCACCTCGAATATTCAATCGTTAGGCGACCTGTCGGCAGGCGGCGCATTGCAAGTGACACAGAATTTGATCGTCAATGTATCAACCACGCCCGGCGCGTATCCGATGAAGGTCACTTTTTCTTATGTGAATAAGGACGGCGAAGTCATCAATGATGATCAGGTCATTACCTTGCTGGTGTATAGTTTGCCGAATGTAGATGTAAGTTTCTATCGTCCGCCTGACCCATTTTTCACAGGGCAGCCGGGGGCGTTGCCGATACAGATCGTGAATCTTGGCAAACGCACCTCGGTTTTGGGAAGTATGAAAATTGAGGCAAGCGGCGGGACTCTCGAGCCTTCCTCGACCCTGGTTGGTTCGCTCGACCCGGGCGGATACTTCACTTTTGACACCACAGTGTTCCCGGATATCTCAGGTCCCATGCAATTGAACATCACCATTGACTATACAGATGACTTCAATCAATCGCGTGTCGTG
>Ga0268298_10003791_pt1 | contig 15146 bp, 7 predicted proteins | sample WWTPWeurt_MetaG_FD_194462 | JGI IMG/M metagenome (GOLD analysis project Ga0268298, IMG submission 194462) | Activated sludge microbial communities from WWTP in Nijmegen, Gelderland, Netherland - WWTP Weurt | ecosystem: Engineered > WWTP > Aerobic digester > Activated sludge | place: Netherlands... | reverse complement strand
CACATCTTTTATTTCCTTTGGAATATTTGGATCGTCGGATTGCCTAAGATGCTGAATGCCATCGAGACTTTCTCTGGTTCTTAAAAAAGACAGATTGACCCATGACTCGGCTCCCGGCACAAACTCTCCATTGATTCTATTGTCCCATCCGATTGCATAAGCCTGGGCATCATTCAGACCAGAATACCGTATTCGGACATTATCCAGGTCATAACTCACTACATCCCATAGTTTCTTATAATAAATTTCAGATATCCATCTGAATCTTGACGTACTCATTTTAGGCCATAAAAAATCCATCTTAAATCCACCTATCAGATGAAAAGATTTTTGTGCCTTCAGGTCTTTATTTATAAACCCATCCAGGTCTCTCATTTCTCTATAAAAAGAAACCTGCGGATACAAACCTGTGGAAAACCAATATCTAATATTTTGTTGAGATCCAATAGGTACAAACTCTACTTTCAATCTCGGGCTAAGGAGGAATTCTTCATTGAGTTGGTTGTAATGTGCTCTCAGTCCAGGCGTAATGTGAAGATGTGTTTTTGAAGAATATGCCCATTGCAAAACATCCTGAATCCAGAATGCATACTTCTGATTGTTGAATTGATTATTTGCACGAACCGATCTATCCAAAATAATAGAATCTCCATGCAAAGGAATAGAATACCCCGCAGAATCAATGCGTTCCCATTCTTTCAACTGGTCATCAAATGTCTCAAATCTTACAGAGCTTCCGTATTGTATAAAATGTGCATTCCCACTGGACAAATTATTCATCTGGTAACCACCTCGCAACTCATGAAGATGTACCATATTGTTCAGATAATTTCTGCCGTTCAGATGCTGCGTTCCTTCACCCCATAATTTAACTTCTCTTCCGTCCTGATCCTTTTCATCGTTTTCAATTTCAACCAAACGGTAATATCCTAAAACATCGAATTGCTCAGCTTCTTCTCCCTGGTAAAAAGAAGAAATCCATTTAAAGTAATATGGATTTTTCACCCTCTTTGGAAAATAAAGCAGACTGATTCCGGTCATGGATTGATTAAAATAACTTTCCTCTTTCCCTTCGTAATAGGTGTTCAATCGCAGAACAAAAAAGAAAGAACCCTTTGCCTGAGAACTTGATTCAGGGATCAAACTAAATCGCGCCCTGTTGATGTTTCCTATCCACGACAATTGCCAGGAAGGATTAAAATCATAACTTAGATGAGATTGCACATCTACAAAGTCAGGTTGGTATTCCCCTTTGATATCCTGTGAATTTAATAAATATTGATTTGTTTTATAACGAGCGCCAATGAGGTATCTAAGTTTCTTCGCATTGGTTTTTTTGGCATTAAAAGCTGCACCTTCCAGATGTGCGGAAAAACCCAAAAGGCTTGCAGAAAAACTGTATTTTAGTGAATCCGGAATCTTGTATTTAATATCTAATACTGAGGATTGCTTATCTCCGTACCTGGCTTCAAATCCACCAGAAGAAAAACTTAATTCTCTGATCAAATCAGGATTTGGAAAAGACAATCCTTCTTGTTGTCCATTTCTGATGAGTTGCGGTCTGAATATTTCAAAATCATTCACGTAGACCAGATTTTCATCATAGCTTCCACCTCTTACACTGTATTGACTGGATAATTCTCCACCGGCGCTTGCTCTAACACCAAGACCAATACTTGGTAAAATATTTTCAAACTGACCGGAAGCAGTTGGTAAAAATTCAAATGAACTACCTTTCTCACGAATGGTACCTGCATCTTCAGATTTTCGATCCTTGATCAAGACCTCCTGATTTTCTATCCATTTTAAATTAAAATCTAAAGTAATGCGCCCTTCACCTTTCCAATCTTTTAACTGTGTTTCCTGGCTAATGTACCCTACTCTGCTTACTTTAATGATGCATTTTTTCAGAGCTGGAACTTTTAATTCAAATTTTCCATTGCCGTCTGTTTCCGTAAAATATGGATATTCAGGCACAAACACGGTTGCAAATTCAAGACCAAGACCGGAATGTTCATCCCGAATTACGCCACTGATAATTCCCTGCCCAAAAATTAAAGTATTTGTGGAAAGCACATAAAAAAGAAACAAAAGAACCTTGCGTGGAAGTACTGGCATGTTCTGTTGAACGAATAAAATCACATTAAATTTTCTACGCCGATACACTTCAATTGTTCGATGGCCTTGCGCGGTGATTCGGCAGAAAATACGGCATTTCCAGCTACTAAAACATTGGCGCCTGCCTGAAGTATTTTTTCTGCATTCTGTAGCCCTACCCCGCCATCCACTTCAATATCGATATCCAGATTTCTCGAAATAATCTCTTCTCTTAATGCCTTGATTTTTTCTAAGGAACGGTAAATAAATTTTTGTCCACCAAAACCGGGATTCACAGACATGACAATAACCAAATCCAATTCCTCCAACACATCAAACAACAAATGGACTGGTGTGTGGGGATTGATGGCAACGCCTGCTTTAGCCCCTGTATTTCTGATCTCCTGCAAAGTTCTGTGCAAATGCGTACAAGCTTCATAATGTACGGTGATCTGATCCGCTCCGGCATCTCTGAAAGAACGAATATACTTTTCCGGTTCACGGATCATAAGATGAACATCCAAAACCTTTGTACAAACTTTTTTTATGGCTGAAATGACAGGAAGTCCAAAGGAAATGTTGGGCACAAAGGATCCATCCATAACATCAAGATGCAGCCAATCTGCTTCACTGTTGTTAATCATTTCAATTTCTTCTCCTATTCGGAGAAAGTCGCAGGAAAGTAAAGAAGGAGAGATGAGATGTGAAGGCATATGCTGATTTAAAGCACAAAGATAGTCCTTATATATATGCCTGCAAAAGAACCTCAACTTAAAAAGCAAAAGAAATCCATTGGTCTGGTGTACAAAATATAATTTTTCTACAAAGTATATCTGGAAGTGAATCTGCTTCGTTATTGATCTTACATTCGTTTTGGATAATTTTTTAAACCATATTTACCGGTAGGAAATAATGTTGAAGAAAATATTTGTGTTAACCATTTTTTTGTTGTTGGTGTCTGTTCATGGGCTGGTTGCTCAAAAGTATGTGACCAGTCTTGGTGCGAGACTTGGTGAAGAAACGGGTTTAAGTCTTCAACAAAGAATAGCTAAAGAATGGAGCATTGAAGGGATACTACTCAGCAGTTGGCGTAACAAAGACCTCGGACTGAAAGTTCTTGCAGAGAAACATCATCCCATACTTGGTCGCAGATTAAACATGTATTATGGTGGTGGTATTCACTGGAATTATTTAAATGATTCGGCAAAAATTTATCCATCCGGCCTCTCCGGAATTGTGGGATTAGAATTAAGTATAAGCAGATTAAACATATCCTGGGACTTTTTACCTTCTTTTAATATATGGTATGGGGATGGGGATTTTACACCAAGCACTGCCGTCAGTCTGCGTTATATTTTGATCAAAGAAAAAAAGAAAAAGAAACATTGGAGACCTTTTAAAAAACGAAATTGATTTTGAAATCTTACCTTAGAAACTCGTCCATCCTTAATTTTTCATTCAACCATTGCAGATGAATTGAAATTTCATTTGCTATTTATTCATGCTGCCTTTGTAATAATAACTTTATATTTGCAACAAATCCAATCCTTTGAATTGTAGGTATTTGTTTTTATTACCTCTTTTCACTATCTGCAGAACCCTAATTGCCCAATGTCCTGAAATTACTCAGACAACGGTCACCCCAGCGTGTGCTCCATCTTGTGAAATGTGCGAAGGAGAAGCCTTTACCATTAATTTAAGAGGCGTTGATTTGCCTAACGGTGGAAAAATTGAATATTATTTTAATGATGTACCTGATTTCAATCCATACAATGCGCAAGGAACAAAATTTGGATCTGCGAACATCACTACACCCGGAGGAAATTGCAGAATATGTCCTGAGTTGATAGGATTTATGATAGATGCTTGTGGCACAGAACAGCTGAATGAATTTATCGTCATTTGGACAGGATCAGGTTTTAATACAAGCAATCTTATATTTGATTTTGATGCAAACAATAATGTTGGAGCAGGGAATGGTGATATTGGAACATCCTGTGGTATTGCAAGTGGCAATGCTGGATTAGTTGGTGGATGTATGGCCACTTCAGTTGGCGCAGGATTTAATTTACCCGCCAATGCCATTTGGGTAGTCTTCACCAGTGCTGGTGCCAATTACGCCTATGATTTTTCTGCTGTATGTGGACTAGGTTTGAAAGTGTATGTGAGTTCAAGTGCCTGCTCAAGATCTATAGGTGGCTTTTCAAATTTTACTTCAACAGGAATTCGGACACAAACATTTTCGGTCAATGGTTGTGCTTGTGGAAATACTATTATGTATGACACAGATGATCCGGCGTTGATGGGTAATGGAGATGCCTGGGCCGGAGGCATTACAAATGGAGGCTGCGCTGCTTCGGTAAGTGGTGCCGGGAATTATGTGCCTGCAATCAGTGTGATAGATCCATTCACCTATGTAATTCCAAAAACCTGGTGTGATAAAACTTATGAAATAGTAGGGATAATAAATCCCAAACCAGATCCCATGTGCTGCATGGAAGAATTCACGGAGCGATTTGAGATTACGGTTAAATGTCCAAAAGCAAAACCTGCTGGCTTGGAAGCTTGTGAGATTGGAAATGGCATAGCAACTTTTAATTTAGAAAATGCAGATATGGAAGTCCTTGATGGAAATCCTGGCACTGTAGAATACTTCAAAGATGCTGCTGGATCTATTCCTATCACATCGCCCTATAATTCTTCCACAGGTACGATTTATGCCCGTGTTGTGGATGGCAGATGCAAGTCTTCTCCGGTTGCCATCAAACTGACTGTGGTGCAAATGCCCTTTGCCCGATCTGCCTCGGATACTTTATGTGAAGAACTTTTTGGCATTGCAACTTTTCCTTTAATTGATTTGATCAACATTATCAGAGGACCCAATCCGGGATCTAAAGTTACATTCTATGAAGACCCCACCTTAGCTTCGCAAATATTTCCTCCTTTCGCCACAAGCACGACAACCATTTATGCAGTTACTTCAAATGGAGATTGTGAATCTAATCCAGTTCCTGTAAACTTAATTGTCAGACCTTCTCCTGTGTCACGAAAATCAAGTGACACCATATGTGACCTTGGTGATGGAACGGGAATTTTTGATTTGGAAAAATTGGCTAGTAAAGTTACAGGTGGCGTCAAAGCAGACAGTGTTGTTTATTTTGAAGACAGTCTGGCTTCTATTTCCATTAAGAGTCCATATCGCTCTTCCACAAAAACCATTTACGCAGTTGTATTTGAAAAAGGATGTAGGTCTATTCCGGTACAAATCACACTGGTGGTATTGAAATTTAATGCCATACCTTTAATACTGGACAAGATTTGCGATGATGGCAATGGCAATGCAGAATTTGATCTGGAAAATATTAAACGAATATTACAGAATGGTGACACCACCATTAAAATTGAATTTTATTCGGACAGTCTGGCTCAAAAAATAATTCAGCCTCCTGTATGGATTTCAAATACAGATACTATATATGCTTTTGCCCGTAAAGAAAATTGCAGTTCAAATCTGGTGACCATTATACTTGAAGCTATATCCAGACCAAAAGCCAATGCTGCTGAAATGGAAAAGTGTGCAGATGCAAGTGGGCGGGCTATTTTTGACTTGAATGAAATTAAAAATTTGGTAAATGGAGGGAATGGATTATTTGTAGGTTTTGCAGAAGATAGTTTATTAAAAAAATTGGTTAGCTCACCTTATACATCGTCCAATGACACCCTCTATGGCTTTACTTTGGATGGCAACTGTTTTTCAAAGCCCGTTCAAATTATACTTAAAGCAAATCCTACACCAGAGTTTTTTCCTCAAAAGGATACCACAGTTTGTGGAAATTTTGTGCTCCCTGAAATCAAAGGCAAAAATCTTACCGTTAATGTTGTTTATTCTACCGGACCAGGAGGAAGTGGTATCCTTTACCATGCAAAGGACACAATTTATCAGTCTGGAAAAGTATACTTGTTTGATGTAAATTCCGGTTGCATTGCTGAAGATAGTTTTAATGTTTTGCTTTCCACTCCGGTTAATGCAGGACCCAATTACAATGGATCGGTGTGTCAAGGAAATACTATAGATCTTAATACCTTGTTGAATGGTGCCGACCAGGGAGGCTATTTTGTTGACCCTGGAAACAGCAATACATTGACAGGTTCGACATTTAATTCATCCAACCAAAGTGGTAAAACATTTAATTTTACATATATCTTAAATGCAAAAGGAGCATGCCCCGGTGATAGTTCAGAAATAGTTGTAGAAGTGGTCGAATCCCTTTCCGCGGGCTTGGATTCCAGTGTTACCATCTGTGATAATGAATGGCTTGATTTGGATAGTCTCAGACGCAATTTTAATGCAGGAGGCATTTGGATAGATACTTCCTCAACAGGTGCGTTAATGAATACCATTTGGAATGCCTCTAAATCCGGCCCTGGAAAATTTCAAATTCTATATGAGACCGGGGATGGAAAAATTTGTCCAAAAGACAATGCTGCTTTCACCATAAATATTAAATCAGGGATTGATATAGACCCAGTGACTGAATTGATCGATTGTTCCTATTATGTGCTCCCGGATATCCGTGGCAAAAACATTCCTTCCGATGCAGCTTACTATACCGGACCAAATGGGACAGGGCAAAAATTTAATTCCGGAGATACGATCCGGACTTCAACAAATCTTTATGCATATGCCACAAATCCGGATTATTGCACGGATCAAAAGCCGGTGGTTGTTTCTATTGAACCATTGGCGGAAACGAATTATATTTTAAGAGATCTATGTGCAGAAGACTCTTTAGTGATTGGTGGCAATATATATAACATCAACCGGCCAAAAGGCAGGGAGCTTTTAAAATCAAGTCAGCAAACAAATTGCGATTCTATAGTCAATATTGATCTTTACTTCCAGGCAGTGATAAACTCAAAACTCAAGCTAGATCTATGCGAGGGAGATTTTATTTTGGTTAACAATTCCCGTTATGATCAATTTAATGCAAAAGGAAGAGAGGTATTTAATTCCGGATCTTTTAATGGTTGTGACAGCATTGTAGACATTGAACTTCAATATTACCCAAAACCCCAGGCAGATAATTACATTGATGTTTGCCCGGGCACAAGCTTATCTGTCAACGGCAGCATCTATGATGCAAAAAGACCAGAAGGTACCGACACCTTAAGGGCTGCTTCACAGAATGGATGTGATAGTTTGGTTCACACGCGATTAAATTTCTACAAAGAAGCTGCATTTGTATTTAAGCGCAACTTATGCAAAGGGGATTTTATCTTGATTAACGGCGTTAGATTTGATGACAAAAATTCATTGCTGAAAGACACTTTGCAAAATGCCTCTTTTACAGGTTGCGACAGTCTTGTTGACATTCGAATCAGTTTTTACCCAGAGGCAACTTATGATTTAAAAAAGACACTATGTAATAATGAATCCATAACCATTAATGGAAGAATCTACAATTCATCCAATCCTAAAGGTGTAGAACTTATTAAGGCCGGAGGACAATACGGATGTGACTCTATTGTAAACGTTGACCTCAGCTTCCAATCAGAAGTAAAAGAAATCATTCGGACAGATTTGTGCCAGGGAGATACCCTAACCATTGGCAACAAGAGATATTACGAAAATAATCTGACCAGTTTGGACACGATATTCGGAGGTGCAGGTGGCGGATGTGACAGCATAGTGGATGTGCAAGTAATGCTAATCCGCACGCCAATTGGCAGGCTGGATACTTCCCTCTGTAAAGGTGAAACTGTTGTGATCAATGGCGCCATTTATGATGAAAGTCATCCAAGTGGTTTTGAGAGAATAAAATTAACAGGAGGAACAGGATGTGATTCTATTGTAGAAATTAATCTTGATTATGTCGAATTAAAGGTTAATTATACCCGGGTTTACCAAATCGGAGCAGGGGAGCAAATAAATCTTCAGGTGATTCCAGAGTTTACGCCATCACTAATACAATGGCTACCTTCTAACAGTTTAACTTGTTCAGATTGTTTAAATCCAATCGCCTCTCCCACAGCTGATACTGATTATACCCTAATTTTGACAGACGAAAACGGTTGTCAAATTAGTCTGATTATTTCTGTAAAAGTGGTAGATGACACAGACATTTTTGTGCCCACTGGATTTTCTCCAAATGGTGATCAGGTTAACGATAGATTTAAAATTTTTAGCAGAAATCCGAATTTGACGATTGAAAAATTAAACATTTTCGATCGGTGGGGGGAATTGATTTATGAAGAAACCAATGTCTCGATAGCCTCTCAAAATGGCTGGGACGGCACATTTAAGGGCCTTGCACTTAATCCGGGGACATTTGTATTTTACTTAAGAATCAAAGAGACCGGCCGCAGCTTATATGGTGACATTAACCTTGTCAGATAACTAGTTAAAACCTTGTGTCGACATTTTAAAGATCGAATTCTGCCAACATCCTAGATCAAAATACATTCCTTCTATTCGAATTTTGAGCGCTGATTGTGGATTAATGGAGGATTCAAATCGTCCTCGAAAAATAATTATTACTCCATCCCTTATGAAAATTTGAGGATTATCATATTTTTGTTGACACACACCCTTACACTTATGAGAACTTTCTTATCGGGCTTTGCCTTATTGTATTTATTAATATGGAATACATTGAATGCACAGGATGGCGTTGCATTGGATTCAGAGCCAAATTGGATGGATGCGGAAGCCGCCGCACTGTGGAATGAAGAGATTCCAGAATCTGTAACATTTACAGAACTCGTAAAAAAACCAATCAGTGTTTCCCACTGTAGTCTTGAAAATCTGGACCCAATTTCCTGGCTAACCGAGGTTGAAAAAAAATCAATACTAGCGTATTTCAAAAATCACAGTCCTTTGAAATCTTTATTGGAAATTCAAAGCATCCCTGAAATAAGTGTGGAAAAAGCGCGGCTGCTTATCCGTATATTCAGCTTAACAGACCAAGGAAATTCAGGATCATTTTGGCATTCTTTTCTTAAAGATGGCAGGTCACAGTTCACTTTAAGATGGGGAAAATCCATCCAGTCCACTAGTGACGATAGCAAGTACAACTCATCGACAAAAGAATATTTCGGTTCAGATGACCAGTTGTTTATACGATTGAAACATTTCAAATCCGGTTACTTTTCCTATGGTCTGGTTGCTGAAAAAGATGCAGGGGAAGAAGTATGGACAACAGGTAAAAACACGAGAGTAGATTATCTCTCCGGTCATATTTTTTTAGAACATATTTCAAAAAGAGTGGAAAAGATTGCGCTTGGCGATTACCGTTTGCGCATTGGTCAAGGACTCATCCTGGATAATGGATTTCAGAAAACTGGTGTTTCAGATTTTGGATCATTGGTAAAGTCATCAGAATTTCTTGTTCCGTACAATTCAGTCCAGGAGAATCAAATGTTGCGTGGAGCAGCCATTAAATTAAAACTCAGTAGCCCATTCAGTGTAAATCTCTTCGTCTCCAAATCTAAGATTGATGCAAACATTTCAAATCCGGACACCGCAGAAAATTCAATTTACCCTGAGACCTTTACGAGCATTCTTACCTCCGGACTTCACCGCAATGAGGCAGAAAATGAGGATCATAATGCCCTGGACATATTACAAACAGGGACACAAATCAATTTTCTTCATCGGAATGGAAATGTTGGATTTGCTAGTGTTTTTACAAAATATGGAAAGGAAAAACTCAGCAATGGCATCCCTTACCAATTGTTTCAACAGGACAAATCAAAGCAATTGTACTTCACGGCATTCTATCAGCAACAGTTTAAAAACACCATGTTTTTCGGCGAGACTGCAACGGACCAAAACATGAATCTTGCAACGCTTAATGGATTTCTCATAGGTTTGGCAAAGCAGGCGAATGCAGTTTTTGTATATCGAAATTTCAGTCCATACTTCCACACGCACCAAAGTCAGACCATGTCGATCAACGGTAAAAGTCAAAATGAAACAGGTTTATTCAGTGGCTTGAATCTGATGTTTAATCACAACATCCAATGCAATATTCACTTTGACAATTGGCAAATACCATGGCTAAAATCAAGATCAGACCTCCCATCAACCGGAAAAGAATGGGCGGTCAGAATTCAATATAGCATACGAAAAAAATGGTTGATGTATGCACAGATAAGCAACAGAGAGAGGCAGGAAAATCAAATCCAATCAAAGGAAAATGAATTAGCTTCCATTCAAAATCAAAACCTAAGAATTCATCTTGAGCAAAAATTAAGCAGTGACTGGACCTGGAGATCTAGATGCGAATGGCATACATTTTGTAAAAATAAATCCAGAGATCAAGGCATGCTGATTTATGTTGATCTGCTGTACAAGAGCCTGGAGCAGGCCTTTTCAGGAAATGTGAGGTGGTCTATTTTTGATACAGATTCTTACAACAGCAGAATATATGCTTATGAAAATGATGTTCTCTATGCGTATTCCGTCCCTTCAAATTCTGGAAAAGGATCTATGTTTTATCTAAATTTAAGGTACAAGTCGATAAATAATTTTACAGTAGAGCTTAGGTTCTCCTACAGATATCAATACCCGCATTTACTAAATACCGGATCACAGATATCAGCTGAAACACCCAGTCAGAAAGGAATTCGCCTTCAATTAAATTATTCTTTTTGATGACTCAAATGGATATGGATGCAGTTTACCGACTAAATTATTGCGTATAAAAACACAAATCATTTCCACATGCTGTGTCCTTTCCACAAAAACAAATGAAATAATTCATCAAAAATTGAAAATGAAAATCTTTTCAGGACAACAGAATTGAATATTTTGCATCAATTAACAATATTTTTTAAAAAAACAAGTCATTTTGTGTAAAAAAATATTAAAAAATATTTGCATATATAAAAAATGTCATACCTTTGATATGATAATTGTATCAGTGGATGCAATTTTTTTTAATTTGAAATTTAATTTTGTTAACTAAATTGATTAAACATGGCAACTACAAGTAGTGCAAAAAAGTCAACAGGTAAAAAAGCTGCTGCTAAAAAACCTGCTGCAAAAAGCGGAAAGACAGCAACAGCGAAGAAAACTGCTGCTAAGAAAACTACTGCAAAAAAGGCAACTGCTAAAAAAGCAGCTCCTAAAAAAGCAACTGCTAAAAAAGCAGCTCCTAAAGCAGCCGCTAAAAAAGCAGCTCCTAAAAAAGCAACTGCTAAAAAAGCAGCTCCTAAAAAAGCAACCGCTAAAAAGGCAGCTCCTAAAAAAGCAACTGCTAAAAAAGCAGCTCCTAAAAAAGCTACCGCTAAAAAAGCAGCTCCTAAAAAGGCTACTGCTAAAAAAGCAGCTCCTAAAAAAGCTACCGCTAAAAAGGCAGCTCCTAAAAAGGCTACTGCTAAAAAAGCAGCTCCTAAAAAAGCTACCGCTAAAAAAGCAGCTCCAAGAAAAAGAACAGCTAGCCGTGGTAGAAAAAAAGCTGAAGTTGTAACTCCAGTTGAAGTAACTGAAGTAATGACTCCAACTATGGAATCTTAGGATTTTCAAAAATCTTTATAAAAACTCCGCTCCCTTCAGGAAGCGGAGTTTTTTTTTGACTAGAGAACACTTTTTAAAACCAAGCTTGTACTTGTTGCGTCATGATGTATATTTGCATTAGGCTTTTAATATATTTTCTTTGCTAAACGATTAAAACAAACCCATGCAGGTAGCTACACAAATCCAACCCAACGAGTCTATTCAGGATACCTTTCCAATATTAGGTACAGACCATATAGAGTTTTATGTTGGCAATGCCAAGCAGGCAGCTCATTTTTACCAGAATGCATTTGGATTCGAAATGGTTGCTTATAAAGGTCCTGAAACCGGTTCAAGAGATTTGTGTTCCTATGTACTGCAGCAAGATAAAATAAGATTTGTTTTGACTTCGGCCTTCAGACCTGACCATGAAATCAGTAAACATGTAAATCTTCATGGAGATGGGGTTAAAGTACTTGCATTATGGGTGGATGACGCAAAGAAATCTTTTCATCTGGCGGTTGAAAAAGGGGCAGAAATTGCATTTGAACCGCAGACTTTTAAAGATGAATTCGGAGAGGTTGTAATGGCCTCCATTAAAACATATGGTGATACAATACATACCTTAGTCGAACGAAAAAATTATAACGGCCCCTTTTTACCCGGGTATGTAGCCAAGTCCGGATTAAAACATGTTATTACCACCGGCCTGAAGTACGTTGATCATTGTGTAGGTAATGTGGAACTTGGCAAAATGAATAAATGGGTTCAATTTTATCAGGAGGTTTTAGGATTCAAACTCTTAATCACTTTTGATGATAAAGATATCTCTACTAAGTATACCGCACTGATGAGTAAAGTAGTGTCCAACGGTAATGGATACATTAAATTTCCGATCAATGAGCCTGCACAAGGATTAAAAAAGTCTCAAATTGATGAATACCTTGAGTTCTATAATGGTGCTGGTGTGCAACATATCGCTATAGCAACGGACAATATTCTACAAACAGTAGGAATGCTTCGCGAGAATGGAATAGATTTTCTGTATGTACCTGAAATTTATTACGATGATGTAATGGATCGTGTAGGGCACATAGATGAAAATCTTGAAGACCTCAAAAAGTTAAACATACTTATTGATCGTGATGAGGATGGCTATTTACTTCAAATTTTTACAAAACCTTTGCAGGACAGACCTACGGTGTTTTTTGAAATAATTCAACGCAAAGGTGCAAAATCCTTTGGCAAAGGAAACTTCAAAGCTCTTTTCGAAGCTATTGAACGTGAACAGGAAATCAGAGGAAATTTATAAGCAGATCGAATTTCAAAAAAATATTTGAATGGCCTCCATCCTATTGGTCATCAAAGACTTCTTTGGGTTTTCCAAATTCTATAATACATAAATAATGCTACAGCAGTACTGACAAGCATTAATGATACTCGAAAAGTGCCCATTTGGTGACCACTTTCCATACTATTCTTCAATGGCAGCAATAGGGTAATAAAAATAATCCCTGTGACCCCAAAAACAATTTTCAAAAATTTATGAGGATCATTTAATAAGGGTCGGTGAAAAAACGACAATAATATTCCTAATGCCGGAACTATCAAAGTGTGATTATCTCTTCCGGATGCTTGAAAACTCCATAGGCCCAACATCACCAAAGCAACTGCAAGAAATAAATTAATCCTGTATGGGTACATTATGAATAAACTTTAATTTGACAAACTATTCATCTTCATCTTTCTTGGGAGGTCTGACCTCTTCGTATATTTCGTCCTCTTCCCCCGTACTGCTGTTTGGCAGAATGCTGTTATCCATGTTTAATGAATTCATCATGGATTTAAATGTCTCACAATTTAACTCAATGCCTATGTCTCCCTTAGGACGAACAAATTCTTGATCAGTCTTAAAATCAGCCTCCGGCGTTTCTTCTAACTTATGCATAAACTTCATAAAAAAGGGCTTCGCCATTACAGATCCCTGACCATTCTCCAGAGATAAAAAACGAATCCAGGGATCTTCTCCACCAACCCAGGTACCCACGACCAGATTTGGCGTAATCCCCATAAACCATCCATCCACATAGTCATTTGTTGTTCCGGTTTTACCGCCTACAGGTGATTTCAATCCATATACTTGACCTGATTTTCTCAACAGGTCAACCATGACAAAATTATAATTAGGCGAAAGCGCCAAATTCCTTACAGCTGAATTGCGATAAATCACTCTTCCTTCTTTATCTTCTATCTTAGACACAAAGTATGGCTTTACATACTCTCCATTATTAGCAAAGGTGGTATAAGCACCGGTCATTTCATAAACTGAAAGATCTGCAGAGCCCAATACTATGGAAGGCCATCTTGGGATCAGCAATCCACCATCTCTTCTTTTTGCAGTGCTGTCAATACCCATGTTATGGAGTAATCCACGGATGGGTTCAACGCTTCCCAGAAGAATAACAAGTTTAACCGTAATTGAATTTTTAGAATAAGCCAAGGCCTTATACAAATTGTAATTTCCACCGGTAAAAACTTCGGCATTTCCCGGTGACCATGCTTCCGGTAAATGAAAGTTAGGATCATTTGCGGGAATGGTGTACTGCACATCCTGAAATTCGTTGCATGGGGAAATATTTTGGAGTGCAATTGCGGTGGCGTATACGAACGGTTTAAAAGTAGATCCGACTTGCCGTCTTGAATTGACGTGGTCGTATTTGAAATATTTAAAGTTGGTTCCACCAACCCAAGTTTTAATTTCTCCGGTATGCGGATCCACACTCATCGATCCAATCTGTAAATGCTTACGATGATATTTTATGGAATCAATAGGCGTCATTTTGGCTTTCTTTTCATCGCCTGTTACATAATCATAGATGTTCATTTCAACCGGTGTTGTCATTTGAATTCGCATGTCTTTTTCAAATGATGACCACAGTTTCTGTATCATTGGCCATTGCTTGCTTTCAAGAATTTTCTTAGAAAATTCGTATTGTGTTTTGGTAAGTTGCTTCTTATTGTACTCTTCCTTCAGAAATCCGGGTTTCAATTTTTCGTTAATCAATCTCTGAATGGTTCTGTCGGTAACATCGACCTTGCCAATTTCAGCTTCCAGCTGTGCGATTATTTTGCCATAATATTTATTCCATACGAATTGATAACGATCTGTTTCCCGAACCAGGTTATTCAGTGCATCTTTTCTGATTCGCTTCATGTTGTCATTATCGTCTTCCACTTTTTCCCAAGGATCCTGATTACTCCAAACATTAAAATATGCTTTTTGGACATTGACCATATGTTCTCTTGCGGCTTCTTCTGCGAGCCTTTGGTAAACAGGATTTATGGTTGTGTAAATTTTTAAACCATCCTGATAGATATTGTATTTTTCTCCATTGGGTTTTAAATATTCTTCCTGATCGAATAAATCTTTAAGCCATTTTCCTAATTCAATTCTGAAATGAGGCGCAATTCCATCCAGATGAGTTTCCCGTTTAAACAAGGATACGTCAAGTGGCATTTTTTTATAAGCCTCCAATTGCTTACTGCTTAT
>Ga0268298_10003790_pt1 | contig 15160 bp, 13 predicted proteins | sample WWTPWeurt_MetaG_FD_194462 | JGI IMG/M metagenome (GOLD analysis project Ga0268298, IMG submission 194462) | Activated sludge microbial communities from WWTP in Nijmegen, Gelderland, Netherland - WWTP Weurt | ecosystem: Engineered > WWTP > Aerobic digester > Activated sludge | place... | reverse complement strand
CATGGCGATCGCATACTTTGCGTGGCGAGACGGATGGAGCGCGCACGTTCTGGCGGTGCTCGTGGGATCCACCGCATTCTCTCTTCTTGGCCTGGTCGATGACGCGATCCAGCTTTCCGCGGGAAGCAGACTCGTATTTCAAATTGCAGCAGCAAGCCTTCTGTGCTACTACGCCGCCCCGGATTCTGTTCAGATTCTGGATTTGCTCGTCGTCTCCGGACCTCCAGCGCTCGCCTTTCAAATCCTGTGGACTGTAGTCTGTATCAACTTCTTCAATTTTATGGACGGCATGGATGGCCTGGCTGGATTTCAAGCCTTCTGGTTTACATTCGTTGGGGGATGGTTTATCATGCTCACCGCCGGTGACAGCCCGGTCATCGGCCGCGGACTTCTTTGCTTGTCTGCAAGCCTTCTTGCGTTTCTACTCTGGAACCTTCGACCATCGACTCTGTTCATGGGGGACTCAGGCAGTTACTTTCTAGGATTTCTCATTGGCTTTCTCCCGCTCGTCTGGGGTCATCCGGAACCTCGCGGTCCGCTTCTGAAATGGCAGCCGGATGAAATTGCCGGCGGTCTTGATTTTACTCTCGGGCTCTTGCTCTTTGCGCCATTCCTTCTGGATGCAACTCTCACGATCTTCAGGCGATTGTCTGACAGACACAACATCTTCTCCGCGCACAGAACTCATCTCTACCAGCTCCTGCGGCAAAATGGATGGTCCGTAAGCAGAGTACTGGTACTCTACCAGATCGCAAACCTCGTGTGCGCGGGCATTGCAGTCTGGAGGGAAAGAGCAAACGTCACCGCAGATTACTTTGCGGCCGGGCTGTTCTTGTTCGCAGTCGTTGTGACTTTTATTTTTTCTGCTGCGACCCGCTATCTCCTTTCAAAGAAGGCAGCTTAACTTCCGGAATTTTCAGATCCGGCATCTTTACATCCGGAGTTTGAATCTCAGGGACATGCACTTTTTCTGGAACTCGCGAAAGGATTGGATCGAGATGCCAACCCATGCGAGGCAAAGCGAATTGAAGAAACCAGAACAGTAGAGTGAGCACAGTAAAAATGCGAAGGAGTCCGCGCGCGAGGCTTGCGTGAATGCTGTAGAAAGAAATCAAAATGACGAATGGCCAGAATACCAGAAGCAGCAAGCCTACAAATGGCAATACAGAAGTGAGCAGAGCGCCTAACGTAGTACGAAACGAATCTCTGTAGCTCTCAAACGATTGATGAGCCTCCGAATAGAAAAGGACAATATAAAAAGCACAAATCAGCATGGCACTGATGCGAAGATGCCATTCGATTCTTTTCTGAAAAAGAAGAACTATGGAGAAGATTCCCCAGATCGCAAAAAGTGGAAAGAGAATCGCGTTCATATCCATAGCGGTTCTGAAGCCTGGGCAAGCTCAAAAGCAGCCGCAAAGGAAGCTGAATCTGCCACCCCCTTTCCTGCAATCTCAAATGCGGTTCCGTGATCGGGACTTGTGCGAACAAACGGGAGGCCAATCGTGCAATTCACGCCAGCCCTGCCTTCCAGAGCTTTGAATGGAGCAAGGCCTTGATCATGGTAGGCAGAAAGAACCAGCCGGTAACGTCCGTGATGGTATTCCTGAAAAATCCCATCGGCTGGAAGAGGGCCTTCGATGGGCAAACCTTCTGCTCTCCAGCGATCTGCAATGATATTCATAAAATCGATCTCTTCGCGGCCAAGAAGTCCATTTTCTCCCGCATGTGGATTGAGGCCGCACAAAGCCCATCTCGTGCCAGAGTACTCTTTCCAACCGTGAAGGATTTTCAAAATGCGGATCAAATCCGCATCGTTCATTCTTGCATGCAACTCAGCCGGCACATGGCTCAGCGGTACATGAACTGTAAGTGGAATGACACTCAAAGCTTTTCCATGCATCAACATGATCACCTTGGAACTGAATTCATCCGCCAGGTAATCTGTGTGTCCGCGAAATGCGGGATGAGACAAACTCACGTGATGCTTGGAAAGAGGCATGGTGACGAGTGCTTTTGTTCCACGTTGTTTGATCCAGATGCACGCAGCTTCAAGCGCCGCAAGCGCTCGCCGTCCGGATTCTCGGCCGGGAATTCCAGGCACTACTCTTTCCTGCTCCGGTAGATCTAAAATCGTAAGCCCACTGCCTGCTTCACGCAAACTCTCCGAGGAAACGACAAGGGTGCGCACGTGGACGCCTTCTGCGATGCGAACGCACTCTCTTGCATGTTGTGCGCCTGCAGTGTTGATGTAAATGATGGGGTGCTTTTTTAGAATCTCTGGAAGGGAGCCCAGAAAGATTTCCGGGCCAATGCCGGCAGGATCACCGCCGGTGATGACGATGTGCTCTTTCAGACTTACGCAGTCCTCGCACGTGTGCCGAACAATCTTTCAAGAGTGAGGTTGTCTCTGCCATACTCTGATTCAATGTAATCTCGCGCAGAGTGTTTGAGATCATTGGAGATCATGCAACGACCTTCGAGGATCACACCGTTCTGGATGATGAGTTCCGGAGTAGAAATATCTCCCAGGATACGAGCTGTGGGGAGAAGCATGACGCGATTTCGTGCAGTGATGTTGCCTACAATGATTCCTTCTACGATGACAGAAGATGCAGTTACGTTTGTTTTGACCCGGCCCGTTACACCGATGTAGAGCTGATCTGCCTGGAGAGACTTGCCTTCGAATTTTCCATCAATCTTGAGTGATCCGTTGATGAAGAATCGGCCACTGAAGTACGAATTCTCGCCGATCGTGGAGTTTGTGACCTCAGATGCTGTCTTGACAAGTGCCATTGAGCCAGAGAAGCGGACTCGCCGTGATTCCTCAATCAGAATTTGGGAAAGGAATCAGGGTTTCACTTTGAACTGGGGCAAATTCAGCCTTTCTATGACCTTCGAAGTAAAATATTCGACTTCGCGGATCGCGTCAGCGATGGTTCGGCCCTCCAGATAGTTGGACTCCTCGAAACGGCTGTTGGTCTTGATGACTTCATCCCGGTTCATGACGGCTCCGCCCCCGTGGTCCAGGTCATCCACCAGCTTCTTAAGGAATTCTCGCACACCCTTCATCACGTCGTTCGTTTCAAACAGGAAGATCCGGGTCTGCTTGTTCTTCATCTTGAGGAGCTGCTCGCGAAAGTCCTGCTTGTCCGCAGTGGCATATTCTTCTATAGTCTCAGCAAGCACCTTGAGACTTCGCACGGCGTTTTCCAATAGCACACGGATCGCGTCGCGCTCATTGGCGCAGGAAAAATCAAGTTTGCAGTGCTGTTCGGATATGGCAGGCCAGTAGTCTTTCTGAAGAACTAGAAGCATGGTTGCCATCAAGTTCACGTCCGGGTCTGTGCAATGAGGACTCGCTTTCTGGATAGGAAACCGATCCAGAATGTCTCCGCTCTCTCCGTCGTCCTGGGATTTGGCCGCGGCTGTTTCTTGAACGGTTGGAATGACTGCGGTGAGGCCCAGTTTTGTGCGAAGCTCGTCCACATTGACTGTCATTGCATCAATGCCGGGAATCATTTCTTTGAGCTTTTCGCGGAACTTCTTGAGCTCCTTGCGCACTCTCTCCACCTGCTCGCGGCTTGGTGAAGTACGCACGATGCCTTCCATCTGTTTGATGAATTTCAGGATCTTATCGATCTCTTTTAGCTGTTCGTTTGTGTAAGCGCTCACTGTGCACCTTGTAAGGGACAAAACCCTATGAGTAAACTCTTTTTGCCGACGACCGAATTTCGGCAGCGCGCCCGAGCGCCCGGGCTGAGCCTGCTTCGTCTCCCATCGAGGAAAGAATGCGTCCATAGTTTTCGCAGAATTCCGCTCGATCTGGATGCCTTTTTACAATTTTGCGATAACAGGCGGCGGCCAGGCCCAGCTCTCCCAGTCCAATGTGAGCCTGCGCCTGCAGGTGAAGTACGTAAGGATGCCAGGGGAGAGTATGTTTCAAATAAGAATCGGCATCCATCCATCTGCGCGAGGCGATGGCCTGTCTGGCCAGAATCAACCTTGCCTGAAAGTAGGTTCCCGCTCTGCTTTCTGCGGCCATCCTGCCACGCGTTCCCACTGGAGTATTTCCTTCCTTGATGCCAGGCGAAGAATCCAGATTCCAGGTAGAATCGCCCTCCACATTGCTGGATTTCTTTCCATTGGCTGCCGCAAACCATTGCCGCAGATTCGTCTTACTTCCAGACTCAGCCTGGCAGAAGGCGCTTGCTTTTTCAAACTTCACAAAATGACCGCCCAGAAGCATCCAGCCAAGAGCCGCTTCCGATGCTTCTCTAAAAGCACCGAGCTTTCTAAAGTCGCCTAACTTCCGCGATTTGCCCGGGTAAAAGTAGTTTAAGAATCCAGCGGATTCATCCGGCTCTTGCTCATCATAAGGCACGCGAATTCCATGAAGCAAATCGTCCATCAAAGGCATTCTTTGCTTCAATCTGCCATCAAAGAAACTGGCAAGTGTGGACCTGCCTTCGAGAAGCGCAGAAGAGAGTGCAAGGAAAATCACTGGATCCGTGGCACCTGCAGTCAAAGCGAGAGAATACAGCCAGTCCAGTTCTCCTTTCCATACTGCAAAGCCGCACACAGCGCGAAGCAATCTCTGGCGAGTGAAGTTAGGAAACGGCATACTCGCCGTATCTTCTTGCACGGAGCCATCTACGAAGCTCCGATATAATAGAGGAATGATTCGGGCAGCTTCCTCGTGTATGGATGCATCTTGCCACGCGGGCATTCGAAATAGAACGCACGGATGGGCCTGGAAAACAGTTCTTCCCAGCATACCCGGGCCAAGAAAACTCGGTAAGAAGAACGAATCATGGGTTGCATGATCCAATCTTTCCAAAAATTCTTCCGCCGGTCGCATCCAGGCTCTATCCTGCTTCTCATCCTGGTTTTGCCACTGAAAATTTTCCCGGAAACCCTGGCCGGGGATCCCGTGGATCTCCTGCGCGCCGGCCGCTGGGGAGAACTCCAGCGTTACTTCCGTTCCAATCGAGCTTCTTCCGACACCCACAGATACATTCTCGGCCGGGCCATGCAGGAAAAAATACACAAGATTCCTATCAGCCCGGAAACCGCGCCGCTTGCAGAATCTCTTCGGGAACCTGTTTCGATCTACCTCGGACTCCTGGGCCTTACCTGTGACCTTTCCAGTCAGATGAAGTTGAATGATTGCATCCACGATCTTCCAAACGAAAGCGTGACGTCCCAGATTCCACGGCTCGCCATACTCAAGCTATCCGCAATGCTCCACGCAACTGGATGGAATGACGCGAGGCTCAGGCTACTGAGCAAATCCGCGCTCAGAGAACCGGACCCACTCACAGCGAAGATCTACACCGAAAAGCTAGAGGTGCTTCTTGCCAAACAAATGAATGCAGAGGCACTCGAGCTTGCTGGACGACTGGGTGGTGTTTCGCAGGACAAGACTCATTTCTATCGCGCCAGAGCCTACATTCGCGCAGGAAGAAGAGACGATGGCTGGAATTTGTATTTGCTTGCGGCTGCTCGAAGCCTCGATGATCCGGGACTCCTCAGGTCCATCTTCCAGGATTTGAAATACTATTTTCCCGCAGCCTTTCGCGCTGGATCGGATCAACACAGCCTTCATCGTTCTCTATTCATGTTCTATGATTTCCTGACTCCACAGGAAAAAGCAGCACTCGCTTCCGCCTGGCCTGCCCCCAGACTCCTCGAGACCACATCTCCTCAGACCACTCTGGGAGATGGCAATCATCTCATCTCGATTGGAGATCGCGCTTCTTTTCAGGATCTTGCAAAGAGAAGCTACACTGCTGTTTCGCGTGAACCCTTGATTTTGTACAAATGGGGATGGAAACTGACCGCGGCCAGACGTTATGCGGAAACTCTTTCCCTCATAGATCAATTTGATTTTGTGAAAAAAGAAAACGCAGGAATATGGAGACTGCAGCTGGATACTCTGGAAGCAATGGGAGACAAAGACCGTGCATTCAGAGAGACTCTTGCCTATCTCGCAGTTTTCGATTACGATCTGGAAGTGCACGACAGCCTGATCGAATTTCTGATCGGCAGCGACGACAAACACATTCACTGGGCCAAACCTGCCTACTGGGAACTCGCACGCGGAAGCATGCCTCCCGGAAGTGCGAATGGTAGATTCGTTTACTGGCTTCGCAGAATGTATCTGGCCACCGGAGAAACTGAAAAAGCAAAAGATGTAGAAAAGAAATTTTATGAAATGGCACCTGGTTCGTATTACGCTCGTGCGTTCTGGGACGAAATGCAGCCAGGCGACTTTCGCCGCGACTGGCAGGACGTAAGAGACCGGCCTACATACTTGCGCTGGATAGGCAGGCACGGAGGAAATCCAGACGCCATTCGCTTCCTGGCTGCGCGCAACTTATCGAGTTACTTTGATCCGCGAGCGACTGCGCTATGGCAAAGACTGCAATCCGTTCAGTATTCCGTGCCCGAGCCTGTAGTTACAGTCTGGAAGCTCGGAGAATTTGACCTGGGTGCGGAGTACTTTGACTACTACTTCAAAGATCGTATGTCCAGAAAGGAACTCTTCCTGAGAAAGGTCATGCTTGGCTTGAAATCCGGTCATCTGGATCAATCTGTATGGCACCTGCGTCAGCTTGCACGGGATGAAAACATTCCAGAAGATCCTTTTTCTATCGCGCCGGATTTTCTCAAGCAGCTCTACCCTCGCCCGTATTTGCGCGAAGTGAGATCCGCCTCCTCCGAGTTCGGTCTTTCCGAAGACATGATCTACGCACTGATGAGACAGGAATCCATGTTTCGCGAACTGGCAGTCAGCAGATCCGGAGCGCTCGGTCTGATGCAGGTCATGCCCGCCACTGGCAGGTGGCTTGCGCCCAGGATGCAGATGAAGAACCCGGACATGCTTGAGCCATCCGTATCCATTCGCATGGGTGGCAAATTCTTTGCGGATCTTCTTCGCTCCTACGACAATGACTTCCGCTGGGCGTCGATCGCCTACAATGGCGGACCTGGAAGTCTGGCCAGATGGAAGGCACAGTACTATCACGGTGATTTCAATCTGTTCCTCGAGAATATTCCTTCCAAAGAATCCCGTAACTACTGCCGCGTGACGTTCCAGAATTACATGCATTATCGCACTACCTACACGCTGTATCCTTGACGAATGACGCTCCACGACGCCCATGACCATATGTCTTTCCGTCTATTCAACTCTCTGAGCGGAAAAAAAGAAGAGTTCCAACCTGGCCAGCCTGGTGTAGTGAAACTCTACAACTGCGGTCCGACGGTTTACAATTTCAACCACATCGGCAACTTCAGATCCTACATGTCTGTGGATGTGCTTCGCAGGTCCCTGCTCTTCTTTGGATACAAAGTGGATCACACAACCAACATCACAGATGTGGAAGACAAGATCATCGCGAATGCAGCAAAGCAGGGAAAAGACATCTTCGCTTTCACAAAGCCTTTCATTGAATATTTCCTGGAAGATCTAGCATACCTGGGCATTCAGGATGTAGAGCACCGACCAAAGGCAACCGATTCCATCCCCGCGATGATAGATCTCATGCAGAAACTGGAAAAAAGCGGGCACACCTATTCTCAGGATGGAGATGTCTATTTCAGACTGAAATCTTTCTCGGAGTACGGGAAGCTTTCGCGCATCGAACCGGAACAACTGAAAGCAGCTGCGGGCGGAAGATTCACAGCAGACGAATATACAAAAGAAGATATAAGAGACTTCGCACTCTGGAAAAAACAACAAGCGCCTTCTGAACCAGCCTGGGATTCACCGTATGGAAAGGGCAGACCTGGATGGCACCTGGAATGCTCTGCCATGATCCGAGATATATACGGAGCCGGTGGTGTAGACATACATGCAGGTGGAATTGATTTATTGTTTCCACACCACGAAAACGAAATCGCTCAATCCTGCTGCGCATACCGCGGAGAAAACTTCGTACGCTACTGGGTGCACAACGAGCATCTCCTTGTGGACGGAAAGAAGATGTCCAAATCTCTGGGCAACTACTTCACCCTTCGCGATCTGAGCGAAAAGCAAGGACTCGAAAGACTCATCTCTGAAAATCGCGCTCCCGCAGATACAATGAAGCTGCATGAAAAGCTCTCCATGAAACGCGCTCTACGTTATCTGCTCTTGTCCACTCACTATCGCTCTCGCCTGAATTTCACTTTCGAAAACCTCAAAGCATCAGATGCAGCGTGTGAAAGAATCCAGACCTGTCTGGACAAAGCTCTCGGCACTTCCGGGATCACTGAAAAACAAGCGGCCACAACTTTCGCAGCGCGCGACCCGGCGCAGCCTCAAAAACTATTCGCGGACAAGGGCCTCGCCACTGCGATTCAATCTTTCCAGGATGCACTTCTCGACGATCTGAACATTTCACGCGCCCTGGCCGCTGTCTTTGATGCTGTAAGCGACCTGAATTCAAGAGGCATGGATGCAGATCTGGCCAGACAGGCAGTTGTGTTTTTCTACGCAGCCAACCAGATCATCGCAGTGCTTGATTTTCGCCCGGAAGACCAGCGCGAAAAACCACAGGCGGATCTGGGAGATCTTGCATCTTACGTGCAAAGCAAGATCGAAGAAAGACTCCGTGCTCGCGCGGAAAAAAACTGGGCACTTTCCGATCAGATCAGAGACGAACTCAAAGCAAAGGGAATCATCTTGAAGGATTCACCTCAGGGAACCACCTGGGAGAAGGCTTGAGAGACAACATCGTTTACGGCAGACAAACTGTGCGCGAGTTTTTGCGCGCAGACAATCCGCCGCGAGTGAATAAAATCTATTTGTCAGAAAGTTTTCCAAACGATCTCAGATCGCAGGTCATGGCACTGGGCGGTGCAGTTCAGGAATTGCCAAGAAGAGAAATAGACAGAATGTTTCCTGGCATTCACCACCAGGGAGTGGTGCTTGAGCTGGCAGGTTCTTACAGAGCAGCCGCTCCTGCGACAGCAAAAGACGCACTCGCTCTGGGCGGACCTTTCCTGGCGCTCGACGAAGTTTCAGATCCACAGAACCTGGGAAGCATCCTGCGCACTGCAGAAGCTCTCGGAGTGCGCGCTGTTTTTTCAGGAAGCAAAACCTCCCCTGTCACTCCAGCAGTTCACAGAGCATCGAGCGGTGCAAGCCTTCACATTCCGGCATACAATGTTGGAAATCTTCCTCAATTTGTAGAAAGAATGAAAGAAGCAGGGATCTGGATCATCGCCTCAGTTCCGGATGAAACAGAACCGGCCAGAGGACAAACATTCCTTCGCACAACCGATTCGGATGATCTTCCTGAAGCGGAGAAACTGTGCCTGCTTGTGGGAAGTGAAGGAACAGGAATCAAATCGATCTTGATTGAGCGCGCAGATTATCTTATGACCATTCCAATGCACGGCAAAACAGGTTCACTGAACGCAGGCGTGGCCTGTGCGATCATTCTTGAGAGAATCGTAAACCGCTGATTTAACCGGAAGCTTTTTCTGCGCTTTCTACTGTGTGCGCGATGAGAGTGGTGATGGTCATGGGGCCGACTCCGCCTGGAACCGGAGTGATCCAGCTAGCTTTCTTCGCACAGCTTTCGAAATCAGCGTCACCAATGTTTCCGTCGTTGTAGCCTGCATCCACCACGATGGCTCCTTCTTTGATCCAATCACCTACGATGTAACGCGGCTTTCCACATGCTGCCACAACAAGGTCCGCGCTCTGCAGGTGACGCGGAAGATCTTTTGTGCGGGAATGACACACAGTGATGGTGCAATCCCGATTCAGTAGAAGTTGTGCCATTGGTTTTCCTAGAATCGGTGATCTTCCAACGATGACAGCGTGTAGCCCACTCAGATTGATCTTGTAATGATCGAGCAGCTTCACAATTCCTGCGGGGGTGCAGGCAGGGTAAGCTTGAATTCCAAGACTCATTCTGCCAAAACCAAATGCAGTGACTCCATCTACGTCTTTGTCTATTGCGATTCTGTCGAATGCTGCACGCTCATCAATTTGAGAAGGAGAAGGATGCTGCAGCAATATTCCGCGGACGGTTGGATCCGCATTGCACTCATCGATTACTTTCAGTAGTTCTTCTGTAGTGGTCTCTTCTGGCATCTGGATCTTGCGCGATCCAAGGCCAATCGATTCGCAGGCCTTTCCTTTCATCTTCACGTAAACTTCTGAAGATGGATTGTTTCCAACGAGGATGGTCACGAGCACCGGAACTGGACCGCCTCGCAGCTTCAGCTTTTCTACGCGAGAGCGAAGATCATTTCGGATTTGTTCTGACGCAGCTTTGCCATCAAGGAGTTGTGGGTTCAAATTTTCCTGCCGGATCGTAGATTCCGCTGAGTCTGCAATACTCGCCGTTGTAAATCAAGTGCACTTCGCTACTTTCTTTGAAATTCCTGGACGGATTTTTGTATGCAGTACTTTTCAATTCATTTTTCAGAAGAAGCCTGGCCGCATCGCAGCTGGTTGTGCGCATCATCGCACCATTCGCACGATCAATCGTTCCCTGCTCCGCACGTCCTGTCGCAGTTACTCGAATCTGGCCCGCTGCCATCTCTGCAGTGGTGATCCCGGTTGGGATGGGATCACGCGCAGGACCGCAGTTTGCGAGAAACACTCCAGAGGCAACCGCGGCCAGAAGCAGAAAACTAAAGAATCTAAACTTTAACATATCCAAATTTCTCAAAGTAAGACTTTTCAAAGGATGAGATCTTATCTGCATGCCGCAAAGACAAACCAATGTCATCCCAGCCGTTGAGCAGGCATTCCTTTCTAAAAGCATCCACTTCAAAGGAATACGTCTTTCCGTCCGGACGACGGATCAACTGTGCAGGCAGATCAATTTCAAAAGACTGCCCCGGATTCTTTGCTTCATACTCAAAGAGTTCGTCCACCTGGCCCGTCGGAAGGATCACAGGAAGCATTCCATTCTTGAAGCAGTTGTTGTAGAAGATGTCTGCGAAAGAAGGAGCGATGATGGAGCGAATTCCAAAATCTTCGAGAGCCCAGGGTGCATGCTCCCTGCTTGAACCGCAGCCAAAGTTCTCTCTCGCAAGCAGAATCGAGGCTTTATTGTAAGGTGCGCGATTCAAAAGAAAATCAGCAATGGGAACCTTCCCGTCTGCGTCTGAGAATCTCCAGTCGTGAAACAGATGAATTCCAAATCCAGAACGTTCAATTTTCTTTAGGAATTGCTTGGGGATGATCTGGTCCGTGTCCACGTTGGACCGGTCGAGCGGGGCGGCTACGCCTGATAGTTTAGTAAAAGCCTGCATCAGTTCCAGTTCCTCACATCTACGAATTTGCCTTCTACGGCGGCGGCCACGGCCATCTGAGGACTCACCAGATGAGTGCGTGCTCCTCTACCCTGTCTGCCTTCAAAGTTTCTGTTGGAAGTAGAAGCGCATCTTGCTTCCGGTGCCAGCACATCATCGTTCATGCCCAGGCACATAGAACAGCCTGCCAGTCTCCATTCAAAACCGGCATCGAGAAATACCTTGTGAAGTCCTTCCTCTTCTGCCTGTCTGCGCACCCGGCCAGATCCAGGAACCACGATTGCTTTGACTCCGCTTTTGACTTTCTTTCCCTTCGCGAGTTTTGCTGCAATGCGAAGATCCTCAATGCGGCCGTTCGTGCACGATCCAATGAATACATTGTCCACGGTGATATCGGTCATCTTCTGACCAGCTTTCAGTCCCATGTACTTGAGCGCATGACGTGCTGTTTCTCGCTCCACGTTATCCGACATTGAGTCTGGATCCGGCACAGCCGCAGCAACGGACGCGACCTGACCTGGATTGGTTCCCCAGGTTACCATAGGTGTGATGTCAGAACCTTTGATCTTCACCACTCGATCGTAATGTGCCCCTTCGTCTGATGGAAGAGTCTTCCAGTAGGCCACCGCTTTGTCAAAATCGGCGCCCCTTGGTGCGAAATCTTTTCCTTTGAGATATTCAAATGTAGTTTCATCCGGAGCGATGAGACCCGCGCGGGCGCCTGCTTCAATGCTCATGTTGCAGATAGTCATTCGCCCTTCCATAGAAAGTTTGCGGATGGCTTCTCCTGAATATTCGATGACGGAACCCTGGCCGCCGTTTGTGCCAATCACACCAATGATGTAGAGGATGATGTCTTTCGGAGTCACACCAGGTCCAGTGTCTCCTTCAATGGAGATGAGCATGTTCTTTGACTTCTGATGAACCAGAGTCTGCGTTGCCAGTACGTGCTCTACTTCGCTTGTGCCGATTCCAAATGCAAGAGCACCAAATGCACCGTGCGTGCTTGTATGAGAATCTCCGCAAACGATGGTGAGGCCAGGCAAAGTCAAACCCATCTCAGGACCAATGATGTGGACGATCCCTTGATCTGGATTGTTCAAATCAAAAATCCGAATCCCGGCGTCTTTGCAGTTTTTAGACAGAGTCTCCATCTGTATTCTGGAGAGTTCGCCTGCAGCGCCCCAGTCTCTAGAACGAGTGGAGACGTTGTGATCCATGGTTGCGAACGTTAGATCCGGTCTGCGAATCTTACGGCCGGCCATTCGAATCCCTTCGAAAGCCTGAGGAGAAGTTACTTCGTGAACCAGATGCCGGTCTATATAGAGAAGCACAGACTCTGCGTCCTCATTTACAATGTGGTTTTCACGAATTTTGTCGTATAATGTGCGTGGTTTCATCGCCGGGTACAGAAAACGAAAAAGGCCCTATTCCAGAAAGGATTTTATGTCTTTTTTTACATGGGCATGCCTGGAATTCAATGGACGGCACCCGCCCGCTTGAGGCCATTTGCTTATGAAACGTCGCCTACTTCTACTGGTACTTTTGCCCGTTCTCTGCGGACAGACTCCATCCAGATTGTCCCGCATTACTTTTGCACGCGGAGAAATATTCGTCACTCATGCAGGGGAAACAAAACCAGCAGAGTCTGGCCAGATCTTATACCATGACGACATGATTCGCACTGGAAAAGATTCTTACGCAGAGGTGATGGTTCAAAACGTAGGTGTATTCAGGCTGGCTGAAAACTCCGAACTAAAACTGGAAGAACTTCAATCCAAAGACAAAACCATCATTCGCCTGGATAAAGGTAAGGCCGGCTTCTTCCTGTTAAAGATTCCATCGAAAGAACAAGTGCAGGTAAGATTGCCAACGGCGGTGGCAGGTGTTCGCGGAACCAACTTCCTCGTGTCTGCTGAAAAAGGCTCCAAGGTGGCACTCTTCGGAGGAGCGGTTCAAATGGAAGACACCGCCAAAAAAAGTGTCGTGATCGACAAGCCCGGAGAGATCACTTTGAAAGCAGGAGAATCTCTTGCGAACAAGAAAGTGGAAAAGCTCAGTGCAGAATCCATCGCAGATATGAAAAAACTGGAAGAGATGCTTCCGCTCAATTTGCAATCCGTTCCACAGGATCCAGGGAGGATGAACCAGACAGACCTGGACGCCCCGCAGGGATCTGATCTAAAGAAACCGTGAAACGTTCTCGCACCGGGAACTTGCTGCCAGGAGTCATTCTGGCAGTTGGTTTCGGATTCTCCATTGGCTTCTTCTTGATTTCGCGCGATGCAGTGGACAGACAGGTGCGCGATTCCTTTCACCTGACTGTAAGCTTTGAGGCGGCAGCGATCAAAGACAACATGCTGATGCATGAAAAGGAGCTGCGTGAATTGGGTGCTGCAGTTCAGGGCCTGGGCGGAGGACCAGCCTTGCAGAGATATCTTCAGGGAGTGGACTTCGGCACCAACTTTCCGGGATTCGAGACCATTGATTTCATTTCCACTTCCGGCGGATTACAAAGACTCTACCCTGCAGGCGAAAGACTCTCTCAAAATACGTACGCGCATCTGCAAGGCGAATTGGGGAAAGCACGCGCTCAGAAATTCCTGGTGGCAATGGCAAGCCCGGGAGATGATCAGATCATTACGTGGGTGCAGCCTCTGGACGGAGGAGATCTTATAGTTTCTAAAGTAAGTTTGGCCAGATTGATCCATGCACTCTTTCGCGATCGCGCAGTGTATACCCTGGATCCAGGCAGTCAGGGTGTTTACTTCGAAGTGATCACCATCAGCACAGGAGGATTGCAGAAGCATCTGTATTTCCCCATGCCAGCAGATTTTGAAGACACTGCAGGCCGCACTCTTCCCTACATGATCCTTGGTTCCGGCTCGATTATCTCTCTTCTTCTTTTCATTGTGATTCGCTCACTCTCCGGTGCTAGAGATCAGGCTCTGACTCTGGCAGAAAAAATGACGGAAGATTTCCGGCGCGCCACCAGTGAAGCAATCCGCGCCAACCAGGCTAAATCAGAATTCCTGGCAAGTATGAGTCATGAAATTAGAAATCCAATCCACGTAATCACTGGCATGAGCGAAATTCTTGCCGGCACAAATCTCGCAGAAGACCAGAGAGATTATTTGCGTTCCCTGCGAAATGCGGGCGATCATCTTCTTGGCCTCATCAATGACATTCTGGATCTTTCGCGCATTGAATCAGGGCAACTGGAGCTAGAAGAGATCGACTTTTCTCTGAAAGAAGCAGCGGGCCAGGTGATGGAGCTCTATCGCTACCGCGCTCAGGAAAAAGGAATTGCGCTGAATCTGAATTTTGGTCCGGACGCGCCTGACATTGTGCGCGGAGATCCAGTACGATTCCGCCAGATTCTGGTGAATTTGACTGGAAACGCGATGAAATTCACTGCGAAAGGAAGTGTCACCATTCGAGTAGAAAAGCATCCGCTGGCAACAGAGAAGCAGCCTGGAGTTCATGTGTCCGTAACAGACACAGGGATAGGAATTCCAGCAGACAAGCAGGCAGCCGTGTTCGAAAAATTCACGCAGGTAGATACGAGCACCACAAGAAGATTTGGCGGAACAGGACTTGGTCTGGCCATCTGTAAGAAACTGACGGCGATGATGCACGGAGACATTGGTCTGGAAAGTGAACCCGGCCGCGGCAGTACGTTTTTCTTTCGCGTACTCTTCGCAGCTCCTGCAGCTCCCGCAGGCACCACAGCAGCACCCGTGGCGGCACCCATTCCTGTTTCAGACAGACCCATCCGCATCCTGCTTGCAGAAGATGCGGAGGACAATAGAAGCATCATCGCTCTTTTTCTGCGAGCTGTCCCGCACGAGCTAACAATTGCGGAAAACGGAGAACAGGCTGTGGCTGCATTCGC
>Ga0268298_10003789_pt1 | contig 15160 bp, 12 predicted proteins | sample WWTPWeurt_MetaG_FD_194462 | JGI IMG/M metagenome (GOLD analysis project Ga0268298, IMG submission 194462) | Activated sludge microbial communities from WWTP in Nijmegen, Gelderland, Netherland - WWTP Weurt | ecosystem: Engineered > WWTP > Aerobic digester > Activated sludge | place... | reverse complement strand
GAAATCATTGGTCAGAGCTACATGAAATTCTCCAGTTTGATCATAAGTTACAAGACCTATCCGATCAAACGAAGATGATAATTTATCAATAAAGCTGTAGGCAGCCGGTTTAATGTGACCGTCTAATGGATCACAAGTATGAGCAATGTTGCAATATTTGGCCATACAGGCTGAATTGGACGTGCTCCAAGCTGCAGTTGAACAACCGCTGATGCTTTTGCGAACTGTGGTCCAGTTTGCAGGCTGCAATGTGTCATACACCATCGATGTGGATAGATCCAACACAAGGTAAAGATCCAGGGGAGCGCTTTCACCTTCGCCAATTGCATAAATGGGTGTAGTCGTCCAACCAATCATTCTTAAAATTGAATATTTATACGTAGAGTCCGCTCGGACTGACACTACTTTACGCGGAGGGTCATATGTAGGAAAATAAATTGTCAATGGCTTGGTTACCGGATCATAGTCATAATTGTGCAGGCGCATATAGGTATACGCACTCGCAATCGCTTTGGATTGATCTGGCAGTTTGTTTGCAGCAGCCAGTGCAGCGGCATCAACAGAAGAGCTTAATTTTTCTTGCGTAATATACAGCAAGGTTGCATCAATTGCCAAACCCAAAAAAGCCAACAAAACAATAAAGCCCAATGCCAACAAAATGATGATTTGGCCCTTTTCTGTTGTATGGCTGGGGTGTTTTAATGTTCGGTTCAACATGTTGTTTTTCCTTCTACCAACCGACTTCCTAACGCTGGACTAAATGAATGGAATATGTTCTGATGATGAAAGGATCAGGAAAAAAATTGGATAAAATTGGAAAATTTAACATCAGCCTATGATTGAAGAGAATTTCAATCGCAACAATCCTGGAAGAAGGATCACCTGTGCGCAACCGATTGGTGATTACAGCTTGAGTGATTGATGTATTATAGGAACTCGCCTTCATTTTATTCACCACATAATTTTGAACGGTTGTTCCGCCCGCCAAATCTGCGCGAACAATCATCACATCAACCAGTGCACTGCCATTATATTTTTCATTAGCCAAATTTTGGGTTATGTAGGTGTATATTTCGCTATCCGTGTATAATGCTGAGCCTTGTGAACCCATCCGTGAACTACTCGTAGCTACATAAAGCAAAGCCAGATACGTGCGACCTGCAAAAACTATCTCAACCATCCCCATTAAAAGGAGAACAAGAATGGGCAAAGCAAGTGCCAGTTCAATCATGCTTTGACCGCGTTTACCTGCAGAATGCGCATGAAATAAAGTTATACCATGAACACGGTAAAGCTTCTTATCGCTTTTTAGCACATCCATATAATTTTCTCCAATAATCAGCCCACCTGACATCAGCCTGGAAGCTGGGAAGCCTTAAGGTTTTCCAATCAAACCCTTAGGATAAATTCAAGCAGTTTTAGCAACCCAAATTTGTGATCCTCTTCTAAAACGATTTGCCTTTATCCCAGGTCCGCAAAGAAACCAATTTTCTTGAATTTTATAAACCAAACAACTCAAAAAAGATGTGACTCAATAAAAATCTATTAGAATTATGAGTCAAATTAATTGTAGCAAATTATCCCCCAAAAATCAAGACGGAATCGCTGATAGGCACACGCCTTGCTTAAAGGCGGGGCTTGGGGTGTTTGTTTCGTGCTAACGCCCGAAACAAACACCCCAAAATCATCTTTCAGCTATTCTGGCGGCAGGGTTTCGGACTTTAAGAAAACCTTGGCTGATAGCACCCATCGGCACTTGTGTAAACAATTTGTTTTATGATACAATATATTCATAAATGGGGTACTAGTAGGGGTTTAAGGCTTCGAATGCCTCAAAAACTTTGTAATGAACCCCATAAAAAACCTGGATAAATATGATTAGGCAGAGGTGGCGTATTCAACATCCATCGGATGGCTTTCGTAATACTTTTCAGCAAAAACTGGCAGAAAATATAACACTACCAGTTGAAAATCTTTAATCATTTTAACTTCTGCCTGTTGTCAATTTGGAGGGAGCATTGAACCGAAATCTTAGTATTGGCATCCTCATTTTATTCATCGGAATGGTGCTGGTTGGGATTGGCATTTACGCAATCAGCAACATCTTCACCACCACCTTGCAACCTCTCCCGCCACCGACCCCCATACCCCCAGTTACAGATAAAGTACTGGTAATGGTCCATGACGTGCCGATTGGTTATGTGATCCAAGCAGATGATGTGATTCAATTATCTATCCCGGTTGAATTGATCCCGCGCAACGCCATGAGTGAACCGGAACAAGTCATTGGACGCATGACCAAAACGCCTTTAATTTCTGGCGAAACTTTATTACCCCACCACCTGGCTGACCCGACCAACATCACTCACGACAAGGCATTTATCATTGGCAACAACATGGTTCTGATGGGATTTCCCGCGTCGGACTTGATGAGTGGAATGAATGTGCTTCAAGATGGGGATGTGGTTGATTTTTTGGTGACATTACCCTACGAAATTAAAGTCGTCGAAACCAACGATTTAGGCACAGTCAATCAGGCTGCTAATCCTGACACCTATTTATCGGTCTTGATGACATTCGATGCCATTCAGAAACTGCGCCTGACGGCGATTGTTGTAGATGTGATATACAATGATCAACAGTATGCACAGCCAGTGATTTCGGTGTCAGGAAGTGCCGAAAGTCCTCCAACGCCAACACCGCAGCCCAGCCAAATAAATGTCCAGGGTTACCTGCTTGCGCTTGACCCGCAGGATGCCCTGGTGCTAAAAAACCTGAAAGACGCCGGCGCAATTTTTGATGTGGTGCTGCGCAACCCGCGCTCCGACACCGAATTTAACCTTACCCCGGTAACGATAGATTACTTGATCGAACGTTATAACCTGCCGCGCGAAGTCCAGGGTAAATAAAAACTTCGAGGAAATTAGATGGCAAACCCAACTCGCATTCTCCTGATCTGTGATCGTCCTGATCTGCAAAATCAAGTGGTGACTGCTTTGCAAGCTGAACCAGAATTTACCCTTGTCGATATGGTGACTGAATTGGCCCGGATTGGGCGGGATGTCGCCCTTGCCAAAGCAGATCTGATCATCGTTGATTACATCCTGAACAACCAACCCACGATCGATATCTTTGATGACATCCTGGTGGCAACCCCCGATGCCGTCATTATTGCTATTTTACAAAACAGTGACCCAGCAGCCTCACAACAGGCAGTCCTGGCTGGAGCCCGCGCATTTGTGATCCAGCCATTCTCGCAAATCAACCTGCTCAGCACTCTCCGCCGAGTGCGCAGTCTGGACCAGCGCCGCACCCAGATGCGTGCCGTGGGAATTGCCCGCCTGAGCGATGTGGCCCAACCGCTGCGGATCATTTCCGTTTTCAGCCCACGCGGCGGGGTTGGCACATCCACAATTGCAACCAACCTGGCCATCGGTCTGCAGGAACTAACCGGCGCACGCACGCTCCTCTTGGATGGCAACTTGTTTTTTGGTCATCTCGACCTGATGTTGAATATCCGTAACCGCAACAACCTGGCTGACTTGCTGCCGCACGCATCGCACCTGGATGAAACCTTAATCCGGGATGTCGTGGTCAATCACATTTCCGGGATAGAAGTTTTGCTCACCCCCAACAATTTCTCGGTGGCTCAGGGTGTGCACCCCGAAGACCTATTTAGTATGGTCTCGGCGCTCTCCCTGGTTTACAAATATGTCGTAATTGATGCCGGTCATACCTTGAACGAAAATACCGTCACACTGTTGGATGTGGCAGACCGTGTGTTGCTGGTGACCAACCCCGAGCTGGCAGGTCTGAAAGACACAAGCCGTTTTATCCAGATCACCTGGGGGCTTTCTTACTCCCATGATAAAGTCCTTGTGGTTTTGAACCGAGCCGGAATGCCCGGCGGGATCCGGACAGGCGACATCACCGGCACCCTGCACCAGGAGGTATTCACCCAGGTGCCAGATGAAGGAGCGCGCCCCCTGCGCTCCATCAACAGCGGCATTCCATTGATCAACCGTTATCCGCGCAGCGGCGCCAGCAAAGCAATCCACAAGATTGCCAAACAACTTTCTGAGATGACATCAGCCCGAACAATTTCGCTTGCAACAACGCCAGAGACGGGCCAGGCCCGGATTGATGCCCTCATGGCATCCAGCCAGTTTGGTTAAAAAAAATGGGCACCAGCTCCCAACTAGTAACGTTTTTACCGCTTTTACTCGCTGTGGTCGTGACCACCATTGTTCTGCTGGTGGTCATCGTCCTGGTTGCGCGCTTTGTGGGTTCGCGAACCGAGCTCAATGAACGCCTGAATATCTATGCTGAAGTCCCGGTAGCCAACCAACGGCGCGTATCCACCCGCCGGATGAACCAGTTTGCCCGTTTCCGCTACTCGGTCAACAATTTTCTGGTGGCATTTGCGCCTGAATCACTCACCATACAAATCTCTTCAGCCAACTGGCCGATTACAGAAACGGAATACTTACTCATCCGCCTGTGGGGCGCGGTCTTGGGCTTCGTGATCGGTTGGCTTGTATCCAACAACCCATTTCCTGGCATCGGCCTGTCCTTTATCGCTTTCATTATCCCCAGCATCCTGCTCAACACGAGCATCCGCCGCCGACAGCAAGCTTTCGAACGCCAGATGGTGGATGTGCTGGTATTAATTAGCGGCGCAGTCCGGGCTGGCTACAGCCTCCTGCAAGCCTTGGAAGTGGTGGTGCGCGAACTGAATGAGCCCGCTACCGAAGAATTCTCCCGAGTCCTGCGCGAGGTTTCATTGGGTCTTCCCGTCAGTCAGACGCTGCTCAACCTGTATGACCGCATGCAAAATGACGATCTATACCTGGTGGTGACAGCAATTAACATCAATCTCATGGTTGGAGGCAACCTGGCTGTGATGCTCGATGCCGTAACCGAAACCATCCGCGACCGCATTCGCCTGTTTGCGGAAGTGCGGATGCTTACATCACAGCAGCGCTTCAACAGCTACCTGCTGACGTTGATGCCGGTTGGAGTAGGTGCTGCCTTCTTCATGCTCAACCCAGCCTACATTATGCGTCTTTTTGAACCGACTGTTTTTTTATGCATCCCGATCGGCGCCGTGATCAGTGTGATCTTGGGGAATATCTCCATCAACCGTATGGGAAAAATTGAGGTGTAACCATGGATATGCTGCGACTCATCATTTATGCGATCCTCATTGTCCTGGCAGGAAGTGCTTTTCTTCTGATCAGCCTTCAAATATTCCACACCAATCAAATGTCACGCCGGATGAAAGATTTTATTGACGAGGACACCCGCAAACCAACCGACCGCCAGCAGGTTGCCACTATCGCCCGCCAATTCAGCGGTTCTTTGGCCAGCCGAATTATTTTCCCATATGTGCGCAATATCGCCCAGTTTTTTGGCCGGCTGACGCCCGCCGGGTTGATCGAATATATTCAAAAGCAGTTGCTCATCGCCGGCAACCCAAATAACCTGGGGTGGCGCGAAATAGTGGGGATGTGCATCATTTTGGGATTCGTGGGATTCGGTGCAGGCTTTCTTTATCTCAGACGTGAAATCAGCATGCTCAACCTGCTCCTGGCGATCTTGATAGGCGTTCTTAGCACGATGCTGCCAATCTACTGGCTGCGTGCCAAAGCGCTTGCCCGCCAAAAAAAGATCCGCAAAGGTCTGCCTGATGCTCTGGACATGCTCAGCATTTGTGCTACCGCAGGTCTTGGTTTTGACCAGGCCATGCAGCGCATTGCAGAGTATTGGAATACGCCAATCGGTCTTGAGTTTGGCCGGTTGATCACCGAAATGGAAATGGGCCTGTCCCGACGCGATGCTTTGCGCAACATGTCCGATCGCATTCAGGTCAACGAAGTCAGCAGTTTTGTGGCATTTGTCCTCCAATCCGAGCAAATCGGGATGAGCATTTCAGACACACTGCGCACGCATGCCGCCCAAATGCGAGTGGAGCGCCGTTTTAAAGCTCAAGAGCAAGCCCAGAAAATTCCAACCAAAATGCTGATTCCGCTGGTTTTCCTGATCTTTCCAGCACTGCTGGCTGTGATTTTAGGCCCAGCCCTTCCAGATCTTGTCGGAATTTTCAAAAACTTATAGGCTAAAAAATGACCGCAACGACTTCCACAAAACAAACACCACCCTATCTGCAAGATCCACTCTTTGCCGATGCAATGAGTTTATTACAGAAAGGCTCATGGACTGCTGGTTTAGATCAGATCCACCAATTACAGAGCCAGTACCCCGAAGATCTGGAACTGGCCCGCCTTTATGCAGAGATGTCAATTCGCTCACAGGTTGATGTGTACGAACGCGAGGAAAATCGTAAGCAAACAATTCAGAAAATCCTGCGCTATTCCTTGATCATCTGCGTTTTGGCTTTGGTGTCAACCCTTGTTTGGTGGTCTACAACCCAATACGCGTCATATATCCAAAACCAGCTCGAGCAAGTACGTCTGATCGCTAAAAAGAATGCTGAGGAGCTTGAAACCTATACTCGTTTCCGAGACGGACAGAACCTTCTGCTGGCTGATCGCCCCACCGCTGCCCTATTGAAGTTTCATGAAGTTGAACAAATCAAACCCGATTACCCTAACCTGGATTTGTATATCCAACAAGCAGAAGCTTTGGCAGTCATTGAGGCTGAATACGACCGAGGCATCGTATTCTTAGAAGAAAATAAGACCTTAGAAGCTCAGGAAATTTTTAACCGCCTGAACCAGGCAGTTCCAAATTATCGAGATGTGAGCATTCGTGTCGAACAACTTGAAAAACTGTCTAGTCTGGATGCCTTGCTGAAAAAAGCCGCCAGCGCTTTTGATCAGGAGCAATGGGAGGATGCAATCGCTGCCTACCAGGCGATTAAAGACACAGATCAGTCCTACCAGAAGGAATTTGTTGAACGCCGGTTATACGATAGTTATTTATTCGCCGCCCAGGCGGTCCTCGACCAGCCTGAAACCACGACCGATGAGCTGATTAATGCAAAGCAGTTACTTACTAAAGCTCTATTAATTTTCCCCCAGGATCAGCAAACCGCTGCAAGCCGGGAAAATCTACAGGAGTCCCTGGATCAGGCGTTGTATTCCACTTACCTGGAAGCAGCAAATGTAATACTTTCCTCTCCAGAGGGATCTTTGACGAAACTAAATTCGGCCAACGAAATGCTGAAAAATGCTCTGAAAATCCGTTCAGATGACCAGGATGTTATTAAATTGGTCGACACCAGCAACCTTTATTTGCGGGCTGTCGAAGATTTCCAAACCGGCAGCTGGAACATGGCAATCGAGGATATCGAAACTGTCATCGCAAACAACCCCAATTTTGCCTGGAATACCTGCCAACAGCTTCTATACGACTCTTTCTTTGAACGCGGCCGGGTCGCTTTAAAGGCCAGAGAATTTACCCTTGCCATGGCGGATTTCCAAAAGGCGATTGAAACTGCCGAAATGATGCCTGACAACCGGTTGGTCAGGCTGGCAGTCCAACTGGAATATGTGCAGGCATTAGGTGACCAGGATCTATACGAGGAGGCAGCCGCCTATTACCAGAAGATCCTGACGGAGGCGGACCTTCTGACCCTGGCGGACAAGTTTAATCCAGTCATTGCGAAGCAGTTTGAAGACGCCAGCACACTTGTCGATATTGGCAACTTCCAGGCCGGATATATCGCTTACCGGGACGCGCTGAAGAACATCTCCAGCTTGATGGGAACCAAAAAATATACTATTCAAGAAGGCGATTACCTACCCTTGCTCGCAGCTCATTTTCACACGTCCTCAAATTTGATCGTCAGTGATAATGTATTGATCAGCCGCCGCCTGGAACCAGGCATGATATTAACGATAAGGTTTCTAAAAACCACGCCTGCGCCTTAAGCGATTTCGGCGGATGAAATTTATAGGAGACGACCATGTTTAATAATCGCCCTGCTGTTACCAATGTTAAAACCCAACCGGTGAGTGGAGAAACGCCTCAACAAACCTATCGCCAGGACACATCCTCCGCCCTGACCGCAGATATGTATCACATCCGCGAGCGAGTTCAGCGCAAGTTACTGGCAGATGTGGATGGTGAAATTAACACCGGGCACACCGCCCAAATGCAGCAGACGATTGAGGCCTATTTCAACCAGGTGCTGACCGAAGAAAACCTGCTCTATACCCGCACAACCCGCAATAAATTATTGGAATGGATTGTCGCTGATATTCTAGGATATGGACCGATTGAACCACTTTTAAATGATCCTTCGATCACAGAAATCATGGTCAATGGTCCCAAATTGATTTATGTTGAGCGGCACGGCGCCATTGAAGAAACCGATGTGACCTTTGAAAGCACTGACCATCTCATGCGTATCATCGACCGGATTGTATCGCCACTCGGCAGGCGGGTAGATGAAACGTCCCCCCTGGTGGACGCCCGTTTGCCCAGCGGTTACCGGATTAACGCCACCATCCCCCCACTGGCCCTGGATGGCCCCATCCTGACGATCCGAAAATTTGCCCAAACGCCTTTCACCATCCAGGATTTGATTACCAACGCCACCCTCACACCATCCCTGGCAGACTTCTTAAGGGCCTGCGTTGACGCCCGCATGAATATCGTCATTGCCGGAGGCACTGGTTCCGGAAAGACCACGCTCCTCAACGCCATCTCAACCTTTATCTCTTCGGCGGAACGAGTAATCACCATCGAGGATACAGCCGAGCTGCAGTTGAAGCAGCGCCACGTTGTGCGTTTAGAAAAACGCCCACCCAATGTGGAAGGCAAAGGCGAAATCACGATTCGCTCCTTGGTCATCAATGCCCTGCGTATGCGCCCAGACCGGATCATCGTTGGCGAAAGTCGCGGCGGGGAAGCCCTGGATATGCTCCAAGCCATGAATACCGGCCACGATGGCTCTATGACCACAATTCATGCCAACACCCCCCGCGACACACTGCGCCGGATTGAAACGATGGTCCTGATGTCTGGAATGGACCTGCCGCTGAGAGCGATCCGTGAGCAAATTGCATCCGCAATCAACCTGGTGATCCAAATCGAACGCATGAAAGACGGCACCCGGCGCGTCACAGCGGTTTCGGAAGTACAGGGTCTGGAAGGTGATACCATCCTGATGCAAGACATATTCGTCTTCGAGCAGACTGGGATGCAAAATGGGCGCGTCTTGGGCCGCTTGAAATCCACAGGTCTGCGCCCGCTCTTCGCTGAAAAATTCGCTTCCCAGGGTATTCGCCTTCCTGCCTCGATTTTTGATCCGAATGAATATTTGTAAACGAGTACCAATTCGTTATCGTAAACCAAGAAACTCACATCATAATTTAAAATCAGGAATAAAGCTGTTTCTGATTATCCTCATCGCAGTACAGTTTCTCATCATACGGCCAGATCGGGCGATTGGCGCATCCACGCCTACCCCGAATTCTGCGGCCAGCCCCTATGGCATTATTGAATATGTCATGGATCTCTCGGCAAGCATGGCCCGCCCCTTGCCCGATGGTGAGACAATTTGGGATAAGACTCGGGCCTCGATTGCAACTTATGAGAATTACTTGCTCAGTTCAAGCCTGGCGTTTAGTCTCCGCACGTTTGGCTATCCCGACCTGGATTGTGAAATGCAAGTAACACCCAACAAACCCATTATCGCCCCGCGAATGGGCTCTGGGCTGGAAATTGTCAATGCCATGAAAAAAATCGTGCCGAATCCTTCTACAGGTGTAGGTCGATCGGGTATTCTTTGGGCTATTTCTAAAGCAATTGACGATTTGAGTGTGATTGGTGCTGCGGCCGGAGAGCATCGTTCAATTATTGTTTTTACAGATGGCAAAGAAAACTGCATTGCCAAGCCCGATCGGCAGGCCTGGCTTACGTCGTATCTTGAAAAAACCGAAACCCTTGCTCAAGAGGGTATCCAAGTAAAAAGCTATCTATTGATCATCGTCCCTGAAGAAGATGATATATGTTCCTTGTTTGAAGGTCAGGAAGAACGGATTGAATGTATTGCCGTTTCTGAAGTGGAGGCAAGCAATCTGCCAGGGGTTGTTGAATCAATTCTTTTTGAAACAATATCCCAACCGGAAGAAATAGTAACAGAAACCCCACCTGTCTTTGAAATAACGCCCGAATTTGCTTTTACACCGATGGCTGAACAGGTGGTTGTACCAACTGGAAAACCACTGGCAACCTTGAATCCGCTCTTGCTAACGCCTATCCCCACTCCGGGCCAACAATCCAGCGAAAACTCCACAGTCGATATCAAAGTAATGCTGCCGCCAATTCTGTTAATTGTGACGGTTTTGGTTGTGCTATTAGTTTTTGGTGCGCTGAATTACAAGGGCCTCTTTAGACGGCGTTAAACCGTCGGCTGAAAATCAAGGATAGACACCGCCAGTCAGTGGTGCCCGATTGCTGGATTTCAAGGATCCCCATACAAAAACAGTTCCATTGTATGCAGGGCTTGTATCACAACGCCCATTGAACAACCGGTCACAGGCTGCAGAAGCTTTTCTGGTAAGCCACGATTTAATCCGTTTTTCGCTTATATCACCCTTGTCAACAAAGCTGAATGTTTTGTAAACAAAATCACTCTCGCTCCCCCACATCTTTTCCAGCTCGCTCTGCGAATATTTATGGTGCAGGTTATATTCGCCTGGATTAACTTTGACAGCAGTTCCATCATAATTTAAACCTAATCCAGGTTTCAGGACACCACCGCTGATCAGATAGCCATCAACAATTACCCCATGCCAATCCAGTGGTTCGCCATAGCTGCGCAAGAACTCCCCACCCGGACAGCTTGCCCAGCAGCGTGCTATTCCAGTCCGAAATTCTACATGAAGATGCGGTCCACTGCTGCTGCCAATCTTCCCACTTGTTGTCACGCCCAGCAGCCTGCCCTGCTCGATCCAATCACCGACTCGCAGTGCAGGGTTGGGCTGCATGTGCCCATAAATCAAAACCGTTCCGCTAAATTGATTTCGGACAACCACCCAGCACCCCATCCCACCTATCCCGTTATCTGCCGAGCGTTCTTTTTGGCAGTTTAGGGCAGGATACTTTAACGGATCAGGATATATTTCTACAACAGTTCCATCTGCCATAGAGAGAACATTCATAGAGCCTGAACTGCCGCCAAAATCCAATCCTGAACCCAAGCCAGCAGAATAGGTCGTGTTATAACCATTTCCTGCATTCCAGGCATGTGGCCCGCTGATCATCAACCCGCTAAAAGTATGCTCAAAGGGCAGCTTTAATACAGGCAAATACATTTTCGCTGTAATTTCGGCCAGGCTTAAATTGTCCCAAAAACCAGTTTCAATAGGATCAGCGCCAACTTGGTCAGTACATAGGGCATATCCCAACTTAAAATATCCACGACAATTTGCCTGGGCCAGAGAACCGATTTGGGATGAAATAGGTAACCCAAATTTGTTCCGCGCTATATGGTAGTAATCACCCAGGTCTGAATGGATGATAAATGCAATTTTCTCCGCAGCATCATAGTAAATTCTTCCATATTGAAATTCCTGGAACTTATTTTGCTCCGCACCACACGGAATTTCCAGACCGGAGGAAAAATCTTTCTCCAATGACACAGGCAGCCCCAAAGTTTGGCTAACGGGATCCTCTTCATTTAATCGATAAACCCTGCCGATTATTCCAACAGGTTGTTTCAAACAAGCAGCCGATGCCGAACTGGTTGTAAACGCAAACGAAAGCCGGAACACGCCAGGCAGTAACAAACAAGCAAGTACGGCAAGCCTGCTAATCCAAAGATTCATATGATTTCATGTTATCACGAACAATTTACCCAATCAAGCCATCTTTCGATTACAATATTAATATGAGAACAGTGCGCATCGGCATTGATATCGGGGGGACGTTTACAGATTTTGTCCTATTTGATTCTGCCAATCAGCAAATCACTACGTTTAAAATCCTTTCCACGCCTCGAGATCCGGGCCAGGCCGTTTTGAATGGCCTACAGCAGGCTGGGCTGCTTCCGCCGCCACCGGATACCCGATTGGAGATCATGCACGGGTCAACTGTCGCCACAAATGCCTTGTTGGAGCGTAAAGGCGCTGCCATTGCCCTCATCGCAACCCGAGGTTTCAAGGACATCCTCCAGATTGGCCGCCAAAACCGGCCCGAGTTGTACAACCTGAATTTTCAACTGCCCGCCCCGCTGGCTCCGCCCGAATTGCGATTTGAAATTGATGAACGTGTCAGCGCTGAAGGAGTTGTGCTCAAGGCAGTCGATCCAACCGAGCTGGACGATCTGGTCCACCTGGTCACCGAAACTGGTGTCCAGTCTGCTGCCGTCTGCCTGCTTTTCTCCTTCCTCAAACCCCAACACGAACTGCAAATCGCTGCTGCTTTACGCAAAGCCGGTCTGGCTGTCTCGGCTTCGTGCGAAATCCTGCCAGAATATCGAGAATATGAACGCATGAGTACCACTGCGGTCAATGCCTATGTCTCTCCAGTTCTGGACCGCTATCTTGGAAATTTAGCCCAGTCATTAAGCCAGGCCGCGGGCTCAGCGTTTAGTTTACAAATCATGCAGTCAAACGGCGGCGTGATGACCGTAGATGAAGCCCGCCGCAGCGGCGTACACTGTATTTTGAGCGGCCCTGCCGGCGGAGTAGTTGGCGCCCAAATGGTTGGAGAAGCTGCCGCGGCCAGCCTGCCTCTGAAGCTTTTAACGTTCGATATGGGCGGCACATCAACGGATGTGGCCTTGATTGATGGAGCGCCACGCCTGACCAGCGAATCCGTAATCAGCGGCGTCCCCATCCGGATACCGGTACTGGAAATCCACACCATCGGGGCAGGCGGCGGTTCAATCGCAGCAGCCGACCTGGGTGGGGCTTTGCGTGTCGGGCCAGAAAGCGCCGGAGCAGTCCCTGGGCCTGCCTGCTATGGGCAAGCCCAACCAGGGAACGGTCCGATACCCCAAGCAACCGTCACAGATGCCAATCTCATCCTGGGACGCCTTGGCGAACCCTATTTTCTGAATGGCTCCATGCCCCTCAACCAGGATCGAGCAAATTGGGCTATCGCCGAATTGGGAGCGCAGCTCAAGCTAGACCTTATTGAAACAGCCCTGGGGATCATTGAAGTTGCCAATGCCCACATGGAGCGCGCCCTGCGGGTGATTTCGGTCGAACGCGGGCGCGATCCGCGCGATTTCACCCTGCTCTCCTTTGGCGGAGCTGGTGGTCTGCATGCTGCCGATCTGGCACGCGGGTTGGGCATTCCGAGGGTCCTCTTTCCCCCCGCAGCTTCTGTCCTCTCTGCGCTGGGTATGGTAGCCGCACGCTCGATCGAAGACTTCTCGCAGACGGTCATGCTGCCGGGCAGCACCTCACCTGCAGTCCTGACAGAAAGACTAAAACCGCTGATCGAACAAGCTCTAAACCAGTTCCAACGTGAAGGGCTGGAGCCAGACTCGCTGCATCTGGAGCCAGCGCTCGACATACGCTATCAGGGCCAGTCCTATGAATTATCAATCCCATGGACAGATGACAGCAGCAGCTTTTTGGAGGCTTTCCATAAAGCCCACAGCCTGACTTACGGCTATGAGGACCCTTCGTCTCCTGTTGAGATTGTCAACCTGCGTCTGCGCGCCAGCGGACCTGCTCCGCTGCTGCAACTGCCTTCAGCCTTACCCCGCGCGGCAGACAACCCGCCAACAGCAGGACCTGATGTCTATAAACTCCAGCCCGTCTATCTGCGCACAGAAAACGGAACGCCCACAGCAGTTATTGCAGCCTGTTACCGCTGGAATACATTACGCCCCAACGATATAATAAACGGTCCCGCCCTGGTTGTGCGCAGCGACACTACGATCCTGCTTGCCCCGGGCGATCAGGCGATCGTGGACAGGTATTTAAATTTGATCGTTGAGATTTCAGGCAATGGCTTACCTGCCTGATCCTGAGAATACCCATTCAACAAACCTGTTTACTGAATTTCGTTTTCAAATTTGAGGTAATTTTAAGGTTAATAAGGCCGATAATACTGGTGAAAACGGGTACAATACCCATAGGTTATTATTGGGAAGGAATCATTTATGTCAAATCATCCCTTGCGAATTTTCACAGGCTCAGCTCACCCAGGCCTCGCTCAAGAAGTGGCTGAAATCCTGCAAGTGCCAGTCGGCAAGTCAACCACCTTACATCTCAATGACAGTGAAGTGTATGTCACAATTGACGAAGTGGTGCGCGACCAGGATATTTTCTTAATCCAACCGTGTGCATCACCTGTCAATGACAATTTGATGGAACTGCTTTTGCTGTTGGATGCATTCCGCCGGGCCAGCGCCCACAGCATAAGCTGTGTGATCCCCTATTTCCCGTATTCACGCCAGGATCGTATGGCCCGCGGCCGTGAAGCTATCAGCTCACGTGCAGTTGCGAACCTGCTGGAAACTCAGGGAGCTTCACGCGTAATTTTTGTTGATATCCACAACCCTGCCACCCAGGGTTTCTTCAACATCCCGGTCGATCCGCTGACCGCTTTACCTTTGCTGGCAAATTACTTCCGTAAACCGGAATACGCCAATGCCGCCATCGTCAGCCCGGATGTGGGCCGCGCCAGTGTGGCTGGCAAATATGCCGGTCTGCTCAATCTGCCGTTGGTCGTAATGCACAAACGCCGCACCAGCTTCTCCGAAACCCGCACCACCCATGTGGTCGGTGATATTGTAGGCCGGCGGCCAATCATCATTGATGATATTATCGCCGGCGGCAGCGTCCTCAAGCAGCTCGATGTGCTCTACGAACAGGGTGCGGCTGGCAAAGCCTGTTTCTCTATCACCCACCCTGTTCTGCTGCCCAGTGCGCTGGAAATCCTGGATCACGACGACCGGATTGAAAAACTTGTTGTCACAAACACAATCCCAGTCCCACCCGAAAAACAGCACCCCAAGATTGAAGTAATCAGCATCGCCTCGATGCTTGCCGAAATCATTTACGACATCCACGAAGGCAAGAGTATTTCCTCTCTCCTCGTCCTGCATTAATCTCATAAATATCGTTTTTGGGTTTAGCCAGAATCAAACACGTGGACACCCTGCGGGTCACAAAAACATGGGCGGATTTCTCCGCCCATGTTTTATAATTGCTCCTGATGCAAACCT
>Ga0268298_10003788_pt1 | contig 15160 bp, 24 predicted proteins | sample WWTPWeurt_MetaG_FD_194462 | JGI IMG/M metagenome (GOLD analysis project Ga0268298, IMG submission 194462) | Activated sludge microbial communities from WWTP in Nijmegen, Gelderland, Netherland - WWTP Weurt | ecosystem: Engineered > WWTP > Aerobic digester > Activated sludge | place... | reverse complement strand
ACTACCACCTCCCGATTTCGATGCCGTCCGGTGGCGGCGTCCAAGAGTTCTCGGCACGCACCGACCGCGACTACCACCTCCCGATTTCGATGCCGTCCGGTGGCGGCGTCCAAGAGTTCTCGCTCGGCCCTCCTCCAGGCTGGCACATCGGCTCTCTGAGGTTCGGGAGCACCGCCGTAGCGGGCACCGCTTTCACCGGCTGGACCTGAGAAGGCTGTCGTGAGCATCTTCGCCGACCTGACCCCCTCAACCGGTGTTGAGCGTCGCGTCGACCTCGGCGACGACAAAACGCTCCTGTTCATGGACGACGGACGCGTCTTGTTCCGGCACCACTGCCTGACCGGGCGGGCCGGTGATCCTGAGCGGCATCCGATCATTAACGCCGCTGCCCTCCGGCACACAATCGTGTCAGATGACCCGGTGACGATCGCCCCGTCGATCCTGTGCGAATGTGGTGCCCACGGGTACGTGACCGACGGCCGATGGGTCGACTGCTGACAGGAGACGTTCATGGACGCTGGCGAGGTATTCCGCAAACACGGGGCACCGAAATGCTGGACCACCCCCGGTTCAACCGTCGACGGGATCGGGTTCACGCTCGGTCACGGGTCGTGGCCCGTCTTCGATGCCCGCCAAGCGACCACACGCCGGGCGATCGTCCGAAACCCCGCCGTCCTCGACGAACCCGCACGCTGGACCGGCACCTGGCAGCCCCGACACCTGACCGGCATCTGGTTCATCGACTACTTCGCCGGGATCGCCGAAGCGAACAAGCAGGTTGGCATCCCCTGGAACCCCGACTGGAAAGGCCCCGGTGGCACCCAACCAGCCGCAGCGGACAACGGGATCATCATCACAGACGTCGACGGGTCGTGGTGGGAACTCCTCGGCATGGCCCCGGCCTCCTGGCCTCAACCGTCGGGCGCTTACCGCGTCGACGGATGCTCCCACCTTCGCCCAGGCGACAAGGTCCAGGGGTCGCAGGGGCCGTGGCCGAAACTCGACGGACTGCTGCGCCCCTCCTGGCTCACAGGCCCGTGGCCCGGCCCGGTCCGTCTGGTCGGATTCAACGTCGCGTACGGCCCCGGAGCGAAAGCGGCACCGGGGGCTCGGGTCGAGCACCCGCGACCCGGCCTCCCTTCCGGGTACGCGGTGGCGTTGCCTTCGGGGGACGACCCGCGGATGCTGCGCTGTGGTCAGCCTCTCAAGGTGCGGATCACCGACCAGCGGATCGAAGAATGGCTCGACTCCGAGCTGGTGCCGCTCAACTCGACGCTCCGCGTGTCGAAACGGTGGGCGGCGATCGGGATGCGAACCCACGGGATGCGCCTGTCCGAAACAGGCACCGGGCCGCCGATCCTCGAATCGTCCGGCGGGGCAGTCGATGCCGCCGAATGGAAAGCCTGCGGGATCTCCACAGAAGCGGACGCCAACAACCTGTGCCGCAACCTGTTCCGCTTCGGGGAACTCGTCGCAGCGTGACCCTCCTGCCCGGAACGGGCCCCGGTGGTACAGTCAGACCGCCCATAGCGGCCCACAACGTCGCTTCAGTGCGGGAGGACAACCAGTGACTTCATCAGCCAGCACGCGAGGATGGGGTCCCGGTTGGCCAACGAACCGTTCACGCGACATGGCACGCGTCACCGCACCGTCCGGCGCACGATGGGACGTGCACCGCGACGTCGCGCCGATCCTGCAACGGATCGTCAACGAGGCGGAGCAGCGCGGCTACCGTTTCCACAAGGGGCCCCGCGATGTCCCCGACGACTGGGGCTACTCGAATCGGCCGATCCGAGGCACCCGCGTGCCGAGCAATCACTCATGGGGCCTGGCCATCGACATCGACGCTCAGGACTACCCGCAGGGCCAGCGCCGCAAGGTGCCGCCCGCATGGCTCATCGACCTGTTCCGCGCCTACCGCTGGGAATGGGGTGGCGGATGGTCCTACGCCGACCCGATGCACTTCGAGTTTTCGGGCACCCGCAACGACGCTCGCCGAATGGTCGCGATGATGACCGCCACCCCACCGCCCTACACGCCGCCCCCGACTCCCGCCCCGTCCCCGCTGCCGATCCGGTCACAGATCGCCGTCGGGGCCCAGGGTAGGCTCGTCGAGATCGCCCAGTGGGAACTGGCCGTGATCTCCGGTGCCCAGTTCACCGGCGAGGTCGGGGTCTATCTCGGCCGTGTCCGTGACGCTGTCGCCAACCTCGGGAAGATCCTCGGCAAACCGTGGGACGGCACGATCATCGGCCCCGACCAGTGGGCAGCCATCGACTTCCTCTACCTCTCCAAGGGCCACCAGCCCGTCACAAGCTAGGAGCATCACCATGACCGAGCCCGTCCACCCCACCGTCGCCGGTATCGGCACGTCGATCGTCCGCACCCTCGTGCCGCTCATCGTCGGCGCACTGATCGGCGCTGCCGCGAAGGTTGGCCTTGACCTCGACGACGGCGCGATCGCCTCAGCGGTGACCGTGATCGTCACCACCGGGTACTACGCGCTCGTTCGCGTCCTCGAAACGAGGATCGGCCCGGCGTGGGGCTGGCTCCTCGGCGTCGCCAAGCCTCCGCAGTACGAGACGCCGCCCTACGGCGACTGACCCTCGCGGAACGCCCCGCCGCGTCCCGCCCCGGCAGCACCCGAACCGGTAGGTTGAGCACATGGACCCGTGGATCACAGCAACCGACGTGCTCGCCGACCGGGCGTTCTGCAACCTCGACCTCGAAGACGAAGACCTCGTCGACCGCGCCACCGATGCTGCGGCGGCGGCGTCGGAGATCCTCAGCCGCGAATCCGGGTACACGATCAGAGGGGTTCGCACCGTCACCGTGTGGCCGCGAACCACCGAAGCGTGGGACCCCACAGTTCTCGTCCGCCCCTTCCAATCGTCCTACCCGGCCCCCTGCCCAGTCACCGAAATCACGTTGGAATGGCCTGTCGTCGCCATCGTAAGCGTCACGGTTGACGGCGACACCCTCGTCGCCGGAACGGACTACCGGGTCGAGAACGACCGGTTCCTCGTCCGCCTCCCCGACGACGGGCAGCAGCGATACTGGCCGTACTCGTGGGTGAACAACGGGGACTTCACCGTCACCTACCAGTGGGGCGTCAACCCCGAACCGTGGATGAAAGACGCCGCCCTCGAAGTCGCGGTCGCCCTGCTCCGCGAAGACGTCAGCTCGGTCCCCGCCCTCGCTGCGGGGGTGGACAGCGTCAACCAGCAGGGGACCAGTTTCCGCATCGGGCGCGGCGGTGACAGCCTGCGCGAACGGGCCACACCGGACACGTTCCCCCACCTCGTCCGCTTTTTGAAGCTCGTGAACCCGTCGCAGGAAACGATGCCCACCTACGCGTGGTCACCAGACCTGGGCCACGAACTCCGCTCTACCTGAGGTGACGCCCGCACAGCGGCCACGGGGCGTGCCCACGGGCCTCGAACAAGGCGTACGCCCGCCTGTCCTGCTCGGCGGGTGAAGCCGCCGCAGGGTCCCCTGGGGGCCCGTAGGCGGCCCAGGTGCGGCGATCGAACTGGTATGCGCCACGGTACTTCCCCGACCGGGACACGGCCGTGTAGTCGCCGCCAGCCTCACATTCTCGCAGCGACTCCCAATCGGCCCCGGAAGGGCAGGCTCCACCGCGGCACGGGAGCGGCGGCGGGGGGGCCGGGCAACCGGAAAGCAACAGCATCGTAACCGGAACAAGGGCAAACCGAAGCCACCGATGGTGCATGATATGTGTCTCCTGACCAGAGGAATATGAGAGCGGCCCCGGCAAGGGCCGCTCTCAGCGTATTCGACCGGTCAGCAACACAGGGTGGACCCTCGGAGGAGGGTCAGGTCGCCTTCTTCGCCGGGGCCTTCTTCGCCGGAGCCTTCTTCGGTCCAGGGTCACCGGGCTCTTCCTGCTCCCCCGCCCCTCCGGCATTCAGAGCCCGCGCCGACGGCGGACCGCCCGGCACGGCCTCCTCGGCGAGACGTTCGGCAGCCTCAGACGAGCCGTTGATCAACTCCTCCTGGGCGGCCTCGACGGCGGCGGCAGCAGCGGCCACATCGGCGGGCACAGCCTCTCCGGCGAGGCGCTCGGAGACAGCATCGACATCAGACATGGGAGGATTCCTCTCAGACGGAACTGGTGGTGCAAGCGAACAGTTGGACCGTCGAATCGAACGCCAAAGCGACGGTCCCCTCGACGGTCACATACACGTCGTTCAAATCGAAATCGAAATCGTCACCCGTCTGCTCGGACGTGACCCCATACGACTTGTGGCCGAACGGCTGAGCGCACGCGTACAGGGTGACGTCGGCGGGCTGCTCGTCGAGAGTCGTCAGCTCGGCCGCCGAAATCGCCCCCGCCGAATACACCAGCCGGTTCCCGCTCGGAAGCACATAGTCGTTCTCCGTGTACGCGGTGAACCGTGGCGACACCAGCGGCGAAGCGACCACGTAGCCGCGCCGCTGACCGTTCGTCGCCCACAGGGCACGCTCCAACAGCCCCACCGCAGCCACCAGGGGGCAATCCCCACCAGGGCTGATATCAACCACCGTGGCGGTCGAAATCAGGCGGCGCACCACATACCCTTCGAGGCCGTCCTCGAAATCGGCGATCGTCTTGTCTCTCAGCTCGGCGTACGTGCCCTCCCCGCCCGAGAACTTGCGGCGAAGATACGGGGTTGTCACCACAGCGTTCCTGAACGAAGGCGACGACGTCGACACCTTGGTGCCCTCATCAACCCATTCGCGCAGCGTCGGGTTCGTGACCCCAGGCTGGTACTTCGCCCCACTGATCGACCGCTGGGCGTCCAGCGGACTGCCAACCCAATCAACAACCGACAGCAGGCCGGGAAGCGTCGGCGTACGGGTCGGGGTCGGGATCGTTGGCTGCTGGATGTCGAAGCTCATTCCCTACTCCTAGCGCACAAGAGCCGGGAGCATCTAGCTCCCGGCTCCCGTCACGATCATCCGACTACGCGGCGGTCACGAAGTCGTAGGTTTCGCCGTCAAGCTGGACGTTGACCGTCACCTTCCGGGACTCAGGACCGAACCGCATCAGCGACAGGAACTGCTCCGTCCACAGGGCTGTGTGGTCGTTCGTCTCGTTCAACGTCGAATCCCGGTGGAGGCCAAGGTCGAGGCTGCCGCCCTTCCCGGTCACCCAGGTGCCAGACGGATAGACCAGGAAGTCAACCTTCCCGGCGGTCGCTGACTCCCACGTCTTCGACGCAGACGGGAGTGCCTGCCAGTCGTACAAGAACTGGGGGCGGATGTTCCGCTCGAAGAACCAGGAGCGGATCACGTCATCGGATGCGACGCCGATGCCGTTGAACCCGGACCGGCGAGACATCGTCGCCCGGATCGCTCCCAGAACCCAGTCGGGGAACACGGCATCGACAACGGTGTTGAACCCCATCCGATACTTCTCGCGAAGTTTCGTTGCCTGCTGCTCGGCGACGTCCAGCAGGACCGTCGCCGCATCCCCGCCCGCGTAACCGGTCGAGAAGTCCAGAGCAGTCGACGCTGTCGCGATCGCAGCGATACGGATGCGGTTGATCTCATGCTCGTGAGCAACGGGGGCGAGGCGCATCCACCGGGCGGTCAGCTCAGGGAACGCCCGTGCGGCAAGGTTGCCGTGGTCGAGGGCGACACCGTAAGCGGCGAGACGCACATCGGTCCACGTCGGAGCCGGGATCTTGTACCGGGTCTTCACGGTGCTGGCCGGGGTGATGTCGGTCGTTTCGTCCCACACCCAGAACGCCGCCGCTCCGGTCGTGATCGCGTCGCCGATCTGCGGTCCGCCGTTCGTGATGTGGCGGAGTCCGCCGCGGTTCACGCCGACGGTCGGGGTGTCGAGCAGACCGGCCATCGTCTCCGGCTCGAAGAACGCGTAGCTGATCTCCGACGGGGTCATCCAGCCGCCCGAAGCGACCAGGGCTTCCGCCCCCTCGTTCTGGCCGCGAGAGATCAGTTCGGAGATCATCTCCGAGTTCTCGGCGGGGTCGTCGCCGAGCGTCACGTCTTCGGTGGTGTCGAGACGGGCGATCAGGCGGGTGTCGCCGTCCTGCATCGTGCGAGCGACCTCGTGGTACACCTCGGCGAGATCGACCGACGAGGCGAGTTCCTCGCCCGAAGAGCGGGTCGCCGTCGAAGTGACGAGACGGGTGACCCGCTGGCGAGCCGGGGCGTCGACCTCGACGACGGGGTCGTGTGCGGCGAGTTCCCCTGCCGACACTGCCGCGGGCTCGTCGGTGTCCTCGGCGACGACCTCGTCTGCCTCCACGTCCTCGTCGTCTTCCACATCATCGTCGTCTTCAACGACGGTGGTAGCGGCGAGGTGGGCGGCGAACCGATCCACGACCGCCGACGTGATCGTTTCCGTCAGGCCCTCGATCGACTCGCGACGATCAAGTTCGGCCGTAACAGCGGTGAGGGAGACGGCGTTCTCGCGGTCGTCGCTGGACAGCTCTTCACCCCGCACCACGGCGGTCGTGACCGCCTCCTGGAGCTGAACTTCCAGAGAGGCGAGGTCCTCACGGGACAGTTCGCCGAGGCTGGTGGGGATCGTGATCTTCATCGCTGTGGACCTCCGTAGCGGGTTCTGGTCGGGGACTCTAACTAGGCATCGAGTGGGCGGCTAGAGGCGGGCTCCGAGTCGGGCTTGGGGAGCCGGAACGTGACGACCCTTCCAGAGGGGCTCGTTGCCACGCTCCGCTGGCCATCCGGCTCGACCGTCCACCCGGCCGCCGTGAGCGCGGCGAGGAGCTTGAGGGCCCGTTGGCGCGAACGGAGGGCGACCACCTTGCCGGACTCGGCGGCTTCGTTCAGGAGGCCGAACAGTGCCCCCGTCGAGGCCCCGTCCCCAGCGGCACGGACGCGCCGCTTGTACCCGCGGACCATCCGACCGTTCCGCACATACGACCTGACCTCGATATCTTCCACCTATCTGCCCCCCCGTCGCCGGGGGCTCCTGCGGCCCACCTCGGCCTCGTAGGCGTGGACCTCGTCGATAATCATCCGCTGGACGTCGCTGTTCCACACCTTGTCGGTCATCATCAGGGACGGGTCCAACTGTCGCCCCCCCTTCTTCATCTTCTTCCACAGCGCCTCGGGAGTCGACTCGATCCATCTGTCCAGGCGGGCAATGAGGCGCTCAAGAAGCGCCTCGTTTGTTTTCGTCGAGCCGCCGGTCACCTCGACTCGCAACTCTTTCGTCCGCGGGTCTTCCCGTAGACGCACCTCGATGGCACCCAAAGATGAGGCGATGATGGTGACGACCTGATCGGGCTGCGCCCTGTTCGGGCCCTTCGGGGTGATCTTCCCTATCGGCGGCGGCTTCTGCAAACCGGCAGCGATGGCGTCGAGCACTGCGTCTGTAGCGTCCTTGACCACGCCGCGCCGACCCTCGACGCGCCGCTTGTACCCGCGGACCATCCGACCGTTCCGCACATACGACCTGACCTCGATATCTTCCAACGCCACCGCCGTAGGCTCCTCCTCCGCCGACAGCAGTTCGGTCGCGGCTCCCTCGTCCGGCGAACCTTCTTCGACCTCGACCTTGTTGTCGGTTTCGGGTGGCGGGCCGGACGCGATAAGAGCGAGGCCGTCGCCGTCCTCGTACACGGGGAACCCGGGGAAGTTGCACGACAAGGCGGCCACAAGTCGGCGGCGACCACCGATCGGCCGCCAATCGCCCGACAAGGCGGACGCCCTCCCGGCGTACGCCAACTCTTCGCTGATCCCAGGGCGCGTCACCCCGGCAACCCAGATCCCGTGCTCGTCTTTCCCGACACGAACATCAGCCCACGCTGTACACGTCGCCGCGTACGTGTCCAAAGCCTGCTGTGCGCTCAGCGACACGTCGGCGTGTTCCCCACCGAGGAACAGCCGACCCACCCTCACGGCCGAGCCGTCGGCACACAGCACAGTGCCCCCCGTGTAGAACTTCGACAGATCGTCGTCCCGCGGCGGGTACACCTTCTTGCCGGTGATCCCCACATGGGGTTGATCCCACAGGCACAGGTGGCCGAAAACCTGCTCGAACTCGGCGTTGAGCGGCACCACCCGAATCCCCGTCGGTCGCGACAGGCGCGGGTTCGAGAAAGCGTCACGCGGCGGCTTCAGATCGCGCACCAGAGTCCCCGATGCCACGATCGTGTCGACCGTGACTTCCGTGTCGGGGAATGCGGGCATCGGACAGATCGTCGCCCCCGCAAGCTGGGACCGGGAGAACGCCTGACGCACCCCGAGCGCCTCCGTGTCACGGGAACTCAACGCGCACCCGCGCAGGTCGGCCGACACGCCTTTCACTGCCCTGGTCGTCAGCGCCAACAGGCAGTCATGACCGGCCTGATTGTCGATCAGATACCCCCACCCCGACACCTTCCCCGTCAACGGGTCGGTTTCGACGTGCCGCAACGAACCGCACACTCTGGCACCGTCATGCCCGGCCCCGCCCGTGGCGTCCTTGTACTGAAGGAACGACGGAAGCCCGGCCAGCTCGAACCCGGCACTAGCGAAATATCGTCCGTCGGGCGTGGGGGCGTCCAGCCACATCAACGGGTCGAAGTTGACTTTCGCGATCACCCCCTTCGGAAGGGGGATCTCCGTTTCGACGTTCAGTTCGACCGTGCCGAACGTGACATCGTGGGCGAGTTCAAGGGCGGTTTCATCGAACATGGCCGGGACTCTACGCCCCCAACCGTCTGGCCGACTAGGACTGATCGAGCCCGCCGTTCGGATCGCCGACGGTCGACCACGAGTCGACATGGGGCTCGGGGGCATTGAATCCGCCGGGCCCGGGAGGGAGTGCCCCCATGAGCATCTCTGGGGGGAGGTCGATGCCCCACGACGCCATCGCCGGGTTCGACAGCTTGATCCCCAGGAACCGGATGAACTCTTCTTCGCTCGGCCCCGAACTCTCGTCGAAACCGTGAGCCAGGCGCAGTGCGTCCCCGCCGAGCTGGCCGCGGTCGAACAACTGGCGGGCCAGGTCGGATCGGTTCAACCCGAGGGCGGCGCGGTCCACGTTCGGCCAGAACCTGCGGCGGCGAACGTCGGCCTCCGCCATCCCCTCGCGGCGAAGGACCGGCCACAGCACGCGGGTCGTCAGCAGGCCCGCTCCGGCGCGGCATACGGGCAGGATGTGGTCCCGCACGGCCGACTCTGAGATGTTCCAGGCATTCCACCGGTTCGCGTCGGCGACACTGGTTTGGGTTTCGATCGGGAGTTCGATCCCGTTCGCTATCGCCCGCCTCAGTTCGGCCCGGTGATTCTCCTCGACCTCGTCGAGGGATGTGTCGAGGATGATGTGGCGGATCTTCTCTCCCGCTTCTTCTGGGCCACGGAGGATGACCGGCATGGCCGCTGCTGACGCCCCAGGGTTCCGTATCGGGGACATGAACAGCTTCACCAGCATCTGCGTCAACGCGTCGCCGGACAGGGTTCCGGCGGACGCCTCAGGGTTCGCTACCGGCATTGACAGGCTGTTCGGAAGGAACAGGATTCCGACCGACGCGAGCCGCGACGTGATCTTCGCGAGGAGGGAGAGCTTCAGCAGCTCCAACTCGCGGCACTCGTTGAGGACGGACCGCAGCCCGGAGTCGGCGCTCCGCCGATACCGGGGGTGGGATCTCCAGAATCGGGTGACCCGCTTCTCTCGGAGGTCGAGGACTTCGCGCCGCCCAGTCTCGTCGACCCGCACCCACGCCCCGTTCGCTTCCTTGTACACCTCATCAGAAGAGAACACTTCGATGTCGTAGGACCCGTACTCGGGGGTGACGACCAGCACCCCCTCCCCGGCGACCGCCGTGTTGAGCCACAGCGACCGGAAGAAATCGTCCAGCCCGAGCCCCGACACGCTCTCCAGGATGGAGCGTTCCAGCCTCCCCGTCGAATGACCCCACGACCCGTCAGATCCTCGCTCCTCGACGGCGAGGTCGACCCGCGACGACAGGTTCCCCCCGACCGTCAGCGGGTAGTGGACCTCCCCGTGGACGTCGTAGAACCTCCACCCGTCGCGCTGCCATTCCTGGCTGCGCCTCCACCCGACCGCCCCAGCGACAGCGTCTTCCGACCCCAACTGGACGACTCTGCCCTCAATCACGGGGGCGGCGGTCGACTCGGCGACAACTGACTTCAGCGAACGGGCGGCCATGCGGCGAGACTAGGGGAGCGGGTGAATGGTGGGCAGGATGTCAGTCGAGCGCCCGACGCGCCTCACCGAGCTTCGCTCGCAGCGCATGATTCTCCATCACGAGTTCCCGCGCCCCATCAGGCGATCCGAGGCCCACTTCGACGAGGGCGGCAATCGCGGCGGAGCGCGTGGCGTCTGTCGACTCGGCGAAGTCGTCGACGCGGTCGATGATCGAAGGGGCCAGCTTTGTGCTGACAACATGGCGGCGTTCCCCGCGTCGGGGGGTTTGTGAGACTGGCACGGGCTCCTCCTGGTTGTCGACGTGTCCCATTCAAGGATATACCCTCCGGCCGCCAGGTGGACCCCGAGGGTCTAAGCTGGCGCACGATGGGTCTTCAAACCGTCGAGTTCGAGGTGTGCGGGCGGCCCGCCCCTCAAGGGTCGAAGTCGTACAAGGGGCACCATTCCGGCAAGCCCATACTGGCCGAGTCGTCACAGCACCTCACCCAGTGGAGAGGTGCCGTGGCTGGGGCGGCTCTCCTCGCAGCGTCGCAGGAGCCAGACGCACCCTTTGACTGCCCCGTTGAACTCAGTGTCGAGTTCCGTTTCGCCATGCCCAAGGTGCGGCGACGCCTCGGCCATGAACGGATACCCAAACTCTCGGCTCCGGACCTCGACAAGCTCGTCCGTGCTGTCGGAGACGCCCTCCAAGACGGGCAACTACTCGCCAGCGACGCCCGGATCGTCCGGCTGAACAACGTGGAGAAATGGGAGGTCACCGGATGGACCGGGGCCATCATCCGGGTAACAAGGTGGGTCGACATCCCCACCGATAACCAGAAGCACGCCCAACAGCGCAACCAGCAAGAGCGCCCCAAGGGCAGCTAGGGCGAGCATGCCCTCTCGGCAAGAGGAACGTGCTTCCCCTTACACCCCGGAGTCATCCGGCACGACCGCTTCGACTTCGGGGGAGCCAGGACCGGCATCCCGCACGCCGTACACGGAGACACCGGATATCCGGCACTGACACCAGCGAGCGCCGCAGTCACCTCAGCGGCCGTCGCCATCAGTCGGCCTCTTCAGCGTTGATGGCGTCGCACACCGCTTCGATGGCCTCATCGACCGTCCCGAACCCTCCGTATCTGTGGATCAGCAGCGTCCGCCCGTGTCGCGTCGGGTAGAACCGGACATCGGTGAGTTTCTGTTCGGTGACGATCAGCCGTGCCTCGATAGCGAACTGGTCGTCCGGCGTGACCCACGCCGTCCCGTTGTGATCGAAATCATCGGGTTGCAGCATCGTGAACCTCGCCTTCCTCTCGATAGAGCGTGTACGCGATCGCCGGTACCGTCATTGTGATCCCTCCGGCCAGCCGAAGATAGACCGTCGCTGGCGAGTGGGCGGACGCCTCGACGCTGATTTCCTCCACCGGGTACGGCATTTCGATGCCGTCGACGATCACTTTCGTCGTCCAGAAGGTGCGACCGGCGTTCGCTGTCGTGATGTGGATGGAGTCCAGCTCTCGTTCACCCCTCATGGAGTCGAGCCCGTGTCCGGGGTCGACCGACCTCATCTCCGCCTCCAGCCGACTCAGCGCCACCCACGACGCAGCGAAGCACGCCATCGACGCGGCAAGGGCCACGAAGCCGACCCATTCGCCGCACAGCATCACTGCCACAGCGACCGCCCCAAACGCTGCTCCCGCCAGCGCCCAAGCGATAGCCGCCCTGTCGTTCCCCGAACTCACCGCGACTCCTTTCTCAACACCAGCAGTGTCGAATAGTTCTGTCTGGCGTGAACCTGGGGACGCCCCTTCGGCTGGGCCCTGTGCCCTGGCAGATGGAACATGTCGACCAGTCTGACCCCCCTGAACTGCTCTGCGAAATCGGCAAACACGCGTGGCTGCCAGTGGACCCTGCCCGACGCGACCTGTGCCTGACACTTGACCAGCAAGAACCCTCCCGTTTCCCGACTCCCTGTCTTGCCAGGGCGAAGAACCCTGAGGCATTCCCTGATCCCTTCGCGAGCGAGATTGTGGGTGGCCTCGACTGAACGGTACGCCTCCACCCCGTACTCGGCATCGGACTCCGACGGCCCAGCCCCCGTCGATGTTCCTGAGAGCTTGTACGGGGGGTCGAATACGACAGCGTTGAACCGGCCGTCCGGGTAGTCGAGCGCCGTGAAGTCCATCGGGCCGTCGGGGGCCTTCTCTGGGTTGAGGTCATGTCGCCGAAACACACTGGGGTCGGGGCTCCACTTTCTCCAGAACCTCCCGAGCCCGTACGTGCAGTCGAGCGTCTCCCATGTCGAGTTGAGGTAGCCGAGGGTGCTGGCGTTGAGGATGAGGTCGGCGTTCGATGAGCCTCCGATTGCCATGATCGGCCCTTCTTCCCCATCCGGCTCGATCCCGTAGTCCGCACAGATTGTCCGGAGCTGGGGGTGGGAGGCGACGGCTGCGGTGAGGCGCTCGGCTGTCTGGGGGAGCGCCCCGGCCCATTCCCATTCGCCGCAGGCTTCCTGGTGTCGATGAAACTCCGAGAACCGTGTCCACCCGTCGTGTGACCTGTAGGCGATTCTGACGGTCAGGTAGGCGGCGGCCGACGTGAAGCTGGTGATCTCCATCGTCACAGTCTACCCATGGTGCGCCGTGTAGACGTCACGGCCCCGTGACATGACCCCCGACGCCCCGGTCACGAGTAGCGCTCCCAGAGGTCGAGGGCGTTGACCCCGGTCAATCGTTCGTGCGCGTCGATCACGTCCTGCGTGCGGATCGACAGGCGGTGCAGCTCCCGCTCGACGAGGTCCCATTGCTCCTCGGTCAGCTCGGGCAGGTCATCCCAGCGGACGACCTCGTCCCACTTCAGGCAGCGCAGCAGGGCGTGCAGCGCGAGGGCGACGGCGTGCGCCGAGCCGAACGTTGGCGTGGTCATCGGCGTGCCACCTGCTGGGCGAACGCCCAGAACTCGTCGGGGGTCGCGTCGATCGTCCACCACGACTCCCATACGCACGGGTCGCCGTCGTCGTCTGCGTACCAGCAGTCGTTGAACTGCCTGATCCCCTCGTCGTCCTCGTGCCCTTCGGTCCCGCAGATGCTGACCCGCCGCAACCTTGACGTGAGCCACGCGATCAGAGCGTTCTCGCTGCGAACCGGTTTGAACACCTCGGTGAGCCATGTGACGGTCCCCCAGAACACCAGTGGGTCGTCGTCAATCCCCTCGAAGATCGACTCCCAGTCCATGCCGTGCAGCATCGCCTCAGCCGCGACCCGGCACGGCACGTCACCGGCGACGGTCGGCCGGTACTCGTCGGTCCAACGGTCGTCTCCGATCACCCTGGGCAGCGGATGCGTCGCCCTCCGGCCCGAGGTCTGGCCGCATGTGAACAGGCTGGTCAACTCGTCGCACACAGCGATCATCAGTCGCTTGTTCTGTTCTGGGACATCCGCCCACGGGACGGCGGATTCCGGGCGAGTCACGTACCCATGCTCAGATGCCAGCCGTTCGTACGCCTCGTGGAACGATTCGGCGAGTTGCTCTGCGGAAATCATCGGGTCTGCTTCATGCACTCGGCGATCAGGTCAGGATCGGGTCGTTTGGTGCAGGCGACGGCGAGGTTGTGGGCGCGACGCAGGTCGACGTACGCCCCGATGACGAGTTCAACGATCTCCGTGGGCCACTCGCCGGGCCAGTCGTCATCGAGGCTTTCGATGGCAGTCAGCGCCGCCAGCCGGGCATGTTTGATCGCAGCGATCGCCGCTGCTTGTTCGTCGGTCATGGTTTGCTCCTGTCGTGTGGTTCGCCGAGTGTCGGCGTGGTGGTCGAGGTGGTAGGCGAGGTGGCACGCCTGGCACATCGCCATGAGGTTGGCGGGGTCGCAGTTCTCCGGCGCGTGGTCGAGGTGGGCGACAGTGGGCACCACGGCACTGCCGGTCGACGGGTGCGGCTCGCTTACGCCGAACATCTCAGTGAGGATCTGTTCGGCGTCGAGGAACCCGCTGTGGTACTGGCCGCCGCGGTTGTCGCACCCGCATTCTTTGGTGGCGGCGTCTCTGTCTGGTTGGATTTCGATCGACCCGCGGACATTCGGGGGGAGCGCCCCCAACGCGACCGCCAGGCGGTTCGCACCATCGGACTGTCCGTGCCAGTCGCACAGGTCCGCGATCGCGAAGCATGCATCGCAGTTGCTCGGCTCGTTGCGGTTGGGTTCGATGTACTCGCTCATGTGAGGTCTCCTGTGTCGAGTTGGGTGATGCACGGATCGGCGGGCCAGTTCCCGTAGCGACGAGCGCACGCCTGGCATTCGATGAGCCGCCACCACTTGGTGTTGCTGAGGTCGTCGTGGTGCGGGGAGGCGACGCAGGACAGGTACGAGTCACCGATGGCGATGACACGGCGCTCGCAGCCGCCACGAGAGCAGTACCGGACGCGCCGGCTCCTGCGGATCGTGCGCCAGATCACGCTGCCCCCGATTCGCCCAGGTCGATGGTGGTGACACACGGGGACGAAGGAATGGCGGGCAGGTGAGCGTTGGCCGAACGGCATGGGGCGGTGGCCTTCAGGGCGGCGATCAGGTCGCGGCGGTCGATGGTGGCGCGCATCAGTCGAGCAATCCACCGCAGTGGGACATGCCTGCCGAGACGGCGAGGCGGTGGATCAGACGCCGCACGGCCGTGGGCCCGTAGTGGGCGACGGCGACGGCGGCGGCGAACAGGGCGAGGAAGGCGAGGACGCCAAGCGGGGTCTCGTTGGGGTTCACTCCGTGACCGCCAGCATCCGGTCCACGAACTGGTGGGCCTCAGCGCGGAGTTCGTCGACCGTGGGGGCCAACCTCTCCCAAGCGGCGGCCCCAGCGGCGTCCCCAGCGGCGGCCCAAGCGGCGGCCCGAGCGGCGGCCCCAGCGGCGTCCGCAGCGGCGGCCCAAGCGGCGTCCCGAGCGGCGGCCCAAGCGGCGGCCCCAGCGGCGGCCCCAGCGGCGTCCCGAGCGGCGGCCCCAGCGGCGGCCCAAGCGGCGGCCCAAGCGGCGGCCGCGTCCTG
>Ga0268298_10003786_pt1 | contig 15165 bp, 13 predicted proteins | sample WWTPWeurt_MetaG_FD_194462 | JGI IMG/M metagenome (GOLD analysis project Ga0268298, IMG submission 194462) | Activated sludge microbial communities from WWTP in Nijmegen, Gelderland, Netherland - WWTP Weurt | ecosystem: Engineered > WWTP > Aerobic digester > Activated sludge | place... | reverse complement strand
CGCGGCCAGCCCGGAGACAAGAGCTATGACGGGGTCGCGCTGCTGCTCTCGGCGTCGCCTCCCAAGGCCACGCTGGTACTGGTCGACGGCAAGGGCAAAGCCATCGAGCTCAGCCCGGCCGTGGAGCTCGGGGCCCCGGGGCCGGAGGGCTTCGTCGTGAGCCTCGGTGTTCGGGGACCCAAGGTGTCGGGTCTCGTGGACGGGAAGAAGCTCGAAGCGAAGCTGAATCGCGGGGCCGGCTCCGGGCGGCCCGGTCTCATGGTCGTCGCCGGTGGGCACATCGAGGTGTCCGGTTTCGGGCCGGGGCCGGCAGCGGCTCCGAAGGCCCGTGACAAGCGGCCGGCCTCGGGCGAAAAGAAGCGGCCATGACCGAGCAGCAGAAAGTCCGCATCCTCGTCGCGAAACCCGGTCTCGACGGCCACGACCGCGGCGCCAAGGTGGTGGCGCGCGCGCTTCGGGACGCCGGTTTCGAGGTGGTCTACACCGGCCTGCACCAGACCCCCGAGATGATCGCCAGCGCGGCGGTCCAAGAAGACGTCGACGCCGTCGGGCTCTCGATCATGAGCGGCGCGCACAACACGCTCTTCCCCGCCGTCATCGAAGCGTTGCGTCAACGCGGTGCGACGGACGTCGCGGTCTTCGGCGGCGGCATCGTCCCAGATGAAGACCTGCCCCGGCTCGAGGCAGCGGGCGTACAGAAGGTGTTCAAGCCCGGGACGCCCCTCGCCGAGATCGTCGACTGGGTGAACCAGAACGTGAAACCCCGCGCCCTGGGCTGAAACGGCGCGCCCAAGCCTCAGGCTTGAAGCTGCTCGGCGGCCCCTCGACGCACTGCGCCGACGGGCAGTGGCGTTCGGATCGCGCTGTTCACCCGACTGCTCCTGACCACCCGCGGCGCTCTCGGCGGCTCCGGCCGCTTACTGAAGCTCGGGGGCGAGAGGCGGAACGTGCCGACGAAGATGGCGACGGCCACCAAGCTCGGGATCAGGGCGAACAGCAGCGTCATTTCGTGTGCCTTCTAGCTCCGGTCTTCGCAACGCCCGTGCCGCGGCGTCGCAGTCGGGCAACCCTAGGAAACGGCAGGGCATTTGGGCAACCACAAAGTTGTCTTTCGCCCGCAGGGGCGTGGGTGAAAATCCACAGTTGGTCCCCCGCGCCGGCCCTCTGGCCGCGCCCAGAAGCCTGAACACCGGACCATGTAGGGAACCTGGCGCCACATAGGTGCTCGGAATCCTTGAGGTTATCCGTAGCCGACTTGTTGACAGGCTGAGGCCGGACCTCTAGTTTCGCGCCCAGCCAGTGGGAAAAAGTGGGGCGAAGTGTTGGACTCGCCCGTCAGGTGGAGCGAAGTGATGTTCCGAGGCCAGTTCACCCACACGATCGACGCGAAGGGGCGAGTGAGCCTCCCTTCGCGTTTTCGTGACGGACTGGTGGCAGCCGGCGACCCGCGTTTCATCCTCACGCCGTCCCTCTTCGAGCCCTGCCTCCACCTCTATCCGCTGCGCGGATGGGAAGAGCTCGAGGAGAAGATCGCGGGGCTCCCGAGCTTCGATCCCAACATCGTGCGCTTTCGGCGCCTGTATGTCTCCGCGGCCATCGAGTGCGAGCTCGACAAGGCGGGCCGCGTGCTCGTTCCGCCGCCGCTCCGCGAACGTGCCGTGTTGCAGAAGGACGTTCTCTGGGCAGGCATGGGTCGCACCGTCGAGCTCTGGTCCAAAGAGAAGTGGGACTCGGAGCTCACGCTGTCGGACGACGAGCAGCGAGCGTTCAAGCAGGCGGTCATGGAGCAAATCCGAGTATGAGCAGCGTGGCAACGACGACCGACGAAATGCCGAGCTTCGAGCACGTCACGGTGATGGCGCTCGAAGTCGTGCAGGCGCTCGGCGCCGAGCGCGGTGGCGTCGTGCTCGATGTCACGGCCGGCGGCGGCGGGCATTCGGCCGCGATTTTGGCCAGCGCGCCCCACGCTCGCGTGATCGCCTTCGACCGGGATCCAGCCGCAGTCGGCGCCGCGCGTGAGCGACTCGCGCCGTTTGGGGAGCGCGCACTGGTGGTGCACGCGGAGTTCAGCGGCGTTCCGGACTGGGTTCGCGACGCGAAGCTCGACCGCGTGGCAGGGCTGGTCGCTGACCTCGGCGTGAGCTCGCACCAGCTCTCCGAGCGCGCACGCGGCATGAGCTTCCGAGTGGAAGGTCCGCTCGACATGCGGATGAATCCGAACGAAGGCGAGACCGCGCGGGAGCTCATCGAGCGCGTGTCGCAAGACGAGCTCGCGGACATCCTCTACCAGTTCGGCGAAGAGCGCCGTTCGCGGCGCGTCGCTGCGTGCATCAAGCAAGCGCTCGGCGCCGGCGCCCTCGAAACCACGCTCGACCTCCGGCGCGCCGTCGTGCGCGCAGTGGGCCCGCATCGCATCGGTGGCATCGATCCGGCGACGCGCACGTTCCAGGCGCTCCGCATCGCCGTGAACCGCGAGCTCGAAGAGCTCGACTCGCTCCTCACGGCGCTCCCGGACCTGCTCGGGGAAGGTGGAGTCGCTGCCATCATCAGCTTCCACTCGCTGGAAGACCGGCGCGTGAAGCGCACGTTCGCCGAACGCGCCCTGTGGGAGCGGCTGAGCAAGAAGCCCATCTTGGCCAGCGAAGGTGAGCGCGCGGAGAACCCCCGCGCACGCAGCGCGAAGCTCCGCACGGCGCGACGCTTGGGAGGGGCGACGGCATGATCCGGCGCGGCAGCCCGTTCCTGACGCTCTGGACCTTGGCGGTCTTGGCCGCCACGGCCGCCTTCGTGCTCTATCTCGGGCTTCGCGTCCGCAGCGTCGAGCTCGGCTACGAGCTCGGGCGCGCCCACGCCCGGGTCGCGCGCTTGCGCGAGGTCAAGCGCGTGCTCGAGCTCGAGCTCGCCAGCCACAAGACCCCCGAGCGGGTCGACCTGGTGGCGCGCTCGCTGCTCGGCATGAGCGAGCCGACGGCGGACCGCATCCTGCCCGCCGGCGCCCAACCCATGGACGAGGAGACGAATCGCGAGAAGGCCGCGGCCACCGACGAAGCGTCGCCCGAAGACACGCGGCCCGCGGCGAGCAGCGAGGCCCCGAAACCGAGCCCTGCCGGCACGGCGACGCCGGCCGGCCCCGCAGCAGATCCCAACGACTGGGAGGAACCGGAAGAGTGAGCGCATTCGACTCGGCTCGTGGCCGCTACATCCGCCTGCGCATGGCGGGGCTCTGCGGCGTACTCGCGGTCGGCCTCGGCTTGGTCGTGTCGTCGGGTTACGACCTCATGATCGGCGACGGCGCAGGTTGGCGCGAGCTCGCCGAAAAGCAGCGCCAGCGACGCCTCCACGTGACGCCGAAGCGCGGCACCATCTACGACCGCAACAAGAGCGCGCTCGCCGTCAGCGTGGAGGTTCCGAGCGTGAGCCTCGATTCGGTCGAGCTTCTGCGCGGTGTGCCGGCGCAACAGATCCCCGTGGTGGCGCGCGACGCCGCGAACCGCATCGGCCAAGCGCTCAACCTGGATCCAGCGTGGATCGAGAAGAAGGTCCTGCAGAAGCGTCGCTTCACCTGGCTGAAGCGCCAGATTGCCGCCGACGAAGCGGAGCGCGTGCGCGCGCTCGGAGGCAAAGACAGCCCGGGGGGCAAGCCGATTCGCGGGCTTCAGGTCGAAGGCGAGGGTCGACGCTACTACCCGCGCCGCGAGCTCGCCGGCCCGCTGCTCGGATTCGTGGCGCCCGACGGCGAGGGCAAAGACGGCTTCGAGTTCAGCATGAACCCCGAGCTCAAGGGCCACGTCGAGCAGCTCCGCGGATTGCGCGATCGCTCCGGGCGTTTGCTCTTCTCCGATGGCGTGCAGGACGAGCAGGCGCTCGCCGGGCACAACGTGGAGCTCGCGCTCGATCAAGGCATCCAATTCACTGCCGAACGCGAGCTCGCCCAGACGGCGCGCACCTACGAAGCGGCGGGTGGCAGCGTGGTGGTGGTCGACCCGTGGACCGGGGAGATCCTCGCGATGGCGAGCTGGCCCGGCTACAACCCCAACGACTACGGGGACAGCGAGCCGACCCAGCGTCGTGACCGTGGCATCACCGACGCCTTCGAGCCGGGCTCGACCATCAAGATGTTCACCATCGCAGCCGGGCTCTCGGCTGGAGTGATCACGCCGGATCAGAAGCTCTTCTGCGAAAAGGGCATGATGCCCGTCGACAACGTCGTCATCCGCGACACGCATCCGGCAGGCTGGCTCACCGTCGCCCAGGTGCTCGCAGTGTCTTCCAACATCTGCGCCGCGAAGGTGGGTCTCGGCCTCGGTGGCGACAAACTCTACGAGGCGCTCCTGCGCTTCGGCTTCGGCCAGGATTCGGGGATGCCGCTGCCGGGCGAGGCCAGCGGCACGCTCCGGCCACGCGGGCGCCCCTGGGTTCAAGTCGAGACGGCGGCAGCCGCGTTCGGCCAGGGCATCAGCGTGACCAACGTGCAGCTCGCCATGGCAGCGGCGGCCATCGCCAACGGCGGCGAGCTCATGGAGCCCATCATCGTGAAACGCGTCACCACGGCGACAGGCGAGGTGGTGCGCGAAGAGAGCCCCCGCGTCCGCCGCCGGGTGATTCCGAAGCGGATCGCCCAGACCGTGACCGAGCTGATGATCGCGGTGACCGAAGGCGAGGGCACCGGCACCGAAGCCGCGGTCGATGGCTATCAGGTGGCGGGCAAGACCGCGACCGCGCAGAAGACGGATCCGGCCACCGGGCGCTACTCCCTCGACAAGTTCATCGCCAGCTTCGTGGGCTTCGTACCCGCCAAGAAGCCGGTGGTCGCCATCAGCGTGATCGTGGACGAGCCCATGGTCGAGCACGCGGGTGGCGCGGTGGCTGCGCCGATCTTCCGGCGCGTGGCCCAAGCCGCGCTCAAATACAAAGGCCTCACGCCGGACAGCCAAGAGCGCGTGGACGTCAAAGAGCTCGGCACCAAGCCCGATCGCGCCAACGTCGCCTACGAAGTGCTGCGCGAAGTGCGAGGCATCGCGCCCAGCGTGCAAGAGAGCAAGGTGGCGACGGGTCCGGTTCCAGCGGGCAAGGTGCGGGTCCCGGATCTCACGGGCTGGCCGGCGCGGGCCGCCGTGCGGCAACTGCTCGAGCTCGGAGCGAGCCCTCGGGTCTCTGGAACCGGTCTCGTGAAGAAGCAGGAGCCACCGCCCGGGGGCGTCGTCGACAAAGGCGCGAGCGTCACCCTCGTGTTCGAGCCCGCCTCATGATGAGCATGCCTACCGAGTCCACCGTCGAAGTCGGAATCACGCTCCGCGAGCTCGCCAGCGAGCTCGGGCGCGTCGACGCGCGCGTCGTCGGCGACGGGAACGTGCGCGTCACCGACGTGCGACAGGACTCGCGTCGCGTCGAGAAGGGCGATCTGTTCGCGGCGCGGGCCGGCAGCCGTTCCGACGGAGCGGCGTTCGCCGAAGCCGCGGTGCGCGCCGGCGCCCGAGCTCTCCTGGTCGAGGAGGGGACCGAGCTGCCATCGCTCGGCGTGCCGGCGGTGCGGGTGGACGACGTGCGTCTCGCCATCGCCTTGGCCGCCGAGGCCGTGCATCGTCATCCGTCCCACGACCTCCGAGTGATCGGCATCACGGGTACGAACGGCAAGACCACTTCGTCGTTCCTCACCCAGGCCGCGATCGCGGCGGCCGGTGGACGCGTCGGTCGGCTCGGCACGCTCGGCTTCGCTTTCGAGTCGACGCTGGTGGACTCGCCGCTCACCACCCCCGAAGCGGACCAGGTCACGCGCTACCTCGCGAAGGTGCGCGATCTCGGCGGCAGTCACTTCGTGATGGAGGCTTCGAGCCACGCTCTGAGCCTGTGTCGAGTCGAAGCCCTGCGCTTCGCCGTGGCGGTCTTCACGAACCTCACGCAAGACCATCTCGACTTCCACGGCACGATGCAGGCCTACGCGGACGCCAAGCTCCGCCTCTTCACCGAGCTCCTGCCAGGCGTGTCGGTGCTGAACGTCGACGACCCCTTCGGCGACGTGATCCGGGGCAAGCTCAGTCGGCCTTGCCTCAGCGTGAGCAAGCGACGCCCGGACGCCGACGTGGTGGCGCGGGACGTTCGGCTCGATGCGCGGGGCATTCGAGCCACGGTCCAGCTCCCCTCGGGCACGGTCGCGCTGGAGAGTCGGCTGGTCGGCGAGCACAACCTGGACAACCTGCTCTCGGCGCTGGCCGTGGTGGAGGCGCTCGGGCTCGACGCGGCGCGGGCGGCCCAGGGGCTGGTCGACGGTCCCGCCGTGCCGGGGCGCCTCGAGCGCTGCGACGCGCCCGAAGACGACGTCTTGGTGCTGGTGGACTACGCCCACACACCCGACGCACTCGCTCGCGTGCTCGCGACCTGTCGCACGCTATCGACGGGCGAGCTCGTGTGCGTGTTCGGCTGCGGTGGTGATCGCGACCCCGACAAGCGGCCCAAGATGGGGGACGCGGTGGGCCGTCTCGCGTCGCGCGCCATCGTCACCAACGACAACCCGCGCTCCGAATCCCCTGAAGCCATCGCTGACGCGATCCTGCCCGGCCTCCGTCCCCACGGAATTCCGTTCGAGGTCGAGCTGGACCGGGCAGCCGCCATCGAGCGCGCCGTCCTCGGCGCCCGGCCGGGCGACGTGGTGCTCGTCGCCGGCAAGGGCCACGAGCCGTATCAGCTGATCGGCGCCCTACGTCGGGACTTCGACGATCGGGTCGAGGCCAAGAAGGCGCTGGCGCTGCGCCGCCAACGAGGGCGGGCCTGATGGCGACGGCGATCCCCCAAAACCGCGTGCCCTTCACCTTGGAAGAGATCGCGCGCGCGACCGGCGGTGAAGTCCGCGTGGGCCGCGCCCGCGAAGTCGCCGGCATCACCACCGACTCGCGCGCCGACGTCGAAGGCAAGCTGTTCGTGGCGCTCTCGGGCGAGCACTTCGACGGGCACGCGTTCGCGGGCGACGTTGGCACCCGCGGCGCTCGGATCGTCCTCTTGGAGCGAGACGTGGAGGTTCCATCGGAGCTCAGCGTCGTGCGTGTGCCGAGCACGCTCGCGGCCCTGGGCGCCCTCGCGCTCTTCCACCGCAAGCGCTGGGCGGGCACGCTGGTGGCCATCGCGGGCTCGGCGGGCAAGACCACCACGCGGAGCGCGGTGAGCGCGCTGCTGGCTGGGATCTTGGGCGAGAAGGTCCACTTCGAGCGCGGCAACCTGAACAACCTGATCGGTGTGCCGATGGTTCTCTTCGGCCTCGGACCCGAGCACGACGTGGCGGTGGTCGAGGTCGGCACCAACCAGCGAGGCGAAGTCGCGCGGCTCGGAGCCATGGTGGCGCCCGACGTGGCGGTCGTGACGCTGATCGGCATCGAGCACTCGGAGGGCCTGGGTGACCTCGACGAGATCCAGGCGGAAGAGGGCGACCTCTATCGCGCGCTCGGTCGGGCCGGAACGGCGGTCGGCAACGCCGACGACGCCCGCGTGATGCAGGAGCTCGATCGCTCCTTGGCCAGCGAGAAGCTCACCTACGGCAGCTCGCCCCGCGCGGGCTACCGCTTGCTCGCTCGACGCTCGCTGCCTGGGTTTCGGAGCGCGCTGTCCGTCGCTCGCCCCACGGGTGAAGACCTGCACTTCGAGACGGGGCTCCACGGCGTGCCCGGCGCCCTCGCGCTGTGCGCCGCCCTGGCCGTCGCCGAGCGCGTGACCGGGCGAGCCCTCGATGCGAACGAGCTCGACGCCGGCCTCGAGCTGCTGGGTTCGGGCGAGCCGGGTCGCTTGACGCCCATCGAGCTTCTCGACGGCAGCGTCGTGCTCGACGACAGCTACAACGCGAACCCGCCGAGCATGCTCGCGTCCGCCGAGACCGCGAAGGAGCTCGCTCGCGCCCGCGGCGCGCGGCTCCTGTTCGTGGTGGGGGAGATGCGCGAGCTCGGTCCGCTCAGTGAGCGCGAGCACGCGGCGGTCGGGCGCGCCCTTGCGGACATGCAGCCCGACGCATTGGTCGCGGTGGGCGGCGACGCCGCGCATCTGGCGGCCGCGGCGGGCCCCCGGGCCCGGTTCGCTCGCGACGCCGAGGCGGCGCTCTCGCTGGTGCTCGAGTGGGTCGAACCGGGTGACGTCGTGCTGGTGAAGGCCTCACGCGGCGTGCGCGTCGAGCGCGTGGTCTCGGGGCTCGTCTCCGCGAAAGGCAAGGCCGCGTGATCTACGAGCTGCTCTATCCGCTCTCGAGCAAGTACGGCTGGGCCGGTGCGCTCAACGTGCTCCGGTACACGCCGTTCCGCGCCATCATGAGCACGATCACTGCGATGGTGATGTGCTTCGTGCTGGCGCCTTGGTTCATCCGGACGCTCCAGACCAAGCAGATCGGTCAGGTGATCCGCGACGAAGGTCCCGAATCCCACAAAATCAAGGCGGGAACGCCCACCATGGGTGGCGCGCTGATCCTCTTGGCGGTGCTGGTACCGACGGCGCTCTGGGCCGACGTGAAGAACGTGTTCGTGCTGGCCACGACGGCGGTCACCGCTGGCTACGGGGCCATCGGCTACTTGGACGATCGCCTCAAGATCGAAGGCAAGAGCTCGCGGGGACTTCCCGGGCGCTACAAGCTGCTCGGGCAGTTCGCCATCGGTGGCGGCGCAGTCGGTTACCTGTTCCTGGGCAGCTCCAAGCTTCCGCCGGATTGGATCCACATGCGGGCGCGCCTGGCGCTGCCCTTCCTCGCGTTCGACAAGCATCCCATCGAGCTTCCGCTCTGGGCGTACTTCCTGTTCGCCGTGTTGGTGGTGGTGGGCACGAGCAACGCCGTGAACCTGACCGACGGCCTCGATGGGCTCGCCATCGGCCCGGTGATGATCAACGCAGGCACCTACGTGGTGTGGGCCTACATCGCCGGCTCGGTGCTCTTCGGCCGACCGTTGGCGGGCTACCTCCACATCGCCGGCATCCCCGAGATGGCGGAGCTCGCCGTGTTCGGCGCCGCGGTGATCGGCGCCGGCATCGGCTTCCTTTGGTACAACACCTACCCCGCGCAGGTCTTCATGGGCGACGTGGGTTCGCTCTCCCTCGGGGGCGGCCTCGGCATGATGGCCGTGCTCACGAAGAACGAGCTCTTGAGCGTGCTCCTCGGCGGGATCTTCGTGGTCGAGGCCGTCAGCGTCATCACTCAGGTGGTGAGCTTCAAGCTGTTCAAGAAGCGCATCTTCTTGATGGCGCCCATCCACCACCACTTCGAGAAGAAGGGCTGGCCGGAACCGCGGATCATCGTGCGTTTTTGGATCATCTCCATCCTGCTCGCGCTGGTTTCGCTGAGCACGCTGAAGCTCCGGTGACGCGATGATGGACCTCGAGGGAAAGCGCGTCGTCGTCGTGGGGCTGGGCCAGAGTGGAGTCAGCGCGGCGAAGCTTTGCCGCGCGCGTGGGGCTCGGGTGCTCGGCACCGACAGCGCGACCCGGGACAAGCTCGGGGCTCTGCTCGCCGGGCTCGACGTGGAGCTCGTGCTCGGCGGTCACGCAGGCGTCGACTTCGAGAGCGCTGACTTGGTGGTGGTGAGCCCGGGCGTACCCCAGATCGAGGGGCTCCGCCGCGCCGAGGCGGCCGGTGTCGAGGTCATCGGCGAGATGGAGCTCGCGGCGCGTTTCGTTCGCGCGCCCATCATCGCCATCGGTGGGACCAACGGGAAGAGCACCACCACCACGCTCGTGGCTCGCATGCTCGAGGCCCACGGGCTGCGCACCTTCGCCGGCGCGAATCTCGGGCGACCCGCCGCCGAGGCGACGGCGGAGACGTACGACGTGGTCGTGTTCGAGGTGTCCAGCTTTCAGCTCGAGCGCGCGCCGCGGTTCGCGCCGAAGGTGAGCGTCCTGCTCAACGTGAGCGAGGACCACCTGGACCGCTACCCGAGCTTTTCGGCCTACGCGGAGGCCAAGGGCAACGCGTTCGTGAACCAGACTCCCGGCGACTTCGCCGTGATTCCGCGGGGGGATGCCATCTGTGCGGCGCAGGCGGCGCGCGGGGCGGGGCGCGTAGTGGAAGTCGGGGCCGGCGGCGACTACGAGCCGGTCGGGCGCGGCGTGCGCGAACGTGCGACGGGCCGGAGGTTCGACCTCGAGAGCGTGAACCTCTGGGGCAAACACAACTTGATGAACGCTGCGTTCGCCATCGCAGCCGTGCGTGCCTTCGGAGTCGAGCCCGACGCCGTGGCCCGCGGGCTCGCGGCGTTCGTGCCGCTCCCTCACCGGATGACCCGCGTCGCCGAGATCGGCGGCGTGCGCTTCTACGACGACTCGAAGGGCACCAACGTGGGAGCCAGCGTGACCGCGCTCGAGGGCTTGGAAGAAGAGCGTGCGGTGCTGATCGCCGGCGGCCGGGACAAGCTCGGAGCGTACGAGCCGCTGGTGCGCGCGCTGGAGGTCAAGGGGCGCGCCGCGGTGCTCATCGGCGAGGCGGCCGAACGCATCGCCGCGGCCATCGGAGCCCGAGTGCCGGTGGTGAAAGCTCCGGACCTCGCCCAGGCGGTGCGCGCCGCACGCGGCCTGGCTCAGCCCGGAGACGCCGTGCTCTTGAGCCCCGCGTGCTCGAGCTACGACATGTTCAAGGACTACCACGATCGAGGGAACCGCTTCGTGGCCGAAGTGAACGCCATGGTCGGAGAGGAGACGGGTTCATGAGCTTCGTCCAGCGTTGGTTCGGCTCGAGCGAGAAGCGCGGACCCGTGGATCCGGTGCTGGCGGCCATGGCCGTGGCGCTCATCGGGTTCGGCGTGGTGATGGTCTACAGCGCGAGCGTCATCGAAGCGACGGTGGTGTTCCGCGACTCGCAGTACTTCTTGAAGCGCCAGGCGGTCTACGCCGGCGTCTCTCTCGTGATCATCTTCGCGCTGTCGCGCATCGACTACCAGCGGCTGCGGCCCATGACCTACCCGGTGCTCGGCGGCGTGGCCTTCCTCTTGATTCTGAGCGTGATCGGTTTCGGGCACACCGGCGGCGGCGCCACGCGCTGGTTGCGCCTCGGCCCCGTTCACGTCCAACCGTCCGAAGCCGCCAAGCTCGCCCTGGTGCTCTGGCTCGCCTACTCCCTCGAGAAGAAGAAGGAGAAGGTGAAGAGCTTCTCGGTCGGAATGTTGCCGCACCTGCTCATGGCCGGCGCTCTGATGCTGCTCTGCTTGAAGCAGCCGGATTTCGGCGGCGCCGTCGTGCTCCTGTTCTTGACGTTCACGCTGCTCTTCGTGGCCGGCGCGCGCATCGGCTACTTGCTCGGCGTTGCCATCCTGGGCGGTCTCGCGGCGGCTTGGCTCGTGCGGTTCACGAGCTACCGCTGGGAGCGCATGCTCGCCTGGTTCTACATGAACGAGCACCGGCAGGATCTCGCGTACCAGCCGTTCCAAGCCGTGATGAGCTTCGGTTCGGGTCAGGGCACGGGGCTCGGGCTCGGCAAGGGCCTCCAGGTGCTCTATCTGCCCGAGGCCCACACCGACTTCATCGCCGCCATCATCGGCGAGGAGCTCGGGTTCTTCGGGATCTTGTGTCTCGCAGCAGCCTACTTCCTGATCGTGGCGCGCGGCATCTCCGCGGCGCTCCGTGCGCGAGAGGAATACGGCGGCTACATCGCGTTCGGCATCTCGATGCTGTTCGGGGTGCAAGCCCTGGCGAACCTCGCGGTCGCCATGGCGATCCTGCCGACCAAGGGGCTCACGTTGCCTTTCGTGAGCTACGGCGGCTCGTCGCTCATGGTGAACGCCGCCGCCATGGGCATCCTGCTCAGCGTCAGCCGGCCGCGCGAGGGCAGCGCCAACGTGCGCGTGGCGCAGGCCGCGGGCCCGAGTCCCGAAGCCAGCGCCATGTTGGTGTCCGAAGCGGAGTTCGCCAAAGGGGACGCCGAGCGCCGGCCGCGCGGACGAGCCACGAAGGCGCAGGTGGCCTCATGACGCGACCGTGCTTGCTGCTCGCCGGCGGTGGCACCGGCGGTCACGTGTTTCCGCTGATCGCGGTCGCCGACGAGCTCCGCGCGCTGGCACCCGACGTGGACCTCGTGTTCGTGGGAACCGAGCGTGGCATGGAGGTGAAGCTCGTGCCCGCGCGTGGCTATCGACTCGAGCTGGTCGACGTGCGACCGATTCGCGGCGGCGGCATGCGCGGCGCAGTCGGCGGCGTGTGGCGTGCGCTGCGTTCGATCCCCGAGTCACGCGCGCTCTTGCGCCGGCACCGGCCGAGTGCCGTGCTCAGCATCGGCGGGTACGCCGCGGGCCCCATCTCCCTGGCGGCTCGCGTGGGCGGCATCCCGCTGGCGTTGATCGAGCCCAACAGCGTGATGGGGCTCGCCAACCGCCTCACAGTTCCCTTGGTGCAGCGTGCCTACGTGGCGTTCCCCGACGCCGCGCGACACTTCCGACGCCGGACCGCCCTCGCGACCGGCGTGCCGATCCGCGCGGGCTTCGAACCACGCCCGTATCCGCGCGCCGAGGGCGAGCTCCACGTGCTCGTCTTGGGGGGCAGTCAGGGTGCGAAGTCGCTGAACGAGGCGGTCCCCGCCGCGCTGGCGCGCCTCGAAGCGCCGATCCGTGTGACCCACCAGTGCGGGGCCTTGCACGCGAACGCGGTTCGCGAGACCTACGGGGCGCTCGCTCCGCGCTTCGCCTGGGACGTCGTCGAGTTCATCGAAGACGTGCCGAACGCCCTCGCCAGCGCGCACCTCGTCATCAGCCGATCGGGGGCGAGCGCAGTGAGCGAAATCGCGGCCATCGGACGCCCGGCGCTGTTCGTGCCTTACCCGTACGCGGCCGGTGACCATCAGCGCCGCAACGCCGAGGCTCTGGTGAGCGAAGGGGCTGCGGCCGTCGTGCTGTCGAGCGAAGCGAGCCCCGAACGTCTGGCGACCGAGCTCGAGAGCCTCCTCAGCGAGCCCGAGCGGCTCGCGCGGATGGCAGCGGCGTCGCGCGCCTGGGGGCGCCCCCACGCCGCGCGCGGAATCGCCGAAGACCTCTTGTGCTTGGCGGGGCTCCGCACCGAGAGCGCGCCCGCGGCCGACGGCTCGGGCGCCGAGGTTTCCGAGCCCGACGAGAGCCCGCGCTTCGCGGCCGCCGAAGGAGCCGCACATGTTTAGGGGGCGCGTTCGCCACGTGCACTTCGTGGGGGTCGGCGGCATCGGGATGTCGGGGCTCGCCGAGATCCTGCGCACGCTCGAGTTCGACGTGTCCGGCTCGGACATGAAAGAGGGCGAGAACACCGGCCGACTGAAGCGCCTCGGGGTGCGCATCGACGTCGGGCACCGTGACGAGAACGTGCGCGGAGCGGACGTCGTCGTGTATTCGAGCGCCATCTCGCCCGAGAACCCCGAGATGCGCGAGGCGGGACGGCTCGGGATCCCGGTGATCGCTCGCGCCGAGATGCTCGCCGAGCTGATGCGCGTGAAATACGGCGTGGCCATCGCGGGCAGCCACGGCAAGACGACCACCACGTCGCTCGTGGCGACTGTGCTCCGCGCGGCGGGCTTCGATCCGACGGTGGTGGTGGGGGGCCGCATGGCGGCCCTCGGCTCCAATGCGCGCCTCGGGGCGGGGGACTTGCTGGTGGCGGAGGCCGACGAGAGCGACGGCTCGTTCTTGCGCCTCACGCCCACCATCGCGGTCATCACCAACATCGACCCGGAGCACCTCGACTTCTACGGCACCCACGATCGCATCAAGACCGCCTTCGTCGAGTTCGCAGAACGCGTGCCGTTCTACGGACTCTCGGTGCTGTGTCTCGACCACCCTCACGTGCAGGACATCTTGCCGCGCATCCGCCACCGGCACGTGACCTACGGGCTCTCGCCCCAGGCGGACTACTCGGCGCGGGGTGTGCGTCACCAGGGCCTCGTGACCTCGTTCATGGCCTACAAGAAGGGCGCGCCGCTGGGTGAGTTCGCGGTGAAGATGCCGGGACAGCACAACGTGCTGAATACGCTGGCGACCATCGCCGTGGCCGACGAGCTCGAGGTGCCGCTCGACGTGATGAAGGAGTCGCTCGCGACCTTCCACGGCGTCGCCCGTCGCTTCACCGTGACGCACCAAGTGGGCGGCATCACGTTGGTCGACGACTACGGTCACCACCCGGCCGAGGTGATGGCCACGCTCGATGCCGCGCGCCGCGTCTTCGACGGTCGCGTCTTGGTCGCGTTCCAGCCCCACCGCTATACGCGCACCGAGCACCTGTTCGACGACTTCACGCGTGCCTTCAATGTCGCCGACTCGGTGGTTCTGGCGGACATCTACGCGGCAGGCGAGAAGCCCATCCCGGGCATTTCGTCCGCTCGTCTCGCCGAGGCCATCGCCGACCACGGCCATCACCGCGTCCGGCACGTCGCCGATCGCGGCGCCATCGTCGAGCTCTTGGCTCGCGAAGCCGAGCCGGGCGACGTCGTCATCGCGCTCGGGGCCGGTGACATCAACAAGATCCTCCCGCTCGTGGCGGCCGAGCTGGAAAAGCGCTTCGGAAAACAGGAGAGCCCGTGATGGCGAAGAAGCAGGCCAAGAGCTTCTCGGCTCCCGACGAGAACGGCTTCGTGGACGGCGAGAGCCCGAAGCCAGGACCGGTGAAGCACAAATCGGCGCGCGCCAAGTCGGCGCCGGGCGCATCCGATGCTCCGCCGGAGCCGTCGCCGGGCTTCATCCGCACGGCCTGGTCGCTCACCAAGCTTTTGGTCGGCGTCGTGCTCGTGGTGGCCCTCGCGGGCTTGGTCGCGTTCGGCGCCCATCGCTACGCACTGTCGAGCCCGCGCTTCGCGGTGAAGAACATCGAAGTGAAAGGCATGAAGCGCAAGACGCCCGAGCAGGTGGCGCGCGCCGGAGGCGTCGAGCGCGGGGACAACGTGTTCGCCGTGGACACCAACAAGGTGGAGCAGCGCTTGCTCACCGATCCTTGGATCTCCATGGTGAAGGTCACTCGGGCCCTGCCGAGCACGCTCCAGATCGAGCTCGAGGAGCGCGAAGTGGGCGCACTCGCATCCATCGGAGACCGGCTCTACCTCGTGACCAAGATCGGTGAACCCTTCAAGGAGCTCGAAGAAGGCGAACCCTTCGACCTCCCCATCCTGAGCGGCGTGACCACCGAAGACCTGGCGCGCGATCGCGCGCGCGCCGTCGAGCGTCTCTCCCTCGGCCTCGAGGTCCTCCGGCATTGGGAGCGGATCACCAT
>Ga0268298_10003785_pt1 | contig 15166 bp, 5 predicted proteins | sample WWTPWeurt_MetaG_FD_194462 | JGI IMG/M metagenome (GOLD analysis project Ga0268298, IMG submission 194462) | Activated sludge microbial communities from WWTP in Nijmegen, Gelderland, Netherland - WWTP Weurt | ecosystem: Engineered > WWTP > Aerobic digester > Activated sludge | place: Netherlands... | reverse complement strand
GAACGCTCTCAAGGGTTATTCGCTCTTTCCGGATGTCCGCATGGTCGTATTCCTTCATCACTATTTCTTGACCGTATCGAAGAAGCAAAAGATATCGCCGGTCGATTCAAAGACATTTTTCAAGATCGCTTCTACTTGGAAGTCTGGAATCATTTTTTAAATCAAGAATCTTTTATTGCAAAAAAATTGCTGGAATTATCCAGTCATATGGCAATACCGTGGGTGGTGACCAACAATATTCACTATGCATCTCCTGAAGGCCGGATGGTGCATGATGTCCTTACTTGTATAAAGCATGATGTTACGCTGGCGAATGCTGGAAGAAGATTGAGAGCTAATGGTAGTTTTTATCTGAAATCTCCTGATGAGATGGCATATCTATGGCGGCATGATCTGACCGGCATCGACAATACTATTCGTATTGCGGAAAGGTGCCAGTTTCGTCTTGGCGCTTTCAAGCCACCTTTGCCTTACTTCGAACTGGAGCCTGGCACCACACATAATGGCATTCTGGAAAAACTTGTTTGGCAGGGTGCGAAGATTCGTTATCCCGATCTGACGGAAAAACATCTCAAACAGATCAATTACGAATTGAGCATGATCACAAATCTGGGTTTGGCACCCTATTTCCTGATTATGTGGGATATTGTCGACTTTGCCAGAAAAAATGGTATTGCCGTACAGGGGCGAGGCTCCGCAGCTAACTCGGCTGTTTGCTATTGCTTGATGATTACTGCAGTAGATCCAATCGGCATGGATTTGCTCTTTGAGAGATTTCTTTCCTCCGGTCGCAACGAGCCACCTGATATCGATGTCGATATCGCACATCAAGAAAGAGAAAAGGTAATTCAGTATGTCTATGAAAAGTATGGGCGCGAACATGCTGCAATGGTCTGTGAAGTAATTACTTATCGTGGGCGTTCTGCAGTCAGAGATGCAGCGCGTGTACTGGGCTTTTCACAAGAACAAGCTGATTCTCTATCTGCAGAAGCGCGCCATATGGAAGCGCATGAAGCCGCCTTGAATTTAAGAGCCGGTGGTGCTGAACGAGCCGGGCTTGACTTGAAAGATAAGCGTGTTAAACAGCTCATTCGTGTTGTAGCCGGTTTACATCAATTGCCGCGGCACAGATCGATTCACGTAGGAGGTTTTGTTCTTTGCGGAACTGCACTTGGTGAAGTCGTTCCGATTGAGCCGGCGTCAATGGAAGCACGTACCGTTATTCAATGGGACAAAGACGATATTGATTTGATGGGCTTGATTAAGATCGATTTGCTTGGACTGGGAATGCTTACTCTTATTCAGGAGGCACTTAAACATGTGCATAAATATCGCGGTCTGGATATAGATATTGGTCGTCTGGACATGAGCGATCCGGCAATCTATGAAATGCTTACCAAAGCCGATACTGTTGGTGTTTTTCAAGTCGAATCCCGCGCACAGATGAATATTCTTCCGCGTATCAAGCCCAAATGTTTTTATGACATCATTGTATCGATTGCAATTGTTCGCCCTGGTCCAATCCAGGGAAATATCGTTCATCCTTATTTGCGGCGCCGCCGAGGCGATGAGCAAGTCACATATTTGCATCCGACCTTAGAGCCTATTTTGAAAAGAACTCTGGGTGTACCCTTGTTTCAAGAGCAAGGCATGAAGCTGGCCGTAGTCGCTGCCGGATTTACAGCGACACAGGCAGATCATCTAAGAAGGGTGATGAGTCACAAGCGCTCACTGGAAAGAATGGCAGCGCTCTGTGACGACCTGGCCGAAGGAATGAGGAAAAACGATCTTTCGGCCGAAGCGATTGAAACCATTACTCATCAGCTCAGAGCTTTTGCAAATTACGGATTTCCCGAAAGTCACGCTGCTTCATTTTCTCTTCTGGTTTATGCATCTGCTTATTTGAAGAGATATTTTCCGACTGAATTTTATTGTGCGATTTTGAATGCTCAGCCAATGGGATTCTATAGCCCGGCAACATTGATTCGTGATGCTATAAACCACGGTGTAGAGGTGCTTACAGTAGATCTTGCAAAAAGCGATTGGGACTGCACTATCGAGGTAATTGAACAGAAAGAAGGTTTTGGAGCATTTGGATTTGCTAATGCCAATAAAACAAAAAAGCTGAGTGAAAAGACAGAAGAGAGAAAAACTCAAAAATTGGCCTTGCGCATTGGATTGAGATTCGTTCACGGTTTGGGTAACAAATCAATGCAAACCTTGAAAGCTGTATTTGCATCAGGAGGAAAATTCACATCGCTCGAAGATGTTCTTCAGAGAAGCGGTTTAAGTCCGAGCGATTTGAAACAGCTTGCACGAGCAGGGGCTTTTGAGAGTTTATATCCTGGTCGTCGCAAGGCATTATGGGAGGTTCTGTCTAAATTGAATAATCCGCCAGCTACTCCTTTGCTTGATCTTCTGGAGAAAAAGCCTGTCGAGGATGTTCCTCCTATGTCGGCGCTCGAAGAGGTTGTTGCCGATTTCAGAACACTAGGTCTTTCCACTGGTGCGCATCCCATGACTTTCTACAGAGATTGGGCTCGCCATGAGGGAATTAAGTCTTGCCACGATCTCAGTCAGTCCGAGCATGGAAAAGTTATGTCAGTTGCCGGTGGAGTGATATGCCGGCAAAGACCGGAAACAGCAAAAGGATTTGTTTTCATAACACTCGAGGATGAGACGGGCGTTGCTAATATCATCGTCAACCCGAAAGTTTTTACCGAATTTCGGCATTTGATTATGCGAACTTCCTTTATGGCCGTAAAAGGCAAATTGCAGCTAGAAGAAGGCGTGGCAAATATTCTGGCTGAAAAGTTCGAGAGACTACCTGTTTTGCCTGGTAATCCGATTCTGCCCACCCGAGACTTCCACTGAGTCTTTGGGCAAAGCCTGTAGCTGCTTGGCTTTGGGGGGTTAATAAAGTTAAGAAGCTGTAATCTTTCGGGGTCTTGGAAACCGCTCTGGGCGCCGCAGGACACGCTAAGAGCGGCAGATTGTGCTATTACTTAAAAGAAAGTGGCTAGCCATAAGGGTAATCAGAGTTTATTCTTTAAGTTGATTCTATGAATTGGCTGGAAAGAGCGTTGGCGTCCGATGTCGGCAGATTTAAACAAACGACCTACTGTTGACGAAAAAGACTATTGGGAGACCTTATACAGGGTCAAGCGCACGCCATGGGAACTCAATCAAATTTCCCCGCCTCTTAGAACCTTCCTCGACTCTCCTTACAAAGTTCCGCCCGGCCGTATCGCTGTGCCCGGCTGCGGTACCGGTCACGATTGCATGTTGTTTGCCAGCCGCGGATTCGAGGTGACGGCTATAGATTTCGCGCCTTCGGCTCTGCAGGCAACAACCGAGAAATTTATACAAGCCGGAATTCTAAACTCCAAAGGTTTCGTTCTCGATAAAGACGTATTCGACATGCATGACTATGACGGGCACTTTGATTACGTGCTCGATCATACGTTTTTCTGCTCAATTCATCCCTCACGACGCCGGCAATATGCCTATGTCGTGCGCGATCTCTTGAAGCCGACCGGCAAGCTAATTTCTCTTTTCTGGCTTGTGGAACGGCGCGGAGGCGGTGCACCATTTTCCACGACGAATGACGACATTTTTTCTGTCTTCAAAGATATTTTTGCTTTTGACATTGTCTTCGAGCCGCCTGATTCTGTCGATTCGAGAAAAGGTAAAGAGATTTTCTGCCTGATGTCGGTCAAGAAATAAAAGCAAAAAGAGTGAGACTTGCTGTCCCACTCTTCAGATTTCTCTAAACGTTCAGGTCTAGAAAAGACCTTCGCGCATCGCTTTTACCGCCGCTTCGGTTCTATCCGAAACGGTCAATTTCTCCATTATGTGGCGCATATGGGTCTTAACTGTTTCCAGCCCCAATTCCAGTTGGTCGGCAATCTTCTGATTGCTCAGCCCCTGCGCAACCAGACGCAAGACTTCTATTTCTCTGGGAGAAAGTCTTGTGTTTGTGCGCTCTCTTGTTCGTGTCTTTGTACCAGTAACAGTCGAGCCGCCATTGCCTTGAGCGGCATTTACCGGCTTGTCCGAGGCGTATGCGCAAAGCACTCGATTGGCGATGCCCGGATCTAGCCAGACTGCGCCTTCTGCTACGCTGCGCACCACTGTTCCCAATTGAGCGCTGGAAATGTTTTTCAAACAGTATCCGTTAGCTCCTGCACTGAGAGCGGCAAAAATCTCTTGATCGCTCTGATGCGAAGTGAGCATGATTACTCGTGTTTCCGGTAATTCCTTACGAATTCGGCGGGTCGCTTCGATGCCGTCCAGATGAGGCAATTCGATGTCCATTAGCACCACATCCGGTTTCAGCTCCATGACAGTCTTCAAGCCTTCACGCCCGTCTTCGGATTCGGCTATTACACTCAATCCCGGCACCTGCTCCAGTCCCATCTTCAGACCGATGCGAGTGAACTCATGGTCTTCGACGATGACAATACGGATGGTGGACTCAGATAAATTTTGCATTTTCCTTAACCTATCAGTGTGTTGTTGCTTGCAGATCGTTGTTGTGCTGCTTGTTTGTCTTCTCCTCCGGCTTTTGAACCGGCAATTTGATATAGAAGGTGGTCAGCTGACCAGGGTCGCTTTCGCACCAGATCTCTCCGTTATGGGCTTCCACGATTTTTTTGCACAGATAGAGTCCAAGCCCCCAACTGTGCTTGTATGTTTTCTCCGGCGACTTGTGCCAGTAGCGTCTGAATAGTTTGGGAATATCCTCAGGTTGAATTCCGGCTCCCGGGTTGCTGATGCTGAAGAGAACATGACCGGGCAAATTGCGAGCGGCAACCTTGATTTTGCTGCCCTTAGGCGAATATTTGATGGCGTTCTCGAGCAGGTTGGTAAACACTCTGCGTATTGCAGTGTGGTCAGCCCAGACTTTTTTGAGATTGGTCGGAATTTCGACCTGCACGCTTAGATCATGGTCCTTTATAATCGCCGACATATGGTCCAGGCATGATTCGACGGTAATGCCGAGATTCATAGAGTCGAAGAAATGTTGTTGAGCATTTGCTTCATAGCGATAAACATCGAGCAGTTGCTGAATCATTTTGAGCAGATTGCCGTTATTTTCGCGCAGCTTGGTGATGAGCATGAGCAAGGAATCGTCCAGCGTTCCTGCTGTCGATTTCATAAGCAATTCGATTGCTCTGTCGGTTGCTATCACAGGAGTCTGTAAATCGTGAGTGAGAGTGGCCACGAAATCTTCCCTGTAGCGGGCGTGTTCGACCCGTTCTGATACATCTACCGCGATGAGGACCGCGCCGATTATGGTTTGGTCCTCGCTTTCAACCGGCCATATGGCCAGGTCAAAGTAGGCTAGACAGCCGGGTCCGTCAGAAGTTCCGTTCTTGGCAACGTCCTGTGTTCCGTTCGCGTTTCCTTGGTTGTCATTCTCATCCTGGTCTTGAGCTACACAAAACTCTCTCTCGAAGTACCTTTTGCCTTCATTCAGCGCACTAATGAATGGCTCTCGGGGCAGCCATGAGAAAGCCTCGAAAATATTCTTATTTTGCACGCTGGCTGGATCCAGACCTGCCAGCGAGGCAAACGTCGTATTGGTCTCCTTGATCAGGAAGTTTTTTCCTATATGAACAATTCCGACCGGCGCGTGCTCCAAAATTTTCTGTGTGACTCGATGCTCCTCTCTCACCTTGAACGTCTCTGCTTCCAGCTGGCGCTTTGTTTCGAGCAGTTTGGCTTCATGCTCGCGCTTCTCGTGAGCGAGAATCACTTCCGCTTGACGTTTGACCTCTTCGCGCATCAAATAGAGATTCACAAAGACAGAGACTTTGGACTTGAGCGTGTCTTTCGAATACGGCTTGATGATGTAGTCGACCGCTCCGAGCGAATATCCGCGGCTTGCTTCGGCTTCTTCGCGATACATGGCTGTGATGAAAATGATGGGAATATGTTTTGTCTTCTCTCTCAGCCTGATTAGTCGTGCTGTCTCGAAGCCGTCAATATCAGGCATCTGGACGTCCAGAAGAACAAGCGCATACTCGTCTGAGAGCAGGCATTTCAGAGCCTCCGCTCCTGATTTTGCCGCTACTAATTCCAGCCGCGAGTCTCCTAGAGCCGCGGTCAGAGCGGACAGATTTAATTGATTGTCATCGACAAGCAATATCTTAACTTTGTCCGTTTTCACCTTCCTGGCTCCTTCTCGAACGATAGTCTCTGTCGTTTCGGGACCTCGTCTTGATCACCCAGCTGTCGACCAGATTCTTCAGCCGCTCTAGAGTGGCTGGTTTACTGAGGTAATCATCCATGCCGGCCTGCAGGCACCTTTCTCTGTCTCCTTCCATCGCTTGTGCGGTCAAGCCAATTATCGGCGTGTGCCTGCCGATTTCCGATTCGGAGTGCCTGATTAAGCCGGTGGCCTCGAATCCGTCCATTTCAGGCATCTGGCAGTCCATTAGGATCAGCGAGTAGGGCGTTTTTAGTGCCGCATCGACGGCCTCTCGACCGTTATTGACCGTGTGTCCTACATATCCGAGTTGCTTCAGCTGCAGAACTGTCACTAATTGGCTGGTTTTATTGTCGTCGGCTACAAGAATAAGTCTAACCGTATCCGGCGCCTTTGCGGCATCACTTGTGGTTAAGGTCGTCGACGGAATGAGATTTTGATAGCTTCTTGAGGTTGAGCGGCGCGCTACTCTATCGGGATCAACCTCAGGCTGCCCTCCTGTGGCAAGAGGCGAGCGCTCCAGAGTGACGATGAATGTAAAAGTCGAGCCTTTTCCTATCGTGCTGTCGACTTCGATTGTTCCGCCCATCATATCTACGAGCCTTTTGGAAATGGAAAGCCCAAGACCTGTGCCTCCATACCTGCGGGTCGTAGCGCCATCTACCTGAGTAAAGGGGCGAAAAAGCAGTTGTTTATCTCGCTCCGATAGACCGATACCTGTATCGCTGACCGAAAGACTGATGGTAACGGTATCAGTGCGCTGTTCCAGCATCGAAACCTTAAGAGAAATACCTCCTCGTGAGGTGAATTTGATGGCATTAGACAGCAGATTGATAAGCACCTGCCGGATGCGAATCGAATCACCACGCAGAATATCCGGGATGGCAGGCTCGATTTCTGTCTTCAGGTAAATACCCTTGTCGGTTGCAGCGTTGTGCAAAAGCTCGATGGTGCCGTCAATTATGGTATTGAGCTCGAAGTCATGCACATCGAGATTGAGTTTGCCCGCCTCGATTTTAGAAAAGTCGAGAATGTCGTTGATGATTGTAAGCAAAGCCAGCCCAGAGTCTCGTATCAATGTAGCTAGATCATGCTGTTCTGAGTCCAGTTTTGTCTTGAGCAATAATTCGGCAAGACCGATTACTCCGCTCATCGGTGTACGAATCTCATGGCTCATATTGGCGAGGAACTCACCCTTGAGCTTATTGGCCTGCATGAGTTCTTGGCTCTGGCGCTCGAGTATTCTGGACTTTCGATAGAGCTCGACAAACACTCCTACTTTTGAGCGCAAGATTTCCGGAGCGATCGGTTTGAGCATATAGTCGACGGCACCATACGAATAGCCGATATGGGCTTGTGTCGGTGTTGATTCAGTGCCGGTCAAGAATATGATTGGCGTGTTTCGCGATCGCTCTCTTTGCTGGATCAGTTTTGCCGTTTCAAAACCGTCCACGTCCGGCATCTGCACGTCAAGCAAAATAAGCGAGAATTCCTGCTTGAGCATGCACCGCAATGCTTCTCTTCCGGAGCGCGCCTTTGTAAAACGAATGCCCGGCCCCTGAAGCATCGATTCAAGCGCCAGAAGATTCTCTTCCTTGTCGTCGACAAGCAGAATATGTGTTGAGGCATCCGTGGGATCTATCATGTTGCTGGTTCCAATAGCAGGGGTGTTGATGCACACCCCTGCTTGTTGATTGACTAGCGATACAACCAGACTCTCAAGAGTGAGAGCAATCTATCTGTATCTACCGGTTTAGCGATATAGTCGGATGCACCGGCGTCCAGACATTTTTCACGGTCTCCCTTCATTGCCTTGGCTGTAAGAGCAATGATCGGCAATGTCTTGAATTTGGGCATTTCGCGAATTGCCATCGTGGTCTCATAGCCGTCCATGCCCGGCAGCATGATGTCCATCAAGACAACCGAAATATCCGGTGTATTGTCTAGAATTTCCAGTGCTTCTTTGCCGCTTTCAGCGTAGAGCACATTCATCTCCTGCCGTTCCAAAATACTGGTCAGAGCGAAGATATTGCGAACATCATCGTCGACGATGAGCACTTTTCTGCCTACCAGCACAGGGTCTGTTTGATGCACCTCCTCCAGCATCTTGCGTTTGTATTCGGGCAGATTGGCTTCCACTCGGTGCAAGAATAGAGAGGTTTCATCCAGCAGCCTTTCCGGCGACTGAACGTCTTTTACGACCACTGTATTGGTCAGCTTCTTGATCTCCAGTTCTTGCTTTGTTGTCAGCTCCTGTCCCGTGTAGATGATGAGCGGCAATTCCGGCATATGCAGCTCTTTTTGCACCTTGCGAATGAATTCTATGCCGGCCATGTCCACCAGTTCCAGTCCGAGCACGATGCAATCAATAGAGCGGTCTTTCAGCATTTGGAGCGCTTCTTCTCCTGTGTCTGCCGTTGTAATCTCGACGTCATCGCCTTGAATCAATTCGACGAGCGCATCGCGGTGCTCGTGATTGTTGTCGACAATGAGCAGCGATTTGCGCTCGCGCTCGATGAACCCTCTTATATTGCTGAGCGCATCGACGACACTGTCCTTGCTGACCGGTTTTTCAAGGTAGCCGATTGCACCTTGTCTTAGCCCTCGCCAGCGCTGCGAATCTACAGAGATAACGTGCACTGGAATGTGGCGGGTATTGGGATCGTGTTTGATCCTATCCAGCACCGTCCAACCGTCCATGTCAGGCAAGTTGAGATCGAGTGTGATCGCTTCCGGTTTGTACTTCTTAGCCAGTGCCAGAGCTGTCTCGCCATCCTGAGCAACGATACCTTTGAACTCTTTCTCGTGGACAAGATCGACCATCAAGCTGGCGAAATTAGGATCGTCTTCGACAATCAGCACTGTGCGATCGCCCGCTCCGATGGCGTCGCGGTCATCATTCACCGTCAGCTCATGGCGAGGCAGAACCTGCGCCATTGCTTCGTAGAGAATCTCCGGCTCTCGGTCTTTTGTCGCATTTTGACCCTGGGTCTTTTGCGCGTACACTTTTGCCGCTTCCGGCAAATATGTCTTGGGAATGTAGAGCGTGAAGACACTACCTTCATCAGGCGTGCTGCTGACGCGGATCTCGCCGCCCAGCAGCGTAGCTATTTCGCGGCTGATTGCCAGACCCAGACCGGTGCCGCCGAATTTACGGCTGGTTGTACCGTCCGCCTGGTGGAATGCTTCGAAAATGATGCCCTGTTTGTCCAGTGGGATGCCGATACCCGTGTCGGATACAGTGAAAGCGATCACCGAATCAGCCATGTTCAACACTTCCATTTCCGGCGACCAGCCCGACTCTGCTGTCTTGATATTGAGAGCGACGCTTCCTTTTTCCGTGAACTTTATGGCGTTGGAAAGCAAGTTCTTCAATACCTGGTGCAGGCGCTTCCAGTCCGTGTAGACAAGCTTCGGAGCATTCTCATCGACTGTAACCGAGAATTCCAATTTTTTGTCGTCGGCGATTTGACGGAAGCCTCTATCCATGTCATTGCGAATGTCTGATACAAAAATATCGGACAATTCGACAGTCATGGTTCCGGATTCGATCTTCGACAGATCGAGGATGTCGCTGATCAAACCTAGCAAATCCGTTCCTGATGAATAGATCGTGTTGGCAAAATCAATTTGTTTCTCGGTCAAATTGCCTTCGACGTTTTCCGCCAGCAGTTTGGAGAGAATCAGGAGCGAATTGAGCGGTGTGCGCAATTCGTGCGACATGTTCGCCAAGAACTCTGACTTGTACTTGGAAGTAAGAGCAAGTTGTTTAGCTTTTTCTTCCAATGAGAGTCGAGCTTGTTCGATTTCTCTGTTCTTGCGTTCAACCTCCTTATTCTGCATTTGCAGCAGTCGAGCTTTTTCTTGCAACTCTTCGTTTGTTTGTTGCAGCTCTTCCTGTTGTTCTGTAAGAAGGTTTTCCGATTCCTTGAGGTTCTTCGCTTGTTGTTCCAGTCGTTGGTTTGTCTCTGTAAGCTCTTGTTGCTGTGCTTGCAGTTCTTGCGCCAGTGACTGAGACTGAGCCAGAAGGTTTTCCGTTCTGGAGTTGGCTTCGATTGTGTTCAGAACGATACCGATTGATTCCGTGAGCTGATCCAAGAACGCCAAGTGGATGTCGCTGAATCTTTGGAACGATGCCAGCTCGATTACGGCTCTTACTTCACCTTCGAAAAGTACCGGCAGAACAACGATGTTTAGCGGTGTTCCTTCGCCCAGTCCGGAGTTGATTCTGACGTAATCATTCGGCGCATCGTGAACAAGGATTCTTTGCTTTTCGATGGCGCACTGACCGACAAGTCCTTCACGCATTCTGAATCTATCAGATAGATTTTTTCTTTCTCTATACGCGTAGCTACCGATTAGTTTTAGCACTTGCTCGCCGTCTTCTTCGTCATCCACTTCATTGAGGTAGAAAACACCGTGCTGCGCGGTGACGAGAGGCGCAAGTTCAGACAGGATCAAGTTGGACACAGTAAGCAAGTCTCTTTGACCTTGCAGCATTCGAGTGAATTTCGCCAGGTTGGTCTTGAGCCAGTCTTGCTCGGTGTTCTTCTGGGTCGTGTCCTTCAGGTTCCAGATCATTTCGTTGATATTGTCTTTGAGCGCCGCTACTTCGCCCTGCGCTTCTACAGTGATAGATCTAGTCAAGTCGCCCTTGGTCACGGCGGTTGCTACTTCTGCGATAGCCCGTACCTGACCGGTCAAGTTCGCAGCCAGCTGGTTAACGTTGTCTGTGAGATCCCTCCATGTACCGGCGGCAGCAGGCACCCTTGCCTGACCACCGAGTTTTCCTTCGACTCCTACTTCCCGGGCAACTGTGGTTACCTGGTCCGCGAATGTCGCCAGCGTATCGATCATCTCGTTGATTGTGTCCGACAGAGCGGCGATTTCGCCTTTGGCTTGCAATGCCAGTTTGCGTTTCAAGTTGCCGACGGCAACCGCGGTTACAACACCGGCAATACCCCGCACCTGCTCTGTGAGGTTACCTGCCATGGAGTTTACGTTATCCGTCAGATCCTTCCAGATACCGCCCACCCCTTGTACGTCAGCCTGTCCACCGAGTTTTCCTTCTGTTCCTACTTCCCGGGCAACCCGTGTAACTTCTGCCGCGAAGGATGAGAGCTGGTCGACCATTGTGTTGATTGTGTTTTTCAGCTCTAAGATTTCGCCTTTGACGTCTACGGTAATCTTCTTGGACAAGTCGCCTCGGGCAACTGATGTCGTAACGTCGGCGATGTTACGTACCTGCGATGTGAGGTTGGACGCCATGTAATTTACGTTGTCCGTCAAATCTTTCCATGTGCCGGACACACCTTTTACATCCGCCTGACCGCCGAGTTTTCCTTCCGTACCTACTTCTCTTGCTACCCGTGTTACTTCTGATGCGAAGGATGAGAGCTGGTCAACCATGGTGTTGATTGTGTTTTTCAGCTCCAGGATCTCGCCTTTGACGTCTACTGTGATCTTCTTGGAGAGGTCACCGTTCGCAACCGCGGTCGTAACGTCCGCGATGTTACGCACCTGGGATGTAAGGTTCGACGCCATGTAGTTTACGGAGTCGGTCAAGTCTTTCCATGTACCGGACACACCCTTAACGTCCGCTTGACCGCCCAGTTTTCCTTCCGTGCCTACTTCTCTTGCCACCCGTGTAACTTCTGCCGCGAAGGACGAGAGCTGGTCCACCATGGTGTTGATCGTGTCTTTCAGCTCCAAGATCTCGCCTTTGACGTCTACGGTGATCTTCTTGGAGAGGTCACCGTTTGCAACGGCGGTCGTAACGTCTGCAATGTTACGCACCTGGGATGTGAGGTTGGACGCCATGTAGTTTACCGAGTCGGTCAAGTCTTTCCACGTTCCCGACACGCCTCGTACAGCCGCCTGACCACCGAGTTTTCCTTCCGTACCTACTTCTCTTGCCACCCGTGTAACTTCAGCCGCGAAGGATGAGAGCTGGTCCACCATTGTGTTGATAGTGTCTTTCAGCTCCAGGATTTCTCCGCGTACAGGCACGGTGATCTTCTTAGATAGATCGCCGTTGGCAACGGCGGTCGTCACTTCCGCGATGTTACGCACCTGAGCAGTCAGGTTGCCTGCCATCGAATTTACGTTGTCCGTAAGGCCTTTCCATGTTCCGGATACGCCTCTTACCTCTGCCTGACCACCGAGTTTTCCTTCCGTACCTACTTCCCTGGCAACCCGTGTAACTTCTGCTGCGAAGGACGAGAGCTGGTCAACCATTGTATTGATTGTATTTTTCAGCTCCAGGATCTCGCCTTTGACGTCTACGGTGATCTTCTTAGAGAGATCGCCGTTTGCAACCGCGGTCGTAACGTCTGCAATGTTACGTACTTGCGACGTGAGGTTGGACGCCATGTAATTTACTGAGTCGGTCAAATCTTTCCATGTGCCGGACACACCTTTAACGTCCGCCTGACCGCCGAGTTTTCCTTCCGTACCTACTTCTCTTGCCACCCGTGTTACTTCTGACGCGAAAGACGAGAGCTGGTCAACCATGGTGTTGATGGTGTCTTTCAGCTCTAAGATTTCACCTTTTACGTCTACAGTGATCTTTCTTGAGAGGTCACCGTTTGCAACGGCGGTCGTAACGTCTGCGATGTTACGTACTTGCGACGTGAGGTTGGACGCCATGTAATTTACTGAGTCGGTCAAGTCTTTCCATGTGCCGGACACACCTTTAACGTCCGCCTGACCGCCGAGTTTTCCTTCCGTACCTACTTCTCTTGCTACCCGTGTTACTTCTGCCGCGAAGGATGACAGCTGGTCCACCATGGTGTTGATAGTGTCTTTCAGCTCCAAGATTTCGCCTTTAACGTCTACGGTAATCTTCTTGGAAAGGTCGCCGTTCGCCACCGCGGTTGTTACGTTCGCGATGTTTCTTACCTGCGCTGTCAGGTTGCCTGCCATGTAATTTACGGAGTCGGTCAAATCCTTCCATGTTCCGGCGACACCTTTTACTTTCGCCTGACCACCGAGTTTTCCTTCCGTACCTACTTCTCTTGCAACCCGTGTTACTTCCGATGCGAAGGACGACAGCTGGTCCACCATCGTGTTGATTGTTATCTTGAGCTCCAGGATCTCGCCTTTGACGTCTACGGTGATCTTCTTCGAGAGGTCACCGTTCGCCACAGCGGTCGTAACGTTCGCGATGTTTCGCACCTGTGCTGTCAGGTTGCCTGCCATCGAGTTTACGTTATCCGTCAAGTCTTTCCATGTTCCGCTGACGCCTTTTACAATCGCCTGACCGCCCAGCTTTCCTTCCGTTCCTACTTCCCGGGCGACCCGAGTTACTTCAGATGCGAATGAGGAGAGCTGGTCCACCATGGTGTTGATTGTGTTTTTCAGCTCTAAGATCTCGCCTTTAACGTCTACCGTAATCTTCTTGGAGAGGTCGCCGTTCGCCACAGCGGTCGTTACTTCTGCGATGTTCCGCACCTGAGCTGTCAGGTTGCTCGCCATCGAGTTTACGGAGTCCGTCAAATCTTTCCAGGTGCCGCTAACGCCCTTAACCTGCGCCTGACCTCCTAACTTACCTTCCGTACCTACTTCTCTTGCAACCCGTGTTACTTCTGATGCGAAAGAGGAGAGCTGGTCAACCATTGTGTTGATCGTTTTCGCCGTTCTGAGGAACTCCCCTTTCAACGGCGCTCCATCAATTTCCAGTGACATCGTCTGGCTGAGGTCGCCTTTTGCTACAGCGCCGATAACCCGGGCGACTTCTGTCGTCGGGCGCACCATGTCCGATACCAGCAAATTGACCGAGTCCATGCAGTCGGCCCAGCCGCCTGATACGTCCCCTAAAGATGCGCGGTGACCAATCTTACCTTCCTTACCTACGACCGTAGACACTCTCTGCAATTCGCGCACCATGCGCTCGTTCAGCTCGGCGGCGTCGTTGAATGCTACTGCTATTTCGCCGGCGATGCCGGTTTGATCGAGCGGCAACCTGATTGAGAAGTCACCGCGAGACAGCATTCGCAGCGCCTTCAATAATTGCTTCGCATCGATCACTTCTCTTTCCAGAGTCGGCGCAGCTATTTTCTTGCTGCCATTTGTTTCTGTGGAAGCTCGAGATTTGGTTGTTGGCATGAGCGTTTTTCCGTAGGTTTTTTTGAGGGCGAACTTTAGGCGTTTTGTCGGACAAAAATTGCCAAGCTAAAACAGCGCGGGACTTCTCCCGCGATGTATAAAGGACATTTTTTTATGTTCCACGATCGCATCGTATCGCGCTAACTCCTTGTGGGCATCGCGCAACGTCGGTATGACGCGTCAGGTGAGACTGCTCACGCGGTAGAAAGTTCCCACGTGTTTATTGGGTTTTCAGACTTTAATAGGTCAAATAATTGCTTTCGCCTATTATTAATTCTAGGATTTAATCAAACCAGGCAGATAGGCTTTTGCCTTGGTTCGCAATCGTACGCTTGGCTTTCTACTGAAATTGACCCGTACTGGCAGTGCTATTTCTGCCGTTTTTCAGCGCCAGTGCCTTGCGAACGATATCGTTTTTCACCAGCGATTTGGCGACCAGATCCATGAATTTAGCGCCCCCTGCTGCATTGAGGTGGGCTGTGTCCTGGAAATCGGAGTCATGAAAAACCCACTGGCTGTTCAAGTCTATAAGCGAAAAGTCGCCTCGCGACGCACGCGTATTCATTGCCTCCATGTACTTCTCGTACATGCCGGCGGGCATTAACGACATGTTCTTTTCGGTCAGAGGCATGTTTGCCACGACCACTTTTATCTTATTCGCCTTTGCGTCAGCAAGTAATTTGTCGAGAAATGCAACTTGATTGTTGAAGAGTTTTTCGTTGGCGCTGGCAAAGCGTTTTTTATACTCGCGGGTATTGTCTTTCCAGGGAATCACCTGATGTGGTGGCAGTATGAAGTTGCCTTCTGCGACAGTCGAGTTGCCGAGGATGTTTCCATCGCCCTTCT
>Ga0268298_10003784_pt1 | contig 15168 bp, 14 predicted proteins | sample WWTPWeurt_MetaG_FD_194462 | JGI IMG/M metagenome (GOLD analysis project Ga0268298, IMG submission 194462) | Activated sludge microbial communities from WWTP in Nijmegen, Gelderland, Netherland - WWTP Weurt | ecosystem: Engineered > WWTP > Aerobic digester > Activated sludge | place... | reverse complement strand
TCATGCCCGCGCGCCATTCTTCCTGTGGCTTCAGGTTGATGACGGTCTCGAACATCTCGGTGGGCGCCGGATCGGTGGCGGTGTTGGCGCGGCCAGCCTTGCCGTAGACCGAACTCACCTCCGGAAAGCTCTTGATGATCTTGTCCTGCGTCTGCAGTACCTCGGCGGCCTTGGTGATGGACATGCCCGGCAGCGAGGCCGGCATGTACAGCAACGTGCCCTCGTTGAGGGTGGGCATGAACTCGCTGCCCAGCTTCGAGGCCGGATACCAGGACACGCCGACGGCAAGGACGGCCAGCGCGATCGTGAGCTTCTTCCACCGCATCACGGCCGCGATGATCGGACGATAGATCCAGATCAGGAAACGGTTCAGCGGGTTCTTCGCCTCCGGCATGATCTTGCCGCGGATGAACAGCATCATCAGCACCGGCACCAGCGTCACAGAGAGCAGCGCCGCACCCGCCATCGAGAAGGTCTTGGTGTAGGCCAGCGGGGAGAACAGCCGCCCTTCCTGCGACTCGAGCGTGAACACCGGCAGGAACGACACGGTGATGATCAGCAGCGAGAAGAACAGGGCGGGCCCCACTTCCTTGCAGGCGTCGAGCATCGCGTCGGCGCGGTCCTTCACCGTGTGATCGGGCTTCAGTCGCTCCAGGTGCTTGTGGGCGTTCTCGATCATCACGATGGCCGCGTCCACCATGGCGCCAATGGCAATGGCAATGCCGCCCAGGCTCATGAGGTTCGAGTTCATGCCCAGCAAGTGCATTGCAATGAACGAGATCAGCACACCCACCGGCAGCATCAGGATGGCCACCAGCGCCGAGCGCATGTGCATCAGGAAGATCACGCAGACCGCGGCGACGATCAGGCTCTCTTCGAGCAGCGTGCGCTGCAGGTTGGCGATGGCGCGGTGGATCAGGTCCGAGCGGTCGTAGACGGCCTGGATGCTCACGCCCTCGGGCAGGCCGGCCGAGATCTCGGTGACCTTGGCCTTGAGGTTGTGGATCACCTCCAGCGCGTTCTGCCCGAAGCGCGACATCGCGATGCCCGAGACGACTTCGCCTTCGCCGTTCAACTCGGACAGGCCACGACGCTCGTCAGGCGCCATCTCGACGCGGGCGATGTCGCGGATCAGCACTGGTGTGCCGCCTTCGCTCTTGACCACCAGTTGCTCGATGTCGGCCTTGTTGCGCAGGTAGCCCTTGCCGCGCACCATGAACTCGGTTTCGGCCATTTCCACCACGCGGCCGCCGACGTCGCGGTTGCTGTCGCGGATCACCTGCGACACCTTCATCAGCGGGATGCCGAAGCTGCGCAGCTTCAGTGGATCAACCGTCACCTGGTAGGTCTGCACGAAGCCACCCAGCGACGCCACCTCGGCGACGCCCGGTGCCTTGGTGAGTTGGTAGCGCACATACCAGTCCTGGATTGTTCGCAGTTCGGCCAGGCTCTTGTTCTTGGCCAGCAGTGCGTACTGGTAGACCCAGCCGACGCCAGTGGCATCAGGCCCTAGCGCCGGAGACACGCCCTTGGGCAGGCGGCTCGACGCGAAGTTCAGGTACTCCAGCACCCGGCTTCGTGCCCAGTAGATGTCGGTGCCGTCTTCGAAGATGACATAGACAAATGACGCGCCAAAGAACGAGAAGCCGCGCACCACCTTGCTCTTGGGCACCGCGAGCATCGCGGTGGTCAGCGGGTAGGTCACCTGGTCTTCCACCACCTGCGGCGCCTGGCCGGGGTACTCGGTATAGACGATGACCTGCACGTCAGACAGGTCAGGCAAGGCGTCGAGCGGCGTCTTCATCACGGCGACGACTCCGCCGATGACGACGAACAGCGTGGCGAGCAGGACAAGGAACGGATTCCTGCCCGACCACTGGATGATTTTGGCCAGCATGGCGTGCTCTGCTCAGTGGCCGGAGTGCGACGTGGCGCCGGCGCTCGCGGCTGGTGCCGCGGGCTTGGCCTGCGGAGCCATGAGTGGCGACGCTGAGATCGACGTCACCACATACTCGCCGGGCTGGCGCTCGACGAACTCGAAGCGCACCGCCTGACCTGGCTTCAGCCCGTTCAGCAGCGATGCATTCGCCGCCTTGAACTCCATCGTCATCGCCGGCCACTTCAGGGTCGGAACCGGCCCGTGGCTGAGGCTGAGCGTGCCGGCCTTGAGGTCAATGCCATCCACGGTACCTTCGGCCTCGTGGCCGATCGCGGCACGCGCCGGCGCCGAGGCAGGCGCCGCAGCAGGTGCCATGGCCGCGCCAGCCGACGCGCCGGCGTCGGCGCCCTTGGCCGGGCTGCCATGCCCGGCGTGACTGCCAAAGCCGCCCACGACGGCTTTTAGGTTGCTCTCCGCGTCAATCAGGAAGTTCGCGGCGACGACGACCTGCTCGCCATCCTTCACGCCCTTGAGGATCTCGACGTAGTTCTCACCGCGTCCGCCGATGTCGACCTCTCGCGGCTCGAAGCGGCCTTCCTTGACCTGGACGAGCACGAGGCGCCGAGTGCCGGTGTCGATCAAGGCCGAGTCAGGCACGGTCAGCACCGGCAACCTGCCGCCCACTGACACCTCCACCTGCGCGAACATCGCCGGCTTCAGCTTCTGGCCCGGATTGGCCATCTCGACCCGGACGGGGATGCTTCGCGTCTCCGCCTTCAGCGTGGGATAGATGTAGGTGATGCGGCCCTCAAAGGCCTCGTTGGGATAGGCCGTCGTCGTGACGCGCGCCTTCGCGCCGCTCTTGACCAGGCCGATGTCCTGTTCCGACAGGTCGGCGATGACCCAGACCGAGGAGAGGTCGGTCACCTGATAGAGCATCTCGCCCGGCATGAAGCGCATGCCCTGCAGTGCCTTCTTCTCCGACACGATGCCGGACACAGGCGAAGGGAACGAGATCGTGCGCTGCGGCTGACCGGACTTCATCAGTGCCGTCACCTGCGACGGCGACAGATCCCAGTTGCGCAGTCGCGCCAGGCTGGATTCGGCCAGTTGCCGCATGCCAGCCTGGGCATCGGCGCCCGCGTCCTTCATCGCTTCGAGCCCTTGCATCGCGATGGTGTACTCGCGCTGGGCCGACACGAGTTCGGGGCTGTAGGCCTCGAACAGCGGCTGGCCTTTGGTCACTGGTTGCCCGGTCGCGTTGACATGCAGCCGCTCGACGTAGCCCTCGAACTTCGCGGTGACCGCGAACAGCCTGCGCTCGTCGGGCTCGATGCGACCCGCCGCGCGCACGGTCTTGCCGAGCATGCGCATCGCGGCGGCCTCGGTGCGCACGCCGAGCTTCTGGATCTTCTCGGTGCTGATGCGGACCTGGTTGGGCGACGCGGGCTCGGCACCCGGTGCCGACTCGTCCTCGCCTTCATACACCGCGATGTAGTCCATGCCCATCGGGTCCTTCTTCGGCGTCGGCGAGGTGTCGGCCAGCCCCATCGGGTTGCGGTAGTAGAGCAACTTGCGCTGTTTGGATGCCGCAGCGGGTGCGGAGACTGCGTTGGCCGCCGAGGCCTCGGAAGGATGCTGCTGCGAGCGAGCGCCCAGCCAGTAGCTGCCCGCACCGACCACCCCGAGCATGGCAATCGCAAGTGCGGCGGTGGTGGTCTTCACAGGTCTTCTCCCAGAATGCGTTCGATGTCGGCCAAGCGCATCTGCGCCTCGACCTGCGACTTGAGGATCTCTTGCCGAGCCTTGCGAATCTGCCGCTGGGCCTCCAGCAGCATGGAGAACTCGGTCTTGCCGTTCTCATAGGCAGACAGCGCCGACTGCAGGCCCAGCTCGGACTGCGGCAGCAACTGGGTCTGCACCAGCGCCTCGGTGCGCCGTGCGGACTCCAGACCTGCCAGATTGACGGCGAGGTCACCGAGCAACTGCAGCGACAGGCTCTCCGCCCGGGACCGCGCCGCCGCCACCATGGCCTCCGCCTCGCGCTCCTGGCTGCGCCTTGATTCCTGCTGCAGCGGGATGTTCATCTCGAGCATCACGCCCCAGGTCGTTATGCGCGAGCCCATCTGCGACGGGGACACGCCCACAGTGAGGTCCGGGTAGCGGTTGCGCTGCGTGAGGTCGCGGTTCTTCTGGGCCACCGCCACGCGGGCCAGTTCGGCCTGAATCAGCGGGTTGCGGGCACGGGCGCGCTCAGCCAGCGCGGCGGCATCAGCCGTCACCACATGCGGAATCGGACGGAGGGCCAACGGATCGGCAAGCGGTGCCGCGCTGTCGCGGGCGAGCAGCGCGTTCAGTTTGGCTCTGATCTGCCGCTTCTCACCATCCAGCGCAATCAGCTCTGAACGCATCGCAGTCTGCTCCAGTTGGGCGCGGATCGCGTCCGACTGGCCGGCGAGTCCTCCGGCATAGCGGGCTTGCGAGACCTGTTCCAGGCGTGCCATCAGGCCGAGCACCTCGTTGGAAAGCCGCTCGTTGCCGGCGGCACGGTAGTACTCGGCGTAGGTCACCTTGATGCGCGCCGAGAGTTCAGACCAGGCGGCGTCGCTGCGCGCGTCGGCCTGGCGTGCATCTGCGGAAGCGGCGTCGCGCTTCAGCTCGCGCTTGCCCCACAAGGGCAGGGACTGCATCAAGGTGTACTTGGTCTCGCCGACCTTCCACGGCAGGAGACTAGGTGCTGCATCCGTGCCGTAATTATTGATGTTCATGAGCTCGACGCGCAGCACCGGATCGGGCAGCGCGCCGGCGGGGCCGATGCGCTGTGCGGCGGCGTCTGCCTCCGCTTGCATGGCCCTGAGTTCAGGGTTCTGCGCGCGAGCGTGAGCCAACAGGCCTTGGAGGTCTGCCCCCAACGCCGCTTCCTGTGCCAACGCCGGAACTGACAAACCCGTGGTGGCCAGGAGGACGAACAACAGGTCGCGCAGCCTTCGTCCAAGCGCATGGCTGGGTGCCGTTGCCCCGTTTACCGACCCGCAGTTCAGCGGCCTCGTGGCCGGAAGATGAAGTGTGGTCATCAAGGCACTCCAGGCGATGTCGACGAAGGGCCCGCGCACATCAGTTGTTCTTCTCAGCGCCGTGGTTGTGCTTCGGCAGTTTCTTGGTTTGCGCCGCAGACGCAGCACCTTCAGGGGCCATGGCTGACGCGCCTGCCGTGCAGGGGCCGGGCTTGGCCATTGACCGCGGCGTGCCCTTTTCGGCGCCGTGGTCGTGCTTGGCCATCGGCTTGGCGCAGTCCATGGACATCATGGCCCCGCCCATCGGGGCGGAGGCGGCGGCTGCGGGCTGGGTTTGTGCGGCCGCGGACAGCGCCACGGAGGCGAAGAGGACGGAAGCAAGGAGAGTGCGGATCGTGGTCATGGCATGGAACTCCAAATGGGGCATGGGTGGCGTCGAGCCAGCGTCGCGCCGAGCGCGCAACAGGCATGAACGTACAGAGTGGGGGCCTCCGACGGGTCCGTCGTCAGTGGATGACAGACCAGCAGGCGGAAGACGTAGCGGTCAGGGCCGCGAAGCGACCAGCTGGCCGCGCCAGGCGTTATAGCGCCAGGCGCAGGAAGGCTATGGGTATGGGCGTTGCTCGCACGCCGTCCCGGCGTGGCACTCGCAATTGCACCGGTTCGAAGACCCGAACCGGCAAGGCGGTCGCGACCATCTGCGGGATGAGCGCATGTGCCTGCACATCGTCAAGCGCAGTCTTCAGTGTCGGAATCGATACGCTGGCCCTGTCGCAGAAGTCCTGGCAGTTGGGGTTGACCGGCGGAGCGTGCGGATCCTCAGCTCCATCGTGGTGCGTGGTCGCGACCTCGGAAGCGTGTGCCGAGTGCGCACCGGCATGTTCCGTCGGCAACGTGGACACGCACGCGTTGGCAAACCCCGCCCCGATGCCGAACACCCACACGAACAGCATTCGTGCTGCCCAGAGGCGAAGTTGTCGGCGGTAGAGGAACATGACGCTGCAAAGTGTATCTGAGGAGGTTTGAATGTTCTGGTGCTCGTGTTCCTGTCATGGCCTCTTGGCGCGAACCATCGGCACGCCTGTCAGGCTGTTGTCGCCGGAAACAGGGGACGCATTCACCTGGGCCGACGCCAGGCCCAGCAAGGTGATCATGACCAGTGTCGTTGCGGTTCCCATGGTGTTTGCTCCTTCGGGACGAATGGAAGGGGAGGCTTCGCCGCAACTCATGCTGAGCTACTGCATCGATGCATCGCTGCACCGTGGAATGAACTGTAGAAATCCGGCACCCACCGCCACGTGGCCGAATCATTACCATCCCGTAATGTTCGCCGCCTTGGTCTGGCGTCATCGCGCCCAGGCCGCAGAATCGCTCGCATGAAGATCCTGGTCGTCGAAGACGAGCGCCGCGCTGCCGAGTACCTTCGTCAAGGCCTGGCCGAGTCCGGCTATGCCGTCGAAGTGGCGCTCAACGGCACCGATGGACTTCACGCCGCAATGAACGGCGACCACGACCTGATCGTCCTGGACGTGATGCTGCCTGGCCTGGACGGCTTTGCCGTACTGGCAGCGCTGCGCACGGCCAAGCAGACCCCGGTATTGATGCTGACGGCACGGGCACAGGTCCACGACAAGGTGCACGGATTCGATCTCGGTGCCGACGACTACCTTGTCAAGCCGTTCCAATTCCCGGAACTGTTGGCACGTGTGCGCACGCTGCTCAAGCGCGGAAAGCCCGTCACGATTGACTCTGTGCAGCGGGTGGCCGACCTGGAGATTGACCCGGTTCGCCACCGAGCCACGCGAAGCGGCCAACGCATTGACCTGACCGCGAAGGAATTTGCCTTGCTCGCGTTGCTCGTGCAGAAGGTGGGCGAGGTGCTGTCCCGCACGCAGATTGCGTCCCTGGTCTGGGACATCCACTTCGACTCCGAGACCAATGTCGTGGACGTTGCCATCCGCCGCTTGCGCGCCAAGATCGATGACCCGTTCGCGGGCAAACTGATCCACACTGTGCGCGGGGTGGGTTATGTGCTCGAACAGCGGCCATGACTGCGAATGTGATGGTGAGAACGCGGCTGAGGGGCTCGCTGGCGCTGCGGATCGCATTGGCCAGTGTCCTGTTCGGCCTGGTCGTAGCGGCTGGCACGGTTGCGGTGGGCTTCTGGAATCTCTCGAAGCAGTTGGACGAGCGCGCTGTGGTCGAGATGCATGGCCGGCGAGAACTGCTGGTGCACCTTCTCTCCACCATTCCGTCCTTGGCTGCCATTGCTGATTCGAAGGAACGCTTCGCAGATCTGTTCTTTGGTCACGATGATCTGCATCTGGCTCTGCTGGAACCCAGGACCAGACAGGTCATCGCGGCATATTCGGACGTTGCCACCCAGTCGGTCGTCGAACTGGGGCACGCAAAGGCGGCTCCAGACATCATGCACGCCTGGGTGACGCCCAGTGGCACCCGGTACAGCGGATGGCACAGCACGGTTTCGGTAGCCGATGGAAGCAGGCTCGAGTTCTATCTCTCCATCGATCGGCGCCGGGACGCTGCATTGCTGCAGGGCTTCGTCAAGACCACCGTGCTGGCCTTGCCGCTGCTGCTGGCCTTGGTGGCGATGGGTGCGGGGCTTATCGCCAGGACCGGCCTGGCACCAGTGCGCCGATTCAACAAGCTGGCGGCCACCATCGGAACCAAGTCGCTCGGCACTCGCGTAGCGGTGGCTGGCTTGCCGAGTGAGCTGGTCGACATGGCGACAGAATTCAACGGCATGCTCAAACGTATCGACGAGGGCTACCAGCAACTTGAAGAGTTCTCAGGTGACCTGGCCCATGAAATGCGAACGCCCGTGGCAACCATGCTGGGCCGCACCCAGGTGGCCTTGACCAGAAGCCGCACAGCGGAAGAACTCCGCGAGGTCATGGAAGGCAATGTCGACGAGCTGGAGCGCCTTTCCGCGCTGATAAACGACATGCTGTTCATTGCGCGTGCTGACCACGACGCGGACGCGATTCAATCCGAGCCTGTGGACCTACTGGCTGAAGCCCAGAGGGTGGCCGACTACCTCTCGTTGATCGCAGATGAGAGGGGGGTGCAGATTCAGGTGCTCGGGAAGGCTCCAGTCCTGTCAGCAGACCGGTTGCTTGTCCAGCGCGCCATCACCAATTTGGTCACCAACGCGATCCGGCACTCGAACGAGCGTGGCAGTGTCACCATCAAGATTGCGACCGACAGCAGTCACGCCACGGTGGAGGTCGCCAACGACGGGCAAACCATCGCTCCCGAGCATCTCGAACGCGTTTTCGACCGCTTCTTCCGCGCTGATCCGGCGCGCTCGCGTGACGCCGGTGGCAGCGGCCTCGGTCTGGCCATCGTCCGTTCCATCGCGCGTGCCCACCAAGGTGAGATTGCGGTGCGGAGCACTGAGGGCCACTCCAGCTTCGTGCTCAAGCTTCCCATCGAGCCCAATCGCAGGTAGCGCCGCGCGGCGCAGGGCGCTGTCCACGGCGGCTAGCAAACGAGTGGCCGAAGCGGGCCCCCATGCTGGGCCCAGCTCTGCACAGCCAATTCGGTGCCCGGCCCGCGGCACCGCGCTATCGGGTCGAGGTCGAAGAACCCGATGACGGATCTGTCATCTTCAGGCCATGCTCTGGACCATCGGTACTTTCTACAGTTGCTTCACATCGCGACAAGGCGATCAAAACCGGGCAAGAGGACACAAGGATCCCGCTGCCTGGATGTGATACAGCAACCCCCGAAAGGATCCATCATGAACACCAAGTTTGCAGCGTCCGCGCTCATCATCGCTTCCACCCTGCTCGTCGGCAGCCCTTCGTTCGCCCAGGTCACCCGCGAACAGGTCAGGGCCGAACTCGGCGCAGCCATTCTCAGCGGCGACATGGCGTCCGGTGAGAGCGGCCTCAAGCTCAACGAGTTGTACCCCAGCCGCTATCCGGCCAGGCAAGTGCAGTCGACACTGACGCGTGAGCAGGTCAAGGCCGAGCTCGCAGCAGCGGTGCGCAGTGGCGACATCGTGGTCGGTGAAGGCAGCCAGAAGCTCAACGAGCTGTATCCGAGCCGCTACGCGGCCAAGCCTGCGCAAGCGACCATCACCCGGGCGCAAGTCAAGGCCGAACTGCTTGCAGCCCTGCGCACCGGCAACTACACAGCCCCCGGGGAGGCCAGCGGCCTTTGCAACGAGGTGCATCCGAACATGCACCCCGTCAACTGAGTCGGCGCCAGCGCACCACCGGCATCGCCAGGCTGGATCCTGAGTGAGTGCCGGCCTCGTCATCCCGCTGGCGCTCGTATGTCCGCTGACTCGGTCGCTGGCGCTGCGTGCGGTTGAAGTCGACTGGGCATAGACCTGCTTCATGCCTACGGATCGCCTGCCACCGCCTGCAATGAGCCCACCGTTCGGCGACGTCACCCACCTGTGCCGCTACAGGTGGACAGCCGAGACCATGTTCGTTGCCGCACAGACCGCCACCCAGGCTTGCCGTACGGTCAAATGTGCCGCTCTTGCCTTGGTGATCTCCGCCCAGGACCCGCAGCGTTGATCGCATTCAACAGGAGTTGTCATGAAGAGCTTGCTGGTCAAGGTTGCAGGGACACTACCGATATGGGTCACCGGTGCCGCGTCAGCGCAGAGCGGCCCCATGATGAACGGCGGCATGGGCGGCTACGGTTGGATGGGAGGCTACGGCGGCTACTGGGTGCCCGTTCTGCTGGTCGTCGTGGTGGGCCTCGTGGCCTGGATCGTCATGCAAAAACGCAAGTGATGTCGCCTGCGCACTTCACCCGTCAGCAATTGCGGCGCACTGCGTGCGTGGCGCTGTTTGCTTGGGTGTTTGCGTTGTTCTCCGGGGTGGCAAACGCCTGTCTGATTCAACCCGTCGCGCCATTGGACCGGCAAGTCGAGCACGCCCACCACCATGCTGCCGACGAGAGTGGCGGCCCGGACACGAATGGCGGCAAGGCGGGTTGCCTCAAGTTCTGTGCAGACGAATCTTCGACCCTTGCCAAGAGCAAAGCGTCGCACCTCGATCTTCCCGACCCTATTCTTGTGGCCAACGTTCACTGGCAGTTGGCGACGCCTGTTGCAGTTGCTGCGCCTTGGCACCAGGTCGAACGGCCTGCCTCTGTCGGACCGCCACTGTTCCTCCGCTTGCTGCGGTTGACCATCTAGAGCGCTCTGCCAGGCCGTCGGGGCGATCCGCCGCCGACGCTGTGCCGGTCCATTGCAAGGCTGCGGTGTGACCCGCCATTGCCTGGCTCCCGTGCAGCCGCCTCGTTACCCGCCCGCTACGGTCCGCCAAGAACCCTCCACCCATCAGGAGTTCACCATGACTGCATTTCGTACTCTCATCGCGCTGTCCGTTGCCGCCCTTGCCACTGCATGTGCGAGCCCCGGCAGCACGAACACTGCACCCGCGTCGCCCGGAATGGGCAACGCGGACGCACCCATGTCCATGGCCGCCATGGACCCCCGCATGAAGACCATGCATGACATGCACCAGAAGATGATGGGCGCCAAGACCCCGGCCGAGCGGCAGGCGTTGATGGCCGATCACATGAAGGCCATGCAGGACGGCATGGCCATGATGAAGGAGATGCATGGCAAGCAGGGCATGTCGGGCATGTCGGGCATGACCAGCATGGGCGACGGACCGGTCATGCAGGCCGAGATGGCCAAGCGCCGGCAAATGATGACTGACCACATGGCCATGATGCAGATGATGACGGACATGATGTCGGACCGCATGCCGCCGGCACCGGCCGCCAAGTGAAGGGCCACGTCGTGATCGACGCGCCCGCCCCGACCCGCGCCCCTGCAGCGTCCAGCTATGGTTTTCACTGCGTGTTGCCAAAGCAGGATTTCACTCAGGCCTTGGCCAAGGTGACCGAAGCACTCAAGGTCGAAGGCTTCGGCATCCTGACCGAAATCGACGTGCAGGCAACGATGAAAGCCAAGCTCGGCATCGAGGTGCGGCCCTACCGGATCCTGGGCGCCTGCAATCCGCCGCTGGCCCACCGCGCGCTGACCGCAGAGCCCGACATCGGCCTGCTGCTGCCCTGCAACGTGGTGGTACGTGAGGAGTCCGACGGTCAACTCGTCGTCGCCTTCATGGACCCGGTCGCCGTGTTGCAGATGACCAGCGATCCCGAGGTTGCTGCAGTGTCGCAGGACGTACGGGCTCGGCTAGAGCGCGTGCGATCGGCGATCAGCACAACCGCGTCGCGGTGAGGGGAGATGGAAATGTTCTATGACGGTGGCTACATGGGTGGCATGCACACGTGGTGGTGGCTGTTCTGGGTCGTGCTCACCGGCATATCGCTCTACTCGTTTCGGGGGCGATCGGCAGGCCGCGGTCGTGGCAGGCGAGACGACCCGCACACCATCCTGCAGCGACGCCTCGCATCGGGCGAGATCACGCCGCCGCAGTACGAGGAGCACAAGGCGCTGCTGGATCGGGACGCAGGCCAACGCGAAGCCGCTTGACCTTACCACTACGGGAAGGCCAAAGCTCGGGAAGGGCTGTCACCACGAACCGCCTCAAGAAAGGAATGAGCATGGACCACACTTCGCACGAATCGCACACCGTAGCTTCGGCTCCCCTTGCCGACAGCGGCCGAACCCGCCCCTGGGGCGCGGCCTTGTTGATGGTGGGACTGATCGTCGCCTTCTTCCTGCTGCGCGAGCACTGGAACCATGTCGCGGGCTCCTGGCCCTACCTGCTGCTGCTGGCCTGCCCTTTGATGCACCTGCTTCATGGGCATGGCGGTCACGGGTCACATGCCGGGCACGGGCCCAAACCTGGACAGGAGTAGCACCCATGGACATGCACTCCCGCACCCCAGCGCAGAACCAAAAAAGTCATGAGGGCCACGTGCATGCGCCCGAGCCTGCACCGGCCTCCGCCAAGGCCTCGGCGGCTGCGGCCGGCACGATCTACACCTGCCCGATGCACCCTGAGATCCGTCAGGACCATCCCGGTAACTGCCCCAAGTGCGGCATGACGCTGGAGCCCGTGCTGCCCAGCATGGACGACGAGGAAAACCCCGAGCTGATCGACTTCCAGCACCGCTTCTGGTGGACATTGCCGCTGACAGTCGTCGTCACGGCGCTGGCGATGTTCGGGCATCGCCTCGGCTGGATGGAGATGGCCGCGCAGAGCTGGCTGGAACTGGTGCTGTCGGTGCCCATCGTCCTGTGGGCCGGCTGGCCGTTTTTTGTGCGTGGTGCTCAGTCGGTCGCCCACCGCAGCCCCAACATGTGGACGCTGATCAGCCTGGGCACCGGTTCGGCCTTCGTCTACAGCGTGGTCGCCACCATCGCGCCGCAGGTGTTTCCGGACTCGTTCATCTCGATGGGCCGGGTGGCGGTGTACTTCGAGGCGGCGGCGGTGATCATCTCGCTGACGCTGCTTGGGCAGTTGCTGGAACTAAAGGCACGTTCGCAGACCTCGGCCGCGATCAAGTCGCTGCTGGGGTTGGCACCCAAGACGGCGCGACGCGTTGCCGCCGACGGCTCGGAAGAAGACATCCCGCTGGCGAACGTGCACGTGGGCGACAAGCTGCGAGTGCGGCCGGGCGAGAAGGTGCCTGTCGATGGCGTCGTGATCGAAGGTACCAGCGCGCTGGACGAGTCGATGCTGACCGGCGAGCCCTTGCCGGTGACCAAGCGCGTGGGAGACAAGCTGATCGGGGCGACGCTCAACACCAGCGGCGCGCTGCTGATGCAGTCCGAACACGTCGGCTCGGCCACGGTGCTCGCGCAGATTGTGCAGATGGTTGCGCTCGCTCAGCGCTCGCGCGCGCCGATGCAGCGCATGGCTGACTCGGTGGCTGGCTACTTCGTGTACGGCGTCGTGGCGGCCGCGTTGCTGACTTTCTTCGGTTGGGGTCTGTTCGGGCCCGAGCCGAGCTGGGTCTATGGCCTGATCAACGCGGTATCGGTGCTGATCATCGCCTGCCCCTGTGCGCTGGGTCTTGCCACACCGATGTCGATCATGGTGGCAACCGGGCGCGGTGCGACGCATGGCGTGTTGTTCCGCGACGCGGCAGCGATCGAAAACCTGCGCAAGGTTGACACGCTGATCGTCGACAAGACCGGGACGTTGACCGAAGGCCGACCGACTTTCGAGAAGGCAGTCGGTGTGAGTGGATTTGAGGCGGATGAGGTGTTGCGCCTGGCGGCCAGCCTCGACCAGGGCAGCGAACATCCCCTGGCGGCGGCGATCGTGGCTGCGGCGCGTGAGAAGAAGCTCGCGCTGGACAAGGCCGAACAGTTCGACTCCGCCTCGGGCATCGGCGTGCGCGGCAGCGTGGCAGGCAGAGCGGTGGCCCTGGGCAACGCGGCATGGATGGTACAGATTGGCGTCGATGTCGCCTCGGTGGCTTCGCAAGCCGAGGCGTTGCGCGCCGAAGGCGCGAGCGTGATGCACCTGGCCGTGGACAAAAAGCTTGCCGGCTTCCTCGCGGTATCGGATCCCGTCAAGACGACCACCGCCGACGCGCTGGCCTCTTTGCGCAAGGCGAACATCCGCGTCGTCATGGCCACCGGCGATGGCCTGACCACGGCGCAGGCCGTGGGCAAGCGACTGGGCATCGAGGAAGTGCACGGCGAGGTGAAGCCGGCCGACAAGCTCAAGCTGGTCGAGAAGCTGCAATCCGAAGGTCGAATCGTCGCCATGGCGGGCGATGGCATCAACGACGCACCGGCTTTGGCGCGCGCCGAAGTCGGCATCGCCATGGGCACCGGCACCGACGTGGCGATGAACAGCGCCCAGCTCACGCTCGTCAAGGGCGACCTGCGTGGCATCGCGACGGCTCGCGCGCTGTCGGTCGCGACGGTGGCCAACATGAAGCAGAACCTGGCTTTCGCCTTCGTCTACAACGCGCTCGGCATCCCGCTTGCCGCGGGACTGCTTTACCCGTTCACCGGTTGGCTGCTGTCTCCGATGATCGCGGCGCTGGCGATGAGCTTGAGCTCGGCCTCGGTGATCGGCAATGCGCTGCGGCTGCGGGGGGCTGCCATTGACGAGAGCTGATCGGCGTGTATCAGGCGTACGAGGGCGAGGTATCGCTGCTGGGTGCCATGGTGAAGGATCGACCGCCCGGTCTCGGTGTCCAGCGCCTGAGATTGGTTTTGGTGGATCCCGGACCTTCGTGAAGAGCAGTTTCAGAGGGCCTCATTTGCGCTGTGGCAGCGGCGGCATATTCTGGTCAATCGTCCAAACCCACGCTGACGGGCTACCAGCAAGCGACTTCTGCTTGATCGACCTTTCCTTCGCGTCAGCAAACGGGCTCACCGCATGAAGCGGCAGCGGCACCTTGCCGCTGTCCAGCAACAGCACGTTCGGGAAGGCCGCCGCTGACTTGGCGTCATACCTCAAGGGCTTCATGAAGACCCGTTGCTCGCGCTGGAGTTCCTCGATCAGTGGCAACTCATGCAGGCCGTCCAGAGGAATCCATTGGTCCGTGGTCAGCATCACGCTCAGCGTGTCGACTTGGTAGATGTGCTCGCGCTTGGCGTAGACCAGGGCGGCCATCATCACGCGCGGCCTCCTCGGCACATCGGCGTCGCGGGCTTGCAGGATGGTTGCATAACTGCGCTCGACGCGCTCCCAGGCCTTCGTCTCGATGTACAGCGGCACGTCCGGCATGTGCTTTACGACGATCCTGCGACCGAAGGCCGTCGGCTCCGAGCCGTTGTACTCGCCGAGGATGATGGCCATCTTGAACTGGAAGGCATCTTCAGGCGACAGCAGCAGCGCGAGCTTTTTGCGCCTGCGCTCCGCGATCTCGTCCTTGAGTTCGGCCCTGAACGGCTCCGGGACGTACAGCCGTTCGTCCAGTGATGCCCCCTTGACCATCACGCCTCTGGCTGCCTCACACAGATACTTGTGAAGAACGCCCTGGTTGCGCCGGCCTTCCATCGCCGGATACCAGCGGTTGAATCCTGCCCGCTCGAACAGGAAGTGCAGCAATGCTCGCAGGCTCATGCGCTTGTGCGGCGCGTGCACCTCGGCCGGGTCGATGACCGCTTCGCCACGCGGCACGACCTGGCCCGGCAACCGCGACATCGCAAAGTCCGTCCGAAGTTCGACCTGATCGGGCGCGTGCTCGATGATCGCAACGCCCGCCAGTTCACCCAGCCCCGACATGCCCGGTTCCAGTTCGAACGACGGGCAGGTCGGATGGTGACGATGCCCGGTGTCGGGCATGCGCTTGACGATGTATTCGGCGTGCCTGGCGATGTACATCTCGATGCCGCCC
>Ga0268298_10003783_pt1 | contig 15171 bp, 13 predicted proteins | sample WWTPWeurt_MetaG_FD_194462 | JGI IMG/M metagenome (GOLD analysis project Ga0268298, IMG submission 194462) | Activated sludge microbial communities from WWTP in Nijmegen, Gelderland, Netherland - WWTP Weurt | ecosystem: Engineered > WWTP > Aerobic digester > Activated sludge | place... | reverse complement strand
GGATCCAGCCAAAAAATAAAATTTCCGCCATCATTATCAGCAATAATTTTTGGATTAATTTGTGTGGCTTCTGCTTCACATAATAACAACGGATTCATCGGGTCATTACTCCATTGAGCTTGAGCATTTAAGGCACTTAAAATTAAAATAAGTGTTGCGAGTTTAGTTACAATTTTCATAATCGGTAGTATTTAATGCCAAAGGTAGATTGCCAAAACAGCGTGCTGAAGTAGAAATTTTTGCTATTGTAGCGGATTCGGAGGATGGGCTTTGGTCAGGGACTGTTTATTCTTTGCTCCGATTCCGGTGGTTGGTCGGGGAAAGTAATCAATTCCTTTGATCAACACCAAGCCCTAGCTTGTTGCGTAGGGTATCGAGAAAGTTTTGTTCGTTGGGGCGAATTAAGGCTATAGTAAAATTTTCTTTGCGAACAGCGAGTTGCACCGAGGCATCAACCGATTCGAAGCGGCTGTCGAGGGTGACTAAAAAGTGATCGCTGCGTCCTTCAATTTCGAAGCTGATAACTGATTCATCAGAAACTACAATTGGGCGAATATTTAAATTATGTGGAGCAACAGGTGTGATTACAAAATTTTCGGAAGTAGGGAAAATAATTGGACCGCCGCAACTTAATGAATATCCTGTAGAACCTGTTGGCGTTGAAACGATGAGACCATCTGCCCAATAACTCATCAAAAATTCACCATTGATATAAGTGTGAATGGTAATCATTGCTGATGAATCTTTTTTGTGAATGGTAAATTCGTTGAGCGCAAAATTATCTCCCCCAAATAAATCAGGAATATTTGAATCGAGGTGAATTAATGAACGTTCATCTAAGGTAAATGTGCCTTGCTCCAGGGCATCAATCATATCGGAAATACCATCTTTACCAATACTGGCTAAAAAACCCAATCGACCAATGTTGATGCCAACGATAGGTACGTTGGTGTCTTTTACAATGGTAATGGTGTCGAGTAAAGTACCATCTCCCCCAACACTAAACATAAAGTCAATTGAACCTATTTTATGTTTATCTTTTTCATAAAATATTTCAGGCTGATCTTTAAATTGAATATTATTAATTAAGTGCGGAAAATAATCTTCATGAATTAAAAATTTAATATTACGATTGTATAATAAATCAAAAAGTTGCTGCACATAAGGCAAGGCATCTTTTTTTATTAAACGACCATAAATTGCAACCTGCATATTTATATATTGAGGTAATTCATGAGTGAATCGTAACGGTCTTTAATAATTTCAACCATATCTGATTCCTGAAAATAAGCCTTTACCTGGTATTGATATCGTTCGAAGGTGGCAACAATATGTTTTATTTCAGTGCTGTCAACCTTAATAGTAACGGCATGTTTACCCGAATCGGCTTCCACATTAAAATATAAACTGAGAATATGTGCATCGTTACCTTCTACAATTCGTGCGATATCGCTTAACACATAATCAGTTTTATTATTTAATTCAATAATAATAACATCACCCGGTTCGCTGATGGAACTCATTTTTGCGAAATTGTATAATAAACTCTGGAGTGTAATTAATCCGAGATAATGTTGTTCACTATCAATTACCGGAATAACAGTTGTTTTTAAATTTGCGGCAACACGTAATACTTCGTAAATATGTTCGGTATCTTTTACAAAAGGTTTGTACAAATTTTTTAGAAATTTGCCGAGTTGCTCATGTGTATCATTAAAATCAAGAATATCTTCTTCACTAACTAACCCAATATAATTTTGGTGGTCGACTAAAGGAAGATGTGAAAGTTTAAATTCATACATCCACTCAATGGCTTTAGCACCGGTATCTTTTATTTTTAGCGGAGGAATATTTTCAGATATGATGTCTTTTGCCAGCACGTTATTTAATTTCGTTTAGGAACTTACCCAAATAACGATTAAATTCCTCAGGTTGTTCCATCATCGGTGCATGTCCGCATTTATCGATAAAAAATAATTGCGAATTTGGAATCAGCTTATGAAATTCTTCACCTACAAACGGTGGGGTTATTGTATCGTTATTACCCCAAATAAGCAAGGTTGGTGCCGTAATTTTCGACACTTCTTCTGCCAGATTTTGGCGGATGGCACTTTTTGCGGTTGCCAGCACGCGAATAACCTTATTTCTATCGTTCACTATATCAAACAACTCGTCAACCAGTTCTTTCGAAGCAAATTTCGGGTCGTAAAAAGTGAGTTCTGCTTTTTTCTTGATATAATCGTAATCGCCGCGTTTTGGATAGCTGTCGCCCATTGCACTTTCAAACAAACCGGAGCTTCCTGTTAATACAACACCGCGAATTTTATCTTGGTTTGCTAAAGCGTAAATAAGCGCAATATGTCCGCCCAGTGAGTTACCGAGCACAATTACCTTATTGTAATTTTTGTAAGCGACAAAACGCTCCACATAATTCACATACCCGCCAACTGTAGTTTCTTCTATTGGCAAATCGTACAGTGGCAGTATCGGGATTACAACTTTATGTGTGTGTTTAAAACCTTCGATGATATCGTAAAAGTTACTCAGGGCACCAAACAATCCGTGCAGTAACATCAGCACTTCGCCCTCGCCTTCTTCTACATACTTAAATCCGTTTTCTTCAATTATCGTGTGATTCATACCTATCAGTGAATCACAAAAATATGAATTTTGGTTCGTTATTAAAGATTTAAATAGCAATCAATGGGGTATACTGTCCAGCCAGTTGGTCAAAAGCTGCATACCACAAGGTGTTTGGATGCTTTCAGGATGGAATTGCACCCCACATAATGGCAAATTTTTATGTTGCAGCGCCATTGGCTCCCCCGTTAAGGTAGTGGAGGCCGTAATGTTCAAAATAGCAGGGATTTCCGCAATATTCAGGCTATGATAGCGCATTACTGTTGTTGGGGAAGGAATATTTTTAAACAAACCAAGGGCATTATGTTCAATTTGGGAGGTTTTTCCATGCTGCGGAAGGGGTGAGCGGACAACCGATGCCCCAAAATACGCTCCCAGAGCCTGATAGCCGAGACATACCCCCAAAATGGGCAGGGTGGCGTGGAAATGGTGAATCAAATCCATGGAAATTCCGGCATCTTCAGGTCGTTTTGGGCCCGGCGAAATAACAATTGCTTTTATGGGGAGGGATTTTACTTCATTAACCGAAATGGCATCATTGCGCTTAACCAGCACATCTGCGCCACACTGCGATAAATAATCAAATAGATTATAGGTAAAAGAATCGTAATTGTCGAGCAATAAAATTTTCATTGTTCGGCTTCGGTCTGATGATTCATTTTAAATTCATCGAACCAGATTTCCATTGTATTAAATACATTTTTTACGGGCGGAATTACTTTCCCAACCAGTTCAATTGTTTTTGGAGCAAGTGGTTCAATTTTTTCAAATACGAAGGAATCTTTTTTTGTTTCATCTGCAAACAATTCCATATTATTAATATAAAACAACACTGTTGAATAAAACATGGTCCAGATTAATCCCCAAACCAAAGCACCGGCGCACTGATTGATAAAATTGAGTTTTATCATTTTAAAGAAACCTTCCAGCACTTGTTCCAGCAATCGGAATAATAAATAAATGCCAATAAACACCACAATAAAAGAAATCAGCGGAAGATAGCGCGAAGCAACATTAAACCACCTGTCGATATACACCGCCGCTAGTTCACTCAGGCGAACTGCTGCTATAATGCCAATAATTAATGCAAGTAAAGAAACTATTGAATGAATAATCCCCTTGCGAAAACCATTAATCAAGGCCAATAATAAAACGATAAAGAAAATGATGTCGATTATCATTAACTGTAAATTTTGAATTAAAATCTAAGCATAAAAACAGGCTTAAGAAGCAAGTAATTCTTTCACCAGGGTGGAAATTAATTTACCATCTGCTTTTCCGGCTAATTGTTTTGTAGCTACACCCATTACTTTACCCATATCTTGCGGACCACTTGCACCAACTGTTACTATAATATTTTGCAAAATACCACGCACTTCCGCTTCATCCATTTGTTTCGGCAGGAATTTTTCGATTACGGTAATTTCTTCCGATTCAACTGCAGCAAGGTCGGCACGGTTTTGAGCGGTGTAAATTTCGAGACTTTCTTTGCGTTGTTTTACTAATTTTTGCAGAACCTGAATTTCTTTTTCTTCGCTTAGTTCGTCGGCAGCACCTTTTTCAGTTTTTGCTAATAGCAGTGCAGACTTAACGCCGCGCAGTGCACGTAAAGTTGCTTCTTCTTTATTTTTCATGGCATTTTTAATGCCTTCATTTACCTGATCAAAAATCGACATAATGTACTGTTTAAGTGAGCAAATTTCGTTATAAATTGTGAGTTATCGAAATGAAAGGCGGGCCATAGTGGGCAGGAAGGTGGGTATTTAACGGGTTTTGGAGAATTATTTTCTGTTTAGCGAACAAATCTGCGCTTAATTGTATTAAATATGTCACTAACTTCACAGCATGAAAATCGGAATTGTTTGTTACCCAACCTATGGTGGTAGCGGTGTTATTGCAACAGAACTCGGCAAAGCGCTGGCAGATAAGGGATATAAAGTACATTTTATCACCTATAAGCAACCCTTCCGGTTGGATTCATTTCACGAAAACATTTTTTTTCATGAAGTAAATTTTAGTAATTATCCCCTGTTTGAATATCCACCTTATGAAACTGCACTAGCCAGTAAAATTGTAGATGTTGCTTTATTTGAAAAACTGGATTTGCTACATGTACATTATGCTATTCCACATGCAAGTGCCGCTTATATTGCTAAACAAATTTTAAAGGAAAAAAATTATCACCTGCCATTTATCACAACCCTGCATGGAACGGATATTACTTTAGTTGGGAAAGATGAAACTTTTATTCCGGTAGTAACTTTTTCTATTAATCAAAGTGATGGTATAACTTCAGTTTCACAAAGTTTGAAAGATGAAACTTATCAGAATTTTGAAATAACAAAAGATATTGAAGTAATTCCCAACTTTATTGATTTCAGCAGGTTTAAAAAATTAGATAAAGAGCATTTCAGAAAAGTAATTGCAAAAAACGGAGAAAAAATTATTGTGCACACTTCCAATTTCCGCAAGGTAAAACGGGTTGAAGATGTGGTAAAAGTTTTTTGTAAAATAAAAGAAGCTATTCCCGCAAAATTATTATTAGTTGGCGACGGACCTGAACGACAAAACGTTGAAAAATTAACACGTCAGGTTTGTATGGAAGATGATGTTTATTTTTTAGGAAAACAGGAGGCTGTTGAAGAATTATTAGCCATAGCCGATTTATTTGTTTTACCATCAGAAACAGAAAGTTTTGGACTTGCTGCACTTGAAGCAATGGCTTGTGAAGTGCCAGTAATTTCAACCAACACCGGTGGTATTCCTGAAATTAATGTGCAGGGTGTTACGGGTTATTTAAGTAATGTAGGCGATGTAGATGATATGGCAGCCAATGCAATTAAAATATTAAGCGACGAAGCTACTTTAATGCAATTCAGAAAAAATGCAATAAAACAAGCGAATAAATTTTCGCTGGATAATATTCTTCCGCTGTATGAGGCTTATTATAAAAAGGTAGTTAATGTAAAGATTTAATGTGTCCGCCGCGGCTGAGCAACCTTTTAATTCGGAGCTCTTATTGGGGTTAATAAATATTAACCCATTTTCATCTCCGATGAATAAATAAAATTCGAATTTGAGTAAAAATTTCAAACTAACTCAGAAACCCCATTAGCTAATCAGCTAATTTGCTAATTAATCCGACGCAGCTCCACCGTGAACATCTGCAGCAAAAATTGATTCGTAAATCACGTCCATTACTTTATTTCTGATACCTTCCGTACTTAATCGGTTTGGGTCAGCTTTGGGTTGAACGCGATTGCTGAGGAAGAGATAAACTAAATCGTATTTAGGATCTACCCAAACACAAATTCCTGTAAAACCCTGATGACCGAATGTTTGTGCAGATGCATATCCGCTGCATGGTGATGTATTTTCCATATCAGGTTTATCGAATGCTATACCTCTGCGCGAAATACCACTTTGTTTTTTTGTCCAGAGATTAATTGTTTCTTCTTTAAAATATCTTTCTCCACCATATTCACCACCATTTAATAACATTTGATAAAGTTTCACCAGGTCTTCAGCATTTGAAAATAATCCAGCATGACCTTCTACCCCACCCATCATTGCAGCACCCATATCATGAACATATCCCTGCACTGTTTGATAGCGGAAATAATTATCGTTTTCTGTTGGAACAATTTGTGTACGTGGAAAAATTGTCAGTGGATTAAAACAAGTAGTCGTCATACCAAGCGCATTATAAAAATGGTTATAAACATAATTATCTAAACGCTGACCGGTTAGTTGTTCTGCAACACGGCGTGAAATGTATAATCCTAAATCGCTGTAAACGTATTTATTTTTTTCTTTCAGTGTAATATCTTTTATTTTTTGCCAGATGGTATCCTGATAATCATCACGCATGTATAAATTATCAGCAACAAGTGTAGTATATCCGGCAATTTTTGTCTGACTGTAATATCCGGGATCCGGAGTGCCATCTGCCAATAATGTTTTTTTATAAAAAGGCACCCATGCAGGTAATCCGGACTGGTGTGTTAAAATATCCTGCATTTTTAATCCTGCTATATTTGTTCCTTTGGTATCCGGTAAATAATCGGCAACAGTTTTCGTTAAATCGAGTAAACCTTGTTCATGCAATTGCATTAACATCATGGTTGTTGCAGAAGTTTTTGTTACACTGGCAAGATCATAAATACTGCTTGTTTCAACTTTTGTTTTTTTGTCGTATTTATAATAACCGTATGCTTTATCCCAAATTATTTTACCATTTTTTGCAACCAAAATTTGTAATCCCGGTGCTGCTTCAACTTGTATACATGCTTTGGCCAAACTATCGATACGTGACATACGTTCAGAATTAATTCCTAACTCTTCAGGAATTGTATATTTTAACCGATTTAAATAACCGGTTTGCATACCATCATTAACTTTGAAATCGCCAATACCAACAGGTAATTTTCCATCAAACGGAATGGCACCAAAAAGAGCCATGGCTGTGGCTTGCTGGGTATAATTATCATCATCGTAAGCAACAATATGATATTGGGCAGCATCTACTTTTTCCAATGCATAAGGAATACCAAATACTACTGCTGCAGTTTTTGTTACCAGCGATAATTTCCAAACTAAATTTTCTGTTTGAGAGGTAATTCCATAATTACTTGAACGTGCACGTTTCATGTCGTGGATGCCAACTATTACCACATCATACTTTTTTAATTTTTCATACATTTGAATGTATGCTGCGGCATCCGCATCTTTATTTATTTGAAAATTATCTACTTTTCCATATTTACTTAAATATTCCTGAAAAGTAGTTTTGTTGCCATTGCTAACACTTACACATCCAATAGATAAAGTATCTAATTTTTTAAACGGAATTAAACTATCAACAGCATTTGCCAGTGTGATACTGTTTTCCGTAATTTTTCTTTTTACTAACGTGGCTTCAGTTGTATTTAAATCGAAGGTAATATTGGTTACATTAACCGGTTTATAATTATCTAAACCTGCAAACGCTTTTGCTTTTAAAATACGGCGAACACTTTCATCTAAACGTTGCTCAGAAATTGTGCCGTTTGCAACAGCAGCTTTTATTGCTTCAAACGCAACAGGAACATTTTCACTGAATAATAAAAAATCGTTACCTGCTAAAAAAGCTTTTACTTCTAATTCACCGGGTTTAAAATAACTGCTCACGCCTTTCATATTTAGCGCATCACTAAAAACCAATCCGCGAAATCCAAGTGAGTCGCGTAAAATTCCGGTACCAATTTTTTGGGAAATTGATGCTGCGCTATTTTCAGTATTATCTAAAGCAGGAACAAATAAATGTGCAAGCATTACTGAACCCAAACCTTCGTTCATTAAAATTTTAAATGGATAAAATTCTAATGAATCTAAATGTTGGTAGCTATGATTCACAACCGGCATCGTAACATGACTATCTGCATCAACATCGCCATGTCCCGGAAAATGTTTACCACATGCAAGAATATGATTATCCTGCAATGCATTCATGTACATCAACCCCTTTAAAGCAACATTATATTTATCTTCTCCAAACGCGCGGTCACCAATTACTGGATTTTTATAATTGTTATTAATATCAATATCCGGTGCAAAATTGACATGCACGCCAAGTCTTTTTAATTGTTGTGCAATTATAGTTCCTACTTCATACACAGTTGAATCATTATTCATGGCGCCCCAGGTAAGTTGACGCTGAAATGAAATAACGGAATCCAAACGCATAGCAGGCCCCCATTCTGCATCCATGGCAATTAACAGTGGCACTTTCGACATACTCTGATAATTGTTGGTCAGTTTAACCTGACGTGCAGGACCACCTTGCATAAAAATGAGACCACCGAGCTGATACTTTTTTATGAGCGTTTCAACCTCTTTTACATGCGCCGCATCTTTATTTGAGTATGCTGCAACCATAAAAAGCTGACCAATCTTTTGGTCGATAGTCATCACCTGCATTAAGGAATCAACCCAAGGATAATTTTGGTCGAAGTACGGAATTTTATGTTCAACATCTTTTTCAGGAGCCTGACTTTGAAAAGATGCTGATGCAAATCCGAAAGTAAATAAGAGTATGAGGAGTGATTTTATATACACAGTTCGTTTTTTATTTTGAAATTTGCCTGTTTTGATGCAAAAATAACCTTCATGGTTATGCAAAGAGCATATTTTACGCCAAAAATGATGTTATCATCTCACAAATTAAGACAATCAGCCAAGCGTATTATACTTACCTTTGCAATTAAACGGTGGAACCGTATTATTTGATACAACTTTAGGCAAATTATTTCAGACAATACAGGGAGAGGAAGGACATGTCAGATATTATTCATTTATTACCGGATTCAATAGCCAATCAGATTGCGGCGGGGGAAGTAATTCAGCGCCCGGCATCAGCAGTGAAAGAGCTCATTGAAAACGCGGTGGATGCAGGTGCAACGGAGATTAGGCTGGTGATAAAAGATGCAGGAAAAACCCTGATTCAGGTAATCGATAATGGTTGCGGAATGAGCCCAACCGATGCCAGAATGTGTTTTGAACGGCATGCAACCAGTAAAATAAGGACTACAGAAGACATTTTTACCATACGTACCAAGGGTTTCAGGGGTGAAGCCATGGCTAGTATTGCCGCTATTGCTCAGGTTGAGATGAAAACCAGGTTACACGATGCCGAATTGGGCACCAGAATCGTAATTGAAGGTTTTGAAGTAAAAAGTCAGGAACAGGTGCAATGTTCAGGAGGCAGCAATATTTCAGTAAAAAACCTTTTTTACAATGTTCCTGCCCGTCGTAACTTCTTGAAATCCAACACAGTAGAACTGAAACATATTATTGATGAGTTTGAACGTGTGGCATTAGCACATCCCAATATATTTTTTAGTTTTCAGCATAATGGTGTCGAAATATTTCATCTGAAAGCCGGCAACCACCGCCAGCGGATTATTCATTTATTTGGGAATAGTTACAATGAAAAACTGGTGCCGGTTGAAGAAAATACTTCAGTGGCAAACATCAGAGGTTATATCGGGAAGCCCGATTCTGCGAAAAAAACCAAAGGCGAGCAGTTTTTTTTCGTGAATAACCGATATATACGCAGTCCGTATCTGCATCATGCTGTTATGAGCGTTTACGACGATTTGATTCCGGAAAGCAGCTACCCCCTATATACAATATTTATAGATATCGACCCGTCTCGTATAGATGTGAACGTGCATCCCACGAAACAGGAAATAAAATTTGAAGACGAACGTATCATCTACACTTTTATTCAGGCGGGTGTACGACATGCCTTAGCGCAATACAGTGTAACCCCGACACTCGATTTTGATGTAGATAACACTTTCGCCAATTTGCCCAGTTTTTATAAAAAAGCTGAAGACACGGTTTCGAAACATTTTTCGTTCAAAACGATTGGCAGCAAGATGAATGATTCGCCTAAATCGGAAAAACATGCTTTTCCCGAAATGCGAACATTGCGCAACGATGATGTTAATCAGCAAAATTTTATTCAGCAGGCAGAGTTAGATGAAGCACCTTATGATGGCATTACAGAAAGTGCACCTTCATTTCAAATTCACAATCAATATATTGTTGCTCAAATAAAATCAGGATTTATTGTAATTGATCAGCAGGCAGCACACGAGCGTGTGTTGTTTGAAAAATATTTATTTCAACTGCAAAACAAAAAACCACATACACAGCAACAATTATTTCCACAAACATTAAATTTATCATCAGCCGATGCAGCTTTATTAAGTGAACTTTTAGCAGATATAAATAATTTAGGATTTGATATACAACCATTTGGGAAAGATGCGTTTGTAATTCACGGTGTTCCGGTAGAATTTGAATCAGGTAATGAACAAAAAGTGGTAGAAGACTTGTTAGAACAGTTTAAAGAGGATCGTTCAGCGATTAAATTGAATAAACACAATGTAATTGCCCGTTCACTGGCAAGAACAAACAGTATTAAACGCGGACAAAAACTGGATGAAAAAGGGATGCGGCATTTAACCGACCAGTTGTTTGCCTGCGCAACACCTTATGTTTCGCCATTTGGCACTTTAACATTTACCAGTTTTTCATTGGAAGAATTAGCAAAACAGTTTCAGAAAAATAATTAATCAGGCAGATGACGCAGTTTCAACCGACAAGATTTAATTTTTTACCCCCTGTAATTAAAAACTTATTAATATTAAACGGATTAGTTTTTCTGGCTACAATTACTTTTCCGGATTTAATGCAAAAATTCGCATTATATTTCCCTACATCACCTGACTTTCAACCTTATCAGATAGTAACCCACATGTTTACACATGCTGATATCGGGCATATCTTTTTTAATATGTTTTCGCTTTGGATGTTTGGTTCAGTTTTAGAAAATTTTTGGGGGCCAAAACGTTTTTTAACCTTTTATTTAATAACGGGCTTGGGTGCTGCATTTTTACATATGGGTGTTAATGCTTACGAACTATATAACGCAGTTGGCACGCTTAATCCCAGCGTTATTATTAATGGTGATACAATCTCTTCAGCAACCTATTCACAATCGCAGTTGCGTGAAATAGTTGCGGCTTTTACTCCTACAGTTGGTGCATCTGGTGCTGTATTTGGAATATTTGTAGCTTATGGCATGTTATTCCCAAATACTTTAATCTATCTTTATTTTCTATTTCCAATAAAAGCGAAATATCTAATGATTGTATTTATTGCCATAGAATTATATATGGGTTTTATAAATAGTCCGGATGATAATATAGCCCACTTTGCCCATTTGGGTGGCGCTTTATTTGGGTTTATATTAGTGAAATACTGGAGTAAGGACAGAAGACATTTTTATTAAAGATGAATTTTTCAGCAGATATAAAACATCAGTTCAGACACGGCAGCGCAATTATGAAATTGTTGCTGGTGAATGTGTTGTTATATCTTGCACAATCGGTAATTTATCTCATTGCTTATTTTTCGGGTTCCAAAGAAGCATTTCTGAATTTTGTTGCCAAGTGGTTTTATGCCAGCAGCGATGTTAATGTGCTCATTACAAAACCCTGGACCATTTTTACGTATATGTTTTTACATGATCCTACTGAGATTTTTCATGTAATATCAAATATGTTATATCTGTATTTTTTTGGTAGGATATTGGTTGATTTTTTTCAGCAAAAAAAGGTTTATCCCTTATATCTTGCAGGTGGATTAGTTGGGGTTTTTGCATTTATACTTGCTTATAATATTTTTCCTGTGCTCAGTCCTTTTGTAGGAATACCAATGGTAGGTGCATCTGCGGCAATTATGGCAATTGTATTAGCTGCTGCAACCTTAGTGCCTGAATATTCAGTCTTTATGATTTTTATTGGTCCGGTTAAATTAAAATATATTGCACTGGTTGTTATTATTATCGACATGTTGAGTATTCCTTCTGAATATAATACCGGTGGACATATTGCACATCTTGGTGGCGCCCTAACCGGATTTTTATATATTCGCAGTTATCAGAAAGGGCGAGATTGGTTTAGCTGGTGGCCGCGGTTTGAATCAAAATTGTCAGGCTTATTTGAAAAAAAGAAACCGAAGGTTGTTTATCGGAATCAACAAGCGGGACCAACATCTAAAAAAGAAAACGATATTAACAAACAGGCAAAACTGGATGCCATTTTGGATAAAATTAAAGTTTCCGGTTATGATAGTTTAAGTAAAGCTGAAAAAGAATTTTTGTTTAAAATCAGTAACGAGAAATAATGAGGTGGTGGCATAAAATTATACTTGTAATAACAATTGTTATCAGCATACTATTAGCCGGTGCTTATCTGGCAATGTTTGTTAGTCCTGAAAGTTTTTGGCCACTGGCTTTTTTAGGTTTAGGTTACTTTCCAATTTTAGTTGCTTACCTGTTATTTATGTTGATATGGTTTTTTCTCCGGAAAAAGGTATTTTATTTTTTGCTCTTATTTTTAGCATTAGGATTTAAAGCACATTTCAGTTATTTTTCAATCGGTTCCATAGGAAAAACAGATACTGATGGGAAAAAGGTGTTTACCATTATGCAATATAATGTGCAAGGATTTGATGCATATAACAAAGAAGGGAAATATAAAAACCGCGATGAAATAATTAATAATATTGCCAGCGCAAAACCGGATATTTTATGTTTGGAAGAATTTAATACCTACCATAATCATCCAAAAGAAAAAAGTAATCTGGATATGGTATTAAAGGCTACCGGATTAAATAATTATTATTATTACAAAGCATTTGAAAACACACGTTCAACACGGAGCTTCGGGTTGGTGATTTTTTCAAGATATCCGATTATTGATACCGGCAGATTAGAATACATTTCGCTGAGTAAATTAAATTCTACAATTTATGCCGATTTAAAAATTGATAATGATACTGTCCGGATTTTTTGCTCGCATTTACAAAGCACACAATTAAGTCATTACGACCTTGAATTTATAGAAGCCAGTAATGAGGCGGATACCGATTTTGATGCCGAAAGAGTTACCGGTAAACTAAAAAGTAGTTTTTCATTACGTGCACAGGAAGCTGATACGGTTTCACATTATATTTCAAATGCGCCATTTCCATTAATTTCATGTGGCGATTTTAATGATACTCCTGTTTCTTACACCTACCGTAAAATGAGTTCAGGTTTGCAGGATGCATTTTTAGAACGCGGCTTTGGCATTGGTGCTACTTATGCGCCTTTTCCATTTATACGCATCGATTATCAATTATTTGATGAAGATAAATTTACAATAGTGGATTTCGACCGCATAAAAGAAGGCTCCAGCGACCATTATGGATGCGTAACCCGCTTCATCATTAACAAATAACAAAACATCATTTCGTTCAACTTCTTATCAAAATGTGTATCATTTTGAACGAACCTGCTAACTTTACACCATGGAACAGGAATTATTTCATCAGAATCAATTATTCGTTTACAATACTATAAGCCGTCAAAAAGAACTTTTTGTGCCTTTACATGCACCTTTTGTTGGTATGTATGCCTGCGGCCCAACCGTTTATAATGAGCCGCATTTGGGCAATTGCCGCAGTTTTGTAATGTATGATTTGATGTTCCGCTATATGCTGCATCTCGGATATAAAGTGCGGTATGTAAGAAATATTACCGATGCCGGACACGTAGAAAGTACCAGTGGTGAAGCGGGTGACCGTATCAGCAAACAGGCAAAAATTGAACAGGTGGAACCGATGGAAATTGTGCAGAAATATTCTGTAAAATTTCATCGCATTATGGATACACTTAATTGTTTACCACCGAGTATTGAGCCTACTGCAACCGGACATATTATCGAACAAATTGAAATGACAAAAAAAATAATGGAAAATGGTTTTGCTTATGAAGCCGATGAAGCCATTTATTTTGATGTTGAAAAATTTGCCAAGACTTATCCTTACACTAAATTAAGTGGTCGCAATTTAGAGGACCAATTAAATAATACGCGAGAATTAGATGGTCAGGAAAGTAAAAAAGGCAGACTCGATTTTGCACTCATGATTAAAGCTAAACCTGAACACATTATGCGTTGGCCATCACCATGGGGAGATGTTTATCCGGGTTGGCATATTGAATGTTCTGCAATGAGTGAAAAATATTTAGGAAAAACGTTTGATATTCATTGTGGTGGTATGGATTTAATTCCAACACATCATACGAATGAAATTGCACAATGTGTTGCATGTAATCAGGTTGATCCGGTTAAATATTGGTTACATCCGAATATGCTTACCGTGAACGGACAAAAAATGAGTAAAAGTTTAGGCAATTCATTTTTACCTGCCGAATTATTTGATGGCTCACATCCATTGTTGGATCAAGGTTATTCGCCTATGACGGTTCGTTTTTCCATGCTGCAAGCGCATTATCGCAGTACACTTGATTTTAGTAATGATGCACTTAAAGCCGCAGAAAAAGGCTATAAACGTTTAATCAGTGCAAAAGTGTTACTTGAACAAATTAGTGTTTCCGGAACAATAAATCACGAAGAGGAAGCTAATGTAAATAAAGTATTGCTTGCTACCTATGAGGCAATGAATAATGATTTTAATTCGGCTCAGGCAATCGCTGAATTAAATGAAGCTGCATCTTTAATTAATACCTGGAACAGTTTACAAAACAAAAAAGCAAATATTCAGGAATTTACTTTACTGAGATTAAAACAACTGATGCATCATTTTCTAATTGATATTTTTGGATTAACAGAAGAAGCCGATAATAACAATGAGAAATTAAATGGTGTAATGGATTTGGTAATTGACATCAGAAAAGATGCAAGAAGCAAAAAAGATTTTTCTACCAGCGATAAAATTCGTGATGCCTTGCAAGGTGTTGGCATTTTATTAAAAGATAGTAAAGAAGGAACCAGTTGGCAGTCTGAATAATTTTGCTTCAGCGAATTAATGTTACATTACCTTTTAAAAATACCAGTCGGCCGGTAACCAGCTGTACCTGAGCAGTATAAGCATATACACCCTGATTAACAGGTACAGATTTAAATGTTCCAT
>Ga0268298_10003782_pt1 | contig 15171 bp, 13 predicted proteins | sample WWTPWeurt_MetaG_FD_194462 | JGI IMG/M metagenome (GOLD analysis project Ga0268298, IMG submission 194462) | Activated sludge microbial communities from WWTP in Nijmegen, Gelderland, Netherland - WWTP Weurt | ecosystem: Engineered > WWTP > Aerobic digester > Activated sludge | place... | reverse complement strand
TTCTGTTTACTAAAATGATTAAGTCCACGAAAGAATTAGAGAATTAGAGAATTTGAAAATTAGCCAATTAGTATTCACGTACCTTTTAATTGGTACTACTTTAAATAAGTATAAAGTTTGACGCTTGGAAGCATCAAACAACCGTGGTTATTTCGAGCTTCCGTGCTTGAAATTCACAGGGAGTTTTGCAGGTATTATTTGTAATCTTCATTATTAAAATATTAGCTAATTTTCAAATTCTCAAATTCTCTTTAGTGCGTTGGTTATTTCGAGCTTCCTAGCTTGAAATTCACGTGGTGTTTAAAAGCCCCAATTTTTATGTACTTTTTTTATTTGCGTTTAGTTTGACGCTAGGAAGCATCAAACAACCACGCCGTTAGTTTGACGCTGGGAAGCATCAAACAACCACGAAATAATTTTCAAATTCTCTAATTTTCAAATTTACTTGTAGTCGCTTTCCATAAAATCTTCTGCAATCAGGCGCAATACTTTTTTTGCGAGGGAGAGGTTATCATTAGTAATTACGTAATCGAAGTATTTGCAATATTCCAGCTCTTCGGCAGCACGTTGTAATCTTTTTTCTATAACCTCCGGAGATTCTGTGCCTCTTTTTGTCAGACGATCTCTTAAAACTTCTAGTGAAGATGCTTTTACATAAATCGTAAGCACATTTTCATAACCTTGTTGTTCGACAAAGTGAGCGCCCTTTACATCAATATCAAAAAGCGCCATTTTTCCTGCTTTCCAAATTCTTCGGATTTCTGAATGCAGGGTACCGTAAAACTGGTTTGTATATACTTCCTGATATTCGAAAAGTTTACCTTCGCTGATCAGGTTTTTAAATTCATCGGGCGATACGTAATAGTAATTTTCTCCATCCACTTCACCGGGTCTGGGGCTTCTGGTGGTGGCAGAAACAGAAAAGGAAAGATTTTCAAATGTCTCCAGCAAGTAATTGGCGAGGGTGGTTTTTCCACTTCCGCTGGGTGCAGTAAGAATGATGATCTTTCCCTTCAGTGTACTCATAGAATGTTGGCAAGTTGTTCTTTTACCTTTTCCAGTTCGTCTTTCATCACCACCACCATTTTTTGCATGGGAGAGTATTGCGCTTTTGCCCCGAGTGTATTTATTTCTCGGCCCATTTCCTGACTGATGAAATTGAGTTTCTTAGATTTGCTCAACACTTTAGTTTTGAGTTCGTCAATAAAGTAATCGCAGTGTTGTTTTAGTCTCACTTTTTCTTCCGTGATATCCAGGCGTTCAAGGTAGTAAAGCAACTCTTGTTCGAATCTGTTTTTATCTATATTTTCATTTGCGAAAGTAGAGTTGAGCGATTTCAATATTCTGTCTTTCAACATCTGCATTCTGTCCTGCTCGTATTGTTCGAGATCTTTAAGATGGTCCATGATGATTTTCAACCGAAGGATAAAATCATTTTCGATAATGGTCCCTTCGATAGATCGGAAGTCGTTCAATTTTTCTATTGCCTCATTGAGTACCTGCAAAGTAAATTCAAATTCTTCCTCATCCAGATCCGTCTCATGGGATTCTATGACATTAGGAAACTGGAGGATGGCATTCAGGATGTCTGTTTTACCAAGGTCTATTCCAAGTTCCTGGATCTGATTGTAAAAAGAGGTGAATAATTTTTTATTCAGGCTAAATTCTTCGTCTCCTTTTGATGATACCACCGAAATAACCACATCTAATTTTCCCCTGACGACAGATTCGTTTAGCAATTTACGCAACTCCAATTCCTTTTGTTTGTAGGCATTTGGAAGTTTGAGACGAAAATCATTGATTTTAGAATTCAGACACCGGATTTCTACGGTAATTTCTTTGTCGCCATATTGCGATTTTACGTGGCCGTAGCCGGTCATTGAATAAACCATGCAATTATTTTTTGCGAAGGTAGGAAGATTCGCTTAATGTGGGCAGAGTTATCGGGGAGCGAAAATTTGTTGGGTAAGTTTTGGAGATTTGGATTATTTTTGGCTTATTCCTGTCTATGTGGTATTCTATCTTATTGATAGAGAAAAGCTTAGAAAAATAATTTTTACAAAAAAGTTGGTTAAAAATTTTGAGTTCGGGTTAAAATTGCGAAATTTGCACACTCTTTTAAGAGAAAAATTCATAACTGTCTAAATATCAAGCAAATGAGAAAAGCTGATTTGGTCTCAATAATCTCGGATAAGTCTGGAGTGCCTAAGGTTGATGTATTGGTTTCCCTTGAAATGTTTTTCAAGGAAGTTAAAAGTTCTTTGGCAAACGGGGAGAATGTCTTTATCCGTGGTTTTGGTTCTTTTGTAGTAAAAAAACGGGCAAAAAAGATAGGCAGACACATTAAAAAGAATGTGGCCATTGAAATTCCAGAGCATTTTATCCCTTCCTTTAAGCCTGCAAAAATATTTGTGGACCATGTGAAATTGGGTACTGAACCGGAGGGCGCTGCTTACGAAGATGATGTAGAAGAATAGGCATGTTGAGGAATCCCGGCCGAATAGCTTTGCTTTTTTTAGGATTTATTGTCTTCAGTTATTTTGCTTTTGACATTGTGTCCGCTGATTTAAAGAGTTCAGGCGAAAAGGGTGATCGCAAGTTGTCTGAGACTTCCGAAATAAATAAACTAGCTGAACAGGCTACTAAGGATCTTAATCCAGATCAGAAAGCTGAGCTGGAAGAATTGAAAAAGAGTTTGAATTCTGGAGAAGAGGATTTGGCTAAGTCAGCATCTTTAAAAGCGATATCCGGATTCTGGTATCGAATGCAAAGAATGGACTTGGCAGGGGGATATGCAAATCAGGTCGCTGAAATTGAAAAGACAGCAGAAGCCTGGGGTATTGCCGGGACGACATTTCTGGCCGGTCTGGATCAGATGAAATCAGAGAAGGATAGGCTTTATTGTCGGGAGAATGCGGAAAAAGCATTTGATTTAGCGATTTCTTTGGCACCGGACGAACCACAGCACCAGATGAATAAAGCCTTATGCTTGGTAAAAATGCCTGATGAAGAGCCCATGAAGGGAATTATGGCTTTGTTGAATCTGGATAAAAAGTATCCTGATTATCTACCCTTGCAAATTACCTTAAGCCAACTGGCGATTCAGACAGGTCAATGGGAAAAGGCCAAAAAACGACTTGGGGTTATTTTGGAAAAGACTCCGAATCAAAGGGAAGCTAACTGTCTGATGGTAGAACTGATCACAGGAGGACAATTGAACGAAGATCCAGAACCATTCAGGAAATTATGTGAGGTGAAATAGAAAATTAAGCACTTCACCGACAAAAAGATTTTAAAGAAACTATATATAAATTTATAATTATGCCTTGCGGTAAGAAAAGAAAAAGACATAAAATCGCGACTCACAAACGTAAGAAGCGATTGAGAAAAAACAGACATAAGAAAAAGAACAGATAGATTGATCAGGCGGGACAGAGGTGTTTTCCGAAGAGTTCGTGATTTAACCTTGACCAGGTGGAAGATATCATCCCAAGTCCAAATTATTCTTTCTGAAGCTTGATTGATCAAGTGCAAGTCTTCGGAAACGATCCAAGAACCGATAAGAAATTTTTCTTGGGATCTTCCGGATCTTTCGCCATTCTGTTTCTATTTATCTGCCTCCTACCCGCATCTAAAAAAGATGCATGGACAAAGAGTTAATTATCTCCGCCCACCAGGGTACTGTTGAGATAGCGTTACTTGAAAATAAACGGTTGGTTGAGCTGCACAAGCAGAAAGCCAACACGCTCTATAATGTAGGGGATATCTTCCTTGGGCAAGTGAGGAAACTCATGCCCGGTTTAAACGCTGCATTTATCGATATAGGACATTCAAAAGAGGCCTTTCTCCATTATACAGATATGGGTCCTGTTTTGAATTCTGTCAAAAAGTACACTCACGATGTCATTCATGGAAATCAGACCAGTCCCATGTTGGATCAGTTTGAAATTCAGGCAGACATCAATAAAAATGGTAAAGTTTCTCAGGTTCTGGACAAGAAGACCTTTCTTTTGGTACAAATCCTTAAAGAACCTATTTCTACCAAAGGCCATCGATTAAGTTGTGAGATTACTATTCCAGGTAGATTTGTAGTCCTTACTCCTTTTAGCAACACCATTGCAATTTCTAAAAAAATTGCAGGCACGGAGGAGAGGGAGCGACTATTTAATCTGATAGAATCCATTCGGCCGAAAAACTTTGGGATTGTGGTGCGTACTGCAGCTGAAGGAAAAAAAGTTGCAGAGCTTCATGAAGAAATCAACCTTTTATTGGAAAGATGGAAGCACATGCACCAGCAATTGGTCAAAGCAAGACCTCCATTAAAGCTGCTGAGTGAGCTGGATAAAACTTCCAGTATGATCAGGGATTTGCTGAATAAGAATTTCACGGGAATTCATATTAACGACCGGGAAATGTACCTCAGCATAAAGGATTATCTCAATACCAATCTTCCGGAGAAAAACAACATCCTTCATTTTTATAAAGGCACTAAATCAATTTTTGATGCCCATGGTGTCAAAAGACAAATCAAGTCATCTTTTGGAAAAACCGCTACACTACCAAGCGGGGCTTATGTAATTATAGATCATACAGAAGCGATGCATGTGATCGATGTAAACAGTGGCCCAAAGGTTCAAAAGATGGATCAGGAAAATGCATCGATACAGGTAAATCTGGAGGCTGCGGAGGAAATAGCCAGACAGCTGAGGTTAAGAGATATAGGTGGGCTTATAGTGATAGACTTTATTGATATGAAAAGCAATGAAAATAAATTGTTGCTTTATAAGAAAATGAAGGAATACATGGAAGGTGATCGCAGTCAGCACACCATTCTGCCTTTGTCAAAATTTGGATTAATGCAAATCACCCGTCAAAGGGAAAAGCAGGAAATGAGTATTGACACTGCTGAGCTTTGTCCGTGTTGCAATGGATCCGGAAAAGTAAATCCAACGATCCTTTTAGTAGATCAGATAGAGAGGGATTTGGATTTTATCATGCATACAAGACCACCAAAAGATCCAATATTAAAGGCACATCCTTTTGTGATTGCATTTCTCAAGAAAGGTTTCTTTAATTTTGGCTGGAAATGGTATTTTAAATATCAGAAGAGGGTAAAGCTGGTTGAAGACCAGGACTTGGGGATGATACAATTTAAGTTTTATGATGGTTCTGAGGATGAAATACGATTAAACGAATAGATATTCCTTTTTTTCTAATTTTACCATCGCAAAGTTGTAATCACTTTGCAGGAATATATGCCGACTGCATCCCGTAAAAACGTACTTATCGCACCACAACATTGGGGTCTTGGTCATGTTACAAGAACTATTCCTGTCATTCGTTATTTTATCAGAAAGGGTTATGAGCTCGTACTCGCTTCCTCAGGCGCAGGAAGTAATTTATTAAGAAAGGAATTTCCAGAACTTGTGGTTTATGATGTTCCGGATTACGGAATTACTTATCCCAGCAGAAACATGTTTTGGAATATGACCTTTCAGATTTTTAAATTGCACAAGGCAATACTTTTAGAAAAAATTGCCCTCGGCAAAATATGTAAAGAACATCAAATTGATTTGGTAGTATCCGATGCCAGATTAGGTGCAGCTCAAAATGGAATTGCATCTGTTATCATATCACACCATCTTCATATTCCACTAGGCTCGAAATTAATTGAATTTATTTCAGATACCTGGATGCGTTTTTTTTATCTTCAGTTTAATCAAATTTGGGTTCCGGATTTTGGCGGCGACCATAATCTATCCGGAGATCTTGCTCACCAGTTTAAATCAAGTAAGCATTTTTTTATAGGTCCGTTAAGTCGTTTCAGGACAATGGACTTGCCACAGCGCTTTGATATTTGTTTTATGTTGTCCGGACCCGAACCGCAGCGAAGGTTCTTTGAAGAAAAGATCCTCAGCCAAATAAATGATTTGGGTCCGGCCAAGATGATTTTGATCAGAGGTACAACAACAGGCGCGGTTTTACCTAAATATGTAAATCTGGAAGTGAAGGATCTTGTCACCTCTGAAGAATTAAATGAAATCATGTGTTCTTCAGGATTAATCGTATGCAGAAGTGGATATTCTACTTTACTGGATCTTTCGGTCATTCAAAAAAAGGCATTGCTCATACCCACTCCGGGCCAACCAGAACAAGAATATTTAGGCCGTGGATTAATGGCGAAAAATCTTTTTCTCAATGTGGATCAGGACGATTTAAATTTAAAGAAGCATGTTAAGGAGGCGTTGGCCTATCCCGGCTATTTAGAATTTCAGCCAAGCTCTGGGCTAGAATATTATCTGGATCCACTGATCCAAAAAATGTTACCCGAGCAATAGCTAAATCTTTTTGGAATATATAGAACCCTGGAATCATTTCCAACCATTTTGAAAAAAGACAGTTGCGAGTTTGGACAGAAGGCAAACCGAACCCAGCAAAGGCAATCTCCATTTTTAACATTTCTTTAATAACCAAGTTGAAAGATAAGTTAATACCTTTGCCATCTGTATAAACCTATGTCTTGTATCAAAGGAATTTTATTGTTGTTGGTCATTTTGGGGGATGTGTCCTTCAGATGCATTCAGCTTATGGATTCGTCCTTACTCTATGAGCTTACAGATTGCAACAGCGACAATTCTGAAAAGGAGACAAAGGTTTTTGATGAGGACAATTTTTACCACGTTCGATTAGCACTATCTCCGCATCATTTTGTTTCCGAATTGGAACAACAGAACACCTCTGTTTTTTCAGAAATTAATGGATACATTTCCACTTCTGATCCAAAACTACAGGATATACCACCTGAATATTTTATCTGATTTTCAGATAATCATCCTCTAGCTTTTAGCTCAAAATCAGAGAGCCTGGCAGTTTGCAGGATTATTTAAATTTATTTCATCTTAATTTATTTGTCATTCATTCTTGAAGTTTTCTGACTCTGTTCTAATTTGATAAAATCAAAAAAAAATTGGAATATGAATCAATGAATACCATGATTGACCGTAGGTATTGCAAAAAAGAAATTCGTTATTCATGAAAAAGTATACTAATTATTTTTGGAAAGACATCCAGGCAGGGTTGGTGGTGTTTCTGGTGGCATTGCCACTATGTCTTGGGATTGCATTAGCCAGCGGGGCGCCACTGTTTGCAGGTATCATCTCAGGGGTTATTGGAGGTGTTGTGGTAGGCTTTTTAAGCAACAGTCAATTGAGCGTAAGTGGTCCCGCAGCCGGGTTAACTGCAATTATATTGGTTGCCATCAGCAGTCTTGGAGATTATAGTGTTTTTCTGATGGCCGTGGTGATTGCTGGACTGATTCAGTTAATATTAGGTTTTGCAAAGTCAGGTACAATTTCTAACTATTTTCCATCCAATGTTATTGAAGGGATGTTGACGGCCATAGGGATCATTATCATCTTGAAACAAATTCCACATGCCATTGGATATGATAAAGATAATGAAGGTGATTTTTTCTTTATCGAAAAAAATACAGGTCACAATACTTTTTCAGGAATTATAGATGCCATTAATTTCTCTCATCCGGGTGCTACGGTGGTATGTCTGGTTTCTATCGCCATTCTGGTTTCTTTCAATAAAATTAACTTTTTAAAAAATATAAAAATAATTCCAGGCGCTTTAGTTGTGGTTATTTCAGGAATTGTAATGAACGAAGTATTTCGTCATTTTCTTCCTGAGTTTCTAATCGGTTCTGAACATTTGGTTAGTCTGCCGATTCCGGGATCCATCGAAGAGTTTTTGGGCCAGTTTTCTTTTCCATCATTTGAATCCATTTTACGTCCGGATGTGTGGATTGTTGGTGTAACCATAGCGATCGTAGCATCTATTGAAACCTTATTATGCATTGAGGCTTCAGACAGACTTGATCCTTTGAAACGATTTACCAATACCAACACCGAACTCATTGCACAGGGTGCAGGAAATATCTTAAGTGGATTGATTGGAGGAATACCAATGACTTCAGTTATTGTGCGTACATCAGCTAATATAAATTCAGGAGCGAAAACAAAAATTTCTACTATTGCCCATGGAATTTTGTTACTGCTTTCCGTTTTGATTATTCCTGGCCTCCTCAATAAAATTCCTTTGGCTTCTCTTGCTGCAGTATTGATTATGATTGGATTAAAGCTAGCTAGTCCTAAGGTTTTTAAACATATGTGGGATAGTGGTAAATATCAGTTTATCCCTTTTTTAATTACCGTACTTGCAGTAGTATTTACAGACCTGTTGAAGGGGGTTGGAATTGGTTTAATCGTGAGTATTTTCTTTATACTTCGTGCTAATCTTAAGCTTGCATATTTTTTTAAACGAGAAAAATATCATGAGGGAGACATCATCACCATGAAACTAGCTCAGGAAGTTTCATTTCTCAATAAAGCAGCAATCAAACAGACATTGAATCATCTTCCTGAAAATTCCAAATTGCTTATTGATGCATCAGATACCTTTTACATTGATCATGATGTGCTTCAGTTGATTCGTGAATTCAGAGATATTGGTTCAAAGGAAAAGGATATACAAGTGAATCTAAAGGGTTTCAAAGAGGAATACCAAATGGATCATTCAATTGAACACGTAACTTCTAACTAAATATAAAATATTTACCAATTGATGAAAACACACACTTCCATCACGCAAGCAAGTATTACCCCACAAGGGGCTCTTGATTTTTTAAAAGAGGGAAATCTCAGATTTGTCAGCAACTTAAAAGTAAATAGAAATTTGTTGCAACAAGCAAATGATACAAGAGATGGCCAATGGCCCTTTGCAGCCATTTTAAGTTGCATTGACAGCAGAACATCTGCCGAGTTGATTTTTGATCAGGGACTTGGGGATATCATGTCTATTCGCATTGCAGGCAATGTGGTAAATACAGATATCATCGGTAGTCTTGAATTTGCCTGCAAGGTTGCTGGATCAAAACTTATTGTAGTACTGGGTCACAGTAATTGTGGTGCAATCAAGGGGGCGTGCGATCATATTGAAATGGGAAATCTTACGGAACTCTTGTCCAAGATTCAACCAGCAGTATATGAAGAGAGAACTATAAGTGATCCTGAATTAAGAAATTCTAAAAACTCTGAATTTGTTGAACAGGTAACTGCACTGAATGTAAACAGATCGGTGATATCTATTGTCAACAGAAGTTACATTTTGGAGCAAATGATTGAGAAGGGTGAAATAGCAATTATAGGCGCGGTTCATAATTTGGAAACTGGCATTGTGGAATTTATGGAGGATACCTACATATCCTGTAAAAAAGACATTAAGGCCAAGTTTGTTTGATCAAACAAATTACCCAATGAATCAATAGTAATTGCAAACCAATAAATTTTATAAATGACTTCAGTTTATCAATTGCCTAAAAAGAAAATATGAATTCCAAAAATATAGGTGGTATTGATTACTTCATTGAGGAAATGAAGCATTTTTTGCCAAGTCAATTGTCGCTGAAGGATTTTATTCACCACAATACACTCCATGCTTTCCAAAATTTAAAATTTAGGGAAGCTATTTTTAAGGCATCTTATTTGTTTGGGTATCAGGTAACTTTTCAACTAGAAGAATATAGAAAATTATTTGAACAGGGTAGAATTAGCGAACAAGTTTTAGAGAAGGTTATCCTGAATAATATTGGAGCGGCAAGGATGCATGAAGTTAAGTGGGATTTATTTCATCAGGAATACGACCAGCATAAAGTGCCAAAAGTAGGTCAATTGAGATCGAAGGCATGTGAGAAGTTTGGAATTGATTTAGATAGGGATGTGCATCCTTTTCTTTTTAGAATATTAAGTCATTATCTGGATCAAGGAGTTTCATTTTGGAATTGGCATGTTAGCCCAGATGGATTTCTTTCCTCTCTTCGAGCTTTAGAATCTAACGGAATAGTTAGTTTATTCAAAAGCAGAAGAGCAAGGGAACTTTTTGCGGACTCAAAATTAGGCATCGAAGATCTTTTAAAAATTTTGGTGGCGGATGAGAGACTATACAAGAGGTATTTATTCGATCAGCAATTCAGCCATCATGGATGGTCAGGTTTTGTTTCTGCGGTGGAAGACAATCCCGTAACTTTACTGGATACCAGGAAAATTTCATTAAAAGAATTAATTTTCTTTGAATTGCTTCTAGAAATTGATGCGCTGGAATACAAAAAGAAAGGTGAATGGAGGCCATTAAAAGAATCCTTAAGAGACTATACTCCAGAGTGGGATGAAAATTTCGCATTGTCTGAATTAGATCAAGTTCTTTTCTTATGGCAAGAAGCGTTTGAATGGAGTTATTATGATGAAGTGTTGAGTGGTATCATGACACATTTGCCGCAATCTCAGGCCAGTCACCCGGATTATAGTTTTCAAGCTGTATTTTGTGTGGATGAGCGGGAGTGTTCCCTTCGAAGACATCTGGAAGGAACGGATGACAATTGCGCAACCTACGGCACACCTGGGTTTTTTAATGTGGAGTTTTATTACCTTGCTGAAGGTGCTCAATTTTATGAGAAACTATGTCCTGCGCCAGTGACCCCCAAACATCTTATTAAGGCAGTAAATGGTAAGCATAAAAGAAAATTCGAATTGTTGTATGGATCTGGTTCGCACCATCCATTGACTGGTTGGTTTTTTGCTACAGTTTTAGGATTATGGGCTTTCGTGAAGACTTTGCTTATGCTTTTCAGACCAAGGATGAGCCCTGCCATTTCCGATGCTTTTGCACACATGGATGAGACTAGTGCGTTGCAGTTTGAAAGTTCAGAGCCACCACAATATGAGAATGAGTTACAATTGGGATTTACCGTTACACAAATGGCGGATAGGGTCGAAGCTTTGCTAAAGAGCATAGGATTGGTTGATCATTTTTCACCTATCGTATATATCCTCGCGCATGGGTCAAGCAGTGCAAACAATCCACATCACGGAGCGCATGATTGTGGTGCTTGCAGTGGACGACCCGGGTCAGTTAATGCAAGAGTTTTTAGTCTGATGGCAAATCATTCTGAAGTAAGAAAATTATTGGCAGTTCGGGGAATAATTATACCTGAACAAACTTCTTTTATTGGAGGGATGCACGACACAGCTGCGGACGAAATTCGATTTTTTGATGTGGAAAAACTCAGTGAATCCGTGAAGGAATTCCACCATTCTAAATTAAATAATTTTCATTATGCACTCGAGCTTAATGCAAAGGAGCGATCCAGAAGATTTGCTTCCATTCAAACTAAAAAGTCAGCAGGTTCAATTAGGAAATCCATTAAAAGTAGATCAGTTTCTTTATTCGAACCCAGGCCGGAACTTGGGCATGGCACCAATTCTGTTTGCATAATAGGCAGGCGAAGTATTTCAAGACGTTTATTTTTAGATCGGAGGGCGTTTTTAAATTCTTATGATTACAGAATTGATCCGGAAGGTAAAATATTGACAGCTGTCATGCGTCCTATTGGACCAGTTTGTGGGGGAATTAATTTGGAATATTATTTCTCCAGAATGGACAACCATAAATTTGGAGCTGGCACCAAATTGCCTCATCATGTAATAGGACTTTTTGGCGTAACCAACAGTGTGGATGGAGATTTAAGGCCGGGACTTCCTGTACAAATGATTGAAGTGCATGATCCTGTGAGATTATTAATTGTTGTAGAACATTATCCCGAGATCATATTAAAAGCCATTCAGAGTACCCCTGAAATGTATGAATGGTATATCAATGAGTGGGTAAATTTGGTTTGTGTGTACCCGGGACGCGCAGAATTATTGTATTTCAGAGATGGTGCGTTTATGCCTTACACTTGTATTAAAAACGACATCAATCGTCATGATGACTTTCATCAATTGGTGGAGTCTGCAACTGAGATGAAAACGAATCATATTCTGGATGCTACCAAAGAAAATTTACCAGTATACACTATATAAATTTTAATATTATGATTGCACAAATTTTTCTATCCATAGTGTTACTTCCTCTCGTGACTTTGTTCGTATTACTTTTTGTACAAAAGAAAAGAGAAAGATTTATTTCCAGTCTGGTATTGATTTGTACAATTGCCAGTGTTGTTTTGTCTTTCGTTCTTGTTGCATTCTGGTTAATAGAAGGAGGCAAGCCTATTTATTATCGTGCAGGAAGCATTTATCAGTATCATGAATTTGATTTTATTTTTGCTTTTTACTATGATGTAATTTCTGCTGTTTTCCAATTGCTTGGTGCTTTATTATTTTTTGTTGTAGCATTATTTAGCAAGTTTTATATGCACAGAGAGGAAGGATTTAAGAGATATTTTGTGACTTTTCTTTTTTTTATGACCGGTTATAATGTAGCAGTATTGTCTGGTAATTTTGAAAGTTTTTTTACGGGTTGGGAAATCATAGGCATTTCTTCGTTCTTGTTGATTGCATTTTACCGAGATCGGGTATTGCCTGTTCGCAATGGTTTTAAGGTATTGTCATTTTATAGACTCGGCGATATTTTTTTAATACTGGCACTATTTTTTTGTCATCATCTTTGGCACAGAAATATTCAATTTGATGAATTAGCGCAAGGGAATATAATTCTGGGTTTTTCGGGGGCGCAGGAGTCCTTGCTTTTCTGGTTAGGCATATTTATAGTTTTGGCTGCGCTTATCAAGTCAGCACAATTTCCGTTCTCTAGTTGGTTGCCAAGAGCGATGGAAGGTCCTAGTTCTTCCAGTTCCATATTTTATGGATCATTGGCAGTACACATCGGTGTCTTTTTATTACTGAGGACATTTCCACTATGGTCTCATGATATTTTCATTAGGGGACTTTTAATTGTAGTTGGTTTAGCCAGTGTTGTTTCAGGAACCTTAATTTCCCGGGTGCAATCGGGTGTAAAAAGTCAATTGGCCTATTCAACTGTTGTTCAAATAGGATTCATGCTAATGTGTTTAGGATTTGGTTTTAATGGATTTGTGTTAATTCATGTGGTGGGACATTCATTTCTAAGGGCTTACCAATTTCTGGTATCTCCATCTGTGCTTAGTTATTTGTCCCATCATATGATTTTTCATTTTAAACCAAGAATTAAAATCTTGCGGAGCAAATTTATTGAACGAGTTCATTCTGCGCTTTATTTGTTTTCGATTAAAGAGTTTGGCTTGGATTATTTTATGTACCGCTTTCTTTGGAAGCCGTTTAAATCCATCGGCACATTCATTCAAAAGAGATATCGTTTTCTTGCAATTGTTGCACTGTGCATGTTTTGTATTTTGTTGTGGCTAAGAAATTTTCTTAGTCCTTCGTTGGTTCTGATTTTAGATGACCAACTACCGGTTTGGAGTGCGGGCACAGGACTAATTATTGTGTTATCTGCATTCAGTTCTTCTGGAAAACCTATGGATCAGTGGTTAAAAATATGTTTATCTCAAGTCTTTACGGTTTTTGCATTGAGTTATAATAAACCTTTAGGATTTGCCCAATTAGGTTTATACATCATCGGGTTGATCCTTGCAGGAGTTCTGGGATATATTTGTTTGGTGCAGGTGGAACAAAAAGAAAAATCCTTGGGGATGAATCAATACCATGGGCATGTTTATGAATACCGTAAACAAGCACTTGTTTTTTTGTTGGCTTGTCTTGGCTTTGCCGGTTTTCCTATTACCACTACCTTCATTGGGATTGATTTATTTCTGACTTATATACACTATCATGAATGGTTGATACTCACTTTTTTGTGTTTGAATTATTTATTTTTGGAATTAGCTCTGATCAGAATATACATTCGTGTTTTTCTGGGCCCACACATTAAACAGTATCATCCAATAGCATTCAGGGCTTCGTAGACCTATTCCATTTTAATTTCTGATAATTCTGTATAAAGTAAGATATTCGTTTCCCTTTCGATAGGAGCCTAGTTGTATTATGGGCTAAATTGAAGAATTGCGTATTTTTAAACTTCATCTAGTTATTCATGAGCGAGTATATAATTGATCAGATGTTAAGTGAGAACAAAGCCTGGGCATTGGAAAGGATCCAAGAAGATCCTGACTTTTTTTCACGTCTGGAGCACCTTCAATCACCAGAATTTTTATGGATTGGTTGCAGTGATAGCCGTGTTCCTGCAAACCAGATTACCGGTACGCAACCTGGGGAAATATTTGTTCACCGGAATGTGGCCAACATGGTAGTGCATACGGATTTAAATCTGCTTACCGTACTCGAGTATGCTGTACATCATCTCAAAGTCAAACACATAATTGTTTGTGGCCATTATGGATGTGGGGGTGTTAAGGCTGCAATGACAAGACATAATTTTGGCATCATAAACAAATGGTTGAGAAATATTAAAGACGTGTATAGAATTCATCGGGAGGAAATTGATGAATTGGAAGATGAAGGGGATAGAGTCAATAGGCTTATTGAGTTTAATGTTCAGGAGCAGGTTATGAATCTGGCCAAGACCTCCATTGTGCAAAAAGCCTGGAAACATGAACAAAGGCCCCACCTTCATGGTTGGGTTTACAGTTTAAAGAATGGAATTATCAAGCCTTTATTAGACCTTTCACCTGGGGATCATTTGGATGAATTTTATGAGTTTGATGATTTATAATTTTGGTTTTCCAGGTTCATGGATGAAATAGCTAGATGGATTTGTCAGCTTTGCCCTATTTTTGGCCAATAAATTGTTATCAGATGAAAAAAATAACCATTAGTTTCCTGCTTGGATTGTTTGTAGTGTTCTTAGTAACAGCTCAATCCAGAGTATTAGTACTTAATGAAGGGGTCTTCGACTATACAAACAATAAGATTTTAATTCCGCCTTCAGTAGGGGCTTATTCGCCTTCTAATCAGGAATATCAGCCCTTGGTAGATATTCCGCAGTCGAGGTTTGCATCAGATCTTAAAATTCATGATGGTTCCTATTGGGTAGCTGCAGATCAGAAGGTAGTCCGTTACCATTTACAAACCAATGCAATCCAGTGGATTTTGCCTGTAGAAGGAGTCAGGAAAATAGACTTTTGGGAGAATTATTTGATTCTTACCCGAGGAGAATATGAAAAAACTCTTTCTGGTTATGTTCAGATATACGATATGAACAATGCGGGTTTGGTTTTCGAAATTCCTCATTCATCGTTGCCATATACAACAGAGAGTATCATTATAAAAGAGGATCATGCTTTCATAGGGGTAAACAACGGATTCCAATTTG
>Ga0268298_10003780_pt1 | contig 15175 bp, 14 predicted proteins | sample WWTPWeurt_MetaG_FD_194462 | JGI IMG/M metagenome (GOLD analysis project Ga0268298, IMG submission 194462) | Activated sludge microbial communities from WWTP in Nijmegen, Gelderland, Netherland - WWTP Weurt | ecosystem: Engineered > WWTP > Aerobic digester > Activated sludge | place... | reverse complement strand
CGGTATCTTGGAAGGTTTCTCGGCGGGTGCCGCCGTCACGCGGGATGCCTAAGCTGCGCGGGGAGCGCACCCGACATCGGTTAAGCTTGCAGGCTCCCGAAGGCATCCCACTTTAGCAGATTCATGTTGCGCCATCCCCTCGCCATCGTCGTGCTGCTGCTGCTCGGCGGCTGCTCCCAGCTGCCGGCCCAACCCGATTCGCGGACCGACGCCTGCCGCATCGCCGCGACCTGCCCCGCCTGTCCGGCCTGCCCGGGCGTCGAACCGGCGAAGCCGCCGGAGAAGCCTTTGCAGCCCGCCGAATGGGCCGACCTCCCGGGCTGGACCGAGGAAGACCCGGCACCGACGTTTGCCGCCCTCGCCGCCAGCTGCCGCAGCCTGGAAAGACAAGCGCCGTGGAAGCCGACGTGCAATTCGGCGCGCACGCTGACGGACAAATCGGCATCCGCCCTGCGTGCATGGTTCGAAGCCCAATTCAAGCCCTGGGCCCTGGTCAACCTGGACGGTTCCCGCAGCGGCCTGATCACCGGCTACTACGAACCCATCCTCAAGGGCAGCCGTACCGAAGGACACGGCTACAACCATCCGGTGTTCGGTCCGCCCGACGACATGATCGTGGTCGAACTGGCCGACCTCTACCCGGAGCTCAAGCACCTGCGCCTGCGCGGAAGGATCGAGGGTCGCAAGCTGGTTCCCTATTACTCCCGGGCAGAGTGGGTTCCGCAGGAGAGCAAGCGCTCACAAGAGGCCCTGCTTTGGATAGACGATCCGATCGATCTTTTCTTCATGCAGATCCAGGGCTCGGGCCAGGTCCAGTTCGCCGACGGCAGCCGGGTACGCCTCAACTATGCGGACCAGAACGGCCACCCCTACCGCTCGATCGGACGCTGGTTGATCGAGCGCGGCGAACTGAAGGCCGAGCAGGCGTCGATGCAGGGTATCAAGGCGTGGGCCAAAGCCAACCCCGCGCGCCTGACCGAACTGCTGAACGCCAACCCGAGCCTGGTCTTCTTCCGCGAGCTGCCGGTCGAAGGCAGCGGTCCGCAGGGAGCCATGGGACTGGCGCTGACGCCGGAACGCTCGCTCGCCGTCGATCCGCGCCATGTTCCGCTGGGTGCCCCGATCTGGCTGGCGACCACCCGGCCCAACAGTGAGCAAGCACTCACGCGGCTGATGATCGCCCAGGACACCGGCGGCGCGATCCGCGGCGTGGTGCGCGCGGATTTCTATTGGGGCAGCGGCGCCGACGCCGGCGCGCAAGCCGGAAAGATGCGCCAGCAAGGGCGCATGTGGGTCCTGATGCCGCGCGAATATCAGGGTCCGCCGGCCACCCATTAGACGCTGCGGGTCGCTTCGCGCCGATTGACACCATTTCGGTGCGGCGACACCGGAAGATGCACCATCGTGGGGCCAGATATCTTCCTTCAGCCAGTCATCTGTCTGTTTATTGGATGGTTTCAAGATGGGAATGGACATTGCTTCCGTGCTCCCCCATCGTGCCTTAGCCATTTCGGAGCCCCACCATGGAGAATTTCAAGACTTCCGCCGACGTACTGTTCATCCTTCTCGGCGCCATCATGATCCTGGCCATGCACGCCGGCTTCGCCTTTCTGGAGCTGGGGACCGTGCGCAAGAAGAACCAGATCAACGCACTGGTCAAGATACTGGCGGACTTCGGCGTTTCGACGCTCGCCTATTTCTTCGTCGGTTACGGGATCGCCTATGGCGTACATTTCTTTAGCGGTGCCGAAACCCTTACGCAAAAAAGCGGCTTCGAGTTGACGAAGTTCTTCTTCCTGCTGACCTTCGCCGCCGCGATACCGGCCATCGTTTCCGGCGGCATTGCCGAACGGGCGCGCTTCGAACCGCAACTGGGCGCAACCTTCCTGCTGGTCGGCTTCGTCTATCCCTTCTTCGAGGGTATCGCCTGGAACCATGCCTTCGGCATCCAGGCCTGGCTGCAGTCGAGCTTCGGCGAGGAATTTCACGACTTCGCCGGTTCGGTGGTGGTGCATGCCGTCGGCGGCTGGGTCGGGCTGGCCGCGGTGATCCTGCTCGGCGCGCGGCGCGGACGCTACCACAAGGACGGCGGAATCTCGGCCCATCCGCCGTCGAGCGTCCCCTTCCTGGCGCTCGGCGCATGGATTCTGATCGTCGGCTGGTTCGGCTTCAATGTCATGAGCGCGCAGACGCTGGACAAGGTTTCGGGGCTGGTGGCGATGAATTCATTGATGGCGATGGTCGGCGGAACGATGGTCGCGCTGGTGGTCGGCAAGAACGACCCGGGTTTCGTGCATAACGGACCCCTGGCGGGACTGGTCGCGATCTGCGCCGGCTCGGATCTCATGCATCCGCTCGGCGCCCTAGTGACGGGCGGCATTGCCGGCGGACTTTTCGTCTACATGTTCACCCTGACGCAGAACCGCTGGAAGATCGATGACGTACTCGGTGTTTGGCCGCTGCACGGGCTTTGCGGCACCTGGGGTGGAATCGCGGCCGGCATCTTCGGCGGCAAGACGCTGGGTGGCCTCGGCGGCGTCTCGTTCCTCAGCCAGCTCGCCGGCACCGCAATAGGAATCGTCGTAGCCCTGGGCGGCGGCTTCCTGGTCTATGGCCTGCTCAAGGCGACGCTCGGAATCCGGCTGGATGCGGAAGACGAATTCAACGGCGCGGACCTGACCGTGCACAAGATCTCTGCAAGTGCCGAGCGCGAAACGCTGTGGTGATCGAAAGTACGGCCCGTTTGATCGACATCGCGAATCACCGGATACCGATCAAGGACAGGGAAACACCACCTTCGGCAATCCCCTAACCCGGTGACTTGAAGACCTGCTTGCGGGGAGATTTCACCTTCGTCTTCCCCCAGCGTTTCTCCAGGGCACCGGAAGCCGCGGACTTGAGCAGCTTCTGGAAGCTCGGGCACTCCGCATGGCTCCGCGCCGGACAAACCGCGGCATGCCTCAATCCCTTGCTCATGGCCCTCAACCGTTTGACCAGGGCGTCGATCTCGTCGGCTTTGGCGCCTAACAGGCCCCGGTCGATGTTCGGTGCGCCATTGGGCGAAAGCATGGACCGAATCTCGTCCAGGGAAAGCCCGGCGGCCTGTCCCAACGCGATCAGCGCCAGCTGATCCAGCACGCCGGACCCATAGCGGCGCCGTGCGCCCGGCTCGCGCGCCGACGCGATGAGCCCCTTCTGCTCGTAAAAGCGCAGTGCCGAAGCCGGTACCCCGGTGCGCTTTGCAACTTCCGCAATATCCATCAAATACCCCTTGACTTGAAGTCGACTTCAACTTTTAGAGTGTATCTCACACGCTCGATCATCGACCTTCAAGGAGATAACCATGGTATTGCTGCAAGAAATCATCAAAACGGCCGTCATTGGTTGCGGTGCGACCCTGGTGATGGACCTCTGGCTGGCGTTTCTGAAACTACTCGGGGTTCAGACCCTGAATTTCGCGTTCATCGGACGCTGGGCAGGGCATCTGTTTCGCGGCCAATTTGTCCACGCAGCCATCGGGAAATCGCCACCGATCCCGCACGAGTTGGCCCTCGGCTGGCTGGTGCACTATGCCGTCGGGATTGCGTTTGCCGGATTGCTGATCGGCATTTGCGGAGTTTCCTGGGCGAGGAGCCCGACCATTGGTCCAGCCCTTCTGGTCGGGGTATGTACCGTTGCGGCGCCGTTCTTCGTGATGCAGCCCGCCATGGGTTCCGGCATCGCCGGCGCAAGGACCTCCGCACCGCTGAAAGGCCGCATCAGGAGTGTGACGAATCACGCAGTCTTTGGGCTTGGACTGTATCTGTCCGCGCTTCTCGTCGCCTGGGTCCTACCCTGAGTCGAGCGACCCTCAATCCATTGTCTTCACACTCTCAGGAGCAAGAAAATATGAAGAGAATTGCCGTCATCTACCACAGTGGCCACGGTCATACCGCGCATATTGCCGAGCATGTCGCCGCGGGCGCCAGGGATTTCCCGAATATCGAAGTGCACGTCCTGAAGGCGGAAGACCTGACCACCAAACCGGACGAACTCCTGAAATTCGACGGATATCTTTTTGGATCGCCAACCTATCTCGGCGGGGTTTCCGGCACGTTCAAGTCGTTCATGGATTCAACCGGAGGGCTGTGGCGAACCCACCAGCTCAAGGGCAAGCTGGCAGCGGGTTTCACGGTATCGTCGCTGCCCGCCGGCGACAAACAATCCACACTGATCTCGATGTTCGTGTTTTCAATGCAACACGGAATGATCTGGGTCGGCAACCCCATCCTCCCCGAGCAGCATCGCGGTGTGCCATATGACGAGGCGGCAAACCGCCTGGGCTCCTGGTCCGGTTTGATGGCCCAAGCGGGCCACTCATCCCCGGCTGACTCGTTCGTCAGCGGCGACCTCAAGACGGCGCGGATGTTCGGTCGAAATTTTTCCGAAACATTGCGCCGCTTCGGTAGCGAGCAATGACGGCCGGCATTCAATTGAAGGAGGCATGGCGATGATTCCCAACAAGTTCGGCCCGATGCTGTTCGCCTTGATCCTCTCGGGGGCCATGTCGCTCCTGGTGTCCGGGATCGCGACGTATCGTGCGGTAGGCATGACGAGCGACCTGACCGGCTTGTGGTTCGGCGCCTGGCTGACCGCATGGGCTGTTGCGTTTCCGGCAGTCATGCTGGTAACGCCGTTCGCGCGAAGGGTGGTCGGGTTATTGGTCGTCGAGAGTTGAATTCCGGGATCACCGGCCCAGCCATAAGGTGCCCCGGGGCACGGACAGGATTCCGCTCGGAGGCCGCAGGTCACATCGCCACGCCGCGTGCGCGCCTGCTCTGCACGACGTGCCGTCGCAGCACCCGGTGAAGGACCATTTTGCGGTCGACGCCGGGCGCCGCGAAATCCTCAATTGGCCATCAGCACCGGCACGGTCATGTGCTTGAGAATATACCGGGTACCCGCGCCGCGACTGACGAACGGAAAGCCGATATGTCCGTGGGCGCCCATTACCAGCAGGTCGGCGCCGCGGTCAGTGACGCGGTTGAGGAGCATGTCCATGATGCCGAAGTCCTGCACCAGCATGACCTCGGCCTTGGACTTGATGCCGTGGGCGCCAAGATGACGGGCGACGTCGGCGCAAGACGAGTCTCCCTCGTCCCGGCGCGAAGCGAATGAAAGCACCATTGCCTCGTCGCATCCCTCGATCAGGGGCAACGCGTCGTTGAGCGCATGGGCCGCCTCCCGGGCGTCGTTCCAGGCGATCAGCGGATGCCTGCCCACTTCCGGGAAGCTTCCGACGTAGGGAACCACGAGCACCGGCCGTCCTGACTCCATCAGCACTTCCGTCACCAGCTCTTCCGGAACCGGGGTCTTCGCCCGGTCGTCGTGCTGACCGAGGATGACCATGTCCGCATGGCGGGCGATCCTGACCACGTGACTGACCACTTCCGCAGCGCTGCCGCGGTTGATGTCGTGCCAGTCGGCATCCGGCAGACCGGCGGCGGCTTTCTCGAACATCGCCCGGCTGGCTTCCCGGGCTTCGACATAGGACTGGCTTGGCCAGGAGGCAACCACACCGACGTTTTGCGCCTCGGCAAGTTGTCCGAATACGCCCAACAGGCGCGCCTTATGCTCGCGCGCGAGCGACACGGCCAACTCGAGGCGGGCGAGGGTACGGGGGCCTTGATCAAGATGGACCATCAAATTCTTCAACGGCATGGCTGACTACTCCCTTTGCTGAACAATGGGTGCGCGGCATAGCCCAACGTCTGTTGGCACTCCGGCGTCCCGCGACCCGAACTTTAGCAGGCCCCGGCCCTTAGCGCCGACGACCCGTTGCAGACACGACATTTCAATCGGTTGCGGTTTCGTGCTCTGCGTTCCGTTCCTGCCCTTGAGCGTCGAGATCCGCCACGGCATCGGAAATATGCGCTGTCAGGCAACGGTCGACCAGGATCAGGCGGGCCAGGAGGCGGCCCCGGTCGAAGACCATCACGTCGCGAATCAGGCAGTCCATCTGCATGAGAACTTCGCGGTGCCGCTCGCCGTGTGCGGGATCCGGGATCGAGCCCGTCGCGATCATGAGCGCCTCCTCTTCGCGGAAGCTGAGCGCCGCGCAATCGGCCAATCGGCGCACCGCCTCAAGCAACTCGTCCCTGTGTCGCTTTTCCAGAAACATCCGCAACACTTCGACCTGGGCATCGACGAGCTCGTGACGCATTTGGAACACGTCCCGGTCCATCGGTACGCCCCCACTCCGAAGAACGACCGCGGAATTCGCGTTGGCAATACTCGGCCGCGTTGGCACCTTCGAACTCCTGTTCAGAAATCCTTGCTACGACTCACCACATTTGCAGCATAGCCAGTTTTCGCTTGCCGGCAAGTGGAACACCGGCAGATTGGCGCTTCAGCGTCGCCGCGTCATGCGGGCGAGAGATCGCGGCGCCTGGCAACCTGTTCGAGACGCTGCTTTTCCGCCAACACTTTGTTTGCGTATGCCTTTTCCTCGTCGTCGATCGCACCCGCATAGGATTGCAGACCTTCCACCAGGCCTCCTTGACGGCGAATGGCGTCCTGAAGGATTTGCGAGCCGATCCTGACATTGACGACGGGATCGAGGAAAGGCAGGTCTCCCGCAGTCTGGGGAATCTTCTCCTGGTGGAAACGCGGGATGATTTGCATCAGGCCCTGGGCGCCCATCGGGCTCTGCGAGAACGGATTGAACCGGGACTCGATGCCGATGACGGCGATGATCAGCAGCGGATCGAGATTTCGTTCGCGTGCGACGGCCTGAACCACTTCGAACACCGGCTGCAGCGCATCGGCGGAGACGCGATAGCGCTGGGCGGTCGCATCCAGCACGGCCTGCAGGCCGGGAGTCAGGGATTGCGGAGCCGATTCAGCGGGCTGCGATGCCACGGGGCTGGCGGCCGTTCCCGCCACGCTCGACACCGCCCAACGGATTGCCGGAGCCGGATCAAGCCGTTTTGCCCAGCCTGAGGCAAGCACGGTCGCCAGCACCAGACCGGTGATCACCAGGTCGAGATGGAGGTAATGCAGGACGGCGCCGATCTTGCGGGCCATCAGATACGGTTGCGAGATGATTGCAGGCATATTGTCACCTTTACTGTTTTCAGTGCGGGATCGCTGCTGCGGAGGGAGGGGGCGCCGGTGGCGCGATGCTGGACCCGAACTCCGGACCAGCGCTTGTGCAGTCAATTTCAAGTTGGTGCACCGCAATATGGCGTGCATTCTAAGCTGCAACTGCTCTTTGTCAAGCGAATATTGTGCGCCGCAACAGCGCATTTCTGACAGAGTTCATGGTCCTGCCCAGGGCCGGACACCGAGATGCAAAGGTTCGTTTGGCGCAAAAAAAGCCCGGTACCTCGGTATCGGGCTTGAACCAATCCTTACGGATCAGAGGAGGAGACAGGTGAATTCTACGACCGGCCGCCCCCCCTGATTAGGGCAACAACTCTAAAGTCAGACGTCGATATTGCGCGCATACAGCGCGTTGGTCTCGATAAAGGCCCGACGCGGTTCGACGTCGTCGCCCATCAGCGTGGTGAAAATCTGGTCTGCGGCGATGGCATCGTCGATCTGGACGCGAAGCAGGCGACGCACCTCCGGGTCCATGGTCGTTTCCCACAACTGCTCGGGATTCATTTCCCCCAGCCCCTTGTATCGTTGCTTGGCCAGTCCCCGCTCGACTTCGTTGAGCATCCACTTCATCGCATCGGCGAAACTGGTGACGGCCAGCGACTTGTCACCGCGCCGAATCACCGCGCCATCGCCCATCAGGCCGGCGATCATCTGCGCCGTCCGGCGAATCTGCAGGTAGTCGCCCGAAAGCAGGAAATCCTCGTCGATGCGACCGCTGCGCAGGTTACCGTGCCGCATGCGGCTCACCACCAGCATCCAGCGCTCGTGCTTTTCGTCGAACCGCGCTTCGATGCGAACCTCGGCCGAAAGATGCGCCGCGATCCTGGCGGCGCTGTCCCGCGTCGCCGCTTCGTTTGCGGTGTCGACCTCGATATCCTGCGCCAGCAGCACATGGAGGACTTCGCCGTCGATGAAATCGGTGACGCGGCGAATCACCGCCTCGGACAACAGATAGGCGCGGGCCAACTCGCCCAGGGCTTCGCCCTGCACTACGGCGGCGCCGACGCGTGGCGTCAACTCGGTGCCTTCCAGGGCAAGTCGCAACAGGTGCTGGTTGAGCTCGTGATCGTCCTTGATGTAGGTTTCGCTCTTGCCGTGCTTGATCTTGTAAAGCGGCGGCTGCGCGATATAAACATAGCCGCGCTCGACCAGTTCGGGCATCTGGCGATAAAAGAAAGTCAGCAACAGGGTGCGGATATGCGCACCATCGACGTCCGCATCGGTCATGATGATGATGCGGTGGTAGCGCAGCTTGGCGATGTCGAAATCTTCGGTGCCGATGCCGCAACCCAGCGCCGTCACCAGGGTCACGATCTGTTCGCTCGAAATGAGTTTGTCGTAACGCGCCTTTTCGACGTTGAGCACCTTGCCGCGCAACGGCAATATCGCCTGGAACTTGCGGTCTCGACCCTGCTTGGCCGATCCGCCGGCGGAGTCGCCCTCGACGATGTACATCTCGCACAGGGCGGGATCCTTTTCCTGGCAGTCGGCCAGTTTTCCGGGAAGGCCAAGGCCGTCGAGGACGCCCTTGCGCCGGGTCATGTCGCGCGCCTTGCGCGCCGCTTCTCGGGCACGCGCGGCTTCGACGATCTTCCCGGTAATGATTTTCGCGTCCAGCGGGCGCTCGAGCAGGTAGTCAGCCAGTTTCTGGGCCACCACGTCTTCGATGGCGGGTCGCGCCTCCGACGACACGAGCTTCATTTTGGTTTGCGACGCGAACTTCGGATCCGGCATCTTGACCGAAAGAACGCAGACCAGGCCTTCGCGCATGTCATCGCCGCCGATCTCGACCTTGGCCTTCTTGGCGATCTCGTTCTCTTCGATGTACTTGTTGATCACCCGCGTCATGGCCGCCCGCAAACCGGTCAGGTGGGTGCCCCCGTCCGACTGGGGAATGTTGTTGGTGAAGCAGAGCACCTGTTCGGCATAGGAGTCGTTCCACTGCATGGCCACTTCGACATCGATGTTGACCCCGTTCTGGACCGACACGCCGGACGAGTGAAACACCGAGGGGTGCAGCACGGTCTTGGTGCGATTGATGTATTCGACGAAGCCCTTGACGCCACCGGAGAAAGCGAAGTCCTCCTCCTTGACCGTACGCTGGTCGATCAGCCGGATCTTGACGCCGTTGTTGAGAAAGGAGAGTTCGCGCAGCCGCTTGGCGAGGATGTCGTAGTGGAACTCGACATTGCCGAAGATCTCGTCATCGGCCATGAAATGGACTTCGGTACCGCGCTTCTCCGTGTCGCCGAGCATCCTCAACGGCGACACCTCGACTCCGTTCTGGATTTCCACCAGCCGGTCCACTGCATGGCCGCGGTTGAACTCCATCTGGTATTTCTTTCCGTCGCGCCGGATGATGAGGCGCAGCCATTTCGAAAGGGCATTGACGCAAGACACGCCGACGCCGTGCAGGCCGCCCGAGACCTTGTAGGAATTCTGGTTGAACTTGCCGCCCGCATGAAGCACGCACATGACGATTTCCGCCGCCGAACGCTTCGGTTCATGCTTGTCGTCGAACTTGATCCCGGTCGGTATGCCGCGGCCGTTGTCGGTCACCGATATCGAATTGTCGGTATGGATGGTAATGATGATATCGTCGCAATGCCCCGCCAGCGCCTCGTCGATCGCATTGTCCACGACCTCGAACACCATGTGATGCAGGCCGGTACCGTCGGACGTATCGCCGATGTACATGCCGGGACGTTTTCTTACTGCCTCTAGACCCTCGAGTTGCTGAATGCTGGATTCGTCATAGGCCGGGCCGGTATTGCGATCGATCATGGGTAGCTTTTCGAATGGAAGGTCAGATGCGCATCGGCATCACGACATACTTGAACGTCTCGTTGCCGGGAAGGACGAACAGCGCACTTGAATTTGCGTCGGCAAGATGCAACTCGATGGTTTCGTTGCTGACGTTGTTGAGGACATCGAGCAGGTAAGTCACATTGAAACCCACGTCCAGCGCCTCGCCGGCGTAGTCGATCTCGATTTCTTCCTGGGCCTCTTCCTGTTCCGCATTGCTGGAAATGATCTTCAGGCTTCCGGCGCCGAGCACCAACCGCACCCCGCGGAACTTCTCGTTGGTCAGGATGGCGGCGCGAAGCAGCGAGTGCAGCAACGTATCGCGCGACAGCTTGATCAGCTTGCTGTGGTGCTGCGGAATGACGCGTTCATAGTCCGGGAACTTGCCGTCGATCAGCTTGGACACGAGTTCGATGCTGCCGAAACTGAATCGGGCCTGGGTCGGCGTCAAGGTGATTTCAAGCGGGTCATCGTTGTCGGCGAGTTGTCTCGACAGCTCGAGAACGGTCTTGCGCGGAAGGATGACCTCGATCGGCGCCGGAGCATTCGGCAGGGTTTCGGCAGCGTACGCCAGGCGGTGCCCATCCGTGGCAACCATGCGCAGCTCGCTGCCTTTTGCCACCAGCAGCAGTCCGTTGAGGTAGTAGCGAATATCCTGCTGTGCCATCGCGTACTGGACCAGGCCCAAGAGGCGCTTCATCTGCTTCTGGGTCACCGACAGTTTTGAGGACTGGCCGTCGGCCGTGGTCATCCGCGGAAAATCCTCGGCCGGCAAAGTCTGCAGATTGAAGCGGCTCTTGCCGGCTTTCAATTGCAGGCGTTTGTCATCGAGAGCCAGGCTGACCTCGGCGGACTCCGGCAGGGACCGCAGGATATCCTGAAGTTTCCTGGCGCCGACCGTCATCGCGGCCTTTTCAGCTCCTACCGTCGGAGTCTGGGTCGTGATCTGGATCTCGATATCCGTGGCCAGCAGGGTAAGCTTTTCGCCATCCTTCTCCATCAGCACATTGGAGAGTATGGGCAATGTGTGGCGCTTTTCGACAATACCGCATACCGATTGGAGCGGAGAAAGCAGCTGATCGCGAGGACCTTTAAATAGGAGCATATATAAATCTCTTAAGATTATTAAGGGCGGCTCTTAACTGTGGATAAGCGTTTATTTTCTTGTAAATACAGCGAATTATAACGTGGATAACGCGGTTGAAAAACCATGATCCGATTTGTGGATGTTTGTGGAGAAATTTCGGAAAAAAAGAAGATCTCCACGTTATCCACAATTTTTCAATATGTGTTGCATCGACTTGTTCACAGTCAGCCTTTGATAGTCTGCATCAGCACATGCAGATCGTTGTTGAGATGCGAGTCCTTTCCACGCAGGTCGATGACGGTTCGGCAGGCGTGCATCACGGTCGTGTGGTCGCGGCCGCCGAAAGCCTCGCCGATCTCCGGCAGGCTATGGGAGGTAAGTTCGCGGGAGAGCCACATCGCAATCTGGCGCGGCCTGGCGATGGCGCGGGTGCGCTTTTGGGAATACATGTCCGCGACCTTGATCTTGTAGAAGTCCGAGACGGTCTTCTGCACGAGTTCGATGGATATCTGGCGGTTTGTTGCGCCAATGATGTCGCGCAGGGCTTCCTTGGCAACGTCGAGGCTGATTTCACGGCCGTGAAACCGCGCATAGGCGACGACGCGGTTGAGGGCGCCCTCGAGTTCGCGGACATTGGAACGGAGGTTTTTTGCGATCAGGAAGGAGACCTCGTCGGAGACGTTGATATTTTCCGCCTCGGCCTTCTTCTTGAGGATGGCAATGCGCATTTCCAGTTCGGGGGGCTCGATCGCCACGGTGAGCCCCCAGTCGAACCTTGATACGAGCCGTTCTTCGAGTCCCAGGACGTCTTTCGGATAGGTATCGCAGGTGATGATGATCTGCTTTTTGGCTTCGACCAGCGCGTTGAACGCGTAAAAGAACTCTTCCTGGGTGCGGTCTTTCCGGTTGAAGAACTGGATGTCGTCGATCAACAGCAAGTCGAGCGACCGATAGTAGTGTTTGAACGCTTCCCTGGAATTTTGCTGGAATGCGCGCACGACATCTGAAAAATAGTCTTCGGCATGTACGTAACGGACTTCCATTGCGGGGTTCGCGGCAAATATTGAATTGCCGATGGCATGGATCAGGTGTGTCTTGCCCAGGCCGACACCGCCGTAGATAAAGAGGGGATTGTAGGAAACCCCCGGATTCATCGCGACCTGCTGGGCAGCGGCCCGCGCGAGGTCATTGGCTCGGCCGGTAACCAGGGTGTCGAAGGTGAAGTCTGCGTTCAACCGGGTTTTTTCGTACGCCGGATCACTGCTTCTCACCGTTGTTGTCAACGGCGTCTGGGTCTGAGGGACGCTGTCGGAAGCCTGGTCGTCCGCGGGACTCGGCTCGGGCTGCAGTTCGGCCACCCCGATGTTGATGTTGACCGGAGCGGAAAAGAACTCCAGTCCAAACTTCTCGATTTGCGCCAGATAACGCTCACGGACCCATTGCATTACGAATCGGTTGGGCGCGACCAGGCGAAAATGGGTCGGTGTGGCATCCGCTTCCAGGCGCAAGCCCTTAATCCAGGTGTTGAACTGCTGTGCAGGAAGCTCCTGTTCAAAGCGGCTCAGACAGGCGGACCAGAAATCACTCATTGCGGCGGAGGGGAAGGGGCGTGGGACGGCGGGATGTGTTGTACGGGAGAGATGCTTTTGTTTGCCGCCCTTTGGTATCGGCTGCGAAATCATTCTAGCTGTTTCGTTCGGAGTTATCCACAGCCTCTTCGAGTTGTTGTCCTTGACAAAACACCAGCGAAACGCTGTAATCCTCGGTTTTTCTATTTTCAAGGGGTAACGTCATGAAACGCACCTACCAGCCTTCGGTTGTGCGCCGCAAGCGCACCCACGGCTTCCTAGTGCGCATGCGCACCCGTGGCGGTCGTGCAGTCATTCGCGCGCGTCGTGCCAAGGGTCGCCATCGTCTCGGCGTCTAAACGGGCGGCCTTGTTTGGCTCCGGGCAGAGGTTGCATCGCCCGGAGGAGTTTTCTTCCGTAATGGCGGCGCGAAAAATAGTGCGGGGCCGATGTTTCGACCTGCACTATTGTGGGACCGGTGCGGACAGCAAGGCCCGAATTGGGTTGATAGTGCCCAAGCGCTTGGCTCGTGCCGCTTCCTTGCGCAACGCGATCAAGCGGCAGGGCCGCGAGGCTTTTCGTCTGCTCGCGGCGGAAATGCCGCATTGTGACCTGGTGTTGCGCCTGACCCGGCAGCTGAAGGACGTCAGGGCGAAAGATGCCGACCAGCGCAAGGTTTGGCGCATGGAGATTGAGTCCTTGCTGCGGCGCGTTTCCGCCTGACCAGGTGGTCACAATGAGATCCCTGCTTGTCCAGCCCGTGCTGCTGATCATCCGTGCGTACCAGCTGGCGATCAGCCCGATGTTGGGCAACCGTTGCCGTTTTCACCCCAGCTGTTCCGATTATGCGATGGAAGCCCTTCGTCGCCATGGCCTGCTTCATGGCTTGTGGTTGGCTACGCGGCGTATCGGGCGTTGTCATCCTTGGCATCCGGGCGGGTATGATCCGGTTCCCTGATCGTTCTTGCCGTCTTGCCGTCGAGGCGCGATGGGGCTTGAAGACAGCGACGAACCAGACTTCGTTTTCGTAGATCTGACCTGAAACATTGGCGAGACAGTTAATGGATAACCGACGATTGATCCTTCTTTTGGTGTTCAGCTTCTCGCTGATCATGCTTTGGGACGCCTGGCAAAAGCAGGGCCAACCCAAGCCCGGCGCGGTGGCGCCAGCGGCTCAGGCGGTGCCGGCCGTTGCGACGCCGGCCGGAGCGGTTCCCACCCCGACGCCGGGAGCGCCGGCCGTGGTTCCGAACGCCGTTCCGGCGGGGCCGGCGGTGGTGGCGCCCGGCGCCGTGACTGCAAAAGTTCAAACCGACCTTTACGTTGCCGACATTTCGTCACAGGGCGGGGACATCACGCGGCTCGAACTGGTCCGCCACCCCGATACCGAGGACAAATCGAAGCATTTCGTACTCTTCGACAATGGCGGCAAGCACGTTTATCTCGCGCAATCGGGTTTGATCGGGGAGGGCTTGCCCAACCACAAGACGGAGTGGAAGCTGGCGGCCGGCGACTATTCGCTCAAGGACGGTGACAAGCAGCTCGAGGTTCGTCTCGAGGCAAATGCCGCGAACGGCGCCAAATTGGCCAAGACCTACGTTTTCCACCGCGGCAGCTACCAGATCGAAGTTCGACACGAAGGTGCGCCTGCGGGAGCCCATGCCTATTACCAGATGACGCGAGACGGCAAGCCGGCCGAAGGCCAGGGCAACTCGATGATGATGGGCGTGACGACCTTTACCGGGCCGGCGGTCTACACAGAGGCCGAAAAGTATCAAAAGGTCGAATTCGCCGACATTCTCAAGAACAAGGCAAAGTTCGCCCAGAAGTCCGATGGCGGCTGGCTGGCGATGGTGCAGCACTACTTCGTGTCGGCCTGGTTGCCGCCACAGGGTGCGGCCCGCGAGTTCTACATGCGCAAGGTCGGTGACGATCTCTTTTCGGCCGGCGTAATCCTGCCGGTGGGTGCCGAGGGAAAGAGCGTGGTATCCCTCTATGCCGGTCCGCAGGAGCAGGACAAGCTCGAAAAGGTGGCGCCGGGTCTGGATCTGGTGGTCGATTACGGCTGGCTCACGGTCATCGCCGCGCCTTTGTTCTGGGTTCTCGGGGCGATTCACAAGCTGGCCGGAAACTGGGGTTGGGCCATCATCGGTCTTACGGTTCTTCTCAAGCTGGCGTTTTTCCCGTTGTCGGCCGCGAGTTATAAGTCGATGGCCAAGATGCGGGTGCTGACGCCGAAGCTGGTCAAGCTCAAGGAGACCTATGGCGACGACAAGCAGCGCCTGAATCAGGAGATGATGGCGCTCTACAAGAGGGAGAAGGTCAATCCGCTGGGTGGATGCCTGCCCGTGCTGGTGCAGATTCCCGTGTTCATCGCGCTTTACTGGGTTCTGCTGGGCACCGTGGAAATGCGCAACGCGCCCTGGCTGGGATGGATTACCGACCTGTCGGTCAAGGATCCCTACTATGTGCTGCCGCTGATCATGGGTGCCACCATGTTCATCCAGACCAAGCTCAATCCCACGCCGCCGGATCCGATCCAGGCCAAGGTCATGCTCTTCATGCCTATCAT
>Ga0268298_10003779_pt1 | contig 15180 bp, 14 predicted proteins | sample WWTPWeurt_MetaG_FD_194462 | JGI IMG/M metagenome (GOLD analysis project Ga0268298, IMG submission 194462) | Activated sludge microbial communities from WWTP in Nijmegen, Gelderland, Netherland - WWTP Weurt | ecosystem: Engineered > WWTP > Aerobic digester > Activated sludge | place... | reverse complement strand
TGCACATAAAATCATTTCCATCGGTACTAAGTATAGAATCAAAAGCAATAAATTGAGCCGACAATGGTTTATTCGTTGAAAAACTTAAGCCATTATCAGAACTGGTTGCATAATAAAATTCATAGCCAGCATTCCAAAAACCGCTTGCCGTGGCCGACCTTCTGTCGCGCCAGGTAACCACTAACTCACCACTTTCATTGTAAGCGGCCCACACCATATCTTGTGCTTTATTAAGCTGCAAGGTATCATCGTTTACACGTTTAGGTGCCATCCAGTTTTGCCCGGCTGTATTGCTCGATAAGCATACAATATTTGGGTCGTTTGACTGATTCATAGGGGAAACAAAAACCATTTTGTTGCTATCGTTTGGATGACAAATTAATAAGTATCCGTTTTTTAAATTGGTATCCGGAATCCCGGGTAAATAGGAATACATCGTTGAATAATTAAAAGTATTTCCTTTATCAAATGATTGGGCTAAATAAAATGCGGGTAAAGGATTTTGACTACTAACATAACTTGGATAAGCAGCACAAAATTTTCCGTTCATGCTACAAGCCGGACTAGCCATAGGTGCTGCAATGCTATTTCCAACCAAGTAATTTCCACCATCTACATTAGCTAGAGGAGTCCAAGTATGACCACTATCAGAAGAGCTTTTAAAATAGTTTCGGTTAGGAGGAGCAATCCAAGGTGCCGGTTTTGTAGTTATATACAAGGTTCCTGAATTACTACTTGTTGAATTATCAACCACCAGCCATGGTCGATCAATTGGGCGCTTTGTACCATCCTCAAAAATATCAAAAGCTTTAGTAGGATTATCCCAATTTAGTCCACCATCGTTCGATCGAGCAACATAAACACCACCACTATCGGGGTTTGTCCGGAAATCAATATAGGCAAGATACAAACCACCATTTTTATTAAAAGCCATTGATACATCTGCTGAACCGTATCCATTTCCAAAATGCGGTAAGCTTACTGCATTGCTCCAACTCGCACCACCATCAAAACTTGCACGAGTTTTTATGGCGATACGAAATTGACTTCCACTTAGTTTTAATCCCATCCAAGCCACTACTAAATTTTGTGAATTAGTTGGATTTTGCACTAAATAAGGTTCTCCATCAAAAAGAAAACCGTTACTTAGGTTGGTATTTACAGGTTGTGCATACACTTGAAACAAGGGTAACATTCCACACAACAGAATAAGTTTTTTAATGCAGTTCATTTTTAACAAAACCAATTTTGTGAATAGTTAATTACATTTCTCTTCCAACCGGATACAACAAATAATTCGTATCGTAGTACTTTGTTTTACTGTAAAACCAAGTTAAAATAGCATAAGGGTCTCTGGCAAAGGCTGCATCCTGTTTCATTTTTAACTCAAACTCTTTTTGCAGCTCTGGTGATTCTTCCAGCATTTTCTTAGCATAGGGCTCCATAACATATCCTTCTATGTACTCGGTTCGTTGAAAAATGGAGTGAAAAAATCCCCAACTAAAAAATGAATCCTTCGAACCGGGTTCCAACAATACAATAGCTAAATCGCCCAAGGGCTGATCTGTTGAAACATAAGCTGATCCTTGAGGGAAGGTACGCTTTTGCTTTTCGGTTTTGGTTGTTGCATTTACTTGCATACGTCCTTCAAAAGGCAGCACTTTTTTTTCATCGTTGCCAAAAGTATATTCCGAAATTCGATACATGTCAACGCTTACTTCTTTTGCTTCAGTGAGTAGTTCAAACTTAATTCCATGTAATTTCAATCGTTCAATTACCTCCTCACATGCTGCTGGAATCCAATAGGCTTTAGGGCGCTGAACATAGTTTTCTCCACTATTCATAGCATATTGCACACAGGTAGTTGAAGTTTTTTTTCCGGTAAATTCAACATAATCGCTATTCGTAATTGTCGAACGATGTTTTTTGGTTTCTACTGTAAGTAGGTTAATACTATCGTTTTTATGTTTGGAATTTTCTACGGTAGAAGTATTCGGAAGTGTCCAACTTAGCGGTATAGAACTGTTTCTAAGAGCAGCATCTTTTCGAGAACTATCACGCAGTGCATCCCCACTTTCAGCAAGCAAACGAAGTGTGTTTTCAAGTAATACATAGGTGCCTAAAACTCTTTGTTTGTAAGGTTTTAAACTATGGTTTTCAACCAACAGTGCTCCTAAATGTCGCAAGTCGGCATACTCATTTGAAAAGCGTGGTCCACCCGAATAAAAAATATTTCCTTCTTTAAAATCAGATCCATTATAGGCATTCATTAATGGACCGGGAATATGATCTTCTGCTTGTAACTTCTGATATAAATAGGGTGTATATTTTTTAAATAGCCACGACGAAATAGCAGGAGAGTACCCGGGATTTTGAGCTCCAAAAGTAATGTCGTATTGATAATCGGCTCCATCGGTAACATGTATGTCCATATACAAAAGCGGATCATATTCATTAATAACCGCAATTACCGAGCGCAATTCTTTTGTATCCAGTTTAGTATAATCACGATTTAAATTCAGGTTTTGAGAATTAGTTCTCCAGCCCATGCTTTCGGGTCCGCGTTGATTAGGACGATTATAATCAGCGTTTCTTTCATGTGCGTCTACGCTTAGAATGGGAATAAATAAAAAATTTACTTTGTCAATTAATTCCTTTTTCTTTCCCAAAGCAATATCTCTTAATAACATCATGCCTGCATCTTTGCCATCAATTTCACCCGCATGAATTCCGGCTTGTACTAGCAACAATGGTTTAGTAGATTTTTTTAGATCGCTCGAGAGAATCGATTTTTCGGTACTGGCCACAATCATTTTTATGGCACGTCCTTCAGGACTTATTCCTATTGTTACAAAATGCAAGAATGTAGAGCTTGAGCATAATTTACTAATCCAGTCGAAGGTTTCTTTGTAGGAAGGAGTAGTCGTAAAATTACTTAATTCACATGGAGTAATCCAAGGATTGTTTTTAGAATAAATAAGATTTTCGCTTTTGCCATGCCATTCCAATACAGGAGGCAGAGGAGCTTGAGCTAAGGAGTTATCAATGGAAATGCACTGAATAAGCACAACAAAACAAATCACTAGATGAATGTATCGCATATAATCAGTTGAGTAGTTATATAGTAGGAATATTTTTTTTGCGGAGCTCAATCAACACTTCATTTCCTTTTCGTTTTTCAACAGAATTTGTGCATGGTTCAAATTTGATGAAATGAAAATGGGGTAGAAAAAGTTTTTCAAATTCCTCATTTGAACCTCCAAAAGGTGGTCCCGGGTTTTCGAATTGAACATTGAACAGTACACCTCGAATACTGCCATTTTCACGCAGTAACGCATGGCATTTTTTTACGTAATCAGTTCGAAGTATAGGATCAATTGCACACAAAAAGGTTTGCTCCAAAATCAAATCGTATGCTCCTTGGTGCTGAAAAAAATCACCTAGGACTATATTCAATTCACCTTTATTGAATTTGTTTTTTAATTGTTCAACCGGAGAAGGTGCAATATCAATCACTGTAATATTGGTGAACCCTGATTTAATTAAATACTCAGCTTCATGTGCATTTCCGCAACCGGGAATTAGGATACTACAATTTTTATTGTCAAGGCTATCAATAATCTCCTTTAATGGAGGTGAAACGGATTTTAAATCCCACTGTGTTTCCTGGGTTTGATAGCGATTATCCCAAAAAGATTTGTCGAGCATTGTGATGGAAATTTATTTGCTCTTCAAATTTACATATATAATTGAGTTTAAAATTCGGGACTTTTAGCAAATTTAATTTTAGAATATAACTAAAGACAATTTCACGCTTTTAGATTGTCAAGCCAGTGCGATGTAATATTACTATTCTAAAATCGAAAAAGTACGGAGAAAATGATTCTGTTTTCATTTTTAACTAAATCTGCTTGATAGCCCATAGAATTGCCAATTGGCGGATTCCAACCGTTGGGCGATGTTACACCACCATGTCCTGAAAAGTAAGGAGTATCGGTATGTCGAGTTACAAACTCAACACCGAAAGTGATGTATTCGTTGGGCATTAACTGAAATCCACTGGATGCATCCCAACCATTAAATTCATCTCCCGGATTTTGAGTCATTATTCCATTGCCGGTTGGTAGTAATGCAAGATATCTTCCGGGATTACTAATAACTCCGCCACCTGTTGTCCATGCAAATTTTTGCTTTTTTCCAAACCAAATTCTGTTATACACCATTCCGCTTAAAAAATGTTGTGAAGGAGTAATACTATCACCATTAAATGGTCTTACTCCACCACCGTTTTCAAAACCCAAATCAGCCGTAATTGAACAAGCAGCTTTGCTAATAAATTGGTTACCGGGTTGGTTAAAATAGCGCAAAACCAAACTATTGTCGGTATGAAAGCGCATACGATCTTTATTATTAGGTGTATCCCATCCAACGTACGAACTAGAAAGTATCGATACAGATTCTTTTGGTCGCCATTGAATTTGATATCCAACTCCGGGAAGCTCATTAAACATCGCATAGGTTTGCCAGCCATTTACCAACCATAGTTCAAACTTAAATTTGCTGGTTGGAAAAATTTGTATGCGCGCTCCGGTAAAGAACCATGGAGTATTATCGGAAGTATAGGACGGTTGATAATTCCAGTTTTCAAAATTGTTGTAAGAAAGTAAACCAACATATGATTTAAACAATCCAAAATCAACATTAATTCCATGTAGTTTATTAAAATGCATACCTGCATATCCTTCCGTTACATAGCGCAATGCATTGTATAAGTCGAATTGACCTCTTAGCGGAGTATTGTCATTTCTAGGTATTCCGGTTGCTCTGCTTCCAAATTGTAACATTAGTTTGGCGCGTGCTCCTGATTTAGTTTCATGAAATTCTCCTCCGGTTTCGATGTAAGAAATATTGAACTCATTACTCCTGAAAGTAGCTGTACTACCACTGTTGGTATGATCAATAGGATTGTTGAATGAATAATTGTAATTGCAGTCAATTGTAGTGCTGCCTGTAAAATACTTGCTATTAAGTAAAGATTTTGACTGTCGGTTATTCCCTTGTATCCAGTTAAAATCGCCCCATGAAAATGGTTCAACTATATTTTGTTCCATTTTAGTAGTATCGATTTGATCAATGTTCGCTAATTTTTTTGAATTTATTTCCAGTTTTAAACTATCGTATAATTCTCGCTTAAGTTGGATAATTATTGCTTGTTTTTCAGCATCAGTCAGCGACTGTGCTTGAAGTTGAATGTTTACTAAAACAGCGACAAGTAAAAGTATTTTTTTCATAATTGTATTTTTAGAATTTTATTTCAAAAGAGGAGTCAAGGAATTTTATGCTTCGGATATTTTTTTGAAAAATTATTTCGCCAATCAAGTATCCAAATGCATCAATTCCAACTGGCGATTTGCATTGATCATTCACAAAATGCCATCGGTCAATGGTTGGCACATCCATGGTTTCATCAGTATAGTAATGCGACACAAATTTGCCGATCATACTACTTCCATTTTTTAAACGTATTTCGAGTGTCTTAGATTTTTGTGACACCCATTGATTGTAAAATTTCTCACAAGGTGACGTGCTCATTTTCATCGGAAATATTTTTAACCAGCATCACCGTATTCGCTTGTTGAAATAACAATGGAACCTGCTCAACCAGAACATCGCTTTTTTCGAGACCAAACGCTTTTTCATCACTTAAACCAAGGCGTTTTAAATAGAAATAACTTGATAACAGAATTCCCTCTTTTAAAGCAAATTCGTTTTCTATAGAAAGAAATTTTTCAATAACTATAAATTTGAAATCCGGCTCATCATTGTATTTTGTTGAACCATCTCCGCGTACATGTAAATTTAATTTTCGATCTTCAACCAATTCCTGTACTATTTTTTTGAAGTACAATTCTGTTTTAGGTTGAATTCGGAAGCCTGCATTGATAGTGATTTTTATTACTTTATCATCTACCAGTTCTGAAACGCTATAGTTTAATGTAAAGGGTTCTTCTGTACGATGTATGTGGACAAACCAATATACATCGGCTCTTTTGGGCTTACGTGAAAAAATTGAATTAATAATTTTCTCTTCTATTTCGTGACGAGAATTCGCTTTTGTGAGATAAATCAAGTGTGTAGCTAGCTTTGGTATCGCTTCATCTGTGCTTAATTCTTTGATTTTATGTACATACTTACCCAGGTCAACAAATTTGGTAAATCGATTATTAATTTTTCTGGCTTTGTACCAAATGTACATGGTTAGAAAAATGAAGAGTTCAAAAAATAAAAACATCCAGCGTTCTTTGATTTTAGCAATATTGGCAATGAAAAAAGTGCCTTCTATAAAAATGAAACTAAGAGCGATGAACAGTACAAGCAAGTAATTCATCTTTTGTTTATAGTATAAATAGTAAGCTAGTAAGATGGTAGTCATCAACATGGTAATGGTTATACTGAAACCATAAGCAGCTTCCATGTGCGATGAGGTTTTAAAGTAAAGTATCATCAGTACGCATCCTATCCAAAGAAGCATGTTAATACTTGGAATATATATTTGACCCTTTAATTCGGTAGGTTGGCGCACTGAAACGCGTGGCCAAAAATTTAAGTTCATTGCTTCATTAATCAGTGTATAACTACCGCTTATCATAGCTTGTGAAGCAATTATTGTAGCTATTGTTGCAATAATAATTCCCGGAATCAAAAACCACTGAGGCATGATTTGAAAAAATGGATTCATCCCATGCAAATAGTTTCCTTCGCCTAAATTCAATAACCAAACAGCTTGACCCATATAATTTGTAACCAAACATAATTTTACTCCAACCCAGGTGATGCGAATATTTTTTCTTCCACAATGACCTAGATCTGAATAAAGCGCTTCGGCTCCGGTAGTTGCGAGAAATACTGCTCCTAATAACCATAGAGCACTTGGGTAGCTCCGTAGAAAATCTACTGCGAGTAATGGATTAATTGCCTGCAGAATAGTTGGATGAAGGAGGATTTGATTGAATCCTAAGATAAAGAGCATCAAAAACCAAAAAAGCATAACAGGTCCAAATGTGCTCCCTACTTTTTTCGTTCCATATCTTTGGAAAAAGAACAAACCGGTTAAAAGAAGTAGCACAATCGGCACTGTTTGCAGTTCTTGCATTCCATTAAGAATAGTTAACCCTTCAACTGCGGATGCAACGGAAATTGGAGGAGTTAAAATTCCATCTGCGAGAAGTGTTGTTGCACCAATTATGGTTGGTATTGCCAGCCATTTGCCATTATTACGCACCAAGGCATATAGCGAAAATACTCCGCCTTCTCCGTGGTTATCTGCCTTAAGTGTAAACCAGATATATTTTATGGTTGTTTGTAAAGTTAATGTCCAAATAATACATGAAAGACTACCATATAATAGCAATTCTGAAATTGGTTTTTCGCCAACAATTGCTTTTAATACATAGAGGGGAGAGGTACCAATGTCGCCATAAATAATTCCTAGCGCAACCAGCAAAGTACTACCACTGATTTTTTCTTTGGAACTCTCTTTTAATTCTACCATTAGCGCGATTTTGATTTCGCAAAATTCGGCGATTCGCTATTGGTAAATAATAAAACAAAGTGGTAAAAGGATAAAAAATTTATAAAGAAGAATCAATCCAATTTTCAATTAGGATCAGTTTCACTTCACAAGTTAGGCTCTAGGAAGATTGAATTTAAATAAAACGATAACCAACTCCACTTTCAGTAAGCAGGTGTTTTGGGTGGTTTGCATTGTCTTCAATTTTTTTGCGTAGTGTACCTACAAACACACGTAAGTATTGTGTTTCCAATTGATATCCAACTCCCCAAATTTCTTTTAAAATAAATTGATGCGTCAACACGCGTCCTTCATTTTTAGCGAAAAGTGTAAATAAGTTGTATTCGGTTGATGTAAGTTTTACGACTTGATTATTTTTTAGTAGCGTTCGTGCAGCAAAATCAATAGTTAAATCAGCAAATTGTGCGCGAGTGATGCTTGGGTTTATTGTATTTCGTCGAATTGAGGCGCGTATACGAGCTAGCAATTCGCCACTGCGAAAAGGTTTAGTAAGATAATCGCTTGCACCACTATCAAGCGCAGCAACAATAGCATCTTCACTATCTTGTACAGATAGAATAAGAATCGATTTTGTATACCAGCTCCGCAGTTCCTTAAGCACTTCATGGCCACTTTTATCAGGCAAGCCAAGGTCCAAAATAATCAATTCAGGTGGATGATTGGCAGCCAAAAGAATTCCTTCTTTTCCACTTACTGCAGTTTGCACCTTATATCCATTACTTTCTAAAATAATCTCCAGTAATTTTTGAATTTGTGGTTCATCATCTATAATTAGGATTTCGGCTTTATTCATAGTCTTTCTCCTGATTAGTTAAGGCTTTTTCATAAGATTAAAATAAACATGTACTCACTTACTCGTTTTTTAATTGGCTGATAAATGTTGCTTCAACCGGAAGTGTTAATTGGATCATTACTCCACCTTCTGCTTTATTTTCTAAATCAATTTTTCCACCGTGTGCTTCAACAAATCCTTTTACAATTGAAAGTCCTAATCCTACTCCACCAGCTTTTGAATTCGGCAAACGATAAAATTTGTCAAACACATTTTTGATTTCACTTTCCGGAATACCAGGACCTGAATCTTCTATAACAATCGTTAAAATTTCATTTGAAAATGCTGTCATTACGCGAACAGTACTACCTTTTGGAGTGTATTGTAACGCATTGTGAATCAAATTTTGTAAAACATTTTCAAGTATACCAGAATCAATTTTTACCAGCGGAAAACTTTCTGTTGGATGAAAAATAAGTTCATGCTCACATGCAGATTCATTAAATTTTTGAATTACAGTAAATATCATTTCATTGATGTCGCACCAATCTCTTCTTAATAAAAGAATACCTGTTTCTAATCGGTTCATGTTAAGTAAATTTTCAACTTGCCTGTTTAGGCGCATACCTGCACGTTCAATTTCTTCAAGTAGTTGATTTTGCTGCTCTTTGGTAAGACCATGAGTAGCGTCTTTTAAAGTATCAATAGCAGCAATTATAGTTGCTATTGGTGTGCGCATTTCATGACTCAGTGAATTCAACAAGGTTGTGTAAAGTTTTATGGTTTTCTCTTTTTCATCTTTATCCCTTGCTTTTGATTCGGCTTCACGAATTTTAAAAGTAAGAATAGCATTTACCATGGCTATAACGAAGTACATTAAAAACATCAGCAAGTCTTCTGTTGTACTAACATGAAAAGTAAAAATGGGAGGTATGAAGAAAAAATTCCAACTTAGTGAACTAATAAGTGCAGCAAACAACACCGGCAATATATCGAACAGGCTTGCCAAAAGTGAAACACATACTAGTAACAACAGAGCAACTACTCTGTATCCTATATAATTTGATGAGAAGAAACAAACTATAGTAACTACTAGCACCAATGCCAAACTAATTGCAAATTGCATTGGAAGCCTATATTGTCTATACGATGGAAAGCGATTCAACTAGCTTAAGTTTATTATGCAAAGGTAAATTTATTGATATAAAGATTTTATAAGGAATTAAGCCAAAGTCCCACCCATCATCTTTCAATTAACTTTCTGCAGGAATACGAAAATGATTTTTATAAACGTGCAACTTTCATCAAACTACATTAATCAGTGCAGATTTAATCTTAAATTTTAAATCAGTTTGCTTTATTCAAACTTAAATTCATTTTCACAATTTGTTGAAAAATGTTTTGGTGTTTAAATATTTCTCTTTGACCATAGGTAAATGAATATGATGGATCATAAATATGCGTAGGTTCACTTTTTGCACCATTTACTTCAATTATCGAAAAATTACGTCCCAATTCTAAGTCTTCTAAAGTAGTGTATCGAATATCTAAACGTCCAAAATAGAATCCAGGAACCTTTCTTAACAGTGCATCAAATGTTTGCTCCAGTTTAGTTGTGATACACATTTTGCCATCATTAAATTCTGTACCTCTGTTATGATTTCCAAATGGAACTAAACATTTCTGCTTTCCGGAAGGTAAAATTTCATTCAAATTAATTTGCGTTTTTAATTTTGTAAGTTGTAATTCATAACGAGGATTTTTTCTCAACAATTCTTCAAGTGTATTTAACCCATTTCCTTCAACAGTTAAAAATTTTTTAAGGGTAATACCGCTTATTTTTCCATGCTTTTGATTTGGCAACCGCCAATAAAATAAGCCCAATTCATTGGGATAATCAATTAGCTCCTGAATCAAAAAATTAGCTTTAATCTCCTTCTGGTAAGCAAGCAATTCAGTGTTGTTGCAAGCTTTCTTCACACCCACACCTCTGCACCCAATATCAGGCTTAACAATTACAGGAAAACGAAGTGAATGTTCCTTCAACAACAAATCAAAATTGTAGCTAGCTTCTTTTTTAATCAAGAGTGTGTATGGATATATACCACTGGGAAGCAGTTTGTAAATTTCATATTTACTATCCCCATATAGTCCACCATTTTTAATAGCAGGATTGGAATGTCGATAGAAGGAGAAGGAACGAAATTTTAGAGCATACCAACACCATAAAAAAAAGGTAGGTAAATACACAAGGTATACCGGCCAATATTCCCAATGCCTTATTTTATGCAACCACAATTTCATTTTATAATTTCAGTTAGTTGCAGCTGTTTGTTTTGAAGCAAATCAATATGTGTTAAAGTAAATCGGTCATGCTCAATTACACATTGAGTAATGTTTTTGGTGAGTAGTTGTTGATTGCGATTGATGATTAAACCATTCTCCTTATCTTTAACTTCGGTGCTGGTATGGAAGTTTAGCAAACCATCCGGGTCAATTGTTCCTGTGTTTGATTCCAGAAATTCATTGAACCAAATTTTTCTTTTTTCAATGGCTGCCTTTTCATAAAGTGTAGCTGATGACCAAATATGAGGAATTGCAGTATCTAATTGTAAGTACGATTTTTCCTTTTCATCCCACCGTAACTGATGCAATTCATCTCCAGTAAAAACTATAAGTGTAAAGGGTTCAATGCTAGTTAAGTTTATTTGTCCCCATGTTTCAATTAACTCATCGGCACTTAACAAATCCAGTAAAATTAATCCCCTGCTTCGTTTATAAGGTGGTTGATGATGATGTTTTTTATCGGCACCGTTCAGCAATACGAAAGTTCGGCCAGAAGTATCTACTGCAAACCAGGTTCCTTGTGCTAAAGGATCTTGAGGAAAGTATACAGCTTTGTTTTGATAATGATGCAAAGTTGGAAATAATGCAGCCGGCCTGCTAATGTGTTCGTCACGGTTAGAGGTAACAATTGTTTTACTTGCGCTTTTGTAAAAGGTTACTGTGCACATTGTTTTCTATAGGCAAGAGTTGATTTTGCAACACCATAATCGTCCGGAATTTCATCAATACCCAAATACTGAAATCCAATTTTAAGCAATGCCTGGTGGTGTATACAATGTTCTAAATTATACATTAGTTCGCGGTAATAATTGGTCTCAATTTGGTTTTCGTTAGCGGATAGCAATGTGATGAGCTGTATTTTTTTATTTTCTTTGGTAACCGATTCAATGATTTTGGCAATGGATTCAATTGCAAAATCAAGGTTTTGCTGGATTCGCACATCTCTTTTTCGCTCATCGTAATTGAGCACTCCACTGTTGTATCCTATTTCAAGTTGCTGAAATAGTTCAGTAATGTGTCGCACATGTTCGCCAATGCTGCTATTATTCAAAGGCTCAATTTTATGCGTGTATTCGTCATAATTCAATTTATTGAGCGATTCAATAAGTTGCATCAATACAGCTTTTGTTTCTTCAAACAAGTGATTATTTTTCATGTTACTTTATGCGAAGTTTTTGATAAGCTATTTTATCATTCGTTTGTATTTCTAACAAGTAGAACCCTGATTGCAATGCTGAAAGATCAAGGTTTTGGTTTTTCTCAAGCTGCGCTGTTTCAAACAACAAAGTTCCACTTAGTGATAGTACTCTTACTTTGTTTACTGATAGTGTACTAGTAATTCTACCATTATCAGTAGGATTGGGATAAAAGTATACGGCTTCTACTTTTTTCGTAATGGAAGGAATTGCATTGTTCAAATTTATTGAATTTACAGATTTCGCAGCATTAATTAATTGCTTAGTTGGCCGTTGAAGTAACGCAATAGTGCTCATTCTATTCGTATTCCATGCAGGTAAAACCGTATACGAAAAATTGTAAACCATAGTATCGCCTATATTCAGAGGCAATTGTATAATATTACCTTGTACGGCAGTAAGAGCTTTTCTAAACACATTGTAATGAACGGTTTCACCATTATTGGTAGTTTGATAAATGGTATCTTCGGATGCTCCAACAAATAAAAGTGCTGCTATTGTTGTATCTGCTGAAAGTTTTTCCACCTTGCATTTCACTGAGAAGCTTGTATTACTTGTTTGCACCTGTGTAAGTTCAATACTGAAATTCGAAAACAAGGAGGAAGCTGTATTTAATGTGGAGTTTAAGTTAGTATTGTTTATCACAAGTCCATTCACAACTAATCGAGGAGTTCCCCCATATACACCATAAAAATTGGTGCGAGCATCGTTCTCAACCTGATTTTGTTGATTAAAAAAATCACTGGCATAAGGAGCACTGGGGTGAAAACTAATGTGTACCGCATCGGGGTAATTAGTTAAAATACCATAGTAACTCGAATTATTGCTAGCGCAAATGCTGCAACTGGTATTTGTAAAATGTTCTACAATAGAAGTTCGTATGACTTGCGCAAAGCTAATCTCTAAGCTGCTTATAAAAAGTAGTAAGAAAATTAAATTATATTTTTTCATGGATGTGAAGTTTTTATTTTGGTTGAAAATAATTTATGTAGTTTCTCCATTTTTGGAAGGATCACCGCTTTGCAATAAGGTTGCTCTTTGTTTAATTCATAATATTCTTGGTGAAAGTTCTCGGCTGTATAAAAATTGGTAAAGGCAGTTACTTCTGTAACAATAGGACTTTCAAAAGCTTTATTACTAACTAGTAGGTGTATTGCTCGCTCAACAATTTCTTTTTGTTTCTCAGTTTCATAAAATATAGCCGAACGATATTGTGTGCCTTCATCTGCTCCCTGTCGGTTTAAACTTGTTGGATCGTGTAAAGTAAAAAACACTTCCAATATCTCCTCAAGTGAAATGATGTTTGGATCAAATTTTACTTGAACCACTTCGGCATGTCCTGTATTTCCTGAGCATACTTGTTTGTAGCTTGGATTTTTAATTGTTCCTCCGGCATAACCCGACTCTGCACTTATAACGCCTTTGAGTTCTTCATAAATTGCTTCAATACACCAAAAACATCCTCCGGCAAGTGTAATGCTTTCCAGCTTTGCTGTGGAATTCTTTTTATCAATAGCTTCAAAACTAAGCGAACCGGAGTTTACGCAATAACGTTTGCCGGTTTCAGTTGGACCATCTTCAAAAATATGTCCTAAATGTCCTCCGCATTTTGCGCAAGTTATTTCAGTACGGTTCATTCCATGACTATTGTCATTACTTTGAATAATTTTTCCTCCTGCAATTTCTTTATCAAAACTTGGCCAGCCACAGCTTGATTCAAATTTCATATCGTCGGTAAATAATGCTTCACCACAACCGGCACATTTGTAAGTACCTTTTTCTTTGGTAAACACAAATTCGCCACTGAATGGGCTTTCGGTACCTTTTTCGCGAAGTATATAATATTGCTCAGGACTTAATTTTTCTTTCCATTCTTGTTCACTTAACTTCAACTTTTCGTTAGCAATATTATTCGGCTTGTTCATTTTAGGGTTATTGTTTTGTGCACAACTAACTAGGTTAACTAGTGAAACTAGAAGTAGGCAAGTGAATATGTTTTTCATGGCAAATAGTATTTGTAGGTTTTTATTAGTTCGTTTTTTTGAAGATACAGAAAAATGCTTGTTGAAATCAAAACTATTAAAGCAAGAATAAACAAGCCTCCAGCATCATTTTTAATACTTATTCCAATAACCACTATGTGCGATACTACTGCGCCTAGTATAATTCCGAGGCTTGCCAGCATTCCGAATAATTGAGTTCTAGGAAGTAAAATTAAAAATGCTGTAATTAATTCTAGGATACCAAGTCCAATTCTACCATAAGGCTCAACACCCAATGCTGTAAAAATATACACCGAATCGGGATGCGCTGTAAATTTAAAGTAAAGTGTTTGAAGAAATATTACTGCTACCGTTATTCGTAATAGTATTAAACCAATTTTTTTTGTTTTCATGTTTAGTTTTTAAGTAAGATGTTTGACCAGTTATTGTCTGCTTTTAGTTTTAATTTTTTTTCATCCTTATTCCAGCTTTTGAGTGTATTGTTGAAATAGGCATTATAAAACAGGTAGAGTTTCCCATCAACAATTTTAAATGTTTCAGGATCAACCTCCACCTTTTTTCCATAATCACCCATAGCAAAGGCACACCATCCCCCGTATTGAGGCTGGTATTTTTTGGGATTTTTTAAGAATGTCTCCTTGTTTGTTTCGTTGCTAAAGTGATAATAAACCCCATCATATTTTGCCACTAGGGTTGCGTTTCCTTTTTCTGCACGATTTTTTGTAAAATAAGCTACAGGGTCATATCCATTAATTGCAATTCCATTTTGTAGATTGCATTGTGCAGCATACTCATTATTTGTTTGCGAATGAAGCTGAGTAAAGGCTCCCAGAAGAATTAGAAATATTAAATGTCTCATAGTTTTTTATTTACTGAGACAAAAGTAGGTGGAGGATAAGTAGTAAAAAGTAAACTACTTTACATTTCTAACAAAGTTTTTTATTTTTTGAATATCGGGAATACTAATTTCTTTTTGTGCATACATCAATATTCCTTCATTTTCAAGCTCTTTAAATAAGGTTATGATCGTTTGGCGGGTAGTACAAATAAGTTGAGCTATGTCTTTTTGAGTTAAGTAATTGGGCAAAACAAAAGAGTTTGTGTTAATGTTCTCTTTTTCAAGAATCATGTTCAAAAGCAACATTAGTCGTGTTTTGGCATCTTTAAACAAAATGTTTTTATAACTGTTTTGAATTTTCTTAAAATTAAAACCTATAAATTTTATATAGTTCAATGCGAAGTCCGGTTTTTTAACCATCACTTCTTCCAACT
>Ga0268298_10003778_pt1 | contig 15184 bp, 10 predicted proteins | sample WWTPWeurt_MetaG_FD_194462 | JGI IMG/M metagenome (GOLD analysis project Ga0268298, IMG submission 194462) | Activated sludge microbial communities from WWTP in Nijmegen, Gelderland, Netherland - WWTP Weurt | ecosystem: Engineered > WWTP > Aerobic digester > Activated sludge | place... | reverse complement strand
CCGCATGATCTTCCTGCTTGTCGTAAAGGCGAACAGATGCGTCGCGCGAATTCTTACCCGCCATCATGAGGTCTTCTTTGATCTTCTCGAGGTTGTATTCCACACGCTGCTTGTCAATGACCGTGATAGGCGAATTGTTGATTACGTTTACAAACAGGGTCTGGTGTCCGCTTTTTGCCTTCACGCGAAGAGTCACATCTATCTTCTTATTAAATCTTTCTGAAAGAGCGAATGAATTGGTTTTGTGCATCTCAATGAGTTTGAGAATAGAAGAGGTCAGGTCCACATTTGTAAGGTTGTATTTCTTTAGTAAGTCAGTCTGGTTGTGCTCTATTGCATAATCTACTTCTGTCTGCACTTTGTCCTGGGCTGCCTGATCATTCTGAAGTTTATTTTCCGCGACAATTCTTTGCATGAGCGCGTTACGAAGCAGCGCCCAGCGATTGTTTGCCTTGTTCGCGTTGTTGATCAATTCCCCCAGAGACCAGAAGACCGCTTCAGAGAGAAGTTCATGGTTCGAGATTTCGTTTCCCTGTTGCCCGGAAGGGTCGCGAAAGATGTTCATGATGGTAGCGCGAAGCTTGCGCTCGATGGTCGGGATATAATCCTTCCCGACGGACACAACATGATCTTTTGCGGTGAGGTCCGCTATTGGAATCGGCTCAGAACCAGCCATAGGGCGCTACATTTCCATCCGGCATGGATAGATAAAGGCATTTTTTGGGAAATGTTCTGGTTCTGGTAAGGCCGCCGGCAAAGGTCGCCATGGTGGATGTCCGCAAGAACAAGCTACTCTTGATCCAGAGTCTACTGCTGGATTTGATCGGTTTTTCCCTCATCTTTCCACTGGTTCCGCATCTTCTAGAATATTATCTGAATGCGGCCGCAAATACACCCATGGACAGCTGGCTTCCTCCAGCGGCGGACTATGTGCGCGGACTTTTGCCAGAAGACAGGCGATCAAGCGCAGAACTCATCGTCTTGATTGGCGGAATCCTTGCTTCCATCTATTCTTTCCTTCAATTCTCAGTCGCTCCTTTCTGGGGTAGACTTTCAGACAGAATCGGCCGCAGGCCTGTTCTGATCATGACGAGTTGCGGGCTGGCCGCGTCTTATTTGCTCTGGTTTTTCTCCACCAGCTTCACCATGTTTCTCCTCTCCCGTGTCCTGGGAGGTGCGATGGCTGGAAACATGGGAGTGGTCTCTGCGTCCATGGCGGACATGACAGAACCAAAAGACAGAACCAGAGCGATGGGAATGCTGGGTGCGACGTTTGGAATCGGATTCATCCTGGGCCCGGTCATCGGCGGACTTTCTTCTCTTGCCAATCTACCGCAAATGTTTCCGGGCCTTCACTGGCTCAATCCGTATTCATCCTGCGCTCTTGTATCCGTACTCATGTCGATTGGATCTGCCACTGTGAACTCTGCTCTGTTTACGGAGACGCTTCTCCATCCTGTAGCGCGAAAAGAATCTGTGGAAATACCAACGTCTGATTTGCGTGGCCTGCCCGCAGTGCTCTTGATCGGCTTTTTGTTCACATTCCTTTTTGCTGCTTTTGAGTTTTCTCTTACGTTTTTTTACAAAGCAGAATTCTCTCTCGGCCCGGCGGCCATGGGATTTATTTTTTCCTATCTGGGAATCCTGATCGCCCTGGGCCAGGGTGGACTTGTGCGAAGGCTATCAGGGAAAGTCCAGGAAAGATCTATGGCTTTTGTTGGATTGTCTCTTCTTCCTGTGCCTCTGGCGCTTCTCGCTCATGCGCCAGGTGTTGGCGTATCTCTTTTGATTCTCATTCCATTGTCGATTGGCGCGTCCATGATTCGCCCTTCGCTTTCGAGTCTCGCAAGCCTCCTTGCACCAGGCCACAAACAGGGGCAGAGCCTCGGAGTGTTTCGTTCCGCAGAATCTCTGGGAAGAGCACTTGGCCCTATCTGTGGAGCCTACCTCTACTGGGTCTACGGAGTGAAATTCTCTTACGCCACACTGGCGGCGCTTCTGGCTGTTACTTCGCTTCTCTGTCTCTTGATCCGCAAAGCAGACGCATGAGCTGATTGCACTTGCCGGCGGGCCAGTCCAACCGTACCATGTAAGCATGCGATTCATTGCACTCATCCTTATATCTGTAACAGGCTTTTGCAGGCAGAGTTACGCGGGCTTTGTGGCAGAAACACTCAGCTCGGATTCCATGCTCGGAAGAGAATCAGGAACACCCTCCGCCAAAAAAACAGCAGACTGGATTCGCGATCAGTACATTGCCATGGGGGCATATCCTGCCTTCGCATCTGGTTATACGCAAGAGTTTTCATTCAAAGCAGGAGTGGAACCGGAAAAAAGCACCCTGGCGATCGGAACCCGTACGTTAGACGGCATTCCATTGCCCCTGTCCGCACCAGGATCTGCAGAAGGTAAATTCGCATTTGGCGGATACTGCGTTGAATCAGACGAACACAATGTGCATGATCTGGCAACGCTCGATTTGCAGAATAGGATTGTGCTTTGCCTGAGATGGACTTCCGAGGGTGAAAAAGATCGCAAGCTCGCGCGCGCCATGAGCTTTCAGAGCAAATGGCACAACCTGGCAAAACGCAAAGCCGCCGGAGTTATTTTTCTCTATCCAGAAGGAAGCGAACCGCCCGCCCCCGGCGATTTTATGGCCGGACATGAAGCAGGACCGATTGCGATCTCACTTCCTACAAAAGCTCTCACAGAATTATTTCCGTGGCTTGCCTCTGCGCAGGACAAAGCTCAGAAAGGAGATGTATGCGCGGCTGGAAATGAATGCAAAGGAACCATTCAAATCGCATACACGAGCAAACAGAAAACAGGGTATAATGTCGGCGCCTTCCTTCTTCCCTATGTTAAGGGACAGCGGTATGCCATTCTAGGAGCGCACTTTGATCACCTCGGGAGAGGAAACTTTTCCAGCATGGGCGGGCGCGGACTCATTCATAACGGCGCAGATGACAATGCATCCGGCACGGCAGCAGTGCTGGCCGCGGCAAAATCCTGGGAGGAAGATGTGCGAAAGGGGACGCGAAAGCTTCCAGAAAATACGAACGTATTGTTTCTCAACTTTGATGCAGAAGAGCGCGGTCTCTTTGGATCACTTGCATTTGTAAACCATTCTCCTTTCCCACTCTCGGACGCGGCCGTGATGGTGAACCTGGACATGGTGGGCAGATACAGACCGGAGAAAGGGATGACCGTGCAGGGAAAGGACAGTGCAGATCCACGGCTGCTGGAAATATTCCAGGCTGGTTTCAAAGAAACCTTTCCAGGAAACGCGAAGCTAAAACAAATCTCCGGAGGAGGCGGACCAAGCGATCACGCTTCTTTCTATATGAAAGGAGTCCCTGTTGCATTTCTGTTCACCGGATACCACCTGCAATACCACAAACCCGAGGACGATTTTGCACTTCTGAACATTGATGGAATTGATAGATCCAGCCGTTATGCGGCATTCATCGCGAATCAAGTACTGAAACTGGAAAAACCGCTTCAGTTCAAACGAGCGTCAGAAGAAGGCCAGGAAGGGCAGATGGAATTCAGGCTCCGACTTGGAATCATGCCCGGAAGCTACGAAGGCGGTACAGAAGGACTTCTTGTGGGAGGAGTTCACAAGGGTGCACCCGTAGAGAAGACGGGGATTCAGGAAGGGGATGTGATCATATCCCTGGGGGGCAAGACCATCCACGATGTCCAGGATCTAATGGAGTTCCTGAATACTGCTTCCGCGGACCAATCCTATACGATTGTATTCATGAGAAACAAAGAGCGCATCACAAAACAGACGCGCCTCATGAGCGAATAACGTCAGGCAGAAAGTTTGTAGCCCAGCTGGACCAGTGTAAAGAGCAGTGCTGCCATTCCACCTGACATGGGGATCGTAAGAATCCAGGCCCACACTACGCTGCGTGCCACTCCCCACCGCACTGCAGAAAGTCGCCTGGTGGCGCCCACGCCAATGATGGAACCATTGATCGTGTGGGTTGTGCTGACTGGAACGCCACCGTAGGTTGCCATAAACATGGCAGCCGCGCCTGCAGTTTCTGCAGCAAATCCACCCACTGGCTTGAGCTTGGTCAGACGTGAACCCATGGTATGAACAATCCGCCATCCGCCAGATAGAGTTCCAAGCCCTATGGCAGCGTAGCATATGAGAACCACCCAGAAAGGAACATTCTTCGCTGCATCCGGAACTAGATTGGAAGCTGCCAGAGCAGCGGCGATGATACCGATTGTTTTTTGTGCGTCGTTTCCGCCGTGTCCGAGGCTGAAGAGAGCGGCAGACACAAGCTGCAATTTTCGAAACAATCGATCCACTCGATCAGGACTGAATTTGCGAAAGATCCACATGATCGCGACCATGATCAGAAAACCCAGAATGATCCCGACGAGAGGAGAAATGATGATGAAAGAAACCGTCTTAATCCAGCCTGCAGAAATCAGAATCCCATTGGAAAAGCCGCCGTTCGCCGTGATCGCCGCACCCGCATACCCGCCAATCAAAGCATGAGAAGAACTGGACGGCAGACCATAATACCAGGTGATCAAATTCCAGATAATCGCTCCAATCACGCCGCAGAGCAAAACCCATAGCTTTCTAAACGCGAAATCGTCCTGGATGAGTCCAATATTCACCATGTCTCCGCCGATTGTCTTGGCAACGTGTGTTCCAAAAATGGCAAAGGCGACGAAATTAAAAAAAGCAGCCCACAGTACAGCGCGACCAGGAGTCAGGACACGCGTGGAAACAACAGTGGCGATTGAATTTGCTGCATCGTGAAATCCATTGATGTAGTCAAAAGCAAGAGCAATGACCACGAATATGATTACGAAAACCAGAACTGCGTTCATAAACTTTATTTGTTCTTTACAACGACGCCTTCGAGCGCCTCTGCCACATCTTTGCAGCGGTCGGTTGCATCTTCGAGAGTTTCAAAGATGCTCATCCACTTGATGACTTCGATCGGATCTTTTTCCTCTGTGAAGAGTCTGCGGATCGCATCGCGGTATAGATGGTCTGCTTTCTTTTCGATGTCGTTGATGTTCTTCGGATGATCTCCCAGGTTTTTATTTTGTTCGAGCATGGAGAAAGCGTGTTCAAGCTCCACTGCACCCTGGTGAATCAATCTTGCAAATTCAACTGCCTCCGATCGAGGAGTCTTAACACTGTATGTATCAAAACGAAACGCCAGGCCATTGATCGCGTCCATGATATCGTCTACTTCTTTGACCAGTAGAAAGATGTCTTCGCGATCAATCGGAGTGATGAAACTTGTGTTGAGTCTGGATGTAATGCTTGCGGCAATTGTATCGCACTGAACTTCTACGCTTTTGATTTCGTCTGCGAACTTGTGATGATTTCCGAAATCGTCAAACAGGCGAAGGAAGATTTCACTGCCCGCTCGCACCCTCGCTGCAAGTTCTGATAGGGACCGGAAGTATTTTTCTTCCTTTGGAATGAAGCTGAACATGACAAACCCCTGACACAGTTTTGTAATCACAAGACTGGGGTGCACTTCCGCGCTGTCCCGCAGGATTTCACAGCCTCGATCTGTTTTTTTTGTGTGATTTAGAGTGCTGGCAGGTTCAGAAAAAGAGTCGCTTTCTTGCCCGTGCCCCAGTGCAGGTCACAAAAAATGTTTCTACCCTTGCGAAAGCAGCTCACTTCGTGGTTTCGGCCCTGAATGGAAATAGGAAGGGAGAATTCGAATTTTTCTGAGATTTCGCGCTGAGCGGATCCGACGAGGATGTTTAGAATTTCGCGCGCAGTGTCTCCGACCATCGGGTCTTCAAAAGGAGATTTAGTCTGAGTGAAACGCTCTGCCGCATCCATGGCGCTGTCTGCGTCAAACGCAAGCACTACGCACGCGGGTGCCTTCGATGAAATGGTGATGCATGCGCTCACGTCCGCGCGAACGGGATAATCTACGTGTTCGGCAATGGGCCCCTGTGTCATGTCTACGGAAAGCATGTCGCGAAACGTAGTTTTGAGACATGTAGAGAAAGCCAGTATGTGCGAAGTGTTCACGTTTCCATCCCTCTTAATGCAGAAATTCCTGAATGTTCTCCCAGAGCACGCTGCCTCGAACTGGTTTTTCGATGTAAGTGTTTACACCGGCCTTCCCTGCTTCCAATACTTTTTCTTTGTCGGTGACAGAGGTTACCATGACGATTGGAACGTCTTTCCCGGAGCCTCGCACCTGCTTCACAAAAGAAAGACCATCTACCACAGGCATCTGCCAGTCCAGGAGAACCAGATCGATGCTTTCGCTTGCGAGTTTGTCCAGGGCTTCTTGCCCGTTGACCGCTTCCACCACTTCAATCTGTTTACCGCTGCCATAGCTTGCCAGCGTGCTTTTAATCACGCTTCGCATCATCGCAGAATCGTCCACTACAAGTATCTTCATTACAGATGTCAGATTCGAGACGCCGGGGTATGCCGGCAATTCAATCCCGCTTCTCCAGAACAGACTCGGGCAGAACCACGATGAATTTGGTGAATGTTCCTCTTTTGGTCTCTACTCGAACATTGCCTCCGAGCGCTCTGGCTTCTTCTTCCACTACATCCAGGCCCACTCCACGGCCCGCACTCTCTGTAACTCGCTCCGCGGTGCTGAAGCCCGGACGGAAAATCAATCTCAACACCTCTGCAGGTGATGCAACCCCCGCCTGTTCTTGCGTCAAGATTCCCTGTTCGATCGCGTGACGCGCGATTCTCTCCTGATCCAGGCCCGCCCCGTCATCTTCCACCGCGATTCGAACCTGTCCGTCATGATGAGTCATCAGAAGGCGAATGGACCCATCGATTGCTTTTCCTTTCTCTTTTCGCGCGTCGGGCGTTTCAATTCCATGAACTACAGCGTTTCGAATCATGTGACCCAGCATCGCGCGAACGCGAACCAGAGCATCTCCACGGAGAACTCCCGCACGATTCTCAAACTCAAACGCAACAGCTTTGCCCGCGGCGAGTGCTTCCTGCTCTACAATTCTTTCACATCTTTCTGCAATCTCTGCAGATGCATCGAGAGTCTTGACTCTAAACACGTCCTTCATGTTTACAATCTTGTCAAACAACGCTCCGCCATCCTGAATTTCCGCGATGAGTTTCTTTCCAAGTTCCGCGGCGCCTGCAAGCTTATCCTGTGCACTCGATTCTGGATCTTTGCGAATTGCATCGAGCACATCTTCCAGTTCGTGAGCATTCTTCGCAATCGCGTCGAGACCGAGCGCGCGAGCGTTTCCCTTGAGAGTGTGCACTTCTCTAAAACACAAATCAAGAGCGGATCTGTCCGATCCTGCAAGAGCAAGCTTCTCGACCACCACATCCGCTGTTCGGCCTGCTTCCTCCAGAAAAGATTTAAAAACATTAGGATCGAGATTCAGAATCTGATATAGCTTTTCAATGCGCGCAGACTGCTCTGCTTCGCGTTCTGCAAGAGCGCGCTCCAGTTTCATTTGTTCCGTGCGATCGTCGATGACAACGAGCAGCTTCTCTATCTGTCCTGCGCCGTTCTTAACTCTCGAAAATGAAAAGGAAAGAACCTTCTCCTGATCCCCTGACAGGATCCGAACTTCAGAAAGCGGATTGGCAGCGGCGAACATTCGCATGGACATGAATGGATTTTCAATGAGCTGTCCTACAAAGTCACGAACAGAATTCTGCAACTGAGCCGGGAACAAATCTGCAAATTCCAACCCTTCCGGTTGCTTGCCCAGCATATCGGGAACTCTTCCTGAATATTCAGAGTTTACTTTTCCGGATCTGTCTATGGTCAGGATGCCTTCCTGAATGTTTCGAAGAATGTCAGACATCTGACCGCGGCTTTCATTGAGTTCCGCCGTACGTTCTTTAACACGATCTTCCAGAGTAGTGGCATACGTTCGCACTTCGCGGACCATGTCGTTGAACGTGGATGCAAGAATTCCAAGCTCATCCTTACTCTTAACTACAATTTGAGTAGAATAATCACGCGCTTTCACCCTTTCTGCGCCGGCGCGAAGAGCAACAATGGGGCTCGCAATCAAACGAGAAAGAGCAAGAGAAAGAATGATTGCAAGAACCACGCTTCCACCAATGACCGCGATACATATATAGTAAAGTTTCTCAAGTAAGTTGAACTGTGAGGTTGCACTCATGTCAATCCCCATCACGGCCGCGACGCTGCCATCCGCTCGAAGAATGGGGACATACGCGGACATCCATTTGCCCCACTGATCTTCGTAATATTCCTCACTCGTGCGCACCTTGCCATCGAATGCAGCCATGAGACCTGGCTGAGCGGATACGTTGTAGAGCTTTCCAATCTCTGAGGCCTCTTCTTCTGGATCAATCTTGCCGTTCCCGTTTTCATCTCCTGCTTCGTAGTCTGCGTCTGCGATGAATTTGAGAATGCTTCTGTCTTTGACTTCCGGAATGGGAACGAGCAAGTACGTAAAGCGCACGCGCGGCGGATCGTCTTTTGGCCAGGGCTCCTGACCTAGAATTCCGAGATTCACCATCCCTTTGCGTGAAGCATTCTTGATCTGTCTGAGAGCCTGGACCACCAGAATGAAATCATCCGATTTTTCAATTTCGTGCACTCGCGAACCGGAGATCACAGAGATGCTTTCGCCGGGCCCGATAGACAGGTGGTCTTTGTTGCGCGAAGAATCTTTCTCTGACAGTTCATTGAGCCGATCGATCGCACGCCTGTGTTCTGCGCTGAATATGAACTGGCCGGTGCGGCCCATATCTGCCAGTCTTTCTGCAAGTTCATTCCAGACGTTCTGTCGCGTTATCTTGTAAAAGTAACCCAGGCCGGCACTGGTGGTGACGAAAGCTAGCATCGACGTTGCGAAAGCAAGCTTCAAACCGAATGAAATGCGCATATCCTAATCTCAAAACGGAAAGCTCCCTGTCGAGTGGTTCGCGTCAGAATGCCGGCAAATCGGTCACAAAATTTCCATTTATCTCCAGGCTCATTTTCAGGAAATGGCATATGGATTATTCACAAAAATCCCTGATCATCCACGAGCAGCTTCGCGGAAAGATCGGCGTTTCCAGCAAGATGAAAATTGAAACCATGGACGATTTGTCCGTCGCCTACACTCCAGGTGTGGCGGCTCCCTGTCTTGCGATCGCGGGCAACCGGGAGCTTGCCAAAAAACTCACCATCAAGCACAACTCAGTTGCTGTGGTTACAGACGGATCTGCAGTTCTTGGCCTCGGAAACATTGGACCGGAGGCAGCCATTCCTGTAATGGAGGGAAAAGCTCTACTCTTCAAGCAACTGGCAGACATCGACGCATGGCCTGTGTGTCTTGATACGCAGGACACAGACGAAATTGTAGAAACAGTTCGTCGCATTGCACCTGTATTTGGCGGCATCAACCTCGAAGACATATCTGCGCCGCGTTGTTTTGAAGTGGAGCGAAGGCTTCAGGATCTGGGCATTCCGGTTTTCCATGACGATCAACACGGAACTGCCATTGTGCTACTGGCCGGACTTCTCAACGCCTGCAGAATCACAGGAAAACAAATTTCGGATCTTCGCATCGTGATCAATGGTGCGGGAGCGGCAGGCATCGCCATCACGAACATACTGCGCGATGATGGTCCCGGAGACAAGATCATCGCAAAAGACATCATCGTGTGCGATACTCAGGGAGCCATTCATGCCGGGCGCACGGATCTGAATTCTGAAAAGCAGGAATTGTTACGTTATACGAACTTTGAAAATCGTAGCGGATCGATTCAAGAAGTGATGAAGGGTGCAGACGTGTTCATTGGCGTGAGCAAAGCAAATCTACTGACTGCGGACCATGTACGCACCATGGCAAAAGACTCCATGATCTTTGCTCTGGCCAACCCTGTCCCTGAGATCATGCCTGCAGAGGCTAAACTCGGCGGAGCAGCGATCATTGGTACGGGTAGAAGTGACTTCCCAAACCAGGTCAACAATGCTCTTGCTTTTCCTGGCATCTTTCGCGGAGCGCTGGATGCGGGTGCGCGAAAAATCACAGATGAAATGAAAATCGCCGCAGCACGCGCTCTGGCAGAAATGGTAAAAAACCCGACGCCCGAGCACATACTGCCCCGAGTTCTGGATCCTGCGGTATCCGCTACGGTTGCAAAAGCAGTCTACAAAGCTGCGCACGACCAGGCCTGAGGTTTTTTTTGATTTGACCCTTCGCCGTACGCGAAGTAGAAATGGGCGTGCGATGGGGGCTGGCAGCATGGATCGTCTTGTTTGCCGGGGCTTTAAGCGCGCGCGAAACCAGAATCGGCGCCATTCAGCCATTCCAGTCTCCAGAAGAAAAAGGAGTAGAGAGCGGCGTGCGCGAAACACTGCGTAGATCTCTGCAAAATCTGGAGATCCAGGCAGAGGACACAGGCGAAAATAGACCAGACGGCAAAGGCGACTATTTCGCCACTATCTATTACTCCAGAGGTGCTGCTGGAGCACTCAATCTCTATGGCCAGATTTATGATTCCGCAGAGAGCACTCTGATTGACGCTGTCAGCATCACAGATGAATCGATCCGTGGCGCGGGCATCGCTCTACCAGCAGAAGAAACACGCGGTTCAGATGAAGAGACAATTTCGCGCTTTGCAAATCGCATGGCAGTGCGCATCAAAGGCAACCCGCGAAAGGTAGAAAGAACAGAAAACATCCAGGAATCTCTTCTATCTCTCGAAATAGGAAAAAAAATTCAGTTCCCGATTCGCAGGTCAGACACATCTGGAGAAGTCTTTCGCATGCTCGAAGACCAGAGAATCGTGACAGCAACCCGTCAGGCGACCAGAGTCAAAGAAGCACCGGCGGCAGTTCACGTAATCACAGAAGAGCAAATCAGGCAGAGGGGGTACCGTACTCTCACAGACGCATTGCATGACGCGCCTGGTTTTGATATCATTCATGTTTACGGCATCTTTCCGGATCTAATTCACCAGAGAGGCCTTGTGGGAAACAATCAGAGAACTCTGGTCTATGTGGATGGAATTCTCGACAACAACCTGACGGAAAACGGTGTGCTTGGCGGAACTCTGCGATTCCCTCTCTACAATGTAGAAAGAATTGAAGTCATCGGCGGACCTGCATCCGCACTCTACGGAGCCAACGCATTCAACGGTGTCATCAACATCATCACCAAAGACGGAACCACGCCGGGTGGAGGAGTCCAGGCACTCGGAGGATGGAGCGAAGACAACTTTCACAACCCTGGAGGCGGAGGATCCATCAGCGCACGTGGAACCACAGGAGATGCGGACTTACGATTCAGTTACAGCGCAGCTGCCACGTATTTAAAATCTGCGGGCCCTTACTTCGGAGACATCCAGCACCTGGACAAAAGAAATGCGAACGCAAATGACGCAGCCTACTACACTGAAACGCAATTCTGTGGTGGAGTGTGTAATCCGGATGCTAAATCGATTGGATACTGGTGGTCTAAATACTATGATTCTCCTGAAGACACATACAACATCACGGCGCGATTTTCTGCCGGTGGCTTCAGATTCGAGACAATCAACTGGCAATATCTGCAGGGAAACGGCACATTTTCCAACGGAACGCAACAAATAGACACGGATCGAATCAAAGGGTTTCGCGGCGCGTCCTGGGATTTTCGAAACAACAGCGCAAGCCTGGGATACCTCTACGCGATCAGCTCTAAAGTATCCCTCGACAGTGAGATCACAGCCAGACATACAGACGTGCTTAGCTCCAGTCACGACGAAGCGCCCAACAGTCCGGGCCCATACGCCTACTATAGACCGTACGATACTACACCTTCCTCCAATTACGAAAGACCGGACTATGCATACGTTGCAAACGAAAGGCTGCTCTGGGAACAAACTCGCGGATCCAATCTCACTGTAGGCGTTGAATCTTCTTTTACAGTCGTGCCCACTGCGTATGGTTCCGCGCGAAGATTTAGATACGTCAACAATGCCGCCTATCTCCAGCAAATCTGGGGACCCTGGGAATGGCTGTCTCTGACAGCAGGATACCGCTATGACTACAGCACCATCTACGGCGCGGCAAACACTCCGCGCATTGGAACTGTAATCACTCCAATGAAGGACCTGTCCATCAAACTGCTTGCTTCCAGCGGATTTCGCGCGCCCACAGCCTGGGAACTATTCAATGCAACGAATCAAAGAAAAGCAAACCCCGATCTAAAACCGGAAAGGCTGCGATCGTATGAGTTTGGAGTCGGCTATCGTTTCTTTCGGCGTTACTACGTATCCGTTCAGCAATACTACAACAGAATCAACAATCTACTCCTCGAAGTGCAAACGGCAGAGCCAAATCCAAACCAGAGCGGCACAAACTGGAATCAAAACCAGAATGTAGGACGCGCCACGATTTACGGAACAGAAGTAGAAACCGACGTGCAAATCTCGAACTCTCTTGGACTGTTCTTGAACTACACTTACAACCACGGCAAATACGAAGATCTGTCTTACTCACTCACTTCCTCTCCCTCCACAAGAGGTAGAACAGGAGACGATCCGCTCTTCGACGCCACAGCCGCCGCCGTGAAGCAGACTCTCGGTAGATCCATTGTGCCAGAGTCCGGTTCCATTCCAAACATAGCGCCTCACCATGCAAATGCAGGACTTACCTGGAAAATCTTGAAGAACGTCACCGCGTTCTTTGGCATCAACTATGTGGACATTCGTCGCACTGTGGCAACCAATCCAGAGAAGACTGTGCCCGGGTATACTATGGGAACCTTGAACCTCAGATGGGAAGATGCGTTTCTTTCTGGCCTCGATTTCTCCCTTCTGGTGCGAAACGCAGGCAATCAACAGTTCTTTGATCCTGGAATCCGGGCAGCCACTGGCTCCTACTATCCCACAGAGCATCCGCTAGAAAAAAGAAACATCTGGCTCACTGCCGGATACAGATTCTAAAGAGAACTCTTACTCTTGAAGTTTTCTCAGAGCGTCTCGCTTACGCACTGCTATGCGAAGGTATTCCTGAGCTTCTCGGTTCCCTGGTTCGATCAATAGAATATTCTCAAAAGTCTTCACTGCCCGGTCAAACTCTCGCGCATTGTAATCCGCAATCCCCAGTTTGAGGTCCTCTGCCAGGCGCTGCTTCTGCCTGGCGCGAACTCCGTCCAGTGCCATGGCAGCACGAGTGTTGTTTGGCATGTATTGTACTGCAGAACTGTAAAACCTGGCTTTGTCATACGGATCGACTGCCGCGTCTCCGCGAGCGCGGTACTGTTCACTGATTCCGAGTTTCGCTTCGTCCAGGCCGGCCATCGCTTCTTGATTTCCAGCATTCACGCTGAGAACGTTTTTATATTCCTGGATCGCTCTTTCAAAATTCTTTGCGGCCAGGTACTGGCGCGCGGATTCCATCATTTGCCTGGTTTGCGCGCCGCTCTGCCTTTCTACAATGGCGTCCCTGTAACGTTTCGCGGCCGCGTCATCGGGCGCTTTCTTCAAGATGGCATCAAAAACAATCAGTGCCGACTTTGGTTTACCCTCATTCATCAAGTTGACGGCTGATAGAAACAATCTAGTGCGACTGGCAGTCTCTTTGACTGATTGCGGAATCGTCAGACCGGACTCTTCCGCATAACGCTCGTTTAACGAGAAATACGCCTGATCCGGGAAAACGACTCTGCGCGGCCCACATCCTTTCCCCTGAAGAACAGTACCTGCCATCTCTGCCGTCACACGCCCGATGCGAGTGTAGTCTGGACGCAATGAGAACGTCGCACCTGCTTGCATAAGAGATGAGAACGAAGTCATCAGCACAATCTTGTTCTTCTTGCAGAAGTCAGAAACAATCTGAAATTGTTCGCTGTCATAAAGGGCATCTGGCACTAGATAAAAAGCGTCCGCTTTCCCCTGGATACTTTCGAGAGCTCGCGGAAGCTCCGATTTGCCAGAAAGTCTGCGCTTGTGATATTCAACGCCCAACTGCAAATCCAGATACTCCCCTTCAGAGGCTGCAAATTCGCCTTCAGGCGTGGAATAAAATGCATACACGTTACGTGCGGAAGGCGAAAGCTCGCGAAGAGACTTGAAGAATTCAGAAAGGGATACGTCCATACTTGTGCCGCACACGTCGGGCCTGGAAGCAACACCGACCGCGCGCGGACTCGATACCATGGAAAAGACGATCTTGCTTCCGTGGCCTTCCGCAAGCGCAAGCTGCGTTGCCTTGGATCCGATGGTCACAATGAGATCTGCATCTGATCTTTCTGAAAAAAACCGCGCTGGATCTGGAAGGGCATCCACATACACTGGTTGATCAATTTGTGCAAGCCCCGGATCAAACGAAGAATAGAAACCTGTCAGTGCATCCGCATAGATGCCAGTGTCAGAAGATACGATGACTGCAATGTGCCTGCGCTCCGCAATCAACCCGGCCGCGCACAACATCGCGGCAGTTAGAATGCATGCATAGACGCGAATCATTTTGCCACCCGCAGCCCGGCCGCCTGAGGAATCTCAATGCACACCATGGTCAAATCGTCTGGAAGGCGATCTGACCCTGCAAATTCGCGGCGATATTCCAGCATACCCTGCACTACTGTCTGAGGAGTAGTGCCCGGTTTCAAACGAAGCCTGTCTGCGATCTGAAGCAAATCGATCACGTCTCCTTCTGCATTGACGCTTTCAATGAGACAATCCGTGTAGATGAAGATTCGATCTCCTTCAAACATTTGAAATGGCACTGAGTGATATTCGATGTTGCGAAACACACCCAGCATGGGCTGCTCTGTAAAAAGAAGTTCCACCTGTCTGGACGAATCGGCGGGAACGTACAGAACCGGAGGATGCCCTGCAGTTAAGTATTCCAGACGATGATTTGAATCAATATGAACGGCGCATGCAGTCAGAAAGTAATTGGAATGAGTGAGTTCGCACAAATCGCGATTCGCAGCTTTCACAAGCTCTGCCAGATCCATTTTGCCAGAACTGGCTTCCTCGAATCTTCTTTTGAAGATTGATTTTGCAGCAATGGAGATGAGACTGGAAGCGACTCCGTGTCCCATCACATCAGCAATCACCACCCACGTGCCGTTCTCTGACTCAAAGAATTCCCACATGTCCCCGCCAAGCTCTGTCATTGCCTGGTAGGTTCCGAAAACGTTTACAAGAGTATGCTTCTCGAAGTCCTGCGAAAGGATTTGCGCCTGCACTGCGTGTGCAACCTGGAGCTCT
>Ga0268298_10003777_pt1 | contig 15184 bp, 8 predicted proteins | sample WWTPWeurt_MetaG_FD_194462 | JGI IMG/M metagenome (GOLD analysis project Ga0268298, IMG submission 194462) | Activated sludge microbial communities from WWTP in Nijmegen, Gelderland, Netherland - WWTP Weurt | ecosystem: Engineered > WWTP > Aerobic digester > Activated sludge | place: Netherlands... | reverse complement strand
GGCCGATCGTTTGTATCGACGCGGCGATCTGGCTTGCCAGGGTGCGAAGCATGACAAGGGTTTCAGCCCCTGTGAAAGCGCCTTCCTTTATACTTTGTACGTCCAAAGCCCCCAGCACCAAATTCCCGATCGAGATAGGAACGCAGGCTTCGGAGCGGGTCTCTGGAAGCAGTTCGCTCTTCAAGTGAAGCGGATCAACCAAAATATCAGAAGCAACTCGCGGCAGATTATTTGCGCTTACCCAGCCGACGATGGATTCTGATCCAACTTCCAATCTGTATTTTTTATCAATCAGTCCTTTGGTAGCGGCTCCAAAGCCGGCTTTAAACTCAATATACCTGCCGCCGCGATCCATCAGGAAAATACTCGCTTGATAAAATTCAAATTGTTTAACGAGTAATTCCGCTGTTTTGGCGAGCATTTCATCAAGGTCGGATATGGTCGTAATATTTTGAGCCACTTCTGCTGCGGTGCGAATCTGCCGTGTACGTTCATCCACTTTTTCTTCCAGGGAACGATACGTGCTGCTGAGTTCCTCTGCCATGTTGTTGAAAGAGTCTGCGAGCAGGCCGACTTCGTCTTCGCTCAAAACTTTCGCTCGTTGATTCCAATCTCCTTCGGCAAATTTGCTGGTGATCTCAGATAATGAGCGTAGTGGTCTGATAATTCTATTAACTCCCAAGCTCAACACGACGCCGGTGGCGGCTAATGTTCCTAAAACAAGGAGAATAGTGAACGGGGCGAGACTTGCTATTTGGCCATAAATATCAGCCGCGTTAACTTCAAGGACTATGCCCGTCTGCATTGACGGAAACCATTGAAGTTGTGCCAGCACTGCATCACCGTTGGGCGCAGTTGTGTCCATTGATTCAGGCTGTGCCTGCTGTGTAAACATTAGCTCGGTCAGTTTTGATTTAAGTTCGCTGCTGGGGGAGGAGGAGTTGACAAGGGTGAACTCCATGGTGTTTGGGTTGACGTAGATAAATTGGTCGGTTGAAAGAAGGAAATACGTGCTTGCGAGTGGAGATATGCCGTTGAGAGGCTGAATTAGTTCCAGCAGGTTATCTTTTTCCGTGATCCCCACTAACGCACCAAGAGTTGAACCTCCGCCGGCTGTTTGATAGTTCAATGCGGTAATAAGTAAGAAATGATCTTCGTAAATCGGCGAGAGCCCGTACAGCGCACTCGAATGATTTTCCTCTACCGGATTGAAAATATTCGAAGTTATGGACTTCCTCAGCCAGCTCTCGTTACTTGCAAGTTTGATACTCCCTTTTGTGTCCATCAAAAAGAATTGATCGAATACAGGTGCGCCTTCCTGTGTGTTCATTCTTTGAAATTCTTTAATGAAGTCGTTTTGGATGACGTCAAACTGGTTGTTCATCGGATTTGCGTGTAATCCGAGCTCGATCAGAGCCCTAAAGTCCTCATTTTCAATCTGATTTGCGAGCAGAGCTTCTCTTTGTTTGATTTCGCGGTCTATTAGCTTAAGTTGATTGGTTAAAAGGTTTTGTGATTGTGTAATTGCTTGTTCCCGTAAAAGCCCGCGCGCACGAAAATACGCCATTCCGGCCATTAAGGCAAGTGGAATAAAAGTAAATATAAGGAGCGTTCTTACAAGCGTGCCTGTCAGACTGCCCTTAAATCTTTTTTGCTGGCTAATAAGTACGGGCGTCGCTTTCATTGAAGTTTTTAACTATATTCCCAGACTGGTTCTCCACTCAAGATGCGGCGGATCTGGTCGGGGAATTTGTCCGGGTCAAGAGGTTTCCCCAAAAAACCATCAAACCCTGAATCCTTGGCTTTTTTCATTTGTTCAGGACTGGCCTCAGCCGTTACTGCAATAATGGGTACTGTTTTGAATCGCTCAGAAGCGCGAATCTTTTTTAGCGCGCCATATCCATCTTCATAGGGAAGACGAATGTCCATCAGGATCAGATCAAGGCGTGGTAGGGTGTCTGCATACTCGACAACCTCATATCCCGAAGTTTTCCATTCACAATGGATTCCCAGATAACCGAGCATACGTGCGATCAACACGAAATTTGAAACATTATCTTCCACTACCAATACTGCCGCATCGTTAGGAATATTCGGCTTACGGATTGGCTGCGTGTCAGAAACAGCAGGTGTTTCATCAGACATTGTTGCTCCTTATCATAAATCGTTCAATCTGTCGGGCAAGGGTGTCAACATCGATCGGCTTTTGTATATAACCATTGCATCCCGCTTGAAGTGATTTTTCGCGATCTCCGCGCATAACATTGGCAGTAACCGCAACAATGGGGATTGTTGAAAATTTTTCAATTGCCTTGATTTTTGAAGTTAATATATAACCATCCATATCAGGCATGTTGATGTCCATCAGGATCAGATCAATTTCTCCACCTTCAAGTTTTTCCAATGCTTGCTTTGCGTTAATCGCTTCTATAACAGAATAGCCTTCTGAGTTAAGCACTCTGCGTACCAAGCTTCTGTTATCTGGATTGTCTTCAACATATAAGATGTTGCCTTTATCAAGATTTGGCATCATGGCGGACTTTCTCCGTATTGAATTCTACTTGTTAGGTAAAAGCACCCGCATAACAGCAACCTTACAAAACCTTTTATAAAAAATCGAGGCTGCCTCGCCTCGATTTAACTTGAGCGGGTGATGAGATTCGAACTCACGATATCGTGCTTGGGAAGCACGCGTTCTACCACTGAACTACACCCGCGTAGTTTTACGAGGGAAATTCCTCGTTTTGCCTGTTTTTTTCTCGAAATCTCCATAGGGGAGCAAGCGTACTAATTTTAGTCTAAAACCTCACTTTTTTCAAACAAATATTTGAAATTCATCTGAGCTTGGCATATGGACTATAACATATTTTTAATTTCCGTTATCGGTGCCATCCGGTATATTGTGGTTTCCCAATATTATCTATTGGATGCGCCTCAGCCGGCTTTCCTTCATTTTGTTTTTTTTGCAAATATCGTAGTTATTTCCACACGCCGACAATTGTAATTTGACCTCGATCAACCCGAATCAATTCGAATAGCCCGTTGTTGTATTGATCATAAATGATCAGGCTTACTTCTGCTGTCCAATATTCTACCTCCAAATATTCCCGGAAAATTCACAGGAAATTTACAAAGAAAATGCTAGAATAATCAAATAATTCCCGGAAAACCAAAAAGAACGTTGACAATATGGTTTTGATACGGAATACATTACAATATTATTTTGTTGATAAAGGTGACTCATGACCGTCTGGAAATCAATTTTTTTTGCTTCAATTATTTTGGTGGTCATGATCGGATTGGTCACATTCATATCCTATCAGGCACAGGTGCCATCCATCCTGCAACAGGAACAAATAGACGTCCAGCAGAACCTGTTCCGCAGCACTAAAATGGTCGATGATGGATTGAACGATCTTTACACACAAGGACCTGAATGGGCTTTTTGGGACGACACTTACGAGTTTGCGCAAAACCCAAACCCGGAGTACATTACCTCCTGGTTATACAGCGCAGCTTTCAAAGATATGAATGTAAATATAATTTATATCTCGCGACTTTCGGGGGAAACCTTATTCTCCAAGGCTTATGATCTGACCCAAATGGAGGAAATCGACCTGCCGGGTGATTTTGGTGAGCAATTTATCAGCGGCAGCCCGCTTGTTCGCAAGATCATCTCAAGGAATGGAATATCAGGTATTTTGGCGCTTAAAGATGGACCATTATCCATTTCAGCCTTTCCCATATTGCCAGATACAGGAGACGGCGACCCGGCCGGAATTCTGGTGCTGGGTCGTTTTACCAACCTTGATCTTGACAGCAACCAAATTGCCGCGGGTGGTGCGCGATTGGAAATTGTTAATAGCAATATGACCCTCAACGGGAATCCACTATTAAGCCAGATTCAAGAAATGAACGCCACGCGGAAGGATCAGTTGGTGGTGGCGACCGATAACGAAACCATCACCGGATTCCAAATCATCGAAGATATCTACGGCAAACCCACAATCCTGATCAAACTGAACCAACCGCGTATCATGTTTTCCAACTGGACCCGAATGGTGATCACGCTGGATTTTATCGTTGCGTTTGTGATCGTTGCTTTTTGGTTACTCATGGACATATTTTTCCGCCGCTTGAATTACGCCCAAAGCCAGCAGGCTCTCGCAGAAAAGCAATTTCGCTTAAGCGAGGAAAAATACCAAACTGTTTCCGAAGCCGTGCCAGATATCCTTTGGGAGGTAAATGCAAGCGGAATCTACACTTACCTAAATTCCCGAGTCCGAGATATTCTGGGGTTTGAACCCAGGGAATTGATCGGTAGAAATTCAATGGAATTAGGTGATCACTCAAATCACCTGGGGCAGGGAAACGTAAGAAATTTACTTATTCAGGGTAAGCCGGTCTACGGTTTGCTCAACACCTTTCGTCATAAAAATGGAACAGAGGTCATCCTTGAGTCTAATTCATTGCCGGCTTTTGATCAGAACGGTAATCTGGCATGCATTCGAGGTATCGACCGGGATGTGACCGAACGTGAGGCAACTGCGGCCTTGATCAAGCAGGTTGAAGCGCGCTATCGGCAGCTTGTGGAACAGATCAATGCCGTGACATATATCCGGCTATTTGAAGATGAAAACCGCTATTTCTTTACTTTTATGAGTCCTCAAGTTGAAAAACTTCTCGGTTACAAATCGGACGACTTGGTTCAGAAAAATAATTCATGGGTGCCATTAATCCACCCCGACGACCGTGCCCGTGTTCAGTCAGAAAGCTTGCACTCGCTGGTAAGCAATGAGAATTTTTCTGGTGAATACCGTATGGTAACCCTCGATGGGCGCACAATCTGGGTGCATGAAGAAGCTGCACTGTCGAACGAATTGGGGCAGAGACCGGGCGCCTGGCACGGTGTGATTTACGATATCACGATTCGAAAGGGGATGGAAGAGGACCTGCGCTATATCAGTTCGCACGATGCGATGACCGGAGCGTACAACCGCGGATATTTCAACCACAGCCTGGAAACGCTCCAAAACAGCAGCCAGTTCCCGGTCAGCATTATCGTTTGTGATTTGGATAATTTAAAAACCATTAATGATCATCTGGGGCACGCTGCCGGTGATAAGTTAATCTGCAATACTGTTGCTTTGCTGCAAAAGTGTTTTCGTCCCGAGGATATCATCGCCCGTACCGGGGGCGATGAATTTGTCATTCTTTTCCCTACAACTGACGAGAAAACCATCGAGAGCGTGCTAGCCCGGTTGGATGTGGCGATCGAAAAATATAACAGCAGTCATTGGGACGCGCCCATCCAGATATCCGTTGGGGCTGCAACAGGAAATGAAGGCTCAATCCTGGATGCCATTTTTAACCTCGCCGACAGTCGAATGTATGAACAAAAACAAATCCACAAAAAATCGCCCTCATCGTCTTGAGGATGGAACTGCGGAACATCCCTTTTGAACCGCAAGGCTCGCAAAGAGAGCGAAGAACACTTTTTAGTTTTCGGCTTTATTGTTTTCGATCAAGCAATTTGTATGCCAGTTGGCGCAGAGCATCGCCGCCCTCTCCCTGCGGATTTGCGTTTCCCAAATACGCCAAGGCTTTTTGCGTTTCTATTTTGGATATTTCTTCAGCATATTCTTTGCCGCCTTCATCATCCAGTAATTTCGCGACAGCCTTCACTTCAGAAGCCGTGATTGGTCCTTGCGCCCATCTTTCAGCAAACTTGCCGCGTCTGCCCAAGCCATAGAGTACCGGCAGTGAATTCTTTCCCTCAACAAGATCGCTTGCGACGGATTTCCCTGTGACAGATTCATCGCCCCAAATCCCCAGAATGTCATCCTGTACCTGGAATGCAAGCCCAAGATGCCAGCCAAACAAGCGGTAGGCTTCCTGCTGTGTTTCCGCGGCGTTTCCAAGTAACGCGCCAATGTGGGTGCAGGCTGCCAGCAGGGCAGAGGTCTTTCCCCCGACCATTGGCCAGTATTCTTCAATGCCAATATCACGCCTCTCTTCGTAAGACATATCCAGAAATTGGCCGCGCGTAAGGTCCAAACAGCTATTGTTCAAAATATTGGCGGCTTTGACAACTACCTCGGCTGGATAATATTCCATTAGGTCCATGATGGCTTGATTGGCGATCACAAAGAGCGCGTCTCCGACATTGATCGCCATTGGCGCGCCCCAATTCACCCAAACAGTATTTCGGCCACGTCGTTTATCTGAGTTATCCTGTATATCATCATGAACCAATGAGAAATTGTGTATCAATTCAATGGCTGCCGCTGCTGATTTTGCGCGTAGCCAATAAGGACTCGTATTATTTTGATCAACCACTTTTTCATTTTCAATTAGAGAAGAAGTTGAGAGCAATACCAGCAAAGGACGAATACGCTTGCCTGTTGCTTCACTCCCTGAACCTTCACCCGTCCAGCCCATGTGATAGGTGAGCATTTCGTGAAAATACTTCGTGCGAGGCTGATCGAGACGCGCAACCTGGTGTTTTAGTTCGTCTTCAATTTTCTGAAGCATGGCTTGTTGAATGTTCATGATCTAATTCCCATAGACGCACTGTGTGTGTAGAATATTTTTCAGATCCATATCCAGTTGTTCGGGGGAGCGGAAATGGATGGTTTGAAAGCCAAGCATGCGGGCGGCTTCAATGTTTGAGAGAGAGTCATCAATGAAGAGACATTCCCCGGCTTCGCGATTAATTCGCTGCAGGGTGTATTCATAAATGGATGGATCCGGTTTGACAAGTTTGTGTTCACCAGAAATGATCAAGTCATCAAAGATATTAAGAAAATCGTAACGAGAATGGACGAGCGAAAATTTTTCGAGAGAGAAATTGCTTAATATATATAATGGCCACCCCGCATTTTTTAATTCACGCGCGATCTGTATTGTGCCGTCGATCGGTTCCGTAACACAATCTTCCCAATAGGTATCATAGGCCTGTATAAGCTCTGCATATTGAGGGAATTCCGCAGAGAGTACCGCAACACCTTCTTTAAAGGAGCGGCCTGCGTCCTGTTGCGCGTTCCACTCAAAGAAGTGAATCTCCTGCAGAAAAGAGTCGACAGCTTCAGGGTTGGGGAAGAAGCGCTTATACAGGCGGTAAACATCCCACTTGAGGAGGACATTGCCAAGGTCGAAGATAATGGCTGTGATCTGATATTGCATCGCTTTATTTTATCCGATTCATTCAGAAGCGGTATAATCCCGCACTTGGAAAAACCGACCCTACTTTTGGAGAAATAATCTTGAGCCGTGTGATCAATCCTGATTCAGTTGGAAAAGAACGAACCCGCCTAACAAAAGGCATAGTCCTATGTATTCGTGAACTGGCAAAACAGGCAGCTGTTACGCCGGAGGCAAAAGACTTGGCGGCATATATTGCGCTCGCGCTGCAGGCGATCTCGGATGGTATTGATGTGTCTGTGGCCGCATGGGAAAAACGCGATTATTGGGTGAAGGCCGATAAATTCCGCATGGAGTGGATGTGGGCAGGGCAGTCAGCAGAAAAAATGAAGACAGCCGTCTTGACCGATGACTGGGCGGCTGTTGCCGTCCTAATGCCGCAAATCGCCTCAAGATTCAGCAATGTGATCGTTTCAGATAATCACCGCCTGGGCAAACCGTGGGCGGGGGCGTATACCCTGTTGGCGTTCCATCGCAAACTGTAAATAAAATCTCCGAATTCCTTGGGAACCCGGAGATTTTATTTTAGGACTTCTGCAAATTCTTTAAGTGCAGTTGCGTGTTGTTGAGCAGTTCGATCATCATCTCGCGAATGTGCTTGTTAAGGTAATGCGTCTCGAGTGTGGAGAGCGGCAGGAAGCGCGCGCCTGCAACCACATGAATACAATTCGCCGATCCGCACAGGCAGATGAATGGCGCCTGCATTTCCCATTCTGTGGCGGGATAGAAGAAGGATAGTTCTTCTCCTTTTTCTATATCACGACGGGCGATCATTAGCATGTTTTCTGTATCAAGCACAACGTTGGGATCACAGGAATGATTCAGGGCGGCAAGTTTGCCGACATGCGTATGAACGTTTCGCCCAATCTGAACCGTGAAGCGATTGGGTTTATCCATGATGTTTTCGCTGGGCATGGCGCAGATCGCGTCACCTTTTTTGTACGCCTGTTTTGTGATGAGTGTTCGAAATTTGTTCTCTGTTCTGATCGCAAGAGTTTCCATTGTCGTTGTCATTATTATTTTTTCTCCTTCTGTAAAAAATATCATTAAATATATTTTTGTTACCGCAAGACACTTTGTAGTATAGCAACAATAAAAATATATGCAAGGTTTAAGCGAATACCATCCGGATATATTAAGGTTGAACTGGCATACAAAGAAAAAAAATAAAATAATTGCGACGAAGAATCGAATCCGTTATAATTTTATAATCAGTGTCACAAAAAAAATCAAGTGAGGATAATATGCGCAAAGTTTTATCGGTGTTGAACATTCTTGTCTGTGTATTTTCACTGTGTGGCTTTCGGTCCATGCCGCAGACCTCCACTTCCGAGGTCATTATTCTTAATCGTTCCGATCAACCAACATTAAAGATCACTGACGGTGACACGATCCATCTGCAGATAAAACTTTCACAAGTTTTGCCGAAGGAAGAGTTGATAACATTTACGCTTGGCGAGCAGGGTTCTGTTGTCGGCACTTGTATTATCGCGGCGGAAAAAGATACCTGTCAAACAGAGTCGTTCCTCTCATTGGGGTGGTATTGGGAGGCTGATGGGACGGCGCAAAAAAGCCGGGTAGTGAATGCTCATAACAGTGGAAACAGTCCGCTCGGTCAATCTGATGCGCTTCAAGTCCTGCCGCGACCGGTGGTATTGGTACATGGGTTTATATCCACATGGGATACTTGGAAACCTTATCTTGGTCCTGATGGATTTTTGTCGTCGCTGGGGCTGCGTGGATTTGCCGTGGGTGACGGCCAGGTGGACGGGGTGATGGATACGGGGTCATTGGCGAAACCGACCGGACGCACAAATTCGATCGCCCAGAATGCTGAAATTGAAGGTCAGTATATTGACGGCGTGAAGAAAGCCACCGGCGCGGAGATGGTTGACCTGGTCGGACACAGCATGGGTGGAATGATCTCGCGTTATTATATTGACCGTGTGATGAAGGAGCGCGACGTAGCCCAATTAATTATGCTCGGTTCCCCGATGGGCGGTTCCGATTGCTCTGTTCTGCCTGCGACGCTTGGTTTTTACCTGCCCGCCTCGATCGAGATTCGCCAAAGCTATATGCAGGGTGTTTTTAATAATCAGATCACCCATCGGCATGGTGTGGAATTTTACGACTTGGGCGGAACGCCGATCCTGGAGCCTTTTAAGTCACCTTGTACAGACGTGCCGAATGATACTGTTGTTTCCTTTGGAAGTATTAATGCGATTGAGTTAAATTCCGAGCGAATCGAGGTCATCCATAGCGAATTGACCTATTCCACTTTTGCCTTTGAAAAATTTGTACAGCCATTATTACAAAAAAGCGCAGGAACATTTAATATCAGCGCTGATCCGAAGCCGACTGCTGCCAGGTCAGAATCTTTACAATTTACGCGGGTTTACAAGGGAAAAGTTGACAAGGGTGGATCAACCGAATTGACGATCAATATTGATCCAAATGTCACCGTGGCTTCTTTTGCGCTATTTGACCCGACTCGTTCTGTAACGGTCAGTGTGGTTGGCGCAAGCGGAAAGGAGATACCGCTGAATACCGATCAGAATGGATTTGTGCAGGTGGACGACCCTTCATCCATGATTTATCTTGGATATGGTTTCGCGAATCCTAAGGCAGGTCTGTGGCGTGTAACGGTGCACGCATCCGACACAACTCCCGCGGAGGGAGCTGACTTTGCCGTATCAGTTTATTTTGTTGGCGGGGCAGTTCTTCGAGCGCATTCGAGCACATTGATTCCAAAGCTTGGTGAGGAGGTTCAGTTAAGCGCAGAGGTCTCAATGAGCGGGCAATCGTTGGAGATCAAGCAGGCGCAAGCTGTGATCCGTGACCCGGACGGGAATGTTGAAGTACTTGAATTTACCGCGGGTAAAAGCATTTCAGCAGCGTGGAAGCCGAAAACCCCCGGTGCGCATGGTGTGGATATTATCGTGACAAGCGCAGCCACAGACGGCGCGCCTGTGGAAAGGACAGCTTTTCTATCCGTGGAAGTGCAACCCAACCCAAGCCTATTTCAGGTGACAGGCAACCTGGTTCTGGTGATCGCATTGGCCGCGCTCGTGCTTGGCTTGATCCTTTTTGCTTTTGTGCGGACTTTGCGAAAAGTTGCGCTCTTAAAAAGATAAAATTAATATAACAGCACCCACAAGGGTAAGCGAGCTGTCTGACTCCAGAGTCGTTTTCAAGACGAGCTTTCATCAAAGATGACCGTGCGATTGCGCCCGGCTTGTTTTGCGGCGTATAAAGCCTGGTCGGCACGCAGGAGCAGGCTTTCCACGGTATCCTGCTCTGAGGCGTCGTGGATCGATTGAGCAATCCCGATGCTGATCGTAAGCGTCAGCGGACCTTTGTTCGTCTCGAGGCGCATGTCCGCAATGCTGGCATGGATGCGTTCTGCGAGGGACAGGGCGTCCAGCGCGCTGGTCTGAGGCAGGAGGATCACAAACTCGTCGCCGCCATAACGCCCGATCAGATCAGCGGCGCGCAGTTTGGCACAAACCGTTTGAATGGTCAATTTAAGGGCTTCATCGCCAATGGCGTGCCCGAAGGTGTCGTTAATCTGTTTGAAACGGTCAATATCAAAGAACATCATCGAAAGCGGCGGTTGATAACGCATGGCGACTTCGAATTCGCGTTCGGCAAGTTTTAGCAGAGAGCGGTGATTATTGATTCCCGTCAATCCGTCTGTGCCGGCCAGTGCTTCCAGCTCGGCATTCAATAAGCGGATCTCTTCCTCGGCTTTCCTACGGGCGGTTATATCGCGGATATTGCATTGTATGACCTTTTTGTTGTCCACCAGATAAACATTACTGATGAATTCAACATTAACCTTGCGGCCATCAAAAGTCTCGAGCGGCAGGTTCTCATAGCGAATATATTGCTTTTGTTGTAATTCCAGGAAATTATCCTGATTGGCGACGATATCTTTGAAGAAGCCGATTTCCCAGAGTTCTTTGTCAATGAATTGTTCACGTGAATAGCCCAGTAATTCGATCAAAAATGGATTCACATCTTTGATCATCCCAGAATCTGCGTCAACGATCAGGATGCCGTCTTTTGCTGTTTCAAATAGACGCCGATAGCGGTTCTCCGATTCAAACAGCAATTCCTCTTTGCGCTTGCGGTCGGTGATATCACGGTTGCTTTCACGGCGGCCGAGCCAATGATTATCTTCAGAATAAACAGTGGTACATGAATGGGCGATCCAGCGCGTTTCGCCGCCGGGGGTGAGGATGCGAAAATCAATTTCCAGATCCTGATCCTTTAATTCCCCGCCTGCGGCGCGCTGATGCTCGATCAGGATCGATTGATCTTCCGGGTGTGTAATCTCCAGTATAAGATTCGGGTTGGTATTAAACTCAGCGGCTGGGTGACCGCTGATCTGTTCACAGGAAGGGGAGTTATATAAGTAGGTTCCATCTGGAGCCCGCCATGCTTCCCAAGCATAGGTGAAGTTTGCCACAGTGCGATATTTCTCTTCGCTTTCACGAAGTTTATTTTCGATCTGCTTTTGTTCAGTGAGGTCGGTTACAACCGCGATCGCGCCGGCATACTTTCCATCAATTTCGCGAGGCGCGCCAGTGATCAGGACATGGGCGACACTTCCGTCCGTACGCATCAGGCGCGATTCATATGTGGATACCTGTCCCTGTATGCGCCGCTTTCTCTGTTCCGATAATACAGCGTTTTCTTCCGGCAAGGATATGTCAGCCGGGCGCTTGCCGATCAAGTCCGCCGGCATATAACCAAACAACCGCGCGTAAGCTGGGTTGACAAATTCGAAACGTCCGTCTGCGTCTGTGACGGTGAGTCCCTGACCCATCACGTTGACGATCTGGGTGGCAAAATCACGCTGCGCCTGAAGATCGATTTCCATTTGTTTGCGCATGGTGATGTCTTGATGAGTGCCGAACATCATAAGCGGCTTTCCGTCACTGGTGCGGGTGATGACGCGGCCGCGATCGAGAACCCAAATCCAGCGGCCATCCTTGTGCTTCATTCGGCTTTCATGTTCGTAATTCGGGAGTTCGCCCGCGAAGTGCCTTTCCAGCAATTCGCCAGACCGCTTTAGATCCTCCGGGTGGGAAAAATTTTCCCAGGTCTTGATGCTTGCAGGCGCCAGTTCATCGAGTGTGTATCCAATGATCTGCGCCCACTTTTGATTGAAGACTGTTTCCCCGGTCTGGATATTCCATTCCCAAGAGCCGACCTGAGTACCTTCAAGGATGCTCTCTGTCCGCCAATACGCTTCGCGCACAGCCTCTTCCATTTGTTTGCGTTCGGTAATGTCTTGAATCGTACCCCTCGACATCAAAGGATTGCCTTGCGCGTCAAAATCAGTGTCGCACGCCTCGTGCACCCATTTGATGCGGCCATCTCTCATCAGGAGGCGGTGATCTACTTTATATGGTTTAAGTGTTTTCAGGGAATTCTGGTATTTTTCATTCACCAATCCACGGTCGTCAGGATGAATGGCATTCAAAAAGCCCTCATAACTCGGATCAAACATTTCGCGGTCGATCTCAAATAAATTGTAGATTTCATCCGACCATTTTAAGATATTGGTTACAAGGTTCAATTCCCAATTCCCGATATGCGCAATTGCCTGTGCCCTTCTCAAGCTTAATTCACTTGCACGTAAAGCCTCTTCGATCTGTTTGCGTTCGGTGATATTGCGGATGATGTGCACCGCATTGATCACTTTTCCCGCAGCATCGCGAACGGGACTGAAGTGCAGTTCATACCAATTGCGCTCCAATGCGCTATCTCCCAACTGCTGTGAAACTGTAAAATCTTCGCCGCCCAGGGCGCGCTCCCAGTATTTTCTGGTTTCAGCAAGGTCATTCGGAAGGTGTGCCAATGCCTCGGTCAGTGAGGCGCCGGGTTTGAGGTCTTTGCCGTATATTTTTTTGAACTCTTCGTGAAAGGCTGAGTTAAAGAGCGTATAACGCAATTCATGATCCAGCATGGCGATCACATCCCTGGTACCTTCCATGACATTACCGAGTTGTTGATTGAGTTTTTGGATCACCTCTTCCGCCTGCTTGCGCTCGGTAATATCCTGGGCTATGCCGGTCATCAAGACTGGATTGCCTGCCCCATCAATAATGACATCACCGGCTTTCGCCCAAATATGACGGGTGATCTTATTCGACAGGAGAATGCGATATTCGATCGGCTTCTCGCTCGCGATGGTTCTCGCGTTGGTCGGAAGGACAACGTGCAAGTCGTCGGGATGGATTACCTTTCTAATGACATCCCCCAGCCGGCCGGTGTATGAATATTTATCGATCCCAAAGATGCGATACATTTCATCAGACCAGGTCACTTCCTGTGTATTTAAGTTCCAGCTCCAACTTCCAACCTGGGCAATGGATTGGGCTTCTCTTAAGCTGGCTTCTGCGCGGTAATACCTTTGTTCGCTCTCTCGTAATGTATCCATCATTTTTTTACGCTCGGTGATGTCATGCGCCACTACCTGCATGGTTGGTTTGCCATTCATGACCAGCCTGTTACCAGCCACTTCGACATTCACAGGCGAGCCATCCAGCTGTAAAAATACCTCTTCGATCATTGCAAGAGTTGAATCTTTGTCACCGGATCTGCCGACCCGATCCATGACGATCTGGCGGTAGGCTGGATGCACTCTATCTATAATGGGAGTTCCAAGCAGGTCTTCAGGTTTGGCGGCTCCGAAAAGCTTGAGGGCAGCATTGTTGACAAAGATGAAACGCCCCTCTTGGTGGAGGAAGATCGGTTCAGGTATGGTGGTCGCGAGTAAGCGGTAACGCTCTTCGCTCTGGCGCAATTCCTTTTCCATACCATCCAGCTGTGTGATGTTGACGTGCTGGATAATGGCGTTGGTTATCTTTCCATATGAATCACGGATGGCAGAGATGTTCACATCCAGCACGACCCTGACGGCTTGCTCAAGGCTGAGATTGTGTATGTCGGCCGTGTTATAGGTCATGAGAAAACGGGCTGTTTCCCCTTTCTCGAAAACATTCCGAACCCGCGGCATGTACCCCTGCGCATTGATCTGGTTGTCATTCAAGATATTGTATTTTCCGACGACCTCCTCATCATGGACATGAAGAACATCACGGCAGGCTTGATTCATGCGGATCAATGTGCCGTGTTCGTCAGATACCCACAACGAGGTTGGACTGTGTTCGATGATATTGTTGAGAAATATCTGGGATTCAGCTAATTTCTCTTCCAGTCGCTTGCGCTCGGTGATCACATCAAAAACCGCAACAAAATGCTCTGGTGAAGGGCTGTAGACGAAGACAGAAAACCACATCTTCAAAGTACGCAGGTAAATTTCAAAACTTTCAGACCTGCCGGTCACAGCGACCCGTCCATAGGTTTCAATCAGTCCCGGGTCAGACTCACGGATATTCGGAATAATTTCACTTACCCGTTTATTAATAACGTTACTCAACCCGGTTTGTGTTTCGAAGGCTTTGTTTACCATCAAGTAAATGAAGTCAGATGGTTTGCCATTCTCGAATAACATTTGACAATACGCGAAACCATTCATATTTTCAAACAATGAACGATAAAATTTCTCGCTTTCGAGTAAAGCCTGTTCCGCCTGTTTGCGCTGGGTAATATCTTCCTTGATGGCGAGAAAATTGGTGATCTGCCCGAGATCATTCCAGACCGGTGCAATCGTTGCCTTTTCCCAATAAAGTTCCCCATTCTTTCTCTTGTTTTGAAACTCACCCTGCCACTGATTGCCGGACGTGATCGTGTCCCAAAGGAGCCTGTATTCCTGCTCAGTTGTGTATCCTGATTTTAGGATGCGCGGATTGCTGCCGGCGGCTTCTGCCAATGTATAGCCTGTGATCTCGGTGAATTTTGGATTGACATATTCGATGGCGCCGTCTGTGCCTGTGATAACAACAGAAGCCGGGCTCTGCTCAATTGCGCGCCCAAGTTTTCGGATCTCCTGTTCATCCTTCTTGCG
>Ga0268298_10003776_pt1 | contig 15186 bp, 9 predicted proteins | sample WWTPWeurt_MetaG_FD_194462 | JGI IMG/M metagenome (GOLD analysis project Ga0268298, IMG submission 194462) | Activated sludge microbial communities from WWTP in Nijmegen, Gelderland, Netherland - WWTP Weurt | ecosystem: Engineered > WWTP > Aerobic digester > Activated sludge | place: Netherlands... | reverse complement strand
GTGCCATTTGGGGGGCGGAGCATACCACTTTGCTCATTCCAGGAGGACGGCGCGCCGGGACATGGAGCGGTGCTCGAACCCGGTGATCGGGAAGGTCACCTTGGGCGGGACGTGGGACGCGGCGCCGGCGGCGATGAGGAGCGGCAGAAAGTGCTCCTCCGTGGGGTGCGCGACGTGGAGGGCGGGCGCGCGACGGCGGTAGTCGGCGAGGGAGTCCAGGTCAAAGCGGCGGAGGACGTCGAAGCACCACGTGTCGAACTCGATGGCCCAGGCGGGCGGGGGCGCGGGGTCCTCGAAGCGGGAGAGACGGAGGTTGTGGGTGAGGGAGCCGCTCGCGAGGATCAGCACGCCTTCGGTGCGGAGAGGGGCGAGGGCCGCGCCGATCTTGAGCAGCTCCGCGCCGGAGAGGCGGCCCGGGAGCGACATCTGGAGGACGGGTATGTTGGCGCGAGGGAACATGTGCAAGAGGGGGACCCACACGCCGTGATCCATGCCGCGATCGATCGCGCGGGCGATGTTCCAGGGGCGGAGGACGCTCTCCAGGCGGCGCGCGAGATCGGCCGCGGGGGGCGCGGCGTATTCAACCCGATAGAGCTCCTCGGGGAAGCCGCTGTAGTCGTAGAGCAGCGGGCGCGGCACGACGGTGCCGATCGTCGGCGCGCGGGACTCCCAGTGCGCGGAGACGACGAGCACCGCGCGAGGCTCGGGGAAGAGCTGCGCGATGGAGGCGAGCTCCGCGCCCTTGTCGGGGTCCAGCGCGAGCGTGGGGGCGCCGTGGCTCACGAAGAGGGACGGAAGGATCCCTCGAAATGAGCGCGGGGCGATCTCTTCAAAACGATCGAATGTGGAAGGACTGTTGTCCGCCATCGTCGCCACTCCCTTGGATGATCGAAGGGCGATTCTAGATCGAATCGGGCGGACGTGGCCACGGCATTGAGGGCGCCGCGGCGCAGGCGGAGCCGCGGCATTGGAGATGCCGCGAAACGCGCTGAAATGATTAGCGGATCATGTCGAGCGAGCTGAGGACGAAATCGTAGACAGGGCCCCAGTAGACGCCGAGGAGCAGCGTGGGGACCGCGAGCGCGATGCTGGCGGCGCCGAACATGCGGCGCACCGTCGTCGGGCTCTGCGATTCGCCCTTCTCGAGGTACATCGCGCGCATCACGCGGGCGTAATAGAAGAGCGAGATCACGCTGTTCAGGACGCCCACGACGGCGACCGCCCAGTTCCACGATCCGCCGGCCTTCACGAGCGCGGAGAAGATGTAGAACTTGCCGACGAACCCGGCCATCGGCGGGAGGCCGGTGAGCGAGACGAGGAACACCGTCATCACCACCGCGATGAGCGGCGCGCGCTTGCCGAGCCCCCGGAAGGCCGTGAGCGACTCGTCGCCGTTGCTCTGCTCCGCGACCGCCGCGACCACGAGGAACGCGCCGAGGTTCATGAAGCAGTAGGTGACGATGTAAAAGACGATCGACGCGACGCCCTGCTCGGAGAACACCGCGAAGCCGAGCAGCATGTAGCCCGCGTGCGCGATGCTCGAATAAGCCAGCATGCGCTTCACGTTCTCCTGCCCGAGCGCGGACAGGTTGCCGACCGTCATCGTGGCCATCGCGAGGCAGCCCGCGATGATGGGCCACGGGGTGTCGATGGGCGCGCCCTTCACGATGGCCGGCGAGCCCGCGGAGAGCGCGTCCCAGAAGAAGCGGATGAGGATGCTGAAGCCCGCCGCCTTGGGGCCGACCGAGAGGAACGCGGTGACCGGCGTGGGCGCGCCTTCGTAGACGTCCGGCGTCCACATGTGGAAGGGCGCGGCGCTGATCTTGTAGCCGAAGCCCGCGAGCATGCAGATGGTCCCGACGAACACGACGGCGGGGACCTTGCCCTGCGCGACGGTGAGCGCGTTGATGCGCTCGGCGCACTCGCCCAGGTAGAGCGACTGCGTGATGCCGAAGATCCAGCTCATCCCGTAGAGCATGATCCCGGAGGCGACGCCGCCGTAGACGACGTACTTGAGGGCCGCCTCGCTCGACTTGCCGTCCTGGAACTTGAGCCCCGCCATCACGAAGCTGATGACGCTCACGAGCTCGAGCGAGATGTAGATCATCATCAGGTGACGGCTCGAGGCCATGAGGTTCATGCCGAGCGTCAGCACGAGGAGCAGCGCGAAGAACTCGCCCGGATCGCGGCGGAACTTGGCGAGCCCCGGATCTTTCTGATCGTCCTCGACGTCGCCGGCCTTCTTGGCGAGCTCGTCCGTGGGGATCGAGAAGATCACGATCACGCCCGTGATGAAGGCGAAGAGCACGCGGAAGAGGTTGGAGAAGCGATCGAAGGCGAGCAGGCCGTAGAACGGGGTGACCGGCTCGGAGTCGCGCAGGAGGAAGTTCACCCCGACGCCCGCGGAGACGCAGAGCGCGGCGGCGGTGATCACGAGGATGCCGGCCATCTTGTTCCGGCCCTTCGCGACGAGGTCCCACACGATGATCAGCAGGATGCCTGCGATCAGCGCGAGCTCCGGCGCGAAGTACTTCAGACTCTGGACGTTATCCACGAGAGAGCCTCACTTCTCACTTCGAGCCAGCGTGGTCCGCGTCGGTCTGCGCGACCGCTTTGTCGGACGGGGCCGTGACGGCCGCGATCTGCGTGCGCCCCGCGGGATCGACGATGCGGTGCAGCTCGAGCGCGCCCTTGTCGATCATGTTGAGCAGCGGGCGGGGATAGAAGCCGAGCACGAGGACGAGGACCGCGAGGGGCGCCAAGGTCGCGAGCTCACGCGCGTTGATCTCCGGGAATTTCCCGCCGAACGGCTCCAGGTATTTGTTCTTGCGCCACTCCTCGCGGAACTTGCCGAGGAACATGCGCTGGAGCGCCCAGAGGTGGTACGCGGCCGTCACGATGACGCCCGTCGCGGCGAGCACCGTGAGCGCTCGGTAGCGGGGGAACGCGCCCATGAAGGTCATCGCCTCGCCCCAGAACCCGGAGAGCCCCGGCAGCCCGAGCGACGCCATGAACGCGAAGCCGACGAACGCCGTGTAGAGCGGCATCTCGGTGGCGAGCCCGCCGAACTTGTCGATGTCGCGCGTGTGGACGCGATCGTAGACCACGCCGACGAGGGAGAAGAGCATCCCTGTGATCAGGCCGTGGTTGAACATCTGGACCATGCAGGCCTGGATCCCCTGCGGCGTCAGCGCGCCGAGCGCGAGCAGGGTGAAGCCCATGTGGCTGACCGAGGAGTAGGCGACCAGCTTCTTCAGGTCCTTTTGCGCCATCGCGCAGAAGGCGCCGTAGAGGATGTTGATCGTGCCGAAGACGGCCATCGCCCCCGCGGCCCACTGCGTCGCCTCGGGCAGCAGCGTCATGTTGATCCGCATGATGCCGTAGGTGCCCATCTTCAGGAGCACGCCGGCGAGGATCACGCTGATCGCCGTGGGAGCTTCGACGTGCGCGTCCGGCAGCCAGGTGTGGAAGGGGAACATCGGGATCTTGATCGCGAAGCCCACGAACAGCCACACCCAGACCAGCTTCACCGCGGAGAGCCCGAGGATGTTGAGGCCCTTGCCGGCCCACGCGACGCGCATCAGCTCGGGGATCGAGAAGGTGCGCGTCACCGCGTGCCCGTCGATCATGTAGGTCGGATCGCAGTTCAGATAGAACCAGATGAAGGCGAGCAGCATGAAGACGCTGCCGGCGAGCGTGTAGAGGAAGAACTTGATCGCCGCGTACTGCCTCCGGGGGCCGCCCCAGATGCCGATGAGGAAGTACATCGGCAGGAGCATGACCTCCCAGAACACGTAGAACATGAAGAGGTCGAGCGACACGAACACGCCGAACATGCCCGTGACGAGCAGGTTGTACATGGCGAAGTAGCCCTTGAGCTGGTCGTTGACCGAGAAGCTCGCGAGCGCGCCGACGAAGCTGATGAGCGCCGTGAGGAACACCATCGAGATGCTCACGCCGTCGACGCCCATGAAGTACTCGATGTGCAGCGACCGGATCCAGACGCCGTGCTCGATGAACTGGTAGCCGTCGTTGCCGTCCATCTTGGTGAAGCTCGTGTCGAACTTCGCGTAGAGCCAGCAGGCGAGGACGAGGTTCACGCCGTTGATGATCACGGTCAGCGTGCGGAGCTTCTTGTCGTCGTTGTAGCCGACGATGTGCGCGATGAAGATCGCGATGACGCCGAGCAGCGGGAGGAACGTGAGGATCGAGAGGATGTGATCCCCGATGAAGCCGAGGCCGTAGCCGCGCTCCGCGTGGATCCCGATCGCGGCGGGTCGCCCGGGCTCGTCGGCGCCAGGGGCGAGCGAGTCGCTCTCGAAGATGATCTGTCCGTAGAGCTCGCGCGCCTTCACGGCGGCCGTGGGCTTCCAGCGGACCGTGCCCTTCACCTTGTCGCCGGGCTGGATCGTCGCGGCTGTTCCGCCGCCGTCGAGCTCGACGGTGACGCCCGCGGGGAGGCGCGGATCCGCGTTCGAGTCGCGCAGCGCGACGCGGGTGACCTTGAGCGGCCCGGCCCCGGTGTTCTCGATCGTGAACGAGCCGGTGAGCTCGTCACCCTGCGCGGTCATCTCGACGGGCCGGTGCCCGTTCTCAGCGCGGACCTGGATCTGCCCGTGCGTGTGACCGTCGGGCCCGTCGGGCCCGTCGTGCGCGAAGGCCGCGGCCGAAAGGCCGAGCACCGCCAGCACACAGGCGAGGAAGGCGAACAACGAACCGAAGCGAGTCGTGCGGGATTTCATGAGCGACGCTTTCGCGGATTTGGAAACGTGGCCTTGTGCGAAGGAGGTCATCGGCTCGATCACTTGAGGAAGTACTGGAGGATGCCGAAGAACGCGACGCCGCCGAGGAGGCCGTACACGTAGTTCTGGATGCGGCCGGTCTGGAGCGTGCGGAGCTTGCCGCCGGCCTTGAGCGTGCCCTCGGCGACGAAGTTCACCGCGCCGTCGACGAGGTACTTGTCGATCGAGCTCGTCACCTGCGCCGCGAGCCGCGCGCCGACGGAGAACGAGTTCACGATGCCGTCGACGATCCACCGATCCATCTCGGCGAACACGATCCGCAGGCCGAGGAACCACTTGATGATCGTCCCCTGGTAGATCTCGTCGACGTAGTACTTGTTCTGCATGAGGGTGAAGCCCGGGAGCTTCGCCTCCTTCGCGGCCCAGTCGGGCGAGCGCTTCTCGCCGTAGCGCGACCGCGCGATGGCCCACGACCCGATCGCGCCGCCCACCGAGAGGGCCATGAGCGCGTATTCGAAGCCGAGCGGCCGATCCTGGAAATAGGTCGTCGCGTGCGCGAGCACCGGGTGCAGCCACTCTTCGAGGAGCGGCTCGCCGTGCCCGCCGATGAGGTGCTTCGACGCGCCGAACACCACGCCCGCGAACGTCGAGAGGAAGGCGAGCGTCGCGAGGACCCACGTGATCGCGGCCGGCGACTCGTGCACCTTCGTCTCGATCTCCTTCTTGGCGTGGGGGCCCGTGAAGGTGAGGTAGTAGCTGCGCCACATGTAGAACGACGTGCACAGCGCCGCGGTGAGGCCCATCGCGTAGATGAGCCAGCCGGGGATGATCGCGATCGACCCTGTGTTGAAGGCCTTCCAGAGGATCTCGTCCTTGGACCAGAAGCCCGCGAAGAACGGGATGGGCGCGGCCGTGATCGCGAGGCACGCGATGAAGTACGTGCGCGCCGTGAGGGGCATCCGCCTCGCGAGCCCGCCCATGTTCCGCATGTCCTGCACGGCCACCTCGTCGTGCTCGACGGCGTGCATCCCGTGGATGACCGAGCCGGATCCGAGGAAGAGGCAGGCCTTGAAGAAGGCGTGCGTCATGAGGTGGAACACCGCGGCCCAGTAGGCGCCGACGCCGACGCCGATGAACATGAAGCCGAGCTGGCTGACCGTGGAGTACGCCAGGACCTTCTTGATGTCGTACTGGAAGAAGCCGATCGTCGCGGCGAAGAGGGCCGTGGACGCGCCGGTGAACGCGACGAGCGCGCTGGCCGTGGGCGACAGCGAGAACAGGAAGGACAGCCTCGCGATCATGTAGACGCCGGCCGTGACCATCGTGGCCGCGTGGATGAGCGCGGAGACGGGCGTGGGGCCCGCCATCGCGTCCGGGAGCCACACGTAGAGGGGGATCTGCGCGCTCTTGCCCGTCGCGCCGATGAACATGAACACCGCGGCGAGCGTGACGATCGCGAGCCCGAACCAGCCTTTTTTGTGGATGAGGTTCTGCTTCAGGAACTGCTTGCCCGTCGCGTCTTCCATCACGAGCTGGTCGTGCAGCTCGCGGAACGTGACGGTGGGACCGATGGGCGCGATGAGGATGTCGTCGTTGCCCTCGACGGTGAGCTGCGTGATCCCGTGAACGACGTCGACGTCAGCCTCCTCCGCGAAGCCAGCGCCGCCGCCAGGGACGATCAGGATCGAGTGCGCGCCCGCGGGGATCTCCTTGCGGAGGAAGGGCGAGACAGCGAACACCTGCGCGTTGCCGAGCTGAGAGGCGTCCGAGACGCCGAGATACACCTTGGATCCAGGGTGCGTCGTCATCGTGAGCGACGCCTTGGCTCCGGCGAGCGCGCGGGCCTTCTCTTCGCCCTTCTTGCCGGCGCCCTTTCCGTCGCCGTGGCCGTTGCCCGCACCGTGACCCTTGCCTTCGCCTTTGCCTTCTTCGCCGGCCTTCTCTTCTTTGGCCTCTTCGCCGGGCTTTGCGTGCTCTTCGCCCTTCGCGTGGGAGTCACTGCCGGACGTTGCGTGCTCGCCGTGCTCGCCGCCCTCTTCCTCGTGCGCGAGAGGCTGAGCCTCGACCGCCACGAAGCGCGCGTTGTAGTCCGGCAGGTAGCGCCCGTTGGGCAGCCACGCGCCTCCCATGCCCCAGAACAAGAGCCCGAGCCCGCAGATGAATCCCCAGTCACCGACGCGGTTCGTGACGAACGCCTTCATGCCGGCGGTCGCCTTCTTGTAGTCCTTGTACCAGAAGCCGATGAGCAGGTAGCTGCAGAGCCCGACGCCTTCCCACCCGAAGAACAGCACGATGAAGTTGTCTCCCAAGACGAGGAGCAACATCGAGAAGACGAACAGGTTCAGGTACGTGAAGAACCGCCAGTACGAGGGCTCGGTCTCCATGTACGAGCAGGCGTAGACGTGGATGAGCGAGCCGACGCCGGTGATGATCAGGCACATCACCGCGGAGAGCGGATCCATCGCGAAGGAGAAGTTCACATCGAGCGACCCGATGCGGACCATCTGCCAGGCGTGGTTGAGCAGGTAGCGGTGGCCGGGCTCGAGGCTCACGAGCTTCGCGAAGTTCACGAGCACGAGCGCGAACGCCGCGAGCATCGCGCCCACGGCCACGGCCGACACGCCGAAGCTCCCGATGTGCAGCTTCTTGGAGAGATCCTTCCCGACCGAGCTGCCTTGCAGCCTTCGGCCAAAGATCGCGTTCGTCGCGGCGCCGAGGAACGGCAGGAGCGGGATCAACCAGAGGGTGGCTGACAGCTCTACGTGCGTGACCTGGCCGGAGTATTCGGACATCGTCGAGGGCCTTTTCGGCTGTGGTGGCGGGTACCGCGGGTGCTTCTGCGAGGCCGTGAAATCCAGCCTCTTCGATGCGAAAATCGCAGGGAGGCAGCCAAAAGCGCGCGAACGTTAGCGGAGCCACGTCTCGGGGGTCAAGGCCCCGGGCCGATCGCTCTTGCGCGTTTTTTTCGCGCGGTGACGTGGGAAGGGCGATCTCGCCGTTCCCCCCAGCCGAAGGCCTCGCATGCGGCGGGACCCCCCATCCAAGCCCCTTGTTTCATCGCGGAGAATTCGCCGATCTCCTTCGTCGAGTGAAGCGAGCGACCACACCGAAGCCCAGGCGCGCGCGGCTTCGATCATCTTGCGCTTGCTCTCGCGCGGCACTTGATCCGTGGCCGTGCGGCGCTTTCGATCTCGGCCTGCGCCCCCGCGTGTTTCGTCCGCGGCGCCGTTGTGCGAGATGACCGCATGGAGATCGACGCCGGGTTCGACGGGGGGAGCATCGTGGTGCTCGACGAAGAGCGCGCGGCCTCCGCTGGGGGACGCAGTCCCGACGCTGCGCGCGCGTCCGGCGAGATCGATCTCTCCCTGCGCCCCGACAACGCCGCGGACTTCCGCCAGTGGTTCTGCTTCAAATCCTCGGGCGATCCAGGCGAACGGCGCGCGTTCCGGATCGTCGACGCCGGCGCCTCCGAGTACCCCGACGGCTGGGAGGACTACCGCGCGTGCGCCTCGTACGACGGCGAGGACTGGTTCCGCGTCCCCACGCGCTTCGAGGACGGCGCCCTTCGTTTTCGCTTCACTCCATCGCGACGCTCCGTCACGTTCGCGGCCTACGCGCGCTACTCGATCGCGCGGCATCGCAGGCTCCTCGGCCGCGCCGCGCGCTCACCGCACGCCCGCGTCGACGTGATCGGCGAGACAGCGCAGGGCCGTCCGCTCTCGATGATCTCCTTCGGTCGCGAGGGCCCCTCCACGCTGCACGTGTGGATGATCGCGCGCCAGCACCCGGGCGAGACGATGGCCTCGTGGTGCGCGGAGGGCGTCGTGCTCCGCCTCCTCGATCGCGACGATCCGGCGATCTCTGCGCTCCTCGAGGACGCGGTGGTGCACGTCGTCCCGTGGGTGAACATCGACGGCGGCGTGCTCGGCAACCACCGCACGAACGCGGCCGGCCGCGACCTCAACCGCTCGTGGGACGATCCCGATCCGATCGCGGCCCCCGAGATCTTCGCGCTCCGCCAGGCCATCCGCGATCAGGGCGTCGACCTCTTCCTCGACATCCACGGCGACGAGGCGCTCCCGTACGTCTTCGCCGCCGGCTGCGAGGGCAACCCAGGCTTTTCGCCGCGCATCGCCACGCTCGAGAGCGACTTCACATCGCGCCTGCTCGCCGCGGATCCAAGCTTCCAGCGCGACAAGGGGTACGACCCCGACGCCCCTGGCGAGGCCGACCTCTCGTGCGCGGCCAACTTCATCGGCGAGCGGTACGACTGCCTCGCGCTCACGCTGGAGATGCCCTTCAAGGACGACGCGAACCACCCGGATCGCCGCCGCGGCTGGTCCCCTGGACGTTCGGACACGCTGGGCCGTGCCCTCCTCGACGCGACCCTCCTGACCCTACCGGAGCTGCGTTAGTCCCACGGAAGGGGCCAGTCGCCGACCCCCGCCTTCGCGCGGAACACTGTGTGTATTCTTCTCGTCACGGGACCCGGCCTGCCGTCCCCGATCTTCGCCTGATCGACCTGGATCACAGGCACGACCTCCCGCAGGCTGGACGTCAAGAACGCCTCTGTCGCCTCCCGCAAATCCCCGGCTCCGACGGACCCATACCGCACCACGATCCCCTCCTCCTCTGCGCACCGGATCACCCGAGCCCGCGTGATCCCCGGCAAGATGAGGCTCGTGGGCGGAGTGAGCAGCTCCCCGTCGATCACGAGGAAGAAATTCGACGTCACCCCCTCCAGCACATAGCCCTCCACGTCGAGGAGCAGCGCCTCGTGAGCGCCCTTCTCGCGGGCCCGCTGGAGCGCGAGCATCCCTGCGAGATAGTTCGTCACCTTCGCCCCGGGCGCCGCGTCCGCCGCCCTCTCTGTCCGCTCCGTCACCGCCGCGACCCCGTCCTTGTAATACGCGGCCGGGAGAGGCGTGATCGGCTCGCACAGCATCACCCGTAGAGGCTCCGTCGCGAGCGCCGGATCGAGCCCCAGAGGCCCCTGCCCTCGCGTGATCATGATCCGCACATAGCTCTCCGGGTTGCCCGCAGCCCCCAGGATCTCCGCCACCTCTCGCTCGAGCACCCGAGTCGAGACAGGCAGTCGAATCCCCACGCCCTCGGCCGAAGACTCCAGTCGATCCAGGTGATCGAGCAGCGCGAAGGGCGCCCCCCTGTACGTCCGCAGCGTCTCGAAGATCCCGTCTCCGTAGAGGAACCCTCGATCGTACACGCTGACCTTCGCCTCCTCCGGCTTCGTCAGCACCCCATCGATCGACACGGCGCGGCCCATCGGAGCCACGGTAGCACGACCGCAAACCCTGTTTGCACCGTCGCGCACCATCCGCCTTGCGTTCTGCCCCGAGTCACGGCAACGCTCGCGGCATGCACGGTGACGCGGCGCTCTCGCTCCTTCGGTCCCTTGGAATCGACCCTGCTGCGGGGCCCTTGCCCGGGGCCGGGGGGCTCACGTTTCGCCCGCCGTCGGGGCCCGAGATCACTCCTCACAACCCGGCCACCGGCGAGCGCCTGGCCCTCGTCCGCTCGGCGACGCTCGACGACTACGAGGTGCTCTTGGCGGAGGCCGAGGCCCGCTTTCGCGAGTGGCGCACGCGCCCGGCCCCCCAGCGCGCCGCCGTCGTCCGCACGCTCGGCGAGCTGTTCCGCGCGAACAAAGAGGCCCTCGGCGAGATCATCTCCCTCGAGGTCGGCAAGATCCGCAGCGAGGGCCAGGGCGAAGTCCAGGAGATGATCGACATTTGCGAATTCGCCGTCGGCCTCTCGCGCCAGCTCCACGGCCTCGTGATCGCCTCCGAGCGCCCCGGACACCGCATGATCGAGCAATGGCACCCCCTCGGCCCGACGGCCATCGTCTCGGCCTTCAACTTCCCCATGGCCGTCTGGTCCTGGAACGCCATGATCGCGGCTGTCTGCGGCGATGTCTGCGTCTGGAAGCCCTCCCCCCTCGCGCCGCTCAGCGCCATCGCTGTCCACGCCCTGTGCATGAAGGCCATGGCCGCGCACGACGCTGGAGGTGTATTCAACCTGCTTGTGGGCAGCGCCGATCTCTCCGCCAAGATGGCCGAAGACAGGCGATTCCCCCTCGTCTCCTTCACTGGGTCCATCCAGGCGGGGCGCGCGGTGGCCGCCGAGGTCGCGAAGAGGCTCGGCCGGAGCCTCCTGGAGCTGGGCGGCAACAACGGGGTCCTCGTGCTCACGGACGCCGACATGGACCTGGCCGTCCGCGCCATCACGTTCGGGGCTGTCGGGACGGCCGGACAGCGGTGCACCACCACACGGCGCGTATTCGTCGAGAAGGCGGTGGCCGGCACGCTCGTCGATCGCCTCGTCGCGGCGTATGGGACCATCAAGCTCGGCAATCCCCTGGACGACGGCGTCCTCCTCGGGCCCCTCGTGTCGACCCGGGCTGTGGCCGCCTACAAGAACGCCATTGATCGCGCCGTCGCCCTCGGGGGCAAGGTCCTTGTCGGCGGCCAGAAGGTCCCAGGAGCCGGCCACTTCGTGGAGCCCACGATCATCCTGGCGCCCGATCACGCGGCCTTCGACATCGCGTGGGAGGAGACCTTCGCGCCGATCCTCTACATCTTCGTGGTGAACAGCTACGAAGAGGCCCTCCAGCAACACAACGCGGTCTCCCAGGGCCTCTCCAGCGCCATCTTCACGGACAGCCTGCGCAACGCCGAGCGCTTCCTCTCGGCCGAAGGGTCCGACTGCGGCATCGCGAACGTCAACATCGGCACGAGCGGCGCGGAGATCGGCGGCGCCTTCGGGGGCGAGAAGGACACGGGCGGAGGTCGCGAGTCCGGCTCTGACGCCTGGAAATCCTACATGCGAAGGCAGACCTGCACGATCAACTACTCGGGCGCCCTGCCCCTCGCCCAAGGCGTCGAGTTCCCCGTCGGCTGACGGGAGCGCAGCCTTGGCGCGTGAGGCAGGCGCGCAGCAGACAAATAAACAGGCTGTTACGCGGACGAAGGCTCGGAGAAGAGCTCCGCCGCGGACGTCACTGACAGGGCGCGCACGACCCACCCCTGCAACACCCCGAGATCGTCACAGGCCATCACCCGTGCGCGGACCTCCTCGACGCCCTGGATCCCGCGAGCGGCGAGGACAGCGAGGACATTCTCTCGCGTCATGACGACCGCCCGCTCGACCTTCGCCTCTGCCTGCTCGGCCTTCGCCTCGAGCGACTCGACCATGCCAGTCAGTCGGTCGATCAGATCGTCCGACCCGATCAGCTCGGCCATCCCTTGATAAAAGCGGAGCGAGCCGCGTTGCAGCACCAGATCGAGGCCGAGCACCGCCGAAGAGTACCGCCCCGCCTGCGGCACGATGTGCTGGTAGCGCCGGGCTTCCCGGCTCGCGAGGCGATAGCCGTGGATCTGTTGCTTCGCCCGGTCATAGATAAAATACTCCGAGATCCCGAGGCTCGCGTAGCGAACCACGTTGTCTACGAGATCCTTCTTCCTGTCGCCCCGATGAAGCACCTCGAGCACGAAGTCGGGCCCCTTGCCCTCGTCGGCCACCACCCACGCCATGCGCTCGTCGTCCTCGGGTTGCTCCACGTCGAGGACGGCCAAGACATCCGGCGTGAAGACCTCCGCACCGGGGTACACCACCGCCATCTCCTCCGCCAAGTAGATGACGCGGCCCATCGCCTTGAAGTGGAGCCCGAGCATGTCGACCGCTCGGCTCTTGGCCTTCTTGTGCGGCCGCCCCTCCGACATCGTGACGTAGGGATCCGAGAGCGAGTCGTTGACCTGGATCAGAAAGCGCTCTCGTTCGGCCGCGGACATGGCGCGCCACACCTCGACGGAAGGCGCGACGGGGAGCGGGGCACGCGGTGTCGCGGGCAGGGGGAGCGGGGCGCGGATCGGCTCTGCCATGAAGGCACACTAGCAGGTCCCGGGGCGCCTCGCGATGGTCGCGGACGGGGGAGCCTCCAGGACGGATAAGGCTCGGACAGACCCGCGCTTCGGTCGAAAGTGCTTTCCAGCGAGCGGGCGACGCGCCGATACTGCCGCGCATGGGCGGACTCGAAAAGCATGGATCACGACACCGGGTCTCTCGGGGCCTGGCCTCGTTCGCGACGATCATCGGCTTGCTCGTGGGGCTCCTCGCTCCGCGCGCGGCGCAAGCGTTCTGCGGCTTTTATGTCGGGGGCGCCGACAAGAAGCTCTTCAACAACGCGACGCTCGTCGTGCTCCTCCGCGACGGCACGCGCACCGTGCTGTCCATGCAGAACAACTACCAGGGACCGCCCGAGAACTTCGCGATGGTCGTCCCCGTGCCTGTGGTGCTGCACAAAGAGAACGTGAAGACCCTCCCTCGCGAGGTGTTCGATCACGTCGATCAGCTCGCGGCCCCCCGGCTCGTGGAATACTGGGAGCAGGACCCTTGTGCGCCCATGCCCGTGGCGACGGCCGTGGCGGCGGCGCCCGCGACGAGGGCGAAGGGGGGCGCGCGCGCGGGCTCGGACGGCGACCTCGGGGTCAAGATCGAGGCCCAGTTCACCGTCGGCGAGTACGACATCGTCATCCTGAGCGCCACCGACTCCAGCGGACTCGACAAGTGGCTCACCGCCAATCACTACAAGATCCCCGAGGGCGCCGAGCCTTATCTCCGGCCTTATGTGCGCGACGGCAGCAAGTTCTTCGTCGCCAAGGTGGATGTCTCCAAGGTGACTGTCGTGGAGGGCCGCACCATGCTGTCGCCCCTCCGCTTCCACTACGACACCCCCAACTTCAACCTGCCTGTCCGCCTCGGCCTCGCCAACTCCGCGGGCACGCAGGACCTCCTCGTCCACATCCTCGCGCGCGACCAGCGCTACGAGCTCGCCAATTACAAGAACGTCACCATCCCGACGAACATCGACCTCGACGAGAAGGCCAAGGACCAGTTCCCCGCCTTCTATGCGGCGCTCTTCGACAAGACCCTGGAGTCCAACCTCGACTCCGACAAGCGCCCTCCAGTGGTCACAGAGTATTCTTGGCAAGCCTCCAACTGCGACCCTTGCCCCGGGCCAGTGCTCAACGCGAATGACATGGCGACGCTCGGCGCCGACACGCTCGACATGCCCGATCCGGCCGCCCCTGCGCCCGCGCCCACCGCTGCCCCCGCCCCTGGTCCCCAGAAGGGCGGAGGCCCTGGCAACCGGTGCAACTGCGCCCCTGGAGATCTCATGTGCTTCATGAAGTGCAACGGAGGCGCACCGGGGGGCGCACCGGGCGGCGGCGTGTCCCCCGGGAGGCCGGGGATCGGCGGTCGAGGCTCCGCGGCCTCGTATCCTGGCTGGGTGCTCACGCGGCTCCACGCGCGGTACACCAAGGATCAGCTCGCCGAAGACCTCGTGTTCAAGGCGGCGACGCCCATCAGCGGAGGCCGGGAGTGGGGAGCGAACGGCGGCCCCGAGAAGGGGGCAGTGCCTGCGTCGATCAACAACTTCCAGGGACGGTATGCGATCCGACACCCTTGGACAGGGCCCATCGCGTGCGCGGAGCCGAGGAGGGGAATCTGGGGTGGCCCGCCTGGAGGTGAGGACGGCCGTCCCAAGGCGGCGCGGGACCTCGCCTTTGCGCCTCGTGGCGGCGTCGATCTGCCGAGTCTGGTGAGGAGCAATGTCCCGGAGATCGGCGTCGTCGCCAAGATGCCTCTCCTCTTGCCGGCGACGACGAGCGGGCCTGCGAGCAGCGGCGGACCGGCCTCTTCTGCGGGCTCCCCTTCTGGTGCGGGGGCGTCCTCGGGGTGCGGGTGCCGCGTGTCGGATTCCTCGAACAGCGGAGTCCCGACAGGAGCGATTGTTGCGTTGTGGGGAGTCGCCCTCGGCCTCTTCGTGCGTCGGCGCTCCGACCGTCGCTGAGCTCCGACGAACAGTTGCCCACCCCCGGTCCGTGCTCCGGCTTCGCCGCTCCGCGCGGCCCGCCCCTCCCAAATCGCCCGCTCCGCGGGCTCTGGGAGGGGCCCAGTCCGTGCGCTGTCGTCTTCAGATCACAGCCTTTTCGCAGAGCGCCGGCCCCTTCGGACGAGCGCGAGCGATAACCCCGCTGCCAACAGCCACGCTCCTTGACTCGGAGCGTCCTCGGAGGTCCGGCACCCGCAACCCCCCGGCTGCGTCGAGCTGCCCCCTTCCCCACCCGCGCCACTTCCGTTGCCACCGGCGCCCGCTCCCCCCGCCTGCGCCCCCGCGCTGCTCGTGCTGCCTCCCTGTCCGCCACCCCCCACGGCGCCGCCCGCGCCCCCGCCAGAGCCCCCGGCGCCGCCCGTCCCGGGGACACAGACTCCCCCCATGCAAAGGCCCTCCGGGCACGCCGTCCCGTCGGCCTTGGGCACCTCGTGGCACGTCCCGTCCGCTGGATCACAGCCTGTGGGTGTCACGCAGTCGCTCGATGGGATGCAGTCGAAGGGCGCCCCCACGCACTGCCCAGACTGGCAC